>JACCDX010627450.1_pt1 | contig 15335 bp, 16 predicted proteins | sample 7449681 | NCBI WGS metagenome assembly JACCDX01 (sample SAMN15323450, study PRJNA562643) | freshwater metagenome | isolation source: river surface water | place: USA:Blue River Watershed | collected 2017-08-18 | reverse complement strand
GTTACTTATTTTATAGATATAATAAAAAATGCCGATAAAATTTATATTATAGACTCTTGTTTTTCATGTATTGTTTATCCATTATCAATTAGAAATGAGTTAATTGCAACACATATAATTATTTTTAATAGATTTACTAATAATAAAACATATGAACAAATTTGTTAAATTAATACAAAAAATATATTAAAATATTATATTTTAATATATTATGTTTAAAATTAATAATATACATTTAAACAAAATAAGACATAATAATAATAATAATAATAATAAACTTTTTTTTGTAAAATATAAATATGTTTTAGGAAATCATCTTAATGTTATTAAAAGAAATTATAATGTTAAAAAAATAAATAAAAACGTATATTTTGTTCCACCTGCTGGAATAGGTGATTTAATTTCCATGAGATCAGCAGTACATTTTTTATCGTTATTATATAATACTGTATATGTTTTTCATAAATCTTTTATAAGTAAAAATGCGATAGAATTATATAGTCATTTAAATAATGTACAAATGATACCAATTAATATGGAAAATATAAATAAGGATATAAATGCAAAAAAATATGTAAATGGAATTACATTTTATTGTATTAATAAAATTAATAAAATTGATGATATTATAATATCAATACCAACATATTTTAAACACATTAAAAGTCGTATAACACACCCATATTTACTTAATTATAAACCATTTTATCATAAAAATAACGAATGTATTTATAAAAATGTTGAACAGTTTTATAAAAATATTCATTTAGATAATAATGTATATTATAATTTTTTTAATATTCCAAATACAGCTACATCTATTGAATTATATAATAAAATAAAACATTATAAAATTATTTTTATACATACAATATCTCAAAATAAAACTATAGTTATTCCTCACATATATTTAAAAGATGCTAATGATGAAAATACAATAATAATTAATCCTGATAAAAATTATTATAATCCATCTGATACAATTAAATATGAATTAGCTCAGTCAATATTAAATAATTCGGTTATGAGCTTAATTACTATTATTAAAAATGCACATAAATTATATGTAATTAATTCTTGTTTTAGTTGTATGATATATCCTTTATCAGTTAAAAATCAATTAGCTGCAAAACATATTATAGTATTTAATAGAGATAATTCTAAAAAATTATATGAAAGGGTTCGTTAATTTTAATATTTGGGGGTTGAATTAAAAACATCCAATAAATTTTTGGGATTATTTAACAATGCATCAAATACTATATTCGCTTGTTGAATACTCTTTTTTTCATTAAAATATGTATCATATTGAGTTTTAATTGATTTATGATTTTTACTTAGCTCAACTAAATGTTCTAATAATTTTTTATTTCGTGAATTTGCTGCATAACAAAATTGTTCAAATGTAATTTCATATTTTTGATATTTTACTATATTTTGAAATACTTCTAAATTACCATATTTACACGATAATTCATAAGGTTGATTTATGTCATTTGAACCATAATTATAATAAACTTCTTTAACTGTATCGAAATCTATATTATATCCTAATGTGGTTAAAACACGTATCATACGTTTATTTTTATGCGCTGATAATGATGAATATACATTTATTTTACATTCGTTACATAAATCTTTTATACTTTTAATTATACCTTCATATTCTTTCTTATATTTTTGATAGTTTTTTAGTAGAAAAAGTCTTTCATATTCCTTATAATTTGGATCTTCAGTATTTATTCTGAAAACTTTTTCATATCTTACTCTATTAGCTCTATAATCATCATAATCATCATCTGAATCATAATCATCAGTATCAGTATCAGTATCAGAGTTATCATCTAATTCATTTTTTTCAATAGGTATTGCTACATTATCATAATTACGATCTATCATATGACTACTCCAAGAATTAAAATTAAACAAATTATCTAGGTGTTTATTTTCATCAGAATTATAATTAATATTATCATCATATGTTTTAATATATTCAGAATATGCACTTTCTATTTTTTGTGTGCGTTTAATTTTATCATCTACATCATTATAATTATTATAATTTTCTTCTTTAAATACTTGTGGCAATATTTCATTAACAAAAAAATCATCTAAAATTCCAACTATATTACAAAAATGATGTTCAATAATAGGTCTATCTAATTCAAGACAATATAAAGTCATCATATATTTTAAATACGAAATTAGACTTTCATCTACATCTAAATAATTCATATAGGTATAAAAATCACCTAAATTAACAAAAAATGTAAATAGAAATTGACTTGTTACCGATTTAAAATCAAATGTATCATTATCTATTCTAAAAAATGATAAAATAAAATCAACTATTAGTAAAAATCTTAATTCTTTACAAAAATATTCATCCATATGTGGTTTTTCAAAATTTTTAAATACACCTTGATTATATAATATATTGCACTTATTTAATATAGTTTGCACTCCATCTTCACTTAATTGTAATCTCTTTGTTGATGAAAATAATCTATATGATTCAATAAAATCCTGATTATAATCTATTTTATAATCAGAATCTTCTGCAATGTCATCTTCATGCATTGTTTTAATAAAATTTGATGTATGTAAAATATCCATTATAATTATATTATTATAAAATTATCTATTTAAATCATTTTATAATATATTTTATCTATTTATGTTGCAAATAGTACTTTCATCTATTTTAACCATATTTTCTAAATCCTTATTTATATGTTTTAGTACAGCAAATACTTCTGAACTTTCATAACCATCTATAATCATATTACCGTCTTCTTCAAATTCAACCAATAAATTAGTATATTCAACAATAATTTCATTCTCTGGCCACAAATAATATTCATTTATTGTCGTAGTAACACGATAATTATCATGATTATTATAACGTGATTTTAAACATAAATTATATGCAATCTGTTTTGCATATTCTAAAACTTCTGTAACATATTTGATTTCAAATGATTGCTCTTTGCGATAATTAATATATTTTACAACGATATACATTTTATTCTTATTATATGTTAATTTATCTTTAAATACTTTTATAAGTATTAGTTTATTTCTATTTTTATTAATATCTCATTGCACTTATATTTTTTTCTATTTCATCATATTTATTTGATATGTAGTATATTTTATCATAGTTAGAAATATTAGTATCAAATATAATATTATGACTTGGATATATATTAATAAATTTATTAAAAGATAAATTATTCTTTTCAAAATAACTTTTTATTGATATTATTGTTTGATTTATAAAAGGACAATCGCAATCTGAAACATATTGTTTTAATATTTCATTACGTGGTAGATTTTGTATACCACAATGAATATTACTTACACGTTTATTATCAATGATTTGATTAATTTCTTGTATAAATTTTTGTAGTTGTTCTTTATATGCATATTTATGTGATGGATTAAAAACTGCATAGTCACATTCACCATCCCAAATGGGTTCAAACATTTCTTTACTATACATAATAGATGGATTCATAGGGACCAAACTAAATCGTTCAATATATTTTTTTTTGCTTTCAACAACTACGTAATTCATAATATATTTTATAAAAATAAATATATTATAAATTATTTTCAATTTTATTGGTATTTTGGATATCTAAAGATCTCAAAATTTAACGCACATATTTTCCAACTCGAGCAAAACTATCTACAATAAAAATCATAAATACTCCTAAAAAAGAATATAACACAACTTCTTCGGTTACATTGTTAGTTCTCATATCTTGTTGCTCTTCTAACAAATTAATCATATAGTTTAATTTATCAATTAATACTTGGTCTCCTGAATACAATTGATTTTGATTTTGAACAAATTTTACATTATTATTTTGTCCAGCTGTATATTTTTTATAATAATCTTGCACTTGAGCTTCATTCATATATGCACTTTGTAGCTCCTGCAATTGTAAAGTATCATTATCTGCCGGTTGTGGAACTAAATTTGTTAGTCCTTCTTTAGTGCGTAATGTACCCATTGACATAGGTTTTTCAGGAGGATTAAATGGATTTAATGGCTTAAAACCTTCAGAATGTTGGGCCTTTTCATAAATTCCTGATCCTATATAATTAGGTGCATTATCGTCATCATCTGCAACTCTATTATGAATAGAATTTAATACAGAATTAACTTTTGATAAATCAAAATTATATGTATCAGGATTGCGTTTTTGAGTTTTATTATGGCTTTGTCTCTTTTTATTAACGGCAGTATCAGGTATATTATTATAATTTCCGTTCATATCATTATCTTCTATTGTTGCGGCAGTCATCGCTAAAGACATTCTCTCTTATAAAAAAATAAGATAATTATTTATTAAACAATCTGAAATAAAATTTATAAATATAAAAAATTAAAAAAAATATATTATGTTTTTTATATAAGGAAATGATGAAAAAAGGAGCATTCGCATTATTTGGTTTGTTAGTTGCTATTTTAGCAATAAGTCCAAAATTTTTATATAATATTTATGATAATCTTTTAGGAAAACTTGCATTATTAGGTGTTATTGCCTTTTTAGCAAAAAATAATTTAACTCTTGGATTATTAGGTGTATTATGTATTATTATTGTTTTAAGTAAATATGATACACTCGTTGAAGGTATGGACAACATTCCTACACCAGATACAGTCGGTGAAGACAATTTACCTAATCCATCTGGACCAAATATTAAAAAAGTTATTACTAAAGAAGAAGCCCAAAAAAAATTAAGTGAATTAAAGGAAAAAGCAAATGAAGCTGGGGTTGATATAAATGACATTAAAGATGCTCTTGCATCTAAAGCATCTAATTCAATTCCTGTTACTAAATCTTCTATGGGATCTAGTGAAAATGTTCAAGCTTTTACTCCAAGTATGCTAACAAGTTCTACAGTTGAAGGATTTTGTGGTGCTTGCGCAGCTGCATCACATATGTAAAATATAAATAAAATATAATATTTATATATGAAGGAAATGTATATAAAACTATTGGGAATATTTATTTCATTTATAGTAATTGTGTTAGCATATCATCATATACGTAATATTTTGTTAAGAAAGTTAACAACAAAAGAGAGTTTCACACCAAAAATAAGGGAAATGTATAGACCATTATTGAGAAATGTAAATAATAATATAGAAACATTTAGTTTAACTTATAATAAAGATAGATTAATCACAATTTTAAGAAAGTGGAATATATATTAAACTAACATAAAAAAATAGATAAAGTTTTTATATTTACGTATAATAGATGATATCTATATGGGATCCTATTAATTTTGTTCACAATCATATAATGTTTTTAAATAATAGTAAATTTTTTGCGGGAATAATTATGATACTTCTTAACGTTGGATCAAAATTTATTGCAATACAATTTAGTAAATCTACTGAAGAATATTTGAAAATGAATGTAACAAAACAATTACTTGTATTTGCTATGGCATGGATGGGTACACGTGATATATATACTGCGCTTGTTTTAACTGCGGTATTTACAATATTATCTGATCATTTATTTAATGAAGAAAGTCCATATTGTTGTGTGCCAGAAAAATATCGTATATTAAAAAAATTGGTTGATGAAAATGATGATGATATAATTACAGAACAAGAAATAAGCAATGCCATAGCTACTTTAGAAAAGGCAAAAAGAGATAAAGCAAAGGCGGATCAAAGAAAAGTTTTTACATTATATGGAAGTTATTTATCAGGCAGTAACTAACAAAACAATAAGTATTTATAATAATATAAAAATCTATTATTATTATAAGTATATGTCAGAAAAAAAAGTACCAAATTCATTAATTATATTTATTAATACAAAAATTCCAAATTATTATAAAATTAATTATGATCCTTCTATGTCAATACCTAAATCAAAAAGTCGAACCGTTTATTTTGATCCCCTTGTTAAATATAATTATAGTGCAGTAAATAATATACCTCGTGGAGCGCCTCCAGAAACATTAGTTAGTCAATTTTTTGAGGCAACACAATTTGATTCTATGATAAATCGTATTTTAAGCAGTTTTTTTACCATGCAAAGAACCAAAACACTAGAACAAGCAACAAATGAAAATATTATAAATAATAATATTGAAATTACATTAAATACCCTTTTTAAAGAAAATAATATATTATATTTAAATGATGTACCTTATACAATTGTAAATATGACATGGAATTATGGTGATTGGGAAATTGATAAAAAACCAATGGATAAATTATTAAGCCAAAATGCATATTTAACTCCTTATCAATTAGATACTGAAGCAACTAAAGAAAAGGAAGATTTAACTGAAGCATTAACAAAAGGAAATGCTGTTGCTGCAGGTTTAGCAAATAATGGTTTAACTGGTGTTGTTACAAATGAATTAAAAACTATTGGACAAACAAATGTCAGTTTATCACAAGAAATAGAAGAAGATCAGCAATTTGTTCCGTTCATATCAAATCCAGCTGTATTGGAAACAATGGATGAGTCATTTAGACGTTTATATAGTAAATATTTACAAAAGAATAATCCTTTAAATTATGATATAGAACCGGATTTAATAAGAGATCCACTTACATTTACATTAGTTATAGAATATGATAAACTAACAAAATATATAGAAGATAATAATGATAATGAAACAGCAGATTTATATAATGCAATAATAAAAATAAAAAAAGAATTAAGTGTTGAAGATAAAGAATATGAAGATATGTGTGCAAAATTGGCGTCATTTAAAAAGGAATTTAATGATAAAATGCGTAAAAACCATAAAAAGCTAAAAGAATTACGTAAAAATTTGAACGATCCTTCTTTTAATTCAAAGATTGCGCATCAATATATTGATAATATAGTTCAAATAAAAGTGGAATTTATGAATATATATGTAAAATCAGCTGTTTCATTAATGAATATATATAATTTACAAGAGCAATATTTTAATGCATTAAAAGGTTTATTAATGCGATTAAAAGAATTATTTAAAAATAATTATATGGTATTAATACCATATTTTGAAAAACCAAATTTAGTATTAAAATGTATAGAATATGATATAAATATTGTAAATTTTTTGTTGGTAAAAGATGATAGAAATAAAAATTCAGTATCGTATTTTAATAATTTAGCAAGATATAAAAATTTTTATAATAATATTATTCTTGCTAACAAAGATAAACTAACAAATCCTCAAATAAATTATGATGAAGAATTACAAAAATATTTATATGGTGATCCATCAATTATACTAACCGAAATAAATCAATATCAGTTATATATTTATAGAATATTAATAAATTATAGTTACATACAATTAGATATATGGTTTTTATATTTAAATACGATAAATATTTTTACAGAATTTATTAAAGATGTATATTCTTCATTTGACTTAGATGCAGCAAATAAATTGATAAGTGATTATGAACAAAAATATAAAAATTCCGATTTTTTAGAAAAATATAAAGTTAATGGTTTAAGGGCAACAACTACTAACATAAAAAATCAACAACAACTAAAATGGTATTTAGTTAATGAAGAAGGAAAACCATGTATACCAAATGAATCTAGTCCAATGTTACAAGAAAAAATGTATATAGATATGGTAAAAAGTCAAATGTTATGTTATGATTCTATAATATTATTTATGTATTTAGCTGAAATAACATGTTTAAGACGTGAAAAAATAATTATAGCAGAAGAAAATGTACAACAAATTAATTTGGAATATAGTACATATTATAGAGATTATTTAAAAAGTATAAATTATTTAATACAAGATTATAATTCTGGGCCAAAAAGTAGTGAAATATATTTGCCTGAATCAATTAATTGGGATATAAGTAAATTTATTGGTATAAAGCAGCAAGATGGATCAATAGATTTGGGAAATGTTCAAAAAACTATGGAAACAAACGAACGTTCAAATGCGTTATATTTAGGAAAAATAGATGCATTACAAGAAAAGCAGAAAAATTTATCTAAAATGTGTAATGAATATATTGTTAGTTTATTATCACCAACTATTAGTGAGGATGGATTTATAAAATTTTGTAACAATATTTATGATGAAACAACTTTAAAACAAACTTATACTCCTTCTAGTACATATTGGTTACAATCTGAAATAAGTAATTATGATTTTGAAAATACAAATAATTTTAATTATTTAATGATGGATGTTGCTAGTGCTGCATATTATGATGGAATAATAGACACAAGAACACCAGAAGGTTATATAAATTGGACTATTATAAATAATGAAGGTAGTGGAGATTGTTTATTTGCTGCAGTAAGAGATGCATTAAATGGTCAATTGGTTGTTAAGGATGCAACTACAACTAACAAATATAGTGAAAAAATAGATGGAATAAATCAATTTACTATTTCTTCATTAAGAAAGTTGGTTGCGGATAATTTTTCAGATGAAGATTACGAATTTTTATGTTTGGCAGCTGGAGGAACAATAAATAATGGACAATGTAGCTTAAATCGTCAAGAAATGATTGATTTGCAGCAAAATAACCTTGAGTTATATAATATGTTAGTTGAAAATAATAAAGTAAGAACAATAGATGAAGTGAAAAAATATATGGAAAAGCCTAGGGAATATTGGGGAGATGAAATTGCCATAAAATATTTACAACAAGTTTTAAAAATAAAGTTTATAATATTTGAAATGTTTGAAGAAAATAAAATACGTGTTGGAAAATTTGTTTATTATAATGATAAAAAATATGTGGTAATATCGGAAAATGGACAAACAATAAATTTGGAAAATTTGGATGATACTCCTGGTCCACAAAATATTGATAAAAATGATGTTGAATTAGCACGTAATAATATATTAAAAAATCTACGTATAGTATGTGATAAAGATTATCCATTTAATGAATACATTATGTTAGTTGCAGTAAATGTTGCGGAAAAAGGAGAGCCTTTAAAATTACATTATGAATTAATAAAAAATACAACAATAGAGGATTTTGTTTTTACAAAAGATGAAATACCAGTATATGTTCAATATTTTATGTATCAAAATTGTTATAAATATTTGTCGGATGAGGCGCGTTTAAATGTTGGGTTCCAGGAATTTAGGGTTAATTTTGATAATTTTAGTAGAACAACTGCTGAATATAAGGCAATGCAAATACAAGGTAAAATAATATCATTAAATAAAAAAATAAAAAAATATGGAACAGAATTACAAAAAATATCTGGACAACAAATGGATCAAGAAGATAAAAATAAAAAGATGTATAAGTTGCAGATGAAAATTAAACAATTAAAAGAAGATAAAGATGAATTAATGTATAGATCTGGACAGCAAGGTGGTGCACCAATTGATGATTATAATCAAAATGTTGTTCTTCAACAGAACCCATATTTAATGCCATATGCTTATGCACCTAATCCATATTATGCATATGGTAATCAACTATTACAAAATTATGAAAATAGGCCATATATTATGACGGGATCTTTAGCAAAGGAAAAGGATCAAAAATCTAAGTTATCATATTATGTAACAATAAATTTAGATTTATATCCTGGTACAACAGCAAATCCATTACAACGTTCCGCAGTTTTATGTCATTCACGTTTTGAAGAAATAAGACATGCATTTGCTGATATGTTTGGCTACATATACAGACCAACAGTAAGAGGTTCAAGTTATGCATATGAAAAACAATATAAGGAGGAACATAAAGACAAGGATGAAAAGAAAGGAGGAAAAACAAGAAAAAATAAAACAAAATATAACAAAACCTTAAAAAAATTGAAATAAGTTATTTATATTTGCATAGTTTCATATAAAATTATTTAAATCAAAATGTTAAATCAATTATTATATAAAATTGACGGATTAATTGAGGGACAAGTTCTTAAACGCCCATCATTATATGTTAGATCTCCCTATGTATCCGACATTAAAATAGAAGAAAATACTAGCTCTATTTTAGCTCATTCACCATCATTAGGTTGTTGTGGATTAGCAGATGCAGGAGCAACCATACTTATGGTTCCATCATCATCAAAATCAAAACCAAAAAATGAACTCGGTTTACAATGTGAATATTCTATATATTTATCAAAAATAGAAAATGATATATATGTTGGAATACATCCAAAAATGGCGGAAAAATTGGTAAAATCTGCAATAGAAAAAAATTATATATCATGTCTAAAAAATATTAAATCATTACGACAAGAAACATCAATTTATATTAAAGATAAAGTTGATTCCCGTTTTGATTTTAGTGGATTAGATGAAAATGGTATTCCGTTTATAATGGAAGTAAAAAATGTTCCCCTTGCAGATTACGAAGATTGTGACAAAAAAGAACGCACAAAAATGGACTTTAGTAATCGTAATTTTAATGAAAAAGTTGCTTACTTTCCTGACGGATATCGTAAAACAACTTATGATCCAGTTAGTCCTCGAGCTTTAAAACATATACAAGAACTAACATATTTAAAAAAAGAAGAACCTAAATTTCGTTGTATTATGTGCTATGTAATACAACGAACTGATGTAAATAGATTTCAAGCTTCAGTTATTGATCCTCAGTATAAAAAAGCATTTTGTGAAGCACGTGATGCAGGTGTAGAAATTATAACAATGGTTGTAAAATGGACAGCAGATGGCTCAGCATATTTTGTTCGCGATGATTTGCCAATTAGTTGTTAGAAAAATTGTAAAATTTCTCCTAAATATATAAAGAAAATATTTTTTACAAAGTTTCCGCGGCTTCCTTAGTATCCAATTCATATATTATTTCTTTTATTCCTACTATGTTTTCGTCTTCTATCTGCTCCACTTTTTTATCTGGATCAACGTCATTAAACTGTACTTTGCTTTTCAAATAAGCAGAATAAAATATATTTTTTTCTGTATTTACATTAGCATATACATCAGATAATTTTGTTAACATAAATAAAACATTTGTAATAAATGTTGTTGTAGTTTGACCATCTAAATAATATTCATAAACTACTAATCCACTTAGTATAACATTAATTAAATATGTTACTATTGATGTATATCCAAAACGTTGATACCATTTATCTAGTTGTAATATTGCATTACGCTTATCTTCTGGTAATAATTGTAACGCTTTTTCCACACTTTCATTATCACAAGGAACTTCTTTATTTACTTCTAAATAAGTTATTAAACGATTTTCACGTTTTATTTCAATTGTATACATACCTGCTAATAAAACCATTGTAAAAAAATTAAATACTAATCCAGTAGAATATAATTCATTTTCTAGAACCATATTTTCACTATATGTACAAACATGATCATCACATTTTTGTGGAACAAATAGAATAAGAAATGCAGAAACTAATACACGATATAATTCAAGAACAACAGAAACTGATGCACCTGATTTTTGCATAAAATCTTGATCTTCAAGTTTTGATTTAACATGATCAACTATACTCATATATTTTATATAAATATTTTTTATTTATCCTATCGTATTTTGAACTTGCTTATCTATATTTGCCATAATAGTTTCAACTGATCCAACATCGGAATGTGCATGTTCATCATTTGTTAAAAATGTTGTTAAATTTAATATTATTTTTATTTTTTCTTGTGTCCAAATTTTATTTAAACGCATCAATGTATCTTCTGTGTATAACACTGACATATTATCTTTTTTAAACAATGTATCATTGTTAGTTTCGTCTAAATAATTAGATATCAATGCACTATAATAATTTAATGATATTCTAATCATTGAACATGTTTTATATGTTTCTGATAAATTATTTATTCCTCTTTGTGCACATTTAAATAAATCCTTTAGCTTGGGGTTTTGTTGTATAGATGATTTTGATAAATAATATTTACATGCTAATTCTATTGGATTATATAAATATTGTAAATCTGTTTTGTTAGTTTTTAATACATATCTGCAAAATGCTTGAAATATTCCTGGATCTTGAAAATATATTATATTTTTATCTATATATAATTTTGTTCCAGTAACTTTATTACTTAAAATTGCTAGTTTAATAATAGTTGATAAAGGATCTAATACATAATGGTTATAATCTATTGCTTTATTATCTGGCAAATAATTTGAAAAAAAATCCATATTATGAATATAATATAATATTAATATATTTTTAAATCTTTTGTTTATATTACTAATTACTTTGCAGTTGAGCCATTCATAAATTCATTTTCTAATTCTACAGGTATATTTGCAAAATCAATAATTATTTTATTTAATTCATATTGTTTTTTATATTCTTCCTTTTCTTCTAATTTCTTCAAAAATAATTCCTTATCATTATAATATTTTAATGCAGTTTTTGGTCCACACTTTGGAAATACAGATGGAATATTATCGCTAACATCTCCAGTTAGAATTTTACAAAATAAATCACATTCTGCATCTTTTGTACAACTCTTTTGTTCTGTTAAATCTTTAAATGCTAAATTATATATATGTACATTTTCTTTTGCTAATTGTAAATAATCTTTATCTGATGTTATAATATATATTTCTACATCATCATCATATTTATTTAATAAATGTTTAACACTTAATGCTATACAATCATCTGCCTCCAAATGTGGATGTTTTATAATAGCTCTTGCTCCACCCTTAATAAATAATTCTTCTTCATATGTCATTTTAAAGAATGGTCCACCCATAAATCCATCTTCTGGACCATTTGCTCTGTTTGCCTTATATTTTGGAAATAATTCGTATCTCCATATATTTTCCCTTTTACAGTCCTTACCTACAATAATATTATAATCTACATTTTTTCCTAATTTAAGCCCTTTGGGTATTTTGGTCACATTATCAATAAATGTTTTCTTAAATTTTTCAACAAATTTATCGTTTGCATAAGGATCTTGTAGCACATCTGTTTGCTCTGGATAAGCGTTTCGCCACCATGTTAATAAAGAATGATAACGATAAAAGCAGAAATAACTGCCGTCAATAAAGATATAAGTTTGGGTCATATTTGTCTTACTATAGTATGATGCCATATTATTCCATTATTTTAAACTCAATTTTTTTAAGAAGCTAGATAAACATCCTGCACACTGAAAAATCCATATTTAACCTCCAAATGGGTTTCTAAAACGATATATGCATTAAAATAAAAGTTCCTAAAATATATTTGGTCTTCAGTAACAAAAACTGTTTTATAAAAGTCATTTGGTTTTGGATTTTGGACATTTTTAAAAATGTCCATTTTCGAAAAGTCCAACCATTTTACTAAAAATATCCACTTTGTGACTGACATCGTCTAAAATGCATTTTTTAGTTAACAAATTTGTGACGATAATTTTTCCCCGTTTTTTTGGACATTTTCTTTTCTTTAGGTAACTTAGACTTACTATGGCTGACCAAAAAGTTTCCAAAGTTTCCAACAGTTTTTTTTGCGAAAAATGTGATTATAAATGCAGTAAAAAGAGTTTGTGGGATAAACATAAAATGACAGCAAAACATCGAATGGCTGACCCAGACTTACTTTTAGACTTACCGGTAAGTCCAAGTTTCCGTTGCGATTGTGGTAAGATATATAAGCATAAACAAAGTTTATTTAAACATAAAAAGGACTGCATAAGTTTCCAAAAACAAGAACAATTGGTATCAAAAGATGAAAATACAACAGACCTAATTATGATGCTAATACAACAAAATAAAGAATTACAAAGTATGTTAGTTAATCAAGCTAAAGAATACAATGATAGTATATTAAAAGTAATGCAACATACTGGTAATAATCACAGTAATAATGCAAATAATAGTTATAATACAAATAGTCATAATAAGACATTTAATTTACAATTTTTTCTTAATGAAACATGCAAAAATGCATTAAATATGTCCGAGTTTATAAGTAATCTTAAGCTTACACTAGAAGACTTGGAAGAAACTGGATCTAAGGGATATGTAGAAGGAATAAGTAATATTTTTATTAAGGGTTTACAGGAATTAGATGTAACAGAAAGACCTATACATTGTTCTGATATTAAACGAGAAACAATATATATTAAAGATAATAATAAATGGGATAAAGATGATGAAGAACGACCAAAAACAATTCAATCAATTAAACAAATAACACATAAAAATATGGGACAAATATACAGTTGGCAACAAAAATATCCAGATTATAATAATCCCGAGTCAAGAGATAGTGATAAATATCAAAAAATGATATATAATACTATGTCTGGTTCATCTAAAGAAGAATGTACTAACAATTATAATAAAATTATTAAAAATATTGCGAAAGAAGTTGCTATTCAAAAAAATTGAAATTAATCAATATTATAATATTATTGTTATAAATAATATTATAATAAATTATGAACATCATTTTAGATATGGATGAAACATTATTAAGTAGTCAATGTTGCTACGACTCAGCATTATTTTCAGGAGCATTTGCACTTAATGATGACAATAAAATAATTTTACAAACTAATTATATTCACGAACGCCCATTTTTGGATACTTTCTTTCAATACATTTTTCATAAGTTTGAGAGGGTTTCCATATGGACCCACGGCACAACTGATTGGTATAATACTTGTTATAATCATATTTTATGGAAATTTATACCACCAGGCAAAAGCTTTTATAAAGTAAATACACGAGATAATGGCATTCTTCCATTTGAAGCTGATTGCAGCAAACCACTACATAAGTTTTATAAATTATGCCCTTTTCACAATGAAAAAAACACATTAATTTTAGATGATAAACCACATACTTATAAGTTTAATGTTGCAAATTCTATTCCTATTAAGCCATATTATTTGTCTAGTATGTGGGGTGAAAAGAATTTAAATGATTCCGAATTGCTTCGTATAATACATTATTTAGAAAAGAATTTGTTTAGTAATTAAAATAATATAAGGAATATGATTTATAATATATTATTAGAATGTCATATAAAGAAAAATTAGTTAAAAATATTGAAGAAAAAGAATCACCATTTAAAGAAAATATTGCATATCCACCAATGTCTGAATTTTGGTTTAATATTTATAAAAAATATAAAATAAAACCTAAACCACCATTATTATTAGATGATTTTTCAGAATTAGAAAAAACTATGCCATCTAATTTTAGTATACCAAAAGATTTAAAAGAATATTTATTAACATTTTCTAGAAAAATTAATATAAATTATGGTTCGATTGATATCATAAGTTTAATTAAGCACAATTATTATGATGGCCCAAATAATAATTGCGTATATATAGGAAAACTAGATAGTAAAGGTATGATTTATTCTGGAAAACTATATTTATAT
>JACCDX011466592.1_pt1 | contig 15338 bp, 10 predicted proteins | sample 7449681 | NCBI WGS metagenome assembly JACCDX01 (sample SAMN15323450, study PRJNA562643) | freshwater metagenome | isolation source: river surface water | place: USA:Blue River Watershed | collected 2017-08-18 | reverse complement strand
TCGATGGTTAAATGCAATTTCGCTTTGCCATAATGAACAGCATGGCATTCACTATTGAAGACCTCGGAGATATTGACCTCATCGTGGGTCAATGGTGTCTTGAAAAGGTTCCACCACATCTCAAGCAACAGATTGATCATGACTACGAAATCGATGGTCAAGCAGTAACTATCTTTGAGGTTAGACCACTCTGGCGTGGTCAGCCTGGCGAAACCACACGCCGCGCATTTGCTCGATTCCGCTATGTCAAGAGCAGCGATCTGTGGCACATCTACTGGATGCGGCAGAGCGGCAAATGGGAACGCTACGAACCTGCGCCCGCTGCGTGCAGCTTGGATCAAGCTCTAGAAATTATGGAAGCAGATCACTACGGATGCTTCTTTGGGTGACAGTTCAGCCGAGTTTTGCAGCAACCTCGCGCTTGCCCATCTTACGCACAGCCGCAATCGCAGCTAGCTGGCTTGCACGGGGCTTAGATTTGCCCGTTTCCCAGTGATAGACGCTCTGGGCGGACACCCCAAGTAGCTTGCCCATTTCAGCGGCGCTGATTCCTAGTTTCTTTCGCAGTGCAGCAAAGCCAGCCACACGAAATCGCAGCCCAGAAGCAGAGTCTTCGTCGGCGGTTTCTAGTACTTTCGCACGGCCAGCGCCTTTACTCAGCTTTTTTACTTGTGCTTCAAGCCCAGCAATGCGTCGTTTGAGTGCGGCGATTTCGCCACGGTAAGCAGCAGAAGCTTTCTTTAGAGCTTGGGTTTCTGCACGGACTTCTTTCTTGGCAAGACGGGCAATTTCATTCTTGAGTTGGTTGGCAAATGTAGACATTTCGAGCTCCTTGATCGCATGGTACCAATTCGTGGGAAAAATCCCACGGTCTTATGACTTTAGGCTATTGATACAGAACAGATCAGTGCGATAAGCGACGCACAAAACGGGCTACAGCCCACGATCTTGCGGCGGCGAATGCTCTGAGTGCTGGATCTGCAAATCGCAGCTTGTAGGGTATCTGCAGCACCCATCTGACCCGATATCCACAACCCAGAATCGTTATCCACAAAAAATCTAAGAAAACTCACTTTTTCAATGATTCAACACGTAAGTCTTTGTTTTTGCTAGACCGCGCTCTGGCTGCTTTTCTCCTAGAAACCCGCCACTTTGGCGGGTTTCAGGTCGCCCAAAAGCTGCGCTGAAAACACAATAGAACTAACAGCAGCAGCAACTACACAGGAGCAGAAAATGGCACAAGCAAGGACACTCAGCAACGAAGAATTCCAGCAAGTACTGGACTACGTTGGAACGCGAGCACACGCAGCACGCAACCGTGCAATCTTGATGCTCACGCACCTTGCAGGGCTTCGCGTTTCAGAAGTTGCTTGCTTGCACTGGAACGATGTAACAGCAAGCGATGGAACCATCAAGGAAGAAATTCGATTGCTTGCAGACATGACCAAGAACTCACAAGCTCGCACAGTGTTTGTCAGCAGCAAGCTCAAAGCAGAACTACAAGCCTACGCAGATCACGCACGCTGCATCAACCGTTGCTTCCCATTTTTCTACAGCCAGAAGAGCTTCAGAGAGGGGTTCTCTGCAAACAGTCTCACACAGACCATTGCACTCATGTACTCAGGTGCAGGGCTTGAGGGAGCTAGCAGCCACAGTGGCCGCAGAACTTTTCTCACAAACCTCGCCAACAAGAACACTCCGATTCACTTGCTCAAGACGTTGGCCGGGCACCGTAGCATCTCCACTACTGCCGCATATCTGTATAGCAACCCATCACTGCTCAAAGCAGCGGTGGAGTTGGCGTAAATCGCTCCTGCCAGTAGTCGAGAGATTTATGTTATGAAAATGGGGTTCACCTAAGAGGTCAAACCAAGCCTAATCATCGAATCAACTGCTTCTTGATTCTTGCTTGTCAATGCATGGGCAACGATGCCCAGCCCCATGCCAACTGCCGACATGGAATCTAGTCGCTCAACCCGCACCTTTTCACCCAACTCAGTTTGCAATGCATTCAACAGTACTGGCGACTGAGACATACCGCCTGTTGCAAAGACGACAGATGGGCGCTCCCCTTGATCGTCAACAATGGCACGAACCTGCTCAAGCACCTTATCAATTGGGTTGCGAATTGAAGCATCAAACTCCTCCTCTCGTATTGACACTTCAAGGTCGTTCTCAATGAATCCCAAATGCGCGATCAAACGATCTGTATCGGAAGCGAGTATTTTCAAACGCTCCGCCTCAAGGATTACTTTGTGCTGAGCTTGCAGCTCCTGCATCTTGAGGAAACGATAGATCTTGGATTTGTCACTTACTTGGTTTAGAAGCTCTTCGATTGAGTGCCTAGCTTTTCTGAATCGGATTTGTGCAGGCAAGTCTCTGGTAGCAATCGCATCGTGAAGCAGAGTGGTCGGCAAAGGCAATCCAGATTTCAATTTATCGTTTTTGCCGAACGCTGGCATCAAAAGCATCCATGCAATTGACTGATCGAAGTCTGTACCACCAATTCGGCTGCCAGCGCTGCGCGAGACTTCCAAGATGGCCCCAGAGCTAGACTTGCTCGATCCTTTAATTAGCGAACAGTCTGTTGTGCCGCCACCTACATCAACAACAAGGGACAGATCATTAGAAATTTTTGATGAGGAAATTGACAGAGCTGCCGCGACTGGTTCAAAGAAAAAATGCACCGCCTCGAATCCAACGTTTTTGGCGGCAACTCGCATTATTTCCAAAGCTTCGCTGTTTCCTGCATCACCTCGAACGCCATGGTAGTTCACAGGCCGACCTAGAACAACACCTTTAAAACTTCGGCTGAAATGCCGTTCGGATTGCTCTTTAATGTTGCCCAGAATTTTTTCAACAATTTTTAGGAAAACATTTTTGTAATCTAGCTTTAGCTCGGTAGCTAGAAAGCTCTTGGGCGAGCGCATGAAAAATCCGGACATAGGGTCTTCAGAATACAGGCGAATAGCCTCTCGGCCATACACGAACGTCTGCCCTTTAGTCATGGCGCTGAAAAATGTTTGCTCCCAATACTTGTTTTCAGCGGCCTCTGAATTCTCGCGTTGCATGGCAACGGTAAGGGATTTTCTCAGGGCGTCATCAGTCGCGATTGGAGAGATGTACTCTCTTTGAGCTCTCTCAAACTCACGTCGCTGTATCTTGTATGACTCTAGAGCTTGATTATGATTCTCTAGTTTTGCGCCGTATTCAATCAGCTGAGATTCATAGCGAGCATACGCCTCATCGAAATTTGATGCGTTACCAGCATAGTCTTCAACCTTGGGCTTTACGGGCCGGGTGGGTAGACGAGGCTTGTTCCTGTTATCGTAATTTTCAAGAATTTGGGCCAATTCAGACAAGTCTTTCTGATGCCTATTTCTCTCATCAACTCTTGCTCTGCGAAGTCTTACCTCAAGCTCTTGTTCGTCGACTTCCTCAGCAGAATAGTCAATGCGCGGTACGAATAGAACCGTCGGAAGTAGTGTGCTCTCACCATCCAACTTCACGAACTCTTGGATTCCAGCGTCGTTAAAGGCTGATGCAACACAATTTGATGTACCGAAATCCAAACCGAGAAAGTTAAACTCACCGTCTTTAGTCACTTTGTTCGCGGCATTATGAGACTGTTCTCTAGGTCGCAGAACCCATTCGCCGTTATCGTTGACAATCGAAACGGAAATGCCATTGTTGATGGCCAAATTTTTGGCTTCTCGAGCAGCCTCCGAATAGTTCGGGAATTTACGCTCTAAGTCCATATGAATTTCAGCTCACATTCTTAACTATGCTCTTTGGAGCAATATCTCCAGCGATCGCTTTGAGATCACCAAGATTAGCTTCATTGTTGCTCTAGTCGCTCCAACAAAAATTCGGATTTTTGAGTTTTCATCTAATTTGGCAAAGTCAATTTCTGTGAGTACCACGCAAGCAGCAGCTTGCCCCTTGAATCTGTGAACGGAGTCGGTCGTGATTTCACCATCTGAGTACTCTGGATTTCCGAATTCATCGTAGCTTCCTTGTATGGGTGAACGGAGTGTGTGCATGCCGATTTGAGTGAATGGCGTTAGGCTAGAGCTCTCTCGTCCTCTAAATGAAAGAAGCGCGACATGCCTGGGCTCGAATCCAAGTTCAAGCGATCGATCAAGTGCCTCAACAGTCCTGGGAATCAATTCACTTTGATTCTCGTAAGTTAGCACCTCTACATCGCCACCTTCGATTGGACTACATGACGCTATCGCTGGTGAGAGTGCAAGGAGTTCATTGATCCCACTCAGCACTCGTTTGGGGCTGCGAAAATTCGCATCTGATCTAATGGTTACCCATCCATCAAATGGCATGCGCTCCCTTGAGTAAACATTTTGCAGCGGATCCTCGAGCCACCATGCTTTACCGCTAGGCCGTAGAAGTCGCAAAAGGTTTTCTGTCCAAGCAGGCTTGAAATCTTGTCCCTCGTCAACAATCAAGTCGTCAAACATTTGATCATCAGTGGGGCGGTAGCTGTCCAGTGTTAGTTCCATTTGTGTAAATGGGCCAGGCTTTTGATGGTCTATGGGAGCCCCTGTCAATTTGGCAATTCGGTCCCCAAGTTGGTGATATCCAGTCACCAGACCTCCTTCAGGAGCGACTTTCGAGACATGATCTGCAAGGGACCGGTTGTAGCAAACGTAGAGGGGTTTGCGGCCTTGCTTTATGGATTCACGGACCACGGAAAGTGCCAGCTGGGTCTTGCCTGATCCGGCAGTCCCTATGACTCGAAGCCGGAAAGGAGTAAAGTCAATTTTTTGTGCCCACTCAGAAAGTCCCCCTGAGACTCGTGTGTACAGCTTGTCTGTTTGACCAATGACGGCATTGACGTCAGGCACGATCTCCAAGAGATCGCTTAAGAACTGATGCAGCAATTCTTGAACTGTTTTGTTGGGTTCGTCCGCAGGAATGATCGATTGAATGATTGGAATCAACTGATTCTTGCGTGTGGAATCAACTATCCGTTTGGGATCTATTCCAGCCGAGCCTAGCTTCTTGATTTTGTAATCAGGGCAGTAAAGTATGGAATCAACGAAAACTGAGTTTCCTTTGAGTGCTTGCTTTAGACGATGCTGCAAGCCGTGAGCGTTTCGAGCGATTTGAAACGGGACATTCTTAGACTTTTCTGCGTACTTCTTCTCGAGTCCATCGTCTGTCTCGTCCAAGTATCCAGTCTTCTGTTCAATAAGAAGAAGTTTTCCGGAAGGGCTGACTACCGCAAAATCAATCTCACCGTAAATCGCGTAGTTCTTGCTCTCAACGTTTGTCCAATGGACACCGTGGTAAACGGTGTATGAGTCATCCAAGCTATTGCCCAAAAGCTCCAAGGTTTCCAGTTCCCGACCTATGTCAGCTAATGGGTTGACCTCTCTCCACCCGCTTGGGAATACTTTTGCCATCGTGATACCTTTATTCGCCTGGTCCTAGGATATCAATTCGACGACATAAGTGAATCGGTAATAACCAATTAAAATTAGATTTCAGCTGCACCCCTAAGGTGTACCTTCTTTGGCTTGGACCTATTCCTAGGAATCAAAACGAACGACACCAGCCAGCAGATCAGCACTTGGGGTTGAAGCGCGGGGGGAGCACAGGATTACGGGGAACGCCATTTCGCCATACTGATGTGCGGGCTCGTTCACTTTAAAATTTTGGACTTGTCATTCCACCCTTGCCAATGATGTTGTGAAACTCGCGCATGGTCCAGGCAGTGGCGCAAATTTCGCATCCTGGTGGTGATCAATGAATTCAAGCAGGAGTGCTTGGCGCTTTACGTGGCACGCACCATCAAGGCAGTTGATGTAATTGATGTGCTATCGGACTTGATGCTCGAGCGTGGTGTGCCTGAATTCATCAGAAGCGATAACAGCCCGAATTTGTGGCCACCATCATCAGGAATTGGCTCAAGAGCTTGGGCACCAACACTGCCTAGATCACACCTGGCAGCACATGGGAGAACGGGTATTGTGAGAGCTTAAAGGGCAAGTTCCGCGATCAAAGGCTCAATGGGGAGTTGTTCTACAGCTTGGGCGAAGCGCGGGTGCTCATTGAGCAGTAGCGCATTCACTTCAACACCCTGCGTTAGCATAAATCGATTGGAAAAAAGTTGCCAGCTACAGGCACCTGGCTACCAAAGACCAAGGCAGAAAACGACTTGCATTTGAGTTTGTTTCCAGGGATCCCTACACCACAGGAGGTCAGGCACCGATTGAATATGCAATGAAATACAGCTAGACTGAAAACTCTCACTCACATTAGATCAACATTTGGCGCGGGTCATTTTGCTGTCTCTAATGTTCAAGTAGCCGATCGGATGAGGTAATTTTGTGAATATAGATTTTTTAGCAACGCTTAATTGGTTCATTCTTGCTCCAGTTTTGTTTATCATTTTTGCTTTGGTTTTACGCTATTTCTACCAGTACTCAATGCCTGCCAGAATACTGCAAAATGAATTAGAAAAAATTGCTTCAGAACTTTTGCAATTCAAGAAAAATAACAACCAAATATTAGATGTAGATATGTTGCGCCCGATATTTGGAAAAGAGCCATTCCAACATCTATGGGCAGAGTATGAAGACACTTTGCACTTGTTGCGATCATCTGATGAAAGACCCATTTCATTGAGAGCTACATCAACGTCTGAAATCTATTTCTCCAAAGAGTCAGTTGTAGATACGCAAATTGACGCTGACTTCTTTAGACATCTTCCAGGTATTCTGACTGGAATCGGAATCATAGGGACGTTTTCTGGTTTGGTTTGGGGTTTACATATTTTTAATCCTAATGAGCCAGTCGAAACTTTGAGTCGTCTTTTGCAAGAAGTCATGTCTGCGTTTATAGGATCTGGCATAGCGATTTTTGCTGCGATAGCAATTACGTATTTTGAAAAAACAACGTTAAATAAGTGTTATCAGCTCCTAGAAGCAGTAAATAACCGAATTGACGATTTATTTTCAAAAGGAGTGGGCGAAGAATATCTTTACAGGTTGGTTAGCTCTTCAGAAAAAAACTCTCAAAACACAGCAAATCTGAAGGATGCACTTGTCAATGACTTGAAAAAACTAATGCATGAAGTTGCGGACAAACAAATCAATGCTCAAATTCAAAGTAGTCAAGAGTTGACTAAGCAAATTACTGGAGCTATCACAGACAGCCTCAAAGAGCCAATGAAGGATTTAAAAGATGTTGTTGCGAAAGCATCAGGAGAGCAAAGTGGTGCAGTAACTGTAATGCTAGAGAATTTGCTAAGCGCATTCATGGCAAAAATTGACGAAACTTTCGGGTCGCAAATACAAAACATCAATGCAGCGATTCAAAAGTCATCTGATTCAATGTTGATGGTGCAGGAAGCGATGACAAAGCTGATCACAGATATATCTGGTGCCGGCCAGAAGGCTGCTTCTGAGATGTCGGCAAAAATGGAAGAGTCAATGGCTAGGTCAGCATTAGCCCAAGAGCAGATGAATCAACAGTTACGTAGCTTTGTAGAGGAACTGAGAAATCTAATACTTGAACAACAAAGTCAAACCAAACAAGCAATGGACGAGACAATGAGAAAAATTCTCGAAGAGCTTGAAAAATCTATTTCCATTGTGTCTGCAGAAAGAGAAGCACAAGCCAATAACGATAAAGACCGAGCAAAAAGATTGGTTGATGAGACGCAAGGTATTTACAGTGGCTTAACAGACAACGTTATTCAATTAATGGACCAGGTTAAAAATGTTTCTAGTAAAACGGAAGAAAACATAAGAGCAATCCAAAATGTTGCAACAAATGCCATTTCGGGGATGAATGACGGTGCTCTTGTCATGAGAGAAGCTGCAGAAAAATTCACAAAAGCAGGTGATAGCGTTACAGACGTGTTCGACAAGAGCCAAGTAGTAACCGGACAGTTAGAGCAAACTGCTACTACTTTACAGCTTGCTTCTGCATCAGTAAGAACTGCATTTGAAAAATATGATTCAACTCGCGAATCTGTTCAAAACTATGTTTTACAACTCCAAAGCTTGGTTGAAAATGCTAAGAAAGAGGCTGGCCTTAGCAGCCAGATGCTTTCAGACCTAGAAAAAATTCTTTCAGCACTCCAGACTGCAGAGAGGCAAAGTACTGACTACTTAAATCAAGTTAATTCTGTATTGGAAAGTTCATTCCAAAAGTTTGGTCAAGAAATGGTCGCGCAGGTAGAGGCTTTAAAGACCTCCTCAGACACCTTGCTTACAGGCTCGCTCAGCGCGTTAGAAGGCGCAGTTCAGTCAATGTTGATGTCTGTTGCGAAACTTAAAAAGTCTGAATAATGTTTCAACAGCAACCTTACAAGAAATCCCATAAAGATGAGGGAGAAAAACCTTTTTGGATTTCTTACTCTGATCTTATGACTGCATGTATGACTTTATTTTTAGTCGTTATGGCAGTAACGATTATTATGTTGCAAAAAAAATATGAACAGCAATCAAAACTAGATAAAGAACGCGAAGAAGCTATTGCTGAATGTGCTCAGAATCTTAAAGAGATAGCCAACTCACGTTTTTTGGGGCAAGCTAGGATTGAATACAGCAAAGGTGATGCAATTCGTATTGATCTTGGATCAATAGTTAATTTTGATGATGGTAGACACTTCATACGCCCTGAAGCATCTAAATTTCTAAGGGAATACATTCCAACAGTTTTAAAAACTGTAAAGGATGATCAATGTAAACAATATTTTAGAAGGGTGATGGTAGAAGGTTACACAAGTAAAACAGGTGACTACATGACAAATTTGCGGCTTTCTTTAGAAAGAAGTAAAGAGGTTGTATGTGAACTTGCAAAGACAGAACCTGATGGGACTGGCGGCCTTTCGTTGGGTGACAAAAATGAAGTAAAAAGACTTTTCTTTGTTGGTGGTTTTTCTTTTAATTCTCAGAAAAAAAGTGATCAAGAAAGCCGACGTGCAGAACTTAAATTAGAGTTTTGGCAGTTGAATGATGAAAAGAAACGACTCGAAGAACAAAAAATCGATTTAGCAGAAAAGAGTTTTGGATCATGTCCTACGCCAATAAACTGAAAAGTTCATTATTGCAGCTAAATTTTTCTTTCCAGTCAGAGCTGAGAAGAGAGTATAGAGCAACAATGCCTCAGTTGGCAAAGATGCATAAGAAAATTACTGACGAATTCACCTATATTTTAAAACCAAAAGATGACTTGGCATACAAGGCTGCAAGAAATTATCTTGAAGGATCTCTAGATGGTTTTGTTGGCGAGTATGAAATAATTTCATTTGCTTTATCTAAGCCCATCAAAGAATTAGGTGGAATATCAGTAGCTTCTTCGAAAGAGAAATTAAAAAAACTGCTCGATCGTTATAAGGAAGAATTTGCATCCGACGAGATTGATGGAATTTTTTGGTTTGGGGTTTTTCAATCATATTTCCAAGCTCAGAAACAAAACTTTCACAGCGATAGTTTTGATTACTTTCAAAAAACTGCAAGAGCGTTTTTAATTGACACATGGCCATACGTAATTCGCAATGCTACTTACCAAACTAGCTGGATGAAGAGCGTTGAGCAAAATAAGCATTTGCTAACAGACAAACCTGCAGAAATCTACGGTACAGAATGGCTTGCCGGATCGGATCTTCGAATAAAGCAGATTAAGACTGAACTGCAAATTCCTGATGCAAGTTGGTTTTGGGAGGAATTCTTTCGATCTTGCCTAAAGTCTGCTTTGACACAAAACGATTTGAAGTTCAAAGAATATATTCCCTTGACAATTGATTTACTCAAAAGACATCCCTCATTTTTGGATAATGGTCTTCGCGCCTTGTTGGATAGGTTCAGGGCCTGTAGTGATGTTAAGGTTCACAATGCGCTGAAAGAATTCAGTTTGTCTGCTTGGAAAAATCCAAAACTACGAAATGTGGGTGGTTCTAAATGGATGCATGTGGCAGAGCCTACATGGAGGATGGTTTTGGCTTGGGTTCAGGAAGCAAATCTCAGACTGTTTTTTGAATTGCTTAAAAGGCGAGGTGTGCCTGATCCTCATGGTCGTTTGGATTTTTGGATGCAATACATAAATCAAATCACGTTTACCAGACTTGTTCTTGGTTATGAAATGCGTATGTATCTAAATAGGAATCCAGAGTTAAGAGAAAATTTCAAAAATGATGTTGATTCCTATGCTCATTTAACTGGAGAAAAGGCTGAAAATGGATTAGATGCTTTCATAATGGAAATCAATGGCCATTACATAGTTGAATTCAATCCACATGGTGGATGCTATGTGTATAGAAAAGGTGCAAACAATTTTGATGTTAACGCGGCTACTTTACAACCGACCACGAACAAGGGAGGGCTTAAAGAGCGGTATTACACCCGTGGAACTTTAGGTCCAGATTTGGTTCATCGTGATGGCTGGCAGTACAAAGCTAAAACAAGCTTGTTACCTCAGTTTGGCATTTTTGATGATGTGCGTGCTGGTCGAGCTTCACCAAACAATACTGTTTTTTCAATCGATAAATATTTCAAATGAACTTTCTAGCAAGATTCTTTAAATTGCGCCCAGATTTAAAAGTGGGTTATGAAGAGACGCGTACAAAAGATCATTTTTCAAAACATATCAAGCCTTTATTTTCTGAGGATGGCGTTCATTTCCCAATTGTTGAAACCACAAATATTGAAACCACTAACGAATTGATGGATTTGGCAACTTCACCTTACCTCGGTTCGTTGCAGCTTATTTATTTAGCACAGCTTGTTTCTGACAAACATGGCCTAGTTCAGAAAAATTCTATATTCATTTCTTGGCAACATGTTTATTCGTTACTTTCCGATTCTGAACATGATAGTTCAGTAAGTCTTTTACAACTTCCGGAGCACGATTTCGCCAGCCCTCTTCTTAGTGAAATAGGTACAGTTAGCGATCCTTTTTTTAGATTGCAAATCACAGGTTGGCGCAACGAAAACGGTAGTAATGTTTCATTTAGAAGCTGGGTTGGCGGAGTGCTAGGTACTAATAGCAACCCCAGATTAATGACAGGTTCTGCGTGGAAATTGATTAATTTTTTAAATGTTCATAAGGGATTTGAAGATGATTCCCGTACGCAGCATGAAAACGAAATACTCTGGGGAAACGCCAGACTATTTGCTAATAAAGCCAAAGCTGAGCTTTCACCTTATCTCGCTTCCACATTAGTTTTAGTCCCTAGCTTATTAAAGATGCGATATACGAGGGCACAAGCTTTAAATACAAGCGTTGTGACGGTAGAACCATTCTTTGATGAATCGCCTGATGGTTGGATGCAGACATTTGATTCTTTCAAATTCATCCCTGAGCATGCAGATTTTTTGACTAATACCGGTCGCACTCGTGTTATTTTTCCCGAAACTGTTCGAGATGTTTTGACGGTAATCAAACAAGAGTTTCCGGGTAGACGTGTTTCAGGAAGTAAGGCCGAGGCATTTCTTCGTAACCCATTTGCCTACCTTGGTGAGTCGGCAGCAAAGGTTCTTGATGAGAAGCAAATCGAAGAAGCTAAAGAGGAAGCAGGAATTTTTTCTACAAGAATTGCTATTTCACTAAATATTCAAACTACTCAAATTAAAGGGGTAACAGCCACTGTTTTTCAGACAAGTAATGAAGGTGCATCAAGGGCAGATAGAGAATTAATTTCATCTAAGCATGATTTTGAATCGCTACTCGTAATTATTGAGAGCGCTTTAGCTCAAGACTTGCAATTTTTTACTTGGAAAAAATTTGTTATTGATGTGGACGGAGACCTGTATCAAACCCTTGATCAAGGACGTACCTGGCTACACGTCTGGACTAGTCAATCCGACGAATTTATCGACTTTACAGACGTTTATACTCTTGATAATTACGCAGATCGAATTGAGGGAATTGGTGTTGCTAAGCCAATTTATTCTGTTTATATCAAGAAAGAGGGGGGTGACGATTCCTCTTGGTCACCAACTCCTTTAATTGGTGTTTCACTTGTCCCTGGAACTTCGCCAGTTTTCATTGCAGCTGATGCAGATTGGCTGAAAGAGTTCGAGACTAATATTGAAAGATGCAAACTTACAGGCGCGGTTAAAGTTGTTGACTCACGTTTACCAATACCTTTAACCATCGAAGAGGCAATTGCATTAGTTGTCCAAATTAAACATCTACTTGGAATTGCTTTAGGCGATGGACCCTCTGGTCCTAGTCCTGGTGTTATTGGAGATCCACCACCAGGCGGGATAATAGAAGAGCCACCTCCACCCGGTGGAGGACCAACTGAGCCAGGTGGTGGAAAGAAACAGCCTTCGGGTATTGACGAACCACCAAGTGGGCCAAGTGTTAGTAAGGCGAAAAAGGAGACATTGTTACTTAAAGTCAACATATCCAAATTAGATTATTCAGAAACTAAAGAAGAGTCTGCACGCGAGTCAGCTCTTAAAGTGCCAGAAGGCTTTAAACCTCAATTGCCAAAAAGGCTAAAAGAGAGTGTCAAATTAAAGCAGCATCAAATGGCTGGGCTAGCCTGGATGCAGTATTTATTTATGAATTCACCCCATCATTGCAGAGGCGCACTTCTCGCGGATGACATGGGTCTTGGTAAAACATTGCAGCTTCTTTGTTTGTTATCTTGGCATTACGAAAAGTATCCAGATGCACCGCCTTCACTGATTGTTGCGCCACCTGTGCTTATGGAGAATTGGCAGAATGAGGCTAAGAACTTCTTCAGTGAATTTCCAGAAATCTTGCTTTTGCATTCTGAAGGGTTAAATAAGCGAAAGCAACCCAAGGAATTCATTGATAAAAGTTTACTTGATAAAAAAATTGCTAATTTATTAGTGCCAAATTGGTTGGGGTCTGCCAAAGTTGTGCTGACTACTTACGAAACAATTAGGGATTACGAATTTAGCTTAGCTAAGCAAGATTTTGATTTCATGATTTGTGATGAAGCTCAAAAAATTAAGACTCCAAACGCACAAGCAACAACTGCTGCTAAAAAACAAAAGTCAAAATTTAGAATTGCTTGTACAGGAACGCCCGTTGAGAATAGTTTGGCAGACCTATGGTGTTTGTTCGACTTTATTCAACCGGGACTGCTTGGCGCTTTAGACGAGTTTGGTAGAAGCTACAGGCGGCCAATTGAAGCCAAAGAGGCTGGTGACTCTAAGTCAATTGAAGCTATTTCAAATTTGCGCGGAATTATTTCGCCTCAAATTCTAAGGCGCATGAAAACTGATAGTTCTATTGCGCTTGATTTGCCAAAGAAAATAATTGTTTCAAATGCCGAGTATGAATTTGCTGGAAGTAAGAGGAGAAGACTCTCGATACCAATTTCCAATCACCAAAGAAATCTTTATGTTCAAGGCTTAAGGCAGATCGAAGCGCTCAGCAATGAAAAGGATGCAAAAAAACGTTCAAATGTTTCTTTTGCAGTTTTGCATTTTGTTCGGGCTTTGTGCTCTGAGCCTTATTGCCTTCCAAAATCAACTTTTAATATAGATGCAGCTGGCCACGCAGCACACTTAGGTAATGCTCCAAAGCTTAAATGGTTGCTAGATACCTTGGGAGAAATATCTAGAAAGGGTGAAAAAGTCATTATATTCACCGATATCAAAGAAATCCAAAGATCGCTTGCATTATTTATTAGAAAGCGTTTTGATTTTTCTGTGCAAATAATTAATGGTGATATTGATGATCGCCAAAACCTGATAGATGAATTTCAGCAAAAAAATGGATTCAATGCAATTATTTTGTCGCCGTTAGCTGTTGGATTTGGCGTAAACATTGTTGCTGCGAATCACGTAATTCATTTCACAAGAACTTGGAATCCAGCAAAGGAAGGTCAAGCGACAGACAGAGCTTATCGAATTGGACAAACCAAAGACGTAAATGTCTACTGTCCAACAATAACAGCACCAGACTTTGTAACCTTCGATGAAAAATTAGACCGGCTTATGACATTAAAAATGGATCTTGCTGGAGACATGTTAGATGGCGTTGGTTCTGACATTTCAGGAAGCGCCCTGATGCCTGACAGTGGTCCTTTTGGAGTCACACTGGATGTAAATAAGCTTGTTGATATAAACCGAGTCGATTCGCTTGATGGTGCTACTTTTGAAATCTTTTGTGCACTCCTTTTTGGGGTATATCCCAATAAGTCCTACATAACGCCTAAACAAAAAGGCGATGGTGGCGTTGATTTTGTTGTAATTGGCAATGAAAAAAAAGGGTTAATTGGACAATGTAAATTTACGACACAAGAAGTCTTGGGTTGGGATGCGGTTAAAGAGGTGGCCGCTGGAAGTCCTGCTTATCAAGTTAAACATCAAGGTATTTATTTTGAAAAAGTGGCAGTCACGAATAAACGCTTTAATTCAACTGCTATTGAACAGGCTCAATTATTAGGTGTGAAGTTGATCGATCGTAGTGAGCTAATTCGACTTTTGGAAACTAATCGAATAAAAGAAATTGCACTGGATGAAGCTATCTTCAAGTGCTATGCAAAGTAATTTCTTTTGAGTCAAATACGGACAAACCAACCCTATACTACTATGCTTTTCACGCCAGTGAAGTAGTGCAACGTTATGAGTTAGCCCCCAGTCCATTAGACCATCGTTCATTTTTCAGGAGCACAAGGCTCAAGTCGAGCGTACGCCCGTATTCTTGAATCACTTCGCGGTTTAACGTATCGAGGTTCTCGTTCTGAGTACATTGTCGTGAGTGATGATCGCGACATAGTCAAGAAATCAGAGGCCGCTGATGCGGTTGGCATGACTACTCTTGAGTTTTGGATGGGGCTTTTAGCAACTTGAAAAAGTTAATGCTGAAACTCTTCCCACCTCACGGCCGTAAAGGCTTGCCGCGTGATCGAATTGCGTTCTGGCCAGGATCGCTGATATCAAAAGTAAAAGTCGGATCATGCATTTTTCTCTTGGTCAGTAGGCACAACCCCCCACGCTTGCATCACCATGACCATGGCCAAAGTGTCAAGCTCACAGTATCGCAAGAGCGCTGATCTGATGGACTGACGCTGTAAATCTGGCATGTCTTCAAACTGCAATCGCGCATAGGCTGACATTGCAGCACCCCCCTCACGCAAGTCCTCAGACAAACCTTCCTCCAAGGCTTCTATGTCTTCTGCGGGAATGTCATGAAAGACTGGGGGTAGAAGCTTGTATGGATCAATGACAACACCGTCCTTTTCCTGCCACCAAGCGATCGGATTTTCAAAGTTCAGGCTGACCCCCGGCCCGTACCATGGCTTGCTGTAGGCATCCTGCAGATATTTTGAACTGCGCATGACTGCCGGAAGTATCTTCTTGAGTGAGTTGCTTCCCTTG
>JACCDX010336363.1_pt1 | contig 15341 bp, 15 predicted proteins | sample 7449681 | NCBI WGS metagenome assembly JACCDX01 (sample SAMN15323450, study PRJNA562643) | freshwater metagenome | isolation source: river surface water | place: USA:Blue River Watershed | collected 2017-08-18 | reverse complement strand
TGCCACATCGCCCAAGGCCGGGCGCCATATTGGGGCGCGATGAAAAAGCCTGTGAGCCATAAGGGCCGGTCAATCGCGCCTGTAATCCGGTATTCGCTTTCAAAATCGGGGCTGGGTGCGATCAGCACCGTCTTGCCCGTATGTGCTTCGACCATTTCGATAAAGAGCTTCAACTGGCGCAAAAGCGCCGCTCGATCCGGCTGGCCGGGGCACCCGCTGGACAGCGTCAGCCGGACAGCAGCGGGCAGAGCATCGGCTTCGCGCGGCACGGTTGAGATGAAGTTGGTGGCCTGATCCGCCGCCGGGCGGCAGAGCGAAAAGAGATGATAAGCGCCATGCCGCATCCCGGCGGCGGCCGTGCCCGCCCAGTTTTGCACAAAGCGCGGATCAGTCACATCCGCGCCTTCGCTGGCCTTGATATAGGCAAAGTCAGCCCCTGCGGCTTCCACGGTGGGCCAGGCGATCTCGCCATCGGCTTCGGACACATCGACGCCTTGCACCGGATAGGCCGACACATTAGGCCGCCAGGTGATCGCCGCCCAGATAAGGCACGCGGCAACAAGGCCATAGGCCAAGAGCCAATATCGCCCGATTTTCGCCCCCCGCATCGTTGCTACCCCTTGATGTGTAGGACGCAGATCAGCGTGAAGAGGCGCCGCGCGGTATCAAAATCCACCTCGATCTTGCCTTCCAGCCGTTCCTTGAGCAGGTCCGCCGCTTCGTTATGCAGCGCGCGGCGGGCCATATCGACTGTTTCGATCTGCTGCGCGGTCGACACTTTGATCGCCTGATAATAGCTGTCGCAAATCGCAAAATACTCGCGGATCAGCCGCCGAAAACGGCCTAAGCCAAGGATCACGGATTCGAGCGGATCATCATTTTCGCGCCGCACTTCAAAAACGAGCCGGCCCTCTTCCACCCGCAAGAGCAAGCGATAGGGCCCCTGATACCCATCGTCATGCGCACGCTGCGGCGCGAAATAATTGCCTTCCAAAATGTCGAAAATGGCAATCCGCCGCTCTTGCTCAATATCGGCAGAGCGCCAGATGATCGTATGCTCGTCGAGCTTGATGTCGATGATGCGTGGATCGGCCATAACAAGCGCGCATATCGGAAGCCGGGCAGGTTGGAAAGATGATGCCAGATTGAGTTATCCCCATTATCCCCTTGGTTGGCGTTTTGCGTTCCGGTAACCTTGCGCCATGGAGGGCAGATGGCCGACCCTATCCGACTGATTCACGACAGCGAACCGACGGTTCAGCTCCCGCACAATATTGAGGCGGAGGCAGCCCTGCTCGGCGCGCTGATGATCGACAACCGGGTGGCCGAAGATGTCCAGCTCAAGCTGCGCGCCGAACATTTCTTCGAGCCGGTTCATGGCCGAATCTACGATGCGATCATGAAGCTGGTCGACCGATCGATGGTTGCGAACCCCGTCACGCTCAAGCCGATGTTCGAAAATGACGAGGCGATGAAGGCGCTGGGGGGACCCGCCTATCTGGCGCAGTTGACCGGGTCGGGCGCAGCGTTGCTTGGCGCACGCGACTTTGCGACGCAAATCTATGAGCTTGCGTTGCTCCGCGAACTGGTCAGCGTCGGCCGCGAGATGGCGACGCGCGCGCTCGACACCAGCGAGGATGTCCAGCCAACCCAGCAGATCGAACAGGCCGAAATGGCGCTTTACCGCGTGGCGGAACAGGGCGGCGAAACCGGCAGCACCAAAAGCTTTGGTCAGGCGACCAAGATGGCGGTCGAGCTGGCGGAAAAGGCGCTCAATGCGGGCGGCGGCCTGTCCGGCGTCACTACAGGGATTGATGGGATCAACGCCAAGACCGGCGGCCTTCACCATAGCGACTTGATCATCCTTGCTGGGCGTCCGGGCATGGGCAAGACATCGCTGGCGACCAACATCGCGTTCAACGCCGCGCGGCGCTGGGCGCGGGACCTGGAAGATGGCATTCCGCCCGAAAAGTCGGTGGGGGCACCCGTTGCCTTTTTCAGCCTCGAAATGTCGGCCGATCAGCTGGCGACGCGTATCTTGTCCGAGCAATCTGAGATCAGCTCTGAAAATCTGCGCATGGGCAAGATCAGCCAGACGGAGTTTCGCAGCCTCGCGCGCGCAGCGGCCGAGCTGGAATCGCTGCCGCTTTATATCGATGATACAGCCGGCCTCACGATTGCTGCCTTGCGCACCCGCGCACGTCGCTTGAAGCGGCGGCACGATATTGGCCTGATCATCGTCGACTATCTCCAGCTGCTGCAAGGCTCACGGTCGGGCGGCGGGGATAACCGCGTGCAGGAAATTTCGGAAATCTCGCGCGGTCTCAAAACGCTCGCCAAGGAACTCAACGTCCCGGTGATCGCGCTGTCGCAGCTCAGCCGTGCGGTGGAACAGCGCGAAGACAAGCGCCCGCAACTGTCCGACCTTCGTGAGTCCGGCTCGATCGAGCAGGACGCCGATATCGTGCTCTTCGTCTATCGCGAGGAATATTACATTCAAGCGCGCGAGCCCAAGCGCCCGGCGGAAGGCGATGATGCCAAGATTTTCGACGATCACGCCAAATGGGCGCTAGAGATGGAGCGGGTATTTGGCCTGTCTGAACTGATCGTCGCGAAGCAGCGCCACGGCGCGACCGGCAAGGTGAAAATGAAGTTCGACGCCAAGTTTACGCGCTTTAGCGATTATGTGGATGACAGCTATTTGCCTGCCCAGATGGGGTAAGCACCGCGCCAGCGAACATGTTCTAAAGGGTGAAAATTTGTGTTGCGCTGCACAAATTTGTTGCGCCTTTTCGGGGGCATTGTCATTGATAGCCGATGACTGCCAATCGCGTTATTCTTGAAGCCATTGCAACCAAACGCTGCCTAACAGGAAGCTACAACGGTACGCTGTTCGTCCTAGCCCCGCATATCCTCTATACGCGGCGGGACTTGGTCTATCTTGATGCGGTGCCTGTCAGCAAGAACGGGGCCCCGCCGCGTGAGCCGAAAATGGCGACATTTAAGGTTGATGGTATGTCGGATATCGACCTTGCCGAAGAGCCGTTTGAGGTCAGCTATCTCTACGAGCCATGGCTGGAGAAATATCGAGACAAGACACTTTTCTCAGTGCCCGAGTAAGGCTTCTTTAAAACACGTTATGACAAAGTCTTAACGTGATCGACAGACCAACGATAACTGGTTTCGATCAATGAGGTGCTGGGCCGGAAAGCCAACCGAACCCCCCTTCGGTGGAGCCCACATGGAGTTTCGGCGCCTGCATCATCCCCCCCGTATGCAGGCGCCGAACTTTTATCCTAGATCAGGCCGCTACCGCCGCGGTCTGGCGGTCCTTCAGCTCTTGGTTGAGCATTTCGGCGATCAGGAAAGCAAGCTCCAGCGATTGACCCGCGTTGAGGCGCGGGTCGCAATGGGTGTGGTAACGATCCGCCAAATTCTGTTCGGTCACGTCAATCGCGCCGCCCGTGCATTCGGTGACGTTCTGGCCGGTCATTTCGATATGGATACCGCCGCCATGCGTGCCTTCGGCACGGTGCACGGCGAAAAAGCCCCGCACTTCAGCCAAAATCCGCTCAAACGGGCGGGTTTTATAGCCATTTTGCGCTTTGATGACGTTGCCGTGCATTGGATCACACGACCAGAGCACCGGATGGCCTTCTGCCTTCACAGCGCGGACGAGCGCGGGCAAATGGGCCTCGATCTTGTCATGGCCGTAGCGGGTGATGAGCGTCATCCGGCCGGGTATACGATCCGGGTTCAGCGTATCGAGCAAGCGGAGCAGCGCCTCTGGCTCAAGGCTCGGGCCGCACTTCATGCCGATCGGATTGCCAATGCCGCGCAGATATTCGACATGCGCCGAACCCACGAAACGGGTGCGATCGCCGATCCACAGCATATGCGCCGAGGTGTCGTACCATTTGCCGGTCAGCGAATCCTGACGGGTCAGTGCCTGTTCATAAGGAAGCAACAGCGCTTCGTGGCTCGTGTAGAAGCTTGTCCCCTTCAACTGCGGGACGGTGTCGGGATCGATTCCGCACGCAGCCATGAAGTCGAGCGCTTCAGCGATCCGGTCAGCCACATCCTGGAACCGCTTCGCCCAGGGCGAGCGGCCCATGAAATCATGCGTCCAGGCATTCACCTGATGCAGATTGGCATAGCCCCCTTGGGCGAAGGCGCGCAGCAGGTTGAGCGTCGCGGCCGATTGGGAATAAGCACGCAGCATACGCTGGGGATCCGGGGCCCGGCCTTCGGCTTCGAACGCGATATCGTTGATGATGTCGCCCCGATAGCTGGGCAGAGAAACGCCACCAATGTCTTCCATATCGGCCGAACGCGGCTTGGCGAACTGGCCGGCCATCCGGCCGACCTTTACCGTGGGCAGTTTTGACGAGAAGGTGAGAACCACCGCCATCTGCAACAGCACCTTGAAGGTGTCGCGGATATTGTTCGGGTGGAATTCTGCAAAACTTTCCGCGCAATCGCCCCCTTGAAGAAGGAAGCCTTTTCCTTCGACAACTTGGGCGAGTTCCGCCGTCAGGCTGCGCGCCTCACCCGCAAAAACGAGCGGCGGAAAATTGGCAAGCGTTTCCGTTGCGGCGGTCAGCGCCGAGGCGTCGGGATAGGTCGGAAGCTGGCGGGCTTCATGCGCGGTCCAGCTGTCGGGGGTCCATTTCTGCGTCATAACCGCTCGCCATTGGGGAAAAATGACGCAAAGCGCAAGGATTTCGCGCAGTCAGGCTGGAAAAATGCGGCCGGGGGAGGAGGGGGCTCCCCCGGCCGCTGCGGGGTCAGGCCGCTTTGCGGTCTTCCCCGGTCGCATCGATCAGCGATGCGGCATGGGTGTTGGCAATCGCGATCCGGCGCGGCTTCATCGCCTCGGGCACTTCGCGGACCAGATCAATGGCAAGCAGGCCGTTTTCGAGCCGCGCTCCGCGCACGTCGACATGGTCAGCAAGTTGGAAGCGGCGCTCAAAGGCGCGTGTCGCGATCCCGCGATGGAGGAAGTCGCGCTGGTCGCCTTGCGCTGCTTCGGCTTCCGCCTTTTTGGCGCGCACGACAAGCAGGTTCTGCTGCGCTGTCAGTTCAATCTCATTTTCGGCAAAACCAGCGACAGCAATGGTGATGCGATAGGCATCACTACCCGTTCGCTCAATGTCATAGGGCGGATAATTGCCGGCATTGCCTTCGGCTTGCGCCAGATTTTCTAAAGTGTCGAACAAACGGTCAAAGCCAACCGTGGATCGACGATAGGGGGTGAAATCAAAAACAGTCCGCATCTTGAATGTCCTTTCCATAAGCAACATCTTTTGGGGGAGGGCGGCACGATGGACCGCCGATCCCCCGTCAGGCCCGACTGGCACCTGACCCTTCTGAAATGGGAGGCAGAGGGAGGATTTCAAGTATTATGTTAAATAATTTGATGAGCGAAAAACCCTCCCCCAGCCCCTCCCGCTTGCGGGAGGGGAGAAGGGACGCTCGCCTTCGTGCTAAAGCGGCTCGTTCAACCTAATGAATAGCCTGCGCTGCGCACCGTACGGATTAAGTCCTTGCCACCGGTCGCGTTGATCGCGGCGCGCAGGCGTTTGATCTGCACATCAACGGTGCGTTCTTCAATATCGCTATCGGGTCCCCAGACGCCGGTAACCAATTGCCCCCGCGACAGGACGCGGCCCGGGCGTTCCATAAAATGCTGAAGCAGGCGGAATTCGGTGGGGCCAAGCGGGATTTCTTGCCCCGCGCGCCGCACGCGGTGGGCGACAGGGTCCAGCTCCAAGTCTTCGACCTGAAGCGTCTTGCCCGCCAAGGCCGGGCGGGTGCGGCGCAGGATCGCGGCCAGCCGCGCAATCAGTTCCCGAGGAGAGAAGGGCTTGGTGACATAATCATCTGCGCCGGTCTCAAGCCCACGGATGCGATCTTCTTCCTCGCCACGGGCGGTGAGCATGATGATGGGCACGTTCGCGGTTTCCGGCGCCCGCCGCAAGCGGCGGCACACTTCAATGCCGGGCACATTCTCGATCATCCAATCCAGAATAACGGCATCGGGCGCGTGTTCACTCGCCAGCAGCAGCGCTTCTTCGCCATCCGGCGTTTGCATCACCTGATAGCCTTCAGCCTCAAAATGCCAGACCAGCAGCTCGGCCAGCGCCGGATCATCTTCAACGATTAAGAGGCGCGCTGCCATGGGTTAGGCACCGCGGGGCATGTCGCGATCGGTGTAATATTCCCCGGTCGCGGCGTAATAAACGAGTTCGGCGATGTTTGTCGCATGGTCGCCAATTCGTTCCAGATTGCGGGCAACGAACAAAAGCTGCGCTGCTGAGCTGATCGTCGCCGGGTTTTCCATCATATGCGCGACGAGGTTGCGAAAGATGCTGTTGTAAAACTCATCCACCTTCTCGTCGCGGTCCACGACTTCAACAGCAAGCTGGGCATCGCGTGCGGCATAGGCATCCAGCACATCTTTCACCATCGACTGGGCAATTTCAGCCATGGTCGGGATCAAGGTCAGCGGCTCGATCTTCGCGCGGCCTTTCACTTCGCCCACGCGCTTGGCGATGTTCTTGGCGTAATCGCCAATCCGTTCAATCACGCCTGAGATTTTGAGCGCCGAGATCACGTCGCGCAGGTCATCCGCCATGGGTGCTCTAAGCGCGATGATGCGAACCGCAAGACGATCCACCTCGACTTCCAGCGCGTCGAGCCGTGCATCGCTGGCGATGACTTCGGCGGCTAAATCGGTGTCGCGCCGCACGAGCGCCTCAACAGCGCGGGCAATCGCAACCTCGGCCAGCCCGCCCATTTCGGCAATCAGGCCGCGCAGTGCTGTTATTTCGTCATCAAAGGCTTTGACGGTATGTTCAACCATGTCTGCGTTCCTTAGCCGTAACGTCCGGTGATATAATCTTTGGTCCGTTCTTCCCGCGGGTTGGTGAAGATATCAGACGTGGAGCCATATTCGACCATCGCCCCAAGATGGAAAAAGGCCGTGCGCTGCGACACGCGAGCGGCCTGCTGCATCGAATGGGTCACGATGACGATGGCATAGCGGCCCCGCAGTTCATCGATCAGTTCCTCGATCCGCGCCGTCGCGATCGGGTCAAGCGCCGAGCACGGTTCGTCCATCAGGATGACTTCGGGGCTGACGGCAATCGCGCGCGCAATGCACAGCCGCTGTTGTTGTCCGCCGGAAAGCGCGGTGCCGGCATCGCTCAACCGGTCTTTCACCTCTTCCCACAGGCCCGCGCGGCGCAGCGATTTTTCCACAATGGCGTCCATGTCCGCCTTGGTGGCTGCCAAGCCGTGGATGCGCGGCCCATAAGCGACATTTTCGTAGATGGATTTGGGGAAGGGGTTGGGCTTTTGAAACACCATGCCAACCCGCGCGCGCAGCTGCACCACGTCCATCGCACTGCCATGGATGTCTTCGCCATCCAGCAAAATCTCACCTTCCACCCGGCAGCCCGCAATGGTGTCATTCATCCGGTTGAGCGCGCGCAAAAAGGTGGATTTGCCGCAGCCCGAAGGGCCGATAAACGCGGTGACATGTTCCGTCGCGATATCAATCGAGACCTGATCAATCGCCTGTTTTGCGCCGTAAAAGACGTTCACATTGCGGGCAGAGATTTTCACCGTTTCGGTTGTCATGGGTCACCAGCGCGTTTCAAATTTGTTGCGAAGATAAATGGCCACGCCATTCATCGCGAGGAGGAAAACCAGCAGCACAATGATCGCCGCTGAGGTATTCTGCACAAAGGCCCGGTCGACTTCGTCGGACCATAAGAAAATCTGCATCGGCAAAACGCTCGACGGGTCGGTCACGCCAGACGGCGGGGCAGGGACAAAGGCGCGCATCCCGATCATCAACAAGGGTGCCGTTTCCCCAAGCGCACGGGCCATGCCAATGATCGCGCCGGTTAAGATGCCCGGCAAGGCAAGCGGCAGGACATGGTGAAACACCGTTTGCACCTTGCTGGCACCCACAGCGAGCGCCGCGTCGCGGATGGACGGCGGCACGGCCTTGATCGCGTTGCGCCCGGCAATCACGATCACCGGCATGGTCATCAGCGCCAGCGTCATCCCGCCGACCAGCGGCGAGGACCGCGGGAGGTTTAGAAAGTTGATGAAGACAGCGAGGCCAAGCAGCCCGAAGATGATCGAAGGCACAGCCGCGAGATTGTTGATCGAGACTTCGACCATATCGATCCATCGGTTCTTAGGCGCGAATTCTTCCAGATAGATCGCGGCCAGCACGCCCATGGGTAGCGCCAAGACAATCGTGACGACCATGGTCAGCAGCGACCCTTTGACCGCCGCCCAAACGCCCGCGGTCATCGGATCGGTCGAGTCCGAAGAGGTCAAAAACGCCATATCAATGCCGCCAATGCCCTTGGCGAGCATCGAGGCCATCAGGAACGCCAGAAAAGCAAGCGACAGGGTGATCGCGACAAAACCAAGCGCCTTGAAGCGCCGTTCCGCCGCATAACGCTGCGCGAGCCTTTTGGTCGTTTCTGGCGACTGCCAGTTGATGCCAGACTTACTCATAAGCTTCCCGGAAGCGCTTCACGACGCGCAGCGCGATGATGTTGAGGACAAGGGTAACGGCGAACAGCACCAACCCCAAAGCAAAGGCCGAGAGGGTCTTGGGGCTATCAAATTCCTGATCGCCGGTGAGGAGTTGGACGATCTGGAAGGTCACCGTCGTCATGCTCGCAAAAGGATTGGCCGATAGATTGGCCGCAGCGCCCGCCGCCATCACGACGATCATGGTTTCGCCAATCGCGCGGCTGATCGCCAGCATAACGCCCGCGACAATGCCGGGGAGCGCGGCGGGGATAAGCACCTTCTTGATCGTTTCGGATTTGGTGGCGCCCATTGCGAGCGACCCATCGCGCATCGCCTGGGGGACAGCGGCAATGCTGTCATCCGCCATCGATGACACGAAGGGGATGATCATAATCCCCATCACGAGGCCCGCGGCGAGCGCGCTTTCGGTCGATGGATTGGCAATGCCGATGACTGTCGCAAAATCGCGGATCATGGGCGCAACCGTGAGCGCTGCGAAATACCCGTAAACGACGGTCGGGATGCCGGCGAGGATTTCGAGCAGCGGTTTCAGCACTTTGCGCAGGCCTGCACTTGCATATTGGGTCAGGTAGATCGCGCTCATCAGCCCGAGCGGGATCGCGACGATCATCGCAATGATCGCGCCGATGAAGATCGTTCCCCAAAAGAGCGGCACGGCCCCAAAGCTGCCATTGGCTGGGCTCCAATGGAGGCCAAAAAGAAACTCGGATGGGCTGACCTTGGAGAAGAAGATCCCCGTTTCGTAGAGCAGCGAGGCGATGATGCCCCCGGTCGTCAAAATGGCGAGGAGCGATGCCAGTAGCAACAGGCCGAGAACGAACCGCTCAACCTGCGTCCGGGCCTGAAAGCGCGCGGTAACGCGGGTATAGCCAAAAGCGCCGCCCGCAAACGCCAGCACGGCAACCAGCAGCGCCCCATAAAGCCGATAAGTGCTTTGCGCCGCCGTCACGGCGCCCACCAGCTTTTCAGCATCCGGGTTAAAGACGGGCGCATTAGGATCGGCTGCGAGCGCATAGGCTTCAGACAGGATGGCGTTGCGCTCCATATCCATCGCCGGAAGGCTTGCCGATGTCGGGTCTGCCAGCACGGCAGCGTTGATCAGGCCGGGAGCCACGCTGCTCCACACGCCAAGGCCCAAAAGCGCCGGGATCATGATCCAAAGCGCCAAATGCCAGCCATGATGGCCGGGCCGCGAATGCAGCGCGCCCCGGCCTGTATTCAACTTCTGCGCCTTAGCCCGCGCGACGAGCCAGCCGATCAGGCCAAGCCCGCCGATCAGGAAAAGGAGAGCGGAAAATGCCATGGTCTTATTTCAGGCCCGAGGGATCCATCAGCTTCATGTTCGCGGCAATATCGGCGTTGGTCGCCCGCACGTCTTCCGGCGCGATGACCATGCCCTTTTTCTTCAAATAGCCGTCCGGGCCCCAAGCCTTGGAGAATTCAACGGCAAATTCCTTGATCCCCTTGACCGCCTTCAGATGGGCCGCCTTGACGTAGATATAAAGCGGGCGGGCACCGGGGTAGCTGAAGTCCGACACCGTTTGATAAGTGGGGGCAACGCCGCTCATCGGGATGCCTTTCAGCTTATCGGTATTTTCCTCAAGGAACGAGAAGCCGAAAATGCCGATGGCCTTCGGGTTGGCCGCGATCTTTTGGACGATCAGATTGTCATTTTCGCCGGCATCCACATAGGCACCATCTTCGCGCACCTTGGTGCAGATGGCCTTGTGCTGATCTTTATCTTTTTCCTTCAGCGCCTTCATCGCCGGGTCGGTATCGCACCCCTTGGTGAGAATAAGCTCGGTCAAGGCATCGCGCGTGCCCGAGGTTGACGGCGGACCATAGACGCTGATCGGAATGGCCGGCAGGCTGGGGTTCACATCTGCCCAGGTCTTGGCCGTGTTGGGCTTGCCAAATGGTGTGGCGGCGAGCGCCTTATACACGTCCACCGGCTCGAGCTTCATGTTCGGGCCGCCTGAGGCTTCTGCAAAAGCGATGCCATCAAGGCCGACTTGGATTTCGACAATGTCCTTCACGCCATTCTTGGCGCAATCTTCATATTCCGAGGCCTTGATGCGGCGCGAAGCGTTGACAATGTCAGGATGCGCCACGCCGATGCCCGCACAGAAGAGCTTGAGCCCTGCGCCCGTACCCGTCGATTCGATGACCGGAGGCTTGATGCCGTTTGTCTTGGCTGCGGCTTCTGCCACCGCCGACGCAAAGGGATAGACGGTCGAAGAGCCAACGATCCGCACAAAATCGCGGCTATCGCCGCTCGGGCTGCCGCCACAAGCGGAAAGCGCGAGGGCCGAAACCGTCACTGCTGCAAGCTTAGTCATGTGTCGCATGTTAATTGCCCTCCATATCGAGTCGAAACGTCACTATGACGCTTGCATGACACTTATGTGACAACGGGTTAGACCGGCGGAAACAGGCAGGTCGCGGTCGTGCCATGGCCAAGCCGGCTGGCGATATCAAAACGCCCCCGATGCCGTTCCACAATATGCTTGACGATGGATAGCCCGAGCCCCGTGCCGCCAATCTGACGACTGCGTGCAGGGTCTGCCCGATAAAAGCGTTCGGTGAGCCGGGGCATATGCTGGGGGGCGATGCCTTCCCCCTCATCGACAACGGAAACGGCGATCCAGCCCGAATTGCCTTTTTCCACGCGAACGCGAACGGGGCTCTCTGCCCCGCCATATTTCAGCGCATTATCAATCAGGTTGCGAATGACTTGGGCCAATTGCCCGCGATCCCCGGCAATTGGGGCATGAGGAACGTCAGCTTCCAACAGCACGCGGTCAGGCTGGCTGCTTTCGGTCACGCACTGTCGGGCGACGGACACCAGATCGATCTTTTCGGTCGGCTGCTGATGCTTCGTTGCTTCAATGCGCGACAGCGACATCAAGTCTTCAACCAGCGACTGCATCCGATTGGCTTCTTTGGCGATGATGTCCAAAAAGCGCAGCCGCGTTGCCGCATTCTCACCTGCTTTGGGGTCTTTGAGCGTTTCCACATAGCCAAGGACAGCGGCGAGCGGCGTCCTTAGCTCATGGCTCGCATTGGCCACGAAATCTGCATGCGCGCGCGCCACGCTTTCCTGCACCGATAGGTCGGTGAGCGTCACCAAGCGGCTGCCATCGGCCAGCGCGTTGCAATCAATCTGCCACAAGCTGCCGGGTGTGGAGAGGCCGCTGACCCGCACGCTATCATCGCGATGGGATGTTAATAGCGCCACAGCATCCGGATGGCGCAGGGCCAAGCGGACATCCTGCCCCACAATATGACGACCAAACATCGCTGCTGCGGCTGCGTTGGCATAGTCAATCCGATCATTTCGGAGCAACAGCGCCGGAATATCAAGCAGGTCGAGGATTTCGATCGAAGTCGGCACGGAGTCTTTGAGTGTCATGAACTCGCTCTAACTGTCTAATGTGACAGTTTTATGCCAGTTCGGTGTCACGCCTTTCCTGTCATTTGGCTCAACATTTCCGCCATTTTCTGGTGGAGCATGTTCACCGCTTTTAACGGACGGACCATCACTTTGAAGTTGGTAATAAGGCCGGCATCGTCCCAAGTGATCATGTCGATGCCATCCACTGTCACACCATCAATTTCGGCATTGAATTCAAGGATCAGGCTGTTCTTGCCTTCCCATTCCCCCACATAATGAAAGCCGGTGTCGCCAAAAACTTTCCCCGCACTCGCCAGATATTTGAGGGTGATCGGCTTGCCGCGCTGGGGCGTGTGGACCACCGGGCTTTCGAACACGGCCTCGTCGTGGAGCAACGCTGCAATCGCAGCCTCGCTGCCGGATAGCGCAACAGCGTGCCATTTTTTCGACATTTCGGCAGGGGTCATCATCAATATCCCAGATCAAGATTGACGCGCGGGGAGAGGGGTTCGTCGTTGCGGAAGCGCGCCAGATTTTCAAGGAAGCGCTGAGCCGAGCGGATGAACATCTTGTCTTGCGCACGGCCCGAGAGATGCATCGTCACATGGGCGTTGGGCAAATCCCAAAGCGGATGATCGGCTGGCAGCGGCTCGGGCGTTGTTACGTCCAAAAAGGCCTCGGCGATCTGCTTTTCCCGGAGTGCGGTGACCAACGCTGTCTGATCGATAACAGCACCGCGCGCGATATTGATGAGCCGTGCCGTTGGCTTCATCGCCGCCAATTCCGCCGCGCCGATCATGCCATCCGTCTCGGCCGTGGCGGGCACGGCGAGGATGATCCAGTCGAACTCGCTCAGCTTGGCACGCCATTGATCGGGGGTCAGCGTTTGTGGACCGGGGGATCGGCGCACTACGGTGACATCGACGCCAAAAGGCTTCAGCCTTTCATCGATCAACTGCCCAATCGCACCATAGCCGAGGAGGAGCGCCTTGGAGCCGAACAATTCCACCTTGCCCGGCGAGTCCTGCAACCATTCGTGCCGATCCTGCGCATGGACGACATCGCGATAGCCCTTGGCCATAGTCAGCATGCCCATCACCACATATTCGGCGATGGTGATCGCGTTGATCCCGGCGCCGTTGGTAACCTGCACCCCACGCGCCTTGAGCAGGGCCAGCGGCATGCCGTCCACACCGGCATAGATGGAATTCAGCCATTTAAGGTTGGTGGCCGCACTGATCGTTTCGGCCATATCGGCCTTGTCGTACATGTCGAACCAGCCAATTTCGGCAAGCGGTGCGAGCGCCATCGCCTCATCCTTGGTCATGAACCAGCGGGCATCGATATCGGGCGGAAGGTGCGCCTCGATCAACGGCCGGACAAGCGCGGACATAACGGCGATGGTCATGATGGCAAAAATGCTCCCTTATTTTTTAACTGCCCCTCCGTCAGCCCTTTCGGGCTGCCACCTCCCCATCGCATGACGATGGGGAGGAAGTGAACCGTTATTTATCGCGGAGCGATGACGCAGGGGCCTTGCCCATGATCGTCAAACGATGCTCAATAAAAAAGACGATGGCGGCGGCCACTTCATCCGCTTTGCGCAAGACATCATCAGCTGGGATATGCAGGCACTCGATTTTATGCGCGGCGAGGCATGCGTCGCGGGCAGCGTCCCGTTCTGGCCGACCCGCTGTGTCGTGCGCGAAGCCGTCAATTTCGATCGCGAGATTGGCCCGCGCACAAAAGAAATCGAGAATATAGGGCCCTGCTGGATGCTGGCGGCGGAATTTCAGGCCGTTGGGGGAGGCTTTGAGGACGCGCCATAACAGGCGCTCAGGCAGGGACAGGTCTTTGCGGAGTTGACGGGCGAGACGGACGGTTCGTGCCGGTTTGGATGGTCGCATTGGCCCCTCCGTCAGCCCTTCGGGCTGCCACCTCCCCATCGCACGACGATGGGGAGGGCATACTCTAGCTCCTCCCTATTGCCTTGCAATGGGGAGGTGGCCGTTGCGAAGCAACGGTCGGAGGGGCTTAGCTAAATATCCAGCTTCCAGTCCCAGCCAAGCGGGTCGCCGTCCATCACCTCAACCCCCTTGGCGAGCAGAGCATCCCGGATCGCATCAGAGGTTGCGAAATCCTTATTCGCCCGCGCTTCCTTACGCCGATCAAGTTCGGCGTCGATCTCCTCCGCCGTCATTTGCGCGTTCGCCGGGCGGACGCGGAGGTCCGCGCGGTCGAGGTTTAACAGATCGAAGCCGAGCACCGCATCCATCCTGGCCACGGTCGCGAGCTTCTGGCCGATATCGACCTTTTTGAGCGCCACGGCTTCATCGAGGAGGGTAAGGGCAATCGCCGTATTGAGATCATCAGAGATCGCCGCATCGAACCGGGTGAGCAGGTCGAGCAGGCGGGCATCCGTTACATTGTCTCCAGCTTGCGCCTGGGTGCGCAACGGGGCGACGGCCATCACCAGCCGCTTCAACCGCGTCGATGCGGCGGCAAGATTGTCAAAGTTGAACTCCAGCTCGCTGCGATAATGCGCCTGAAGGCAAAGCAGCCGATAGGCGAGGGGGTGGAATCCGCGATCGACCAGCACTTGCAGCCTCAGGAAATCCCCCGTCGACTTGCTCATCTTCCCGCCACGGTCGATCAGGAAGTTGTTGTGCATCCACAGCCGCGCCCCGGAGTTTTCAGAGCAAGACAGGCTGCCGCATCCGCTGAACGCTTGATTTTGGGCGATTTCGTTCGGGTGATGGATCTCGCGATGGTCGATGCCGCCGGTATGAATATCGAAGGGCAGGCCGAGCAGCGCTTCCGACATTACCGAACATTCGAGATGCCAGCCGGGCGCGCCCCGGCCCCAAGGGCTGTCCCATTCCATCTGGCGCGTCTCGCCGTCTGGCGTTTTCCGCCAGATCGCGAAATCGGCCGCATGGCGTTTGCCTTCGACCGCGTCTATCCGGCCTTCGCCTTCCTCTGTCGCCGCGCGGGCGAGGCGGCCATAATCGGCGACGGTCGAGGTGTCGAAATAGAGGCCGGTCGCCAGCTCGTAGCAATGCTTGTCCGCAATCGACTTCGCAAATTCGATCATGCGCGGGACATAGTCTGTCGCGATTGACCATTGGAAAGGCTGGCGAATGTTCAGCCGTTCAATGTCCGCCCAATAGGCGTCGGTATAGAATTTCGCGATGTCCCACGCCGATTTGCCTTGCTGGGCGGCGGCTTTTTCCATCTTGTCGTCGCCGGCATCGGCATCGGACGTCAGATGGCCGACATCGGTGATGTTGATGACATGACGGAGCTGATAGCCCTTGTAGCTCAGCGTCCGGCCCAGCGTATCCGCAAAGACATAAGCGCGCAT
>JACCDX010254102.1_pt1 | contig 15343 bp, 12 predicted proteins | sample 7449681 | NCBI WGS metagenome assembly JACCDX01 (sample SAMN15323450, study PRJNA562643) | freshwater metagenome | isolation source: river surface water | place: USA:Blue River Watershed | collected 2017-08-18 | reverse complement strand
CGGGAACTGACGGAAGCCGCCGCGCTGAAGCTGGACCCTTCCCTCGCCCCCATTTTCGAAAAGATGCACCAGGCCTTCGCCGCCCAAAACCAAGCGCGGCAGAACGGCACGGCGCCGTCTCCGGATGAGATCGCCGCCTTCCGCGAGAAGATGCGCGCGCGCCAGAACGAACAGCCCCAGGTGCGCCGCGGCGAACAGGCGCCCACGCGCCGCGACGAACCCGCCCGCTAAGCCTCGGCGCTCGTGGTCAAGTCGTCGCTCCTCGGCCTCCTCTGTGCAGGCGCCCTGCTCGCGCAGGAACCGGCGGGCGACGCCGTCTTCCGGCGTTACGACCGCAACGGCGACGGCAAGGTGACGCCGGAGGAATTCCCGCTCCCGAAGATCTTCGCCAAGTTCGACGTCAACCACGACGGGGTCATCACGCTCGAAGAGTACCGCAAAGTGGCCGGACTCAGCTCCGCCGTGCCGGCGGATGAACTCGCCGCCCTCAAGGCCCCGGGCCCGCTCATCCAGAAACCCGGCGACCTCGGCGTGGGTCGACTCATCCCCGACGCAGCTTTCACTGACCTCTCCGGCCAAGGCCATCGCCTCTCCGCCTACAAGGCGTCGAAAGGCTTGGTCCTCGCGCTGACCAGCAGCACCTGCCCGGTCAGCAAACGCTATCTACCCAGCCTCGCGGCCTTGGACGCTTCGCTGCAGGCGCAAGGACTGCAACTCATCCTCGTCAACCCCTACGCGAGCGAGACGTCCGCGGACATCCAAGCTCAACTGAAAGCCGCCGGTTACAGGGGCATCTACGTCCACGACAAGGACCTCGCCCTTTGCCGGGCGCTCGGCGCTCGTACGACGACCGAGGTCTTCCTGCTCGATGCCACGCGCACCCTGCTCTACCGCGGCGCGCTCGACGACCAATACGGGACGAACTACAACCGCGAGGCCCCACGACACACCTACCTCAAGGATGCCGTCGCCGACTTCCTGGCCGGGCGGGCGGTGACGACGGGAGCCACCTCCGCTCCCGGTTGCGAACTCGACCTCGGCCCCAAGCCCACGGCGACCCCGACCCAGGTCACCTACTACCAGGACGTCGCCCGCATCCTGCAGCAGAACTGCGTCGGCTGCCACCATGGCGGCGGCATCGCCCCCTTCGCCCTCGACAGCCTCACCGGCGTCAAGGACCGCACCAAGGTCATCCGCCGCGTGGTCAGCCAAGGGCTCATGCCACCGTGGTTCGCCGCCCCGGAAGCCCCCGGGAAACCCAACCCTTGGGCCAACGACTGCTCCCTCAGCGAGAAGGATAAATCCGACCTGCTGGCTTGGATCGACTCGCCTGACCGCCCCCTCGGCGACCCCGCCGACGCCCCGCGCCGCCTGGTCTACCCGACGGAATGGTCCATCGGACAGCCCGACCTCATCATCCCGCTGAGCAAGGCCTACGACATCAAGGCAACCGGCTACATGCCTTACCAGCGCGACGTCGTGCAGACCACCCTCACCGAGGACAAGTGGATCTCGGCGTTCGAGATCCTGCCCTCCGCCCGCGACGTGGTCCACCACGTGATCGTGACGGTGCACGAGAAGAACGAGAAGGTCGCCGACACCGAGAGCTACTGGGCGGCCTACGTCCCGGGCAACGGTTCGCACACCTTCCCCGAAGGCTTCGCCCGCAAGCTCCCAGCCGGCGCCAAGCTCAGCTTCCAAATCCATTACACGCCCAACGGCACCGCCACCAAGGAACGCCTACGTCTCGGCCTGGTCTACGCGAAGACTCCTCCTAAGTACGAGATGCGCACCGTCGCGGTCCCGAACATTTTCCTCAAGATCCCGCCCGGTGCGGCGAACCATGTGGAAACCGTGACTCGCCCCGTCCCAGTCGACCTCCCGGTGACGAGCCTGCTCGCGCACATGCACGTCCGCGGCAAGGCGTTCAAGTTCGAGCTGACCACCCCGGATGGGAAGACGGAGACGCTCCTCGACCTGCCGAACTACGACTTCAACTGGCAGCTCCGGTACGACCTCAAGCAGCCCCGAGTCCTACCGCGCGGCAGCACCGTGAAACTCACCGCGGTCTTCGACAACAGCGCGGACAACAAGTCCAACCCCGACCCCACTAAGCTGGTGCGCTGGGGGCCGCAGACGTACGACGAGATGATGATCGGCTACTTCGAGTACTTCGTGCCGGTCAACCGCTGACCTAGCGCGGCGGCGGTGCGCTGGCTGGCGGCAAGGGCTGCCCGACGCCCCAATAACGCTCGATCATGTCGTAGCCGACCCGATCGTAGGCCTTGAGCTCGGCGCGATTGGCGGGCGGGTAGTTGCAGCCAACGAAATACATGGCCGAGAGCTCGGCGAAGTATTCCAACTGGTTCTGGGCGGCGTAACGCAGGGTCTTGATGTTCTTGGCGTCCGCGGCGACGTCGCTCTTGTACAGGCCGGCCTTGATCGCGGCATCCCAAGCATCGTAGATGCCAGGCTCCTTCTCCTTCCAGTGCAGCAGGTGCCACGCATGCGCCAACTCATGCACGAGCCCCTTCACCGACCAGAGTGCATCGAGGCGATTGTAGTTATAGGCGCTGAAGATGAGCACGCTGTTCGACATCCGTTCATCGAGGTACGGCGAATACTTGGGCGAGCCTGGCCGGAAATACTGAAAGCTGGAGCTCCGGCCGCCTTTGGTGGCCTTAGGTCCGTACAGCAGGAAGATCCGGACCTCTTGGAGCGGCTTGAGCGACGACGCCGGCAAAGCCTTGGCCACCTCGCCGAGCTTGGCCTCCAGCTTCGCGATGGCCTGCTTAGCCGTAGCCGGGTCCTCATCGATCAGCTGCTGCTCCACGTAGACATTCCAGCCGGACAAGACGTGCTCGCTGTATGCGCGCGGGGGATGGTTGACGTCGAAGGCCGGCAGCTCGATGGCCTTCGGGGTGACGCGTGGCGCCACTGGGGCCGGCGCCTCATAGGCGGCCGACAAGGCGACCGTCGCCCATAGAACAAGCCAGAGGTAGCGCATTTGCATTAACGAGCCGCACCTCTGATGTTAACGTTCCAAAAGGTCAACGCGGGGATGCCGTTCGCGCCCATGAGCAGGCGATCTTGGCTCCAGTTCTTGCTATCGAGGTAGCGGATCGCGCCGACCTCCCGGGTGTCGCCCTGCAACTTAAGGGTAAGGGAGTTCCCCTGGGCCGAGCCGCCCACCACTTTGACGGGGTAGACGGGGGCATCAAATTCTGCGAACCAAGCGGTGAAACTGAATTCGGAGGCCAATTCGTCCTTCCAGATGACGGGCTGATCGAAGGTCAGGACGACCGAGTTTTTGTCATCATCCTTCCACTGCGCCCGCAACAAGTTCGGCGCAGAAACGGACTGGAAGCTCTTCACGCCGTAGTGGTCGCGCTCGATGAGCGGAGCCATGAGTTTGGCGAACTCGGCGTAGCCGGCGGCCGGGAAGTGGCAACCACCCGGTGGACGGATGCCCAGGGTCGGCATGATGTCGAGGTGCTCGTAGTCAGTCTTCAGCTGCCTTTGCTGCTCGCGCAGGGCGTTGTCCGAACCTTTGATACCCATGGCGCAGGACTTGGGCCAGATCTGGAAAAGATGCAGGCGTTGGGCATTCGGATAATCTTTACGCCACGAAACGGCCATCTGGTCGAAATACCAACGATAGCTCTCGAAACCAAAAGCACCATCGTGGCCATCGGCGCCTTGGTCGTTTTCACCCTGATGCCAAAGGATGCCGCGGATGCCATGGTCGAGTCCGGCCGCGCGTACACGCCAAAGCAATCGACCATAGATGGTAGTGGCATTGGTCGGGTCAGCAGTATCCCGTTGATGCATGTCGATGCGGGTCCCGCCGACGGCACCATTAATGAGGCAAATGGGGATGTGCTGCGACTCGACGAGGCGCCGTCCGAGCTCCATGCCCCAGTAACCAATCTCCAATCGACCCCCGCGGGCCCGGGCTTCTGCCGACCCCCACAACTTCAGGCGAGACCCATTGGGACTGCCATCCGTTGCACCGAAGGTCCGCACCCAAGGGTTAGGCTGAAGCGGGTTCTCCTTCCCGAAGTCCGTGGCGACGGCATTCGACTGTCCTTGGATGATGAAGGCATCCCCACAGACGAGGTCGGCTGCGGCATGCACAGGTTTGCCGTCGGCGAGCAACTCCACGCGGTAACGGATGAGCCCCGGCTTAAGCGTCTGCACGAAGCGGTAGCCCTTCCCTGCCTGCGGCGACTGCGTGGTTTCAGCGAGGAGCTTGTCGTCTGCGTACAGTTTCAGCGTCACCTTTTGCGCGGCCGCCTCCAAGGCGCCCTTGCAATAAAGCCTACCCAGGCCATCCCCCTCGCGGGCATAGAATTGTCCGTCCACGGGCAACTCCGCGGCCGGCTCCGGACGCGCGGCCCAAGGATCGATTGGCTGTGCAGCCACTTGGATGAAGGCAGGTTTGATCGCCTTGAAGGTGTCTCCTGTCTGCGGTGAGGATGCGCAGACCCGGACATCAAGCTTCCCCCCATGCAAGGCGCGCTTAAGAATAAATGTATCGCCCTTGGATTCGGAGTCCAGAGGCACCCCCTCCACATACCATGTGAACTTGAACTCCGGAACGCCCAACTTCCGGAGTTCGGTCTCGTTCAGCACACGCGCCCGCAAGCGCAATTCCGTCCGGCCATCCCAAGTTTCCGGCACATCCAATTGCAGCTGCAGCGGGGGAAAGACGCGCTTCCAGGTGACTTCCAGCGTCTTCTTGACCACGCCTTGCGGCATGACGGCGCGTAACTCGAACGTCTCCTTCAGCTCGTCATCACTTCGCTTAGCGAAAGCAAACCAGTGGGGGTCGTGCTCATATCGCCACCGGGTCGCATCCGACTCCACGACGCGCCCATCCAGCATCCAGCGCACCGCCAAGGCTCCTGGCACGTTCGCCGTGAGGGTGACGGCCTCACCCTGCTTCAGTTCCAAGCCACTGGCCGTCAGGCCGACCTCGCCCCCTTGCGTCACGACATGCCCGACCAGCATCTGGGCTGGCTTCTGGTTCTCATACTCGAGCTTGATCCATTCGGGCGAACGGGCGACTGACGAGACGCGGACTTCATCCATGTCGCCTTCGTAACTGTAGTCATTGTACCAACCGCCGATCCAGAGCCGGGCCGGGGACTTGATATGAAGGGCAGGACCGGTCCGGCCATCGGGCTTCCCGTCCACGTAGAGCCGGCTGTCGTTCTTGTCGTAGGTATGGGTGACGTAATACCAAGCATCTTTGCTCAGTCTCCTCGCGCCATCGACATCCGAGAAATTGCTGTCGACGTGCAGGTGGTTCGGGGCGCGCAGCTGGAAACGGACCTTGGTGCCGCGGCCGCCGGGCTCGTTGCCCCAGGCGATGATCGTCGAATTGGAGCGGGTCGGCCGGATCCACGCCGAGGTGGTGTGGCTGGCGTCTTCCGTCGGATAGCCGACGATCTTGTCGCCGCCGAAGACGCCTTCCTTGCCGGCGAAGGCCCGGGCCTCCCCGACGACGCCCGCAACGGGCTTAGTGCCGACAACCTTGGATTGAAGCGTGCCGACCACGTCCTTCACCTCTTGGCCCATGTGCCAGACGCTGAGGTAGCCGTTATCACGGGAAAAGACCTTGGAACCGTCGGAGACGGACTTCGCCTGCGCGTTGCCCCAGTGGAGCTTGAGTTCCTGCCGGGTCGCGCCGCGGATCTCCGGCACGCGCACCCAGACGACCGCTTCGCCCGCAACCTTGTCCCAAGACTCGATCTCCAGCGCCAGCTCGCGGCCGGTGGCGTCGGTCACACGGAGATCCTCACCCTTGGACTGGGCGGCCGCGAACGGGAACGTGTCGCCATGCAGTCGCATCACTACCGGGAATTCGCGGACCACCGCCGTCGCGGGCAGGTTGGCGCCTTCCTTGTCCGTTAACAGCCAGACGCTGCCGTGGCCGGACCATGCCGAGTAATCCTCTGCTTGCAGGGGAAGGAACGGGAGGCACTAGCCGGCCAACAGGAGCAGGAACAGACGCATGGAAAACGGGGTAGCCTCAAGATGGCCGGCCGCCCGGCGGTCGCAATAGCTTTGCACCAGAACCCCAGATAGGGCAAAGATTTCTCCATGCAGGTCTGGCGATTCAACCGACCGACCCTTGCGAAACCCCTTAGGGGGCAATAAATTCCCCCTGTCCGTCCTCCGCCATGAAAACCTTCCGCCGGCTCTCCATCGCCCAGCAGACTGCCCAGCACCTGCGCGACGGCATCCGTCAAGGCCGCTGGAAGGGCCGCCTCCCCGGTGTCGTCCGCCTTTCGCAAGAACTCGGTGTCTCGACCCATACCCTGCGGGCGTCCCTTCGCTTGGTCGAAAAGGAGGGACTGGTCGAACTCAGCCCCGACCAGCGTTCGCGACACGTCGCCGCCAAAGCCCCGCGCGCCAAGGACACCTTCCGCATCGGCATCTTGCTCTACGAGCCCCTCGCCGACGAGAACGCCAAGGTCCAGCAGTTGGTCCAGGAAATCCGCCATCGGCTGGAGAAGTCCGGCCTGAACGTGTTCTTCTCCACGGAGACCTTGAAGTCCCTCCACCACGATCGGTCCCGCGTGACGCGTCACGTCCTGAGCGAGGAGGCCAACGCCTGGATCGTCTTCGGCGGTTCCAAGCCGGTCATCGAATGGTTCGCGGATCAACCCTTCCCCGCCCTCGCCATCTTCGGCCGCTCCAACGAGGTTCCGATCGCCAGCGTCGCGCCGGACATGGCCACCGCGGCGATGGCGGCGACCAAACACCTGCTCCAACTCGGTCACCGCCGCATCGTGAACCTCTGCCGCAAGCCGCGCCGGCTACCGCAGCCAGGCCAACCGGAGCAGGCCTTCCTCGACGAACTGAAGGCCGCCGGCATCGCCGCCGGCGACTTCAACCTGCCCGACTGGACCGAGACACCGCAGGGACTCCACGACCTGCTGTCCTCGCTCTTCCGCGTGACGCCCCCGACGGCGCTCATCATCAACGAGGTGCCGCTCTACATGGCGGTGCAGCAGTTCCTGGCGCAGAAGCAACTCCGCGTGCCGGAGGATGTCTCGCTCATCGCCGACAACGCCGACCCGACGTTCGCCTGGTTCCAACCGAGCGTCGCGCACATCAGCTGGTCCCCGGAACCGATCGTCCGGCGGACGCTGCGCTGGGCGACCTCGGCGCAGCGCGGCCGGGCCGACCGCAGCCAGATCCGCTACCCGGCGGAGTTCATCGCGGGGGGCACGACGGCCAAGGCGCGCTGATCAACCGCAGCCGCAACCGCCGGTCCCGCAACCACGCTTGGCCAGGAGGCGTTGCTCGATGGCGAGCGAAGTCGGCGTGATGGACAGACCGCCCAAGGCCGTGCACCGCAGTTCGCGCGGCATCTGTGCGGAGACGCGCTTGGCGGTGGCGACGACTTCATCGAAGGGAATGACCTGGTCGAAGCCGGCGAGGGCCATGTTCGCGCAGGAGAGCGCGTTGGCGGCGGCCATGACGTTCTTGCCGAGGCAGGGAGCCTCGACGCGGTTGGCGATGGGGTCGCAGATCAACCCGATCATGCTCTGCATGGCCATGGAAGCCGCCGCGCAGGCCTGCGGGGTATTGCCTCCGGAAAGGGTCACGAGCGCCGCGCCCGCCATGGCGGCGGCGGAACCGCCCTCCGCCTGACAGCCACCGACTTCCGCGGCGAAGGTCCACTCGGTGGCGATGAAGACGCCGATGAGCCCGGCGGCCAAGAAGGCCTTGGCGACGTCTTCCTCGGGCTGCTTCCGGTCCTCGGCCAGCGCGATGACGATGCCGGGCAAGGCGGCGCAGGCGCCGGCGGTGGGCATGGCGATGATGACGCCCATGCTGCTCTTCACTTCCATCAGCGCGGTGACGTAAAGGATGCCCCGATTCAAGGAGCCGGCATCGAGAAGACGGCCCGCGGACATTTCCCGCGCGAACCCACCCGACTGGAAACCAAGCACGCGGTCTTCGTAATGGGTGCCGGCCAGTCCTTGGGCGATCGAGCGACGGAGGATGCGCACCAAGGCGACCATCTTCGCGAGGACTTCCGCTTCCGTCAGGCCACCACGCGCGGCCTCATAGGCGACGGCATGCTTCCAGAGCGGCGCAGGGGCTTGGGCATGGGCCGCCAGTAGTTCGGCGCAGGTGCGGAAAGGGACGTGGCTGGAGCGGCTGGAGAGCACCGGCAAGACCGGTGAGAGGCGGTGGAGCGCACGCAGCTGCCCCTTCGCCAACATCGTCGCCAACGGCGCATCGGCGAGCGGGCGAACATCGGCCAAGATCGCCACGGACCCCGTGCCGACCGCATGGCAGCGGATCGTGTCCGCGACGACCGGAGCCAAGGCATCCGCCAAAGCCGCCGCGGCAAGGTCGGACCAAGCCAAGACGACGTGGGCATCGCCATGCAAAGAAACCGTCACGCCATCGATTTCGATGACCTCCATCATGCCGCCGCCGGTGGAGATGGCCTTGAGGAAGTGGGTGCCGCGGGCGTTCTTCAACGTCAGGCGATAAGTATTGGGATGCGCGTCATGGACATCGACCGTCGCGATGCGCACCTTCACCCCGCCCTCCTGGATGATGCGCATGGAGTCAGGCAGACGGTCGTCGTCGGCCTCCCAGCCCATCAAGCCACCGAAGAGCCCCATGTCGGACCCCTGCGTGTCATGCGTGGTCGGCAAGGAGCCATGCACATCGAACTCCACCAAGACTTCCGCGATGTCGCCGCCCATGAGATCCCGGCCAAGCCGTCCGATGCGCAAGGCTGCGGCGCAATGCGAGCTGGAGGGGCCGCGCATGACGGGGCCGATGACATCGTTGAAGATACTGACGAGCATGAAGAGGGGTAAGGGCGCGGCGGTGCGCTGTCAGCACGATGCCCACCCCCACCCCGGGGTCAAACCCGCAAGGGGTCAGCGGCCGATATCCGGGAAGTCGGTGAAAAGCCCATCCACCTTGACCTCCGTGAACAGGAAGCGGGCATACTCCTTGCCGTCCTGGAAGCCCTTGGGCAAAGACTCGATCCTGAAGGTGTACGGATGGACCTTGAGGCCCAGCGCATGGGCCCGCTCGACCAACCGGGTCGGCTTACGGCCCTCGGCCACGGCGGCCAATGCCGGCCCGATGCCATCCACGACCTTGGCGACCCCGCGCAAGCCATCATCCGTGTCGAGGAGCGGCGTCTTCCCGCCCGTCAGCAGGACGAGCCGACCTTTCCAACCGAGTTCATTCCGGAGGCGTTGCAGCTCGGCGTATTCGAAACACTGGATGTAGCAGGGGTCGTCCTTGGTCGCGTAGCCATGACGGGCCAAGACCGCCAACAGGGCCTTGGAGAGGTCTTGCCCTTCCTGCCGATGCCAAGCCGCGAGCTTCACTTCGGGATAGATGCCGACCTGGCGGCCAGTGCTCTTGTTCAGGCCTTGGATGAAGACGATCTCCTCCTCGAAGGTGTTGAGGCGGAACTCGCCTGCGCCCGCGGGGAATCGTCGTGGATAAACCGCCTTGCCGGTCTTGGGATTGAAGCGCTCGAGGACGCGCAATTGGCGGAGTTCCGCCCACGTGAAGTCGATCGCATAGAACCCCCCGTTCGCGCGCTGCCGGCCCGGGAAGCGCGTGGCGACGTCGGTGGTGCTGTCCAACGTGACGTCGTGCTGCACGATCAACACGCCGTCCTTGGTGAGCACGAGGTCCTGCTCGAGGTAATCGGCGCCTTGCGCGTAAGCCAAGGCCTTGGCGGCCAAGGTATGCTCCGGCAGATACCCGCTGGCGCCGCGGTGGGCTATGATCGTCGGGTTAGGCTCGGCGGCACCGAGCGCGCCGACCACGAACACACTCAGCAGGCGGAGGTTCATCGCACCAAGGCCTGCAGGGCTTTGGCTTCTGCGTCGCTCAACTTGCCACGATAGGCGACGGCCACGTCCTTCGGCTGATAGATGGTCTTGTACATGACCAAAGCGGCGAGATAGGTGCCCTTGAAATCAGGGTGCGAGTTGTCCGCCACATGCAGGCGCATGGGTTGCTTGGACTGGTAATTACGCTCCCAGGCATCGCCGACAGGGGCGACGAGGGCGTCGTTGGCCTTCGCGACGTTCCCGTACCAGAGACGGAGGCGGGTCTGCATCTCGGCGGGATCCTTGCCCACCCCAGGATTGAAGTCCTTCCCCTTCGCCGACCAGAAATCCGCGTGCCGCGCCCAAGTCTGGTAGAAGACGATGCGCACCTGCGGGCTCTTCGCGCGGATACGTTGACAGAGGGCGGCGGCGCCATCGACGAAGTCCGCGCGGAGGGCCGAGCTGACTTCCGCCAAGGCGGGTTCTTGGCTTTGGCCCTGCAAGACGACGACATCCCACTTACCCTCGTCGATCGCGGCCAGGCTCTTGGGTTGGACGGTGAGGTGCTGCTTGAGGGTCTGCCCACCCGGGGTCGAGGACTTGACCGTCGGAACCTGATGGCCACCGCTCTTGACGACTTCCACGAACACATCGGGCAGCTGGTTGACGTGCGTATAGCTGTTGCCGATGAAGAGCACCCGAGCGGGATCGGCGGCCCAACCGACGACCGCACAGCCAAGCAGGAGGAACCAGGAAAGGGGGTGCTTCATGGGGCGGATAGTGACGCCGGGACGACGGCGGGAGTCAACCCCACGGCTATGACACCCACGGCGAAGTGGGGTTTGGACAAACGGCCAAGAAACTGCTTCTTGGAGCGACTTGCACGACCGCAGTCCAGTCCCGCCGCTCCCGCCAGCCATCGCCTCGGCCCTGGGGGAGCTACGCGTCGTGCACTCGCCGCTCCTGCGGCACGCCTGGCTCCAGGCCGCCGATGGCACCGCCTTGGATCGCTTCGACTTCATCGGGCCCACGGCCGCCCATGACACGATCCGCCTCGGCCTCTTCAGCGGCATCCATGGCGATGAACCGGCCGGCCCCCTGGCGGCCGCGCACCTGCTCAAGCATCTGCTAAACCATCCGCAACTAGCCAGCGGCTACCATCTGAGCGTCTATCCCACGATCAACCCGGCCGGCCTGGCGGCGGGAACCCGCGGTGACCGCGACGGCGCCGACCTGAACCGTGAGTTCTGGAAAGGCTCGACCAAGCCGGAAGTCATCCTGCTGGAACATGAGCTCCGCCGCGAGCGCTTCCAGGGCATCATCGCCCTGCATGCGGACGATACCTGCGAGGGGCTCTACGGCTATGCCCACGGCCGCCTGCTCAACGAGGAACTGCTTCGCCCTGCCCTGCGCGCTTCCGGACAACACCTGCCGATGGATCGGCGTCCGCTCATCGATGGCTTCGCCGCCGATGCGGGGGTCATCCACTTCTGTTTTCCCGGCGTGCTGGCGGCGCCACCCGACCAACATCCGGCCCCGTTCGACATCATCCTGGAGACGCCGGCGCACGCCCCCGAAGCCTTGCAGGCGGCGGCGATGGTCGACGGGGTCTTGGCGATCCTGAGCGAATACCGTCGGTTCATCGCCTTCGGCGCGGACCTCTAAATCGCCCCGCACCGCATCCTTGCCAGCGAAGGAAGGGACGCCAACCTGTTCGCATGCGTCGCCCTGCGCTCCTCCTGCTGCTGGCCTGCCTAACGACGGCCTTTGTTCGGGCGGCCGAGCCTGCGAAGGGCCCGGCCCCCACGGAGGTCGCCCGCTTCCCTGCGGCCGAGGCGGTACAAGGCGTCGCCGTGGACGCGGAATTCCTCTATGTCATCGCCGACCACGCGCTCGGCAAATACCGCAAGGCCGATGGCACGAAGGTCGCCACCTGGACCGCGCCCAAGGAATCCAAGATCAAGCACCTCAACGCCGGCGTCGTGGTCGCCGGCAAGCTCTACTGCGCCCATTCCAATTTTCCGCTCAAGCCCGATGAGAGCAGCGTCGAGATCTTCGACGCGAAGACGCTCCAGCCGATCGGACAGCATGCCTTCGCCCAGCCACCCGGCTCGCTGACCTGGGCGCTGCCCTATCGTGGCGGGTGGTTGACCTGCTTCGCCCACTACTCCCTGACGAGCGATAACGCGCTCAGCCGCATCGTGCAATACGACCACGACTGGAAGGAACTCCAGCGCTGGTCCTTCCCCGCGGCACTGCTCAAGCGCTTCGCGCGCTCGAGTTCTTCCGGGGCTTGCCTCGTCGGCGGCGAGCGGCTGCTGGTCAGCGGCCACGACGCCCGCGAGCTCTATGCCCTCACCCTGCCTCCCTCCGGCGGCGAAGCCCGCTGGGACGCCACGCTGGGGTTTCTGACCGCCGGACAGGCCTTCGACCTAGACCCCGCCCAGAGCGGCCCCGACAAGGGTTTCACGCTCTTTTCGATCGAACGGAAGTCCAAGGAAGTCGTGGGCGCCCGCTACCCGGCGAGCGCCCGCTGAACGGCATGCGACTTGTCAGGCTACCCGCTGTCCGCTAACCCCAACCCATGCTGCCCCTCTCCGGACTCGCCGACGAAGCGGCCGACGACATCGCCGGCCAGATCGCCGCCCACCGCGAACTGGGCTGGTCGGCGCTGGAACTGCGCCTGCTGCACGGCAAGCAGTTCGCCAGCGCAGCGGTAACGGACGATGAGTTTGCCCGCGCCTTGGCGACCATCCAAGACGCCGGCCTGCGGGTGAGCGGCTTCGCCTCGGCCATCGGCAACTGGAGCCGCCCGATCAACGGCGACTTCGCCGTCGACCTCGCCGACCTCCGCGTGCTCATCCCGCGCATGCACAGGGCGGGCACCCGCTTCGTCCGCACGATGGGCTGGATGCAGGCCGGGACGTCCGACCAAATCTGGCGTGACGAAGGCATCCGCCGCACCCGCGAGATGGCCAAGCTGGCGGCCGACGCCGACATCGTCCTGCTCCACGAGAACTGCGAGGGCTGGGGCGGGACTTCACCCGACAACGCCCGCGCCTTCATGGAAGCGGTCGACCACCCGAACGTCCGCTACCTCTTCGACATCGGCAACACGGTCTCCTACGGCCTGCCGACGCTGCCCTTCTACGAGGCCGTGCGGCCCTTCATCGCCTACGTGCACGTCAAGGACGCCCGCCGCAACCCGGCCGGCGGCAAGAGCAACGCCTTCACCTACCCCGGCCAGGGCGACGCCTTGGTCCGCGACATCCTCGCCGACCTGCTCCGTACGGGCTACACCGCCGGTATCTCGATCGAGCCGCACGTGGCGAGCATCGTCCACCTCGGCGAAGGCACGAAGGCCTCGTCGGAGGAACGTTTCGCCTCGTATGTGCGCTACGGACGCGAGCTTGAAGCACTGCTCCGCTCGCTGCCTTAAAACGCAACGGGCGGCCACCCAGGTCCGGTGACCACGGCGACCGCCCGGGGGCGTACCGGCTGGCTTACTTGGCGGGTGTCGCCGCCCAGATCTTCAGGTCGTCGATGCAGCCGTCCTTGCCGGCCACGCCGAATTCGAAGCGCGACTTCGTCTCATGGGCGATGCCCGAAGACTTGAGGTAAGCGACGGGGGTGCCATCGACGGTCATGCGCATTTCGTCACCGACCGTCTCGACCACGACCGCGATCCACTTGCCTGGCTCCAGCGCTTGCTTGATCGGGAAGTTTGCCTGACGGCCCACGAGGAGCTTGGCGACCTCGGCCTTCTTGGCGGGGTCGTTCTTGATCTTATAGATATCGCTGCGCATGTTGCCGTCCTTCTCGTCGATGATGACGGCGGAGAACGTCTTATCCTTGGGATTGAAGCGAAGCTGGGCCCGGCAGATATGGCCGTAGTGGGCGCCGGTGTACTTGCGGTCGTCCAGTTCGACGTCGATCATGGTCGCCCCGTCGAACCGGACCTTGAACTCGACGACGCTGTCCTTGGTGGGGACTTCGAGGCCATGCACGGCGGCGTGCGGGGTCACCGCGGGCTTGCCGTCCGCGGCCGGGATGGCCTTGTCGCGGGTCTGGGTGCCCTTCAGCACGCCGTCGGCGACGACAAAGGTCGGGACGACCTTCACCCAACGCTTATCGGGGGCGGCTTTGCCTTCGAAATCATCCGAGAAGAGCAGCTCACCCTTCTTGGTGATGGCTTCCGCCGGGATGGCGGGGAGCTTCGGCACGGCTGGCGCGGCCTTGGGGGCGTCCGACTTAGGCGCATCGGCCGCGAGGGCGACCAACGGGGCGAGGAGGAAAACAGCTTTCATAAAGGTGGCGGAAATCGAAGGCGGTGCGACGGACGACCGCTCAGAAGCCCTGACCTTTGACCAAGGTACGCAGGACGAAGACGTCACGGTTGGAGGTGACGAAGAGGGTCTTGCCGTCCTCACCCCATGCGAGGTTCGCCGTGGGCTGATGGAAAAGAATCGAGCCGAGGTGTTTCCCTTCGGGCGAGAGGATGAGCACGCCGCCGGGACCGGTGGTCCAAAGGTTGCCGCGTTCGTCGACCTTCAGGCCATCGCAACTACCGGGGCGGTCCGCCTTCTTGAGGGGCTTGGCGAGGAAAACGTCCCGCAGGCCCGAGCCATCCAACGCGCAGGCGGCCACACGCGAGTTGGCGCCATCGGAGACCGCCAGGTAAAGGGTCTTCTGGTCGAGGCTGAGGGCGATGCCGTTCGGCCACTGGACCGCCTTCGTGACGAGCGTCACCTTGCCGTCGGTCGCGAGCTTGTACACGCCATGGAAACCCTGCTCGGCTTTCTGGCCCTTCGGCAACCCATAGGGCGGATCGGTGAAGTAGACGGCGCCATCGGCGGCGACGACGAGGTCGTTCGGGCTGTTGAACTTCTTGCCATCGTAGGCCGTCGCGAGGGGCGTGAACTTTCCGTCGCCGACGGACTGCCCGACCCGACGCGCGCCGTGCTGACAGAGCAAGAGGTTGCCCTTGGCATCGACCGCGAGGCCGTTGGAGCCCTGGAGATCGGAAGGCTCATCCGTTCCGCTGGGCTTCAGGAAGACGGTTGGCGCCGCATCGCCGCGCTTCCAGGCGTAAGCGGTGTTCTTCGGGACGTCCGAAAAGACGAAGCGGTCCTTGAACCATACGGGGCCTTCGGCCCAACCGTAACCCGTGCCGACCTTTTCGATCTTCACGTCGGACGCGACCAAGGCGTCCAAGCCCGGGTCGAGCTTTTCGATGCGCGGGGCGGGGACTTCCGCCGCGAAGGTGGCCGAAGCAAACAGCAGGAACGGGGCGAGGGCTTTCATGTTCATGGGGGTGGGAGATTACTTCTTTTCGACCTTCAGGTAGTCGAGCCCGAACATGTGCAGCGGCGTGGCGGCGGGGTTCGGGGCGAGGATCTTGACCTCGAGCTTATGCGGGCCGGCGGCGAGTTCATGACGGCCCCCATCCAGTTCCCCGGTGGTGACGACTTCCTTGGGGTTGTAGAGGTCGAGACCACGGTCCG
>JACCDX010257366.1_pt1 | contig 15345 bp, 12 predicted proteins | sample 7449681 | NCBI WGS metagenome assembly JACCDX01 (sample SAMN15323450, study PRJNA562643) | freshwater metagenome | isolation source: river surface water | place: USA:Blue River Watershed | collected 2017-08-18 | reverse complement strand
CGAGCAGAAAGGAGACAGCAACCAGCCTACGATAGACTTATCCACAACTCAGTAACAGAAGCACTGAGACCAGGGTGGGGTCAAATTTGAATGACAACCCGGGGTCAAGTTTGAACGATATTCAACATGCAGATTTCATGCAGTCGAATATACTGTCTTTTTATCCAGTATTTCAAGTACACTAAGACCCTCTGGGTCGCAGGGATGCCATCGCCTGAAGTTCGGGCATGTGCGACCAGGTCATCAGTTCTGCTGCCTTATTTGGGTCTGCGCTTAGCCAAGTGTCATGCAGCTCCGGGGCGATGATCACCGGCGTACGTTTTTCATCCCCTGCCTTGTGGAATTGATTCATAACCGGGTGCTCAGTGGCGTTCACTGTGAGCATGGAGAAGCTGACCACCAATTCGCCCGAGGCTGGGTCGATCCAGCGGTCCCACAGGCACGCAATGCCGAACGGATCACCCGAAGCCAGTTCGATCTTCCAGCGCACCGCCCTGCCCGACTCACAGCTTGGCTCGAAGAAGTTATCTACCAGCACCAAGCCGTATTGCCGGTGGCGCCAAGCTGTTCGGTAGCTGGGTTTCTCAGCTGTCGTCTCGCTCCTGGCGTTGTAGGTGTGACGGCTGATCTTGTCATCCTTCGCCCATGAGGGGATGAGGCCGAATCTGGCCAGACCGCAGGCCACGCGCCCTGTCTGGTGGCTCTTCACCACCACCGGGGCAGCGAAGCCTGGGTAGGACTCTTCAGGGTAATCGGCGGGCAACTCTACGCCGAATGTCTCCTTTACCCACTGGGCGCGCTTGGTTGGCGTGAAGTTCGTGCACACAGCACCAGTCTATATCCACTATCCAGTATTCACGCTTAGCTACAAGTTCGCTGCGTGAGCCTCGCTCAAGGTAGCATCACAAGTCGCATCAAGCACTTAACCGTCGCCACCTTCAAATACGCAAAGAAGGAGAGTTTCATGCCATTCAAATTTGTTCGAACCAGTAGGGCTCAGGAACTCATAAATGAAACCAAGGAACGGGTTCGTGATGAGATATCACGGATGTCTGATTTAGAGTTGAAGGAGCATCTTGCCCAAATCAGAGATGATTACGAATCTATGAAGATGATGGGTGATGAAGGGAGAAAAATTCTTTATCACGAACTAAAGATAGTACGCGCGGAAAACACAAAGAGAATCAATGCAAACAACGCGAAACTTGCGCGTCAATTTTTAAAACTTCAAAGCGAGAAAAAGATTAAATGTCCTCATTGCGGAAAGAGAATTCACCTAGATATGCTTTAATCTTTTTTATCCAAAAGTTTTTACTGCCTAACGGGGAAAATAGTATTCGGCTTATTCGGAGTTGCCACAGCTCCTTGTTGAGCACACATAGCTAGAGAACAACAGTTCAATCTCATTAGCCAAAAACAAAATGCATAACACCAAATTCGATTATCTAACTCTTAAATTCAAGAATGAGTTTGAGTTCATTTTCGAAATCTCATCAGCAACAAGAGAACGGGTACAAGAGGAAATAAGTCACGTAAATAATGATTCGAAATTTATTTTTTTTGAGACTTGTGACGTTCGAAAAGTTTACTTTCAACCTGAACATCTACACGAAGCCTATTTTGAGTCACGCCCCTGCCCAGCCGAGGCAGATGAATCAATTGGAGATATGTCATTAGTAATTTATACAACAACTTCATCTGAGCCATTTTTCGCCACTCATGATGGCTTAGATGCCGATGCTCTTTTTCTTGATTTTTCTGAAGGCAAGAAGAAGTTCATCAATGTTGAAACAACTAGTAACGGGTTTAAGCTAATCAATATGAATTCAATCATATTGGCAATGGCAGAGCGAGATCTGTTTGAGTGACCCAAAAGATCAGTGCACACTCTCTCGCCTTAACTTGCAACCCATAGCCAAGCAGCCCCTTGCAAGGACGTAGTGCAGAGCGATCAAGAATCTGACATATGGCCGTGTCGGCAAAGACGATCGAAAGCCACAGGCTCGCATTGATTGGATTCGAGATCTGGATTGGCACAAAGAAAAGTACTACCCCAGCTATAAGTCCCGGTTCAGCTGGCCATGACGAGGTGAAAAGGGCCCGAATGAATGCTTTGCAGCGTAAGACGACATTCAGGTGTTTATAGCCAAGCGACCAGTGTTCAAGGCTATAGAGACATGCGGGTCTGCGGTGGCGTGGTATTAAACTGATCAGATGAAAAAAATGTAACTAGGGAGAGACCAATATGCCGTCGTTATCTGTCTGGTTCGTGTCGTTCGTACTCGGGGCTGAGCTGTTTGCAGTCGTTTGGGCGCTCGGTTCTCTTGCGCTGGATGAAGCCGCATGGCTCACAGGCGAGTTGCGCGCCGTAGTCCTATGCGTCCTATTTGGCGGTTTAGGAGGCATTACATACTGCCTCCGAGGCGTCTACCTAAGTGCATGCGTGCGCAAGCAGTGGGATGTCGGCTGGCTACCGTGGTATGTCCTCCGTCCCTTCGTGAGCCTCATTCTCGGGGGGGTTAGCTTCTTGTTCGTCAAGACTGGCCTCTTGTTACTCGGGTCGGTACAGACTGTGAACGGACCTCCGCTCGGCATTTGGGCACTCGCCTTCATTGCAGGTCTCAACGTGGATCGCTTCCTAGCGAAGATTGAGGAGATCGGCTCCACAGCATGGGGAGTCGAGCCTTCAAGGCAGTCAAGGCCGACAGGAGCGCCAGCGGCAAATAGCAACACGCATCCGACCAACACGCCGTAGACATGCCCGCTGTTCATTTTCTCAATGTCGGCAACGGCGATTGCATCGTCATACAGCATGGGAGTGGCCGGGTCTCGATGATCGACATCTGTTCCGGCAACATGGATGCGCCGTCCAATGCATTGGCGCAAGGTGGCTTGGCAGGTCTAAGTTTAGGACTGCGGCCTCCTTCGAACGTTTTAGCGCAAGGCGCACTTGCGGGACTTGGAATACGAGGTAACTTGGGTATGGGGACTAAACCCACGCGCCCGCAAGATTACCTACACGGACTCGGGGTATCAGAGATTTGGCGGTTCATACTGACTCACCCAGACATGGATCACCTTGACGGATTCGATGCGTTGTTCAATGAGTTCACAGTGCACAACTTCTGGCATCCAGGTGCAGCAAGGGAGAAGCCCCCGTTCGGAGGCCTCTTTCGCTACAAGGAAGTGGATTGGGACCGCTACGAACGGGTGAAAGCTGGGCGGGATGAGGTGAACTCCCGCTTGGTGCTTGCTGGGGACAGATTCGCCTATGCCAACCAGACGGACACGGGCCAAGGTGGGGGTGACGGTCTTCATATCCTTGCACCGACTCCGGAGTTGATTGCCGAAGCGAACCAGACAGAAGACCCGAACGACGGTTCGTACGTGATCCTCTATCGCGCGGAAACCTTCCGGTTCATCTTCGCTGGTGACTCTCACGATGACACTTGGGAGCACATCCTCACTCATCACGCCCAGGATGTGGCGAACTGTGATGTTCTGATTGCCCCGCATCACGGCAGGGATTCCGGTCGACAATGGGACTTCCTTGACGTTCTTCGCCCGAAGTTGACGCTGTTTGGTGTCGCGCGATCTGAGCACCTCGCTTACGAGGCATGGAACAAGCGAGGGCTTTTCAAGATCACCAACAACCAAGCTGGCAACATCTCAATCGAGGTGAGCGAACAGAGGCTAGACGTGTTCGTCGAAAACGAGAGCTTTGCTATCGCCAACTCGCCGCACGATACATTGCGGCATCCCGTCCTCGGTTATCGCCGGTATGGCTACGTCAGCAGTTCATAGCTCAACAGACCGCTTCCAGCCTTTTGCCGTCCTTGCGGACGCGCGTTCGGCCTAACACGTCAACTGCATAGGCTCTCTTCTACTCCAACTCATTGACGTTTTGCCGCGTAAATACGTGGGTCGACTCCGGTGCGCACCGCAGGGTTTGAGCGAAAACAGCGAAAAACAGCGGCTGAAAGGGCCAGAAATGGCCCATTTTTGGGGTGTCCCAGCAAGTCAACGTACCGCAGGCAGATTGTCTAAGTGGTTGATTTGCATGGAGAAAAAACAAGGGGTCAAACTCAGCGATGAATTTGACCCCAGGTGGTGATTGGTGGAGCTGGCGGGATTTGAACCCGCGTCCACAAGCCTTGTTCGTGCAGTTCTACATGTGTAGTCGTCTGATTTGGATCTTGCCGTTCACATCGCGCAGCGACACGCTATGCCAACAGCCAGCACCCTAAGATCTCGCTCACTGCCAAGGTACCCGACAGCAAGCCAGCCAATATGAATTCCCTTGCAGCCTGGAAGCTAGCGGGTTACCCCACCAGCCCCCTTGCCCAGCCTATTGGCCAACTGTTGCAAGGCTCACCGGATTAAGCGGCGAGTGCGAAACGTTCGTCGTTTGCAGTTACTTTTTTTTCTGCTGATTAACGAGGTGACAGAACCTCGACATGCCCTGCTACGCGTCCGAACCCATGTCGAAACCAATGCAGCCCCAGAACTCGAATTTTAAGACATTTCCAGTAATTTCAATAGCCCCAATGGGTGATCGATGGAATGGTCTGCGTTCCACCTGGAGTGATCCGCCTCGTGGCCCAGGTATCCGTAGCCGGCCGCCACCGTTGGCATGCCCGCTGCTCGGCCTGCCGCGATGTCGCGCTCATCATCGCCCACGTAGATGCACTGGTGAGGGCCCAAGCCCAGGCGACGCGCGGCTTCAAGCAGAGGGGCGGGATGCGGTTTGGGATGAGGGGTGGTATCCCCGCTCACCACTGCAGCCGCTGTTCGAAACAAGGGCATGGCTTTCGTCAAGGGGTCGGTGAATCGCGCCATCTTGTTAGTCACCACACCCCATTGAAGACCACGCGCCAGCAAGGCGTCCAGGAGCTCAGGAACTCCTTCAAATACGATGGTGCGTGCGGTCATGGCCTCTTCGTAGTTGACAAAGAAGGCCTCCCGCAACGCAGGAAACTCCGGGTGATCTGGCGTCATGTCAAATGCCACCTTCAGCATCCCACGTGCCCCTGCTCCCGCGTGGGGGCGATACAGGGACAGATCCAGCGAGGGCAGCCCCCTGTCGGTACGCAATTTGTCTGCAGCAGCCCCGAGATCGGGGGCACTGTCAATCAGCGTTCCGTCCAGGTCAAACAGAACCGCTTTAAGGTCGGGCCATTTTTTCATGCGGTGCGCTGCGTGGCCAGCAGGTAATTGACGCTGGTGTCCTGATTGAGCCAATAGCGACGCGTGATCGGGTTGTAAGACATTCCGCGGCTCTCTTTCACCTCCAGGCCCGCCTGCCGGCAGTCGCCTGCCAGCTCACTGGGGCGAATGAATTTGGCATATTCGTGGGTGCCCTTGGGCAACATGTTAAGCACGTACTCGGCACCCACAATGGCCAGCAGGAAAGATTTGGGGTTGCGGTTGAGCGTGGAGAAAAACACCCAACCACCCGGCTTGACCAAGCTGGCACAAGCGCGGACCACCGAGGCAGGGTTGGGCACATGCTCCAGCATTTCCATGCAGGTCACCGTGTCGAAGCTGCCAGGGGCCTCTTGCGCCAGGGCTTCGGCGCTGATCTCTCTGTAATTGACGTTGGGTGTCTGGGCTTCCAGAGCGTGCAACTGAGCCACCTTGAGCGCTTTGGTGGCCAGGTCGATGCCCGTCACCTGCGCTCCCGCCCGGGCCATGGCGTCAGACAAAATGCCTCCGCCGCAACCCACATCCAGCACCCGCTGCCCAGAAAGGGGGTTGAGAGATTGAATCCAGTCCAGGCGCAGAGGATTGATCTGATGCAAGGGGCGGAACTCGCTCTCAGGATCCCACCAACGATGGGCCAGCTCGGAGAACTTGGCAAGCTCGGCCGGATCCGCATTGAGGGTGCCTGACATGATCAAAACTCCAGAAAAAGGGTGGGGGGACAGAGGTTCAAGAATAATGCATGTGCAAAGAAAAACCCCGCCGAAGCGGGGTTTTCGGTCAGCGAAAGAGCCGATCAGTTGGGGCGTGTGCCCACCACTTCGATCTCGACGCGACGGTTCTTGGCGCGGCCTTGAGCGGTCTTGTTGTCAGCCACGGGCTGCTTCTCGCCTTTGCCTTCGGTGTAGACACGGTTCTTTTCAATGCCTTTGGAGACCAAGTAAGCCTTGACAGCTTCAGCACGGCGAACCGACAGCTTTTGGTTGTAGGCATCGGTACCGACAGAGTCGGTGTGACCGACAGCGATGATCACTTCGAGGTTGATGCTCTTGATCTTGCTGGCCAGGTCATCCAGTTTGGCCTTGCCTTCGGGCTTCAGCACAGACTTGTCAAAGTCAAAGAAGGCGTCAGCAGCGTAGGTCACCTTGGAGGCAGCTGCGGGAGGCCGAGCAGGTGCCGGTGCCGGTGCCGGTGCAGGAGCCGGCGCGGGAGCTGCCATGGGTGCAGGTGCCGGTGCCGGTGCAGGAGCCGGGGCTGCCACAGGAGCAAGAGCGCCATCACACCCTGGAGCGGCCGTGGCCGGTGTCCAGGCGCTGTTCCTCCAGCACTGACCAGACTGGTTTTTCCAGACTTCGCCACTGGCGTTGCGCCAGTTGTCGATTTGCTGGGCACCAGCGGCGGTGGCCAGGGCGGCGGCGGCCAGGAAAGTTGCCAGTTTGTTGAGTTGTTTCATGTTTCTCCTCTGGGGACAGATGAACAGAAGCGATGCTTCAAAACAAACTTGCTTAAAACCAATTAAGCAAATTCTCTAATTCGAGTTGTATTGTGCCACAGCGTTTTGAACAGACAAACCGCATGCGGCTCAGTCGATGTGATCTGACCCACACAAGTCAGGCAATTGTTGTACAGCCACCACAACCTGAAGCGGCTCCGTAACCCCTAAAATCGAGGGTTTATCCAGAACACTGGCCTTCATTCATGACCCAATTTGCCAAAGAGACACTGCCCATCAGCCTGGAAGAGGAGATGCGGCGAAGCTACCTCGATTACGCCATGAGCGTGATCGTGGGGCGAGCTCTCCCAGACGCTCGTGATGGTCTGAAACCCGTGCATCGGCGTGTGCTCTTTGCCATGCATGAGCTCAACAACGACTGGAACCGCCCCTACAAAAAGTCTGCTCGTATCGTTGGCGATGTCATTGGTAAGTACCACCCCCATGGCGACAGCGCGGTCTATGACACCATCGTGCGGATGGCGCAGGATTTCTCCTTGCGTCACATGCTGGTCGATGGCCAAGGCAATTTCGGCTCCGTCGATGGAGACAACGCAGCGGCCATGCGTTACACCGAGATTCGCCTGGCCAAGATTGCCCATGAAATGCTGGGTGACATTGACAAGGAAACGGTTGATTTCGGTCCAAACTACGATGGCTCCGAGCAAGAGCCCTTGGTGTTGCCCAGCCGGCTGCCCAACCTGCTGGTCAATGGCTCTGCGGGGATTGCAGTGGGCATGGCCACCAACATCCCGCCCCACAACCTGAATGAGGTTGTCGACGCCTGCTTGCATTTGCTGAGCCACCCCGAGGCCACGGTCGACCAATTGATGGAGATCGTCCCTGCCCCAGACTTCCCCACCGCCGGCATTATTTATGGCATTGAGGGCGTCAAGGATGGCTACCGCACGGGGCGTGGTCGCGTCATCATGCGCGCCAAGTGCCATTTTGAAGACATTGATCGCGGCCAGCGTCAGGCCATCATCGTTGACGAACTGCCCTACCAGGTCAACAAGAAGACCCTGCAAGAGCGCATGGCAGAGCTTGTTCACGAGAAGAAGATTGAAGGCATCAGCCACATCCAGGACGAGTCAGACGAATCTGGCATGCGCCGGGTGATCGAACTCAAGCGTGGCGAAGTCCCCGAGGTGGTGCTCAACAACCTCTACAAGCAAACGCAATTGCAAGACACCTTTGGCATCAACATGGTCGCCTTGGTGGATGGACAGCCCAAGCTGTGCAACCTTAAAGATTTGGTTGACATCTTCTTGCAGCACCGCCGCGAAGTGGTGACCAGGCGTACCGTCTTCACGCTGCGCAAGGCGCGCGAACGCGGACATGTCTTGGAAGGTTTGGCGGTCGCGCTGGCCAACATCGATGACTTTATCGCCATCATCCGCAACGCCCCCACCCCGCCCGTGGCCAAGGCAGAATTGATGAACCGCCCCTGGGACAGTCAACTGGTTCGCCAGATGCTGACCCGTGCCCGTGCCGATGGCGGTGTGGTCAATGCCGACGACTACCGTCCCGATGGCCTGGAGCGCCAGTACGGCATGGGAGGCGACGGTCTGTATCGCCTGAGCGAAACGCAGGCGCAGGAAATTTTGCAAATGCGCCTGCAGCGCCTGACCGGCCTGGAGCAAGACAAAATTGTCAATGAATACAAAGAGGTCATGGCCGAGATTGATGACCTCCTGGACATCCTGGCCAAGCCGGGTCGCGTGTCGGCCATCATTGGCGAAGAGCTGACCGCCATCAAGCAAGAATTCGGTCAAACCAAACTGGGCGCTCGCCGCAGCGTGATCGAACTCAATGCGCAGGACCTGGCCACTGAAGACTTGATCACCCCAACCGACATGGTGGTCACCCTCTCGCACTCGGGGTACATCAAAAGCCAACCCTTGTCAGAGTACCGGGCGCAAAAACGTGGCGGACGCGGCAAACAAGCGACCACCACCAAGGAAGACGACTGGATTGACCAGCTCTTCATCGCCAATACACACGATTACATCCTGTGCTTCTCCAACCGAGGACGTCTGTACTGGCTCAAGGTGTGGGAAGTGCCGGCCGGTTCACGCGGCTCGCGTGGTCGCCCCATTGTCAACATGTTCCCGCTGGCTGAAGGCGAGAAGATCAATGTCGTGCTGCCGCTCACTGGCGCGTCGCGCGCCTTCCCCGCCGACCACTATGTTTTCATGGGCACGTCGATGGGTACGGTCAAGAAAACGGCCCTCAGTGAATTCTCCAACCCCCGCAAGGCTGGCATCATTGCCGTCGATCTGGATGAGGGGGACTTCCTGATCGGTGCCGCATTGACCGATGGCAAGCACGATGTGATGCTCTTCAGCGACGGCGGCAAAGCGGTGCGATTTGATGAAAACGATGTGCGCCCCATGGGCCGCAACGCCCGTGGCGTGCGGGGCATGATGCTGGAGGACGGTCAAAGCGTGATCGCCATGCTGGTGGCTGAAGACGAACAGCAAAGTGTGCTCACGGCTACCCAAAACGGGTACGGCAAGCGCACGTCCATCACCGAATACACCCGCCATGGTCGCGGCACCAAAGGGATGATTGCCATTCAACAGTCCGAACGCAACGGCAAGGTGGTGGCCGCCACCCTGGTTCATGCGGATGACGAGATCATGTTGATCACCGACCGTGGCGTGCTGGTTCGCACCCGCGTGTCTGAGATTCGCGAACTGGGCCGTGCCACCCAAGGGGTGACATTGATCGCGATGGACGAAGGCGCTCAACTCAGTGGCTTGCAACGCATTGTTGAAAACGATGCTGCAGTCGCCTCGGATGACGATGGGGCTGAAGGTGCTGCAGACGACAATGCACCTGCAGCGGAGTAACTCTGGCATGCCGCGTCCTTTCAATTTTTCAGCAGGCCCGGCGGCCATGCCGCTTGAAGTGCTGCAGCAAGCTGCTGCCGAGATGACCGACTGGCACGGCAGCGGCATGGGAGTGATGGAGATGAGCCATCGTGGCAAGGAATTCATCTCGATCTACGAACAGGCCGAGGCCGATCTTCGCTCCTTGCTCCAGGTTCCCGCCCACTTCAAAATCTTGTTCATGCAAGGGGGCGGGATCGCTGAAAACGCCATCGTCCCACTCAACCTCAGCCGCGGCGGCGAGGTGGACTTCGTGGTCACCGGTAGTTGGAGCCAAAAATCCTTCAAAGAAGCCGCTCGCTACTGCACTCCGCATTTGGCCGCCAGCGCCGAAGCCGACGGGTTCAAGACCCTGCCCGCGCCCAACACCTGGCAACTGCGGTCTCAAGCTCAATACGTCCATCTGTGCACGAATGAGACCATTCATGGCGTCGAATGCCACGAATTACCCGACCTTGCGGCGCTGGGCAGCCAGGCGCCGCTGGTGATCGACTTCTCTTCACACGTGCTGTCCCGCCCTGTGGATTGGTCTCGTGTGGGGCTGGCTTTTGGTGGTGCGCAGAAAAACATTGGTCCGGCCGGACTGACCCTGGTCGTTGTGCGGGAAGACCTGTTGGGACATGCACTTCGCGCCTGCCCCAGCGCTTTTGACTACCAACTGGTGGCGCAAAGCGGGTCGATGTACAACACCCCGCCCACCTACGGCATTTACATGGCCGGTCTGATTTTCCAATGGGCCCTGCGCCAGCGCGAAGGTGCGCTGAGCGGCGTGGCCGCCCTTGAACAGAGAAACATCGCCAAAGCCAAGTTGTTGTATGACGCTCTGGATGCCTCCTGCTTTTACCAAAACTCAGTCAGCCCGAACTGCCGCTCCCGCATGAACATTCCGTTCTTTTTGGCCGATGAAAGTCGCAACCAGGCTTTCCTGGATGGCGCCAAGGCCCGGGGCTTCTTGCAACTCAAGGGGCACAAATCGGTCGGGGGCATGCGTGCCAGCATCTACAACGCCATGCCGATGGAGGGTGTTCAGGCCCTGGTCGACTATCTGCACGACTTCGAAAAAACACAAGCATGAACCAACCCCAACAGTCGGCCGATCTGGCCGTGCTGCGCCAGCAGATCGATTCACTGGACAAGCAATTGCTGCAGCTGCTCAACGAGCGAGCCCATGTGGCCGAACGGGTCGGCGAACTCAAGCGCAAGGAGGGGTCTGCCTTCTTTCGCCCTGACCGCGTGGCTCAGGTCATACAGAACATTGAGAAAAGCAACCCAGGTCCATTGCTCAATCGGCATGTGGCGTCGATTTGGCGTGAAATCATGTCCGCTTGCCTGGCCCTGGAGGCACCTCAGCGGGTGGCTGTGCTGGGCCCCCAAGGCACATTTTGCGAGCAGGCCGCCATCGAGTTTTTCGGCAGCGCCGCCGACATGATCTACTGCGCCAACTTCGATGAAGTCTTCCACGCCACCGCAGCGGGCACAGCGCAATATGGCGTGGTCGGCATGGAGAACTCCACCGAAGGTGTGGTGGCCCGTTCCCTGGATTTGTTCCTGCGCTCACCCGTGCATGTGATTGGCGAAGTCAGCCTGCTGGTGCGACACAACTTGCTGCGGCAAAGCAACACCACGCAAGGCATTGAAGTGGTGTTGGCTCATCCGCAAGCCCTCGCCCAATGTCAAAACTGGTTGTCCCAGCACTTGCCTCATGCCGAGCGGCGCGCCGTGTCCAGCAACGCCGAAGGCGCTCGGCTGGCCGCCACCAACCCGGCCTGGGCCGGCCTGGCCAGCGAGCGAGCCGCTTCGCAATTCGGCCTCCACATCGTGGCCCACGCCATCCAGGACGAGGCCTACAACCGCACCCGTTTTGCCGTGATCTGCCTGCCGCAGACGTTGGCCACACCACCCGCCTCGGGCAAGGATTGCACCAGTCTGGTGGTGTCGGTGCCCAACCGCCCGGGAGCCGTGCATGACCTGCTGATGCCCCTCAAAAATCATGGCGTATCCATGACCCGTTTTGAGTCGCGCCCGGCCAAGTCTGGTCAGTGGGAATACTACTTCTACATCGACATCGAAGGGCACATCAGTCAGCCTCATGTGGCATTGGCTTTGAAAGAACTGCAAAGCTTGTGCGCCTTCTACAAGGTGCTGGGTTCCTACCCGGTCAGCGAATGATCCGACAACTTGGACTGGTTGGTTGTGGCTTGATGGCAGGCTCGTTCGCGCTGGCCTTGCGCCACGCTGGACAGGTCGAGCGGATCACGGCCTACAGCCCCTCGGATCGCACGACGCGACGCGCCCTGGAGTTGGGCATCATTGATCAGCGTGCGGCCTCTGCGAAAGAAGCCGTCAAAGGCAGTGACCTGGTGCTGCTGGGGGTCCCGGTGCGCTCGACGCGGGCCTGTCTGCAAGATATCTGCGACGAGTTGGCCCCCCACGCGCTGTTGATGGATGTCGGCTCCACCAAGGGCGATGTCATCGAGGCGGCGCAACAAGCCCTGGGCACACGCATCCATCAATTCTTGCCGGCCCATCCGATTGCCGGCAAAGAGTCTGCAGGCATCGACCATGCCGACGCTGACCTGTACCGACAGCGCCTGACGATTTTGACCCCCCTGCCATCCAACACGAAGGCCCAGATCGACCTGGCTCGCAACGTCTGGCAAGCCGTGGGCAGCCAGGTGATTGAAATGTCGCCGCAGCGCCACGACGCGGCCCTGGCCGCCGTGAGCCATTTGCCGCATGTGATTGCTTTTGCGGCACTGCATGCCCTGATCGACCAACCCGAGGGTTTGTCGTTCATGTCGTTGGCGGGCCCCGGCTTTCGTGACTTCTCTCGCATCGGTGCCAGTGACCCGTCTGTCTGGCGCGATATTTTGCTGAGCAACCGCACCGAAGTCTTGCACCAATCCCGACTCTTCCGCCAAGCCCTGGAAAAGCTCGAACACGCCATCGAAAGCTCGGATGCCAGGACCATCGAGCAGGCCGTTGCGCGCGCCCGCGATGCCCGATCCGCCTGGCCCGGACCGTCCGGCTCAGCCAAGGTCGTGCCCCCCCACGGCGGCAACGCCAACTGACCGCCTTCTCCATGTTCTCCACGGCTTTTCTCGACCTGCCTCCGCTGGACCACGCCTCAGGTCCCGTCACCCTGCCCGGTTCCAAAAGCATCTCCAACCGGGTGTTGCTGCTGTCGGCCCTGTGCCAAGGCACCACGACGATCCATGACCTGCTGGACTCTGACGACACCCGCGTGATGCTGGAAGCGCTGCGCCAACTGGGCTGCGAGGTCGAGTCCACGGGCACGACGGTGCGGGTGACCGGGTTGGGCGGTAAGCCAGCCCACGACCGCGCACTCACTCTGTTTCTCGGCAATGCCGGGACCGCCATGCGCCCACTGACCGCGGCCCTATCCATCATGGGGGGAGACTATGTGCTGCAAGGGGTGCCGCGCATGCACGAGCGCCCCATCGGCGATTTGGTCGACGGCTTGCGCCAAATGGGCTGTGTGGTGGAGTACCTGGGCGTGGAAGGCTATCCCCCCTTGCGCATTGGTCGCCCGACCCTCCAAATTCCGCCGTTGCTGCACGTGCGAGGCGACGTTTCCAGCCAATTCCTGACGGCCTTGTTGATGGCCTTGCCGTTGGCGACACAAGACCAGTCCATCACCATCGAGGTGGTGGGCGAGCTGATTTCCAAGCCCTACATCGGCATCACACTCAACTTGCTCACCCGCTATGGCATTGAAGTGCAGCGTGACGGCTGGAAGCGGTTCACCCTGCCCCAGGGCAGTCAATACCGCAGCCCGGGTGACATCCATGTCGAGGCGGATGCCTCCTCGGCCAGTTACTTCATCGCCCTGGGCGCACTGGCGTCGGCCCAAGGCATTCGCATTCAGGGTGTGGGTGCCGACTCGATTCAAGGGGACATCCGTTTCATGGACGCCGCCCAGGACATGGGTGCGCACATCGAAAGTGGACCCAACTGGCTCAAAGTGCGCCGCGGGCGCTGGCCTTTGCGCGGGATCGAGCTCGACTGCAACCACATCCCGGACGCAGCGATGACCTTGGCGGTCATGGCGCTCTATGCCGACGGCCCCACCACCTTGCGCAACATCGGCAGCTGGCGGGTCAAGGAAACCGATCGCATCACCGCCATGGCGACCGAATGCCGCAAGCTTGGGGCCCAGGTAGAGGAGGGGCCAGACTGGCTGCGGGTGCACCCCCTGCACGCGGGCCACTGGCATGCTGCCAGCCTGCACACCTACGATGACCACCGGGTGGCCATGTGCTTCTCGCTGGCCGCCTTCAATCCCGACAAGTTGCCGGTGCGAATCGAAGACCCCGCCTGTGTTGGCAAGACTTTCCCCGATTACTTTGAGGCGCTATTCAGTGTCGCCACGCCTCACGCTGGACAAGTGCCCGTGATCTGCATCGACGGCCCCACCGCCTCCGGCAAGGGTACGCTGGCGTCCCGGCTGGCAGCAAGTCTGGGCTACCACTACCTGGATTCTGGGGCTCTGTACCGCCTGACTGCGCTGGCCGCCCAGCGCGCCGGTCTTCAACTGGACAGCAGCGACGAGTTGAAGATCGCTGATCTGGCCCGCACGCTGCCCGTGCGCTTCGATGGCGAACAGATCTGGCTGGGCAGCGAAGACGTCTCCGAGACCATTCGCACCGAGGAGGCTGGGATGAACGCTTCCCGGGTCTCAGCGCTGGCCGCAGTGCGCCAGGCCCTGGTCGACTTGCAGCACAGTTTTTGCCGCTTGCCGGGCCTGGTGGCCGATGGACGCGACATGGGCACCGTCATCTTTCCGCAGGCCCCTTTGAAGGTGTTCCTGACCGCCAGTGCCGCCCAACGGGCGGAAAGACGCCATAAGCAACTGATTTCAAAGGGTTTTTCAGTTACAATTGATACCCTTCGTGCCGACCTGGAGGCGCGCGACGAACGCGACCGCAATCGCAGCGTTGCCCCCCTGGAGCCGGCACAAGATGCCCTGTTGCTGGACAACTCCAACCTCTCTATCGAAGCCTCGGTCGAGCAGGTTCTGGTCTGGTGGCAAGGCAAGCGACCCTTCTGACCCAGGGTCGTCCTGGCCCACAACGCTCCCATCCGCGCTGCATGGCGCACTGGCGGTGTGGATCGACAACTTGACCCGCGGCTTTGCCGCAACCCCAGCCGTCGTCAGGCCCATGTCCACTTGCAATGGTGCAGGTGGTCTTTCCTGCCGCCGGAACAAGGAAAACTCATGTCTGAATCTTTTGCCGCCCTGTTTGAAGAATCGCTCAAGCGCTCCGAGATGCGCACAGGTGAAGTGATCACTGCTGAAGTGGTCCGCGTCGAGCACAACCACGTGGTTGTGAACGCCGGTCTCAAGTCCGAAGCCTATGTGCCCATCGAAGAATTCAAGAACGACCAGGGCGAAATCGAAGTCCAGGCTGGCGACTTCGTGTCCGTGGCCATCGGCAGCGTCGAAAACGGCTATGGCGACACCATCCTGAGCCGTGACACCGCCAAGCGCCTGGCTTCCTGGCTGTCCCTCGAGAAAGCCCTCGAGTCGGGCGAATTCGTCACCGGCACCACCAGCGGCAAAGTCAAGGGCGGCCTCACCGTGCTGGTCAATGGCATTCGCGCCTTCCTGCCGGGCTCGCTCATCGACACCCGTCCCATCAAGGACCTGTCGCCGTACGAGAACAAGACCATGGAATTCAAGGTCATCAAGCTCGACCGCAAGCGCAACAACGTGGTGCTGAGCCGCCGCGCCGT
>JACCDX011100417.1_pt1 | contig 15349 bp, 10 predicted proteins | sample 7449681 | NCBI WGS metagenome assembly JACCDX01 (sample SAMN15323450, study PRJNA562643) | freshwater metagenome | isolation source: river surface water | place: USA:Blue River Watershed | collected 2017-08-18 | reverse complement strand
CCCTGAATGATTATTTAAGTGATTTAAAATAGTTTCAGGAATTTCATATTTTTTTCCGTATAACTGATTATTCACTTTTTAACATTTTAATTATTTGATTTATGGTAAGACCTTCTTTATCTGCCATTTTTTTTAACGATTCAATATTTTTTTTAATTATCTTGGAAACTTTACTGTCTTTCTCTCCTAACTCACCATCACCGCTTTTTTTGTTTAAAATAATTTCATCTAAAATGTCTATCATTTTTTGTCTCTCAATTTCAGATAAAGTCATTCTATCGATAAATCCTTTTTTGTTTCTGATTTGTTTAGGTGCGTTTTTTGTCCTTTTACCTGATGGGTCTTTCCCAAATTGTTTAGTTCTGTCTTTAGCTTCATCAGGTTCCATACCCATTTTTTTAACTAAATATTTGAACGTTTCTTCTCCATCCATATCTTTAGTTTCTTCGTAACCAAACGCTTCTGAGTAATCAACTTCATTAACTATATTATCTTCTGATTCTTCAGATTCACCATAGTATTTTCTATAACCTCTAGTTACAGGATTATTTGTCATTCTACCCATAACTACTGTTTGGTCAGTAGTCTTCTTAGGTGCCAATCCCATATTAAGAGGAGGTATTCTTGAACTTACAAGAGTTCCGTCAGAGTCAACCAATTCTTCGATTTCTTCTTTACCCTTGTTAAGTTTATCAAAATATTTTTTAATGTTACTTTTAGTTTTGATTTTTTTGTCTTTTAATATATTAGACACACCTTTTTTTACTTTATCCAAATCTTTTTTATCAAAATCTAACTTATCGTCATTTTTTCTTGATTCGGTTAAAGTTTCGGCAATAGAATAGTATAACGATATTTTATCGTGTTTTTCAGATATGAAAAAATAGTAAGGACTGAAAAAATACTCTTTATTAGTTTCTACCATTTTAGTTTTTATATATAAATACTGCGAACAAAGTATTTATCAATGTATTATGGCATATCAAAATATAAACCAATATAATTTTAATAAGTGGTATCTCCTAAATAAGTCGGAAATACAAGATTTTTCTTTGGCTTCCGATGAGAGGGACTATAAGGAGGAGGTAATCTTCTCCCCAAACCTAATTGCCGAAAATGACGGAAATAGGTTACCATTTAGTTTTGATTTAAATAATCCTGATAATAGTGAGTTATTTGTTCTAACATTTAACCAATATAATCAGTATAACAACTTAGTTTCATCAAATTATTATAACCCTAATAATATTGATTTAAATTGTTATACTGCAAAAACTATATGTGATATTGGTTTGACGGGTATTGATAATGGTTTGGTGTCTGAAATGACAGGACAAACAATTACGGTAACCGAGGGATTGTTCTCAGACTTTTTAAAGTTTGAAAGATTATATTTTGATAGAAGATTAAAATTACACCAAGTTACAGGATATACCCAATCTCCAAACATTAGATTTTCTGGGTTACCTTTAGACATATCATATAATATAGTTTCAAAACAAGACCCTAAGGTTGGAGTTTATCACGAGTTATACGGAGGGTTTTACCAAGGATTTTATAAGTTATTTGGGTATGACTATACTTTATATCCTGAAAGGGTTAATAAAGGATGGACCGTTGAGTTGTTATTAAAACCAAGATTTGTTGATGAATATAATCCACCAATAGGTCAAACGACACTAAATAACTTTTATCCTAATAACAAAGATATTTTCTTTTATTTAGGTACAAGAGCCGAAAATAAATTTTATCACCACGCAAGCGGAAGTCCTGTATCTGATACAGGTTACACCAGAGTTACTGAAACTTTAACGTGTTTAAAAACTTGTGCTTGTTCTGATACAGGAGTTACTAATTCGTCTTGTATTGAAGTATACCAACCAACAAATGAAATAGTTTCTCACGGTCTAAATTGTAATTGTGGGTGTGCAGCAACTATTGATACAAAAATTGAACCTGATAAAGACCCTTTATTTGACTCAATGTCAAATGCCTTGGCGTTTAAACTTTGTGGTGACCCACACAACCCTCAAATAGGTGTTAGAATTTTACGTTTTACTGGTGATTGTGTAACAACAGGAACTTGTTCAACGACAGGAATAACTTATCAAACAGGATATACTGTCGAGAATTTATGTACACCTAAAGGAATTTACGATTTTTGTGCACAAATAAATCCTGCGTTTTTAAGTCAAGAACATTGGGTACAATTAGATTTGGTGTGGGAAAGGTACACTTGGTTAGATACTTGTGACCTTTGGTATAAAGGGGGATTAGGTTTAATATCCACTAACCCTTATTTGTTTTCATTACTTAATGAATCCGTTAAGTTAATCGAGCCACCAGTAACTAGTAGTGGTTCTACCCCTCCTGAAAAAATAGAGGTGGTTAAACTTAATGAAAGATGGTTAATTGAAAAAGAATATAGGCAAGGTAGAATAAAAGTTTATGTTAATGGACGAGTATTTTACATTTTTGAGAATATTGAAGAGATTATTCCAAGAGGTCTTGATACAGAAAAAGAAAGACAGGTTGGGGTCCCTTATAATATATCTTGGGGAGGTGGTACTCAAGGATTACATAATAACTTAACATTCACAGGTTGCCCTGAAACATTAACAGGTCTAACATACCAACAAGACCCTGAGTGTTTCCCTAATAATATATTAAGCGGTACATCATTATCTGCACTAACAACTCACATATTAATTGAACAAAATTTTGCAGGTTCTTTTGATGGAGGTATATCTCAATTTAGAATGTACACTGAACCTTTATCTGCTGATGAGGTTAAACACAATTTCTTATTATTAAAAGATACTTTTGATTTATTTAATCCTGATTGCCCTGATTGTGATGTTATCATTACAACAACAACTACTAATCCATTTACCACTACAACAACTACAAATCCATTTACTACAACTACAACTACAAATCCATTTACCACTACAACAACTACAAATCCATTTACTACAACTACAACTACTATAATACCAACTTTAACACCAACAATAAGTCCAACACCAACTCCTACACCAACTCCTACACCAACCCCTGTTGAAAATTGTTTCTTACTTCAAGAAAACGGTTTTTATATTTTACAAGAAAATGGTGATAAATTAATCATACAATGTAACTCTACTCCACCAAATGATATTGATTATTTGATTATACCAAATAACGACATTAATGGTGATAATATATTAGATAACGATTTAAATGGTGGATACATTCCAAATAATGATTTACACGGAAATTTTGTACCTAATAACGATTTAAATGGTGGTTATATCCCAAATAATGATTTACACGGAAATTTTGTACCTAACAACGATTTAAATGGAAGTTATATTCCATTTAATGATTTCTATGACAATCACATACCAAACGATGGATTAGGTTCCGAAATAATTCCAGATAATGATTTCATCCCTGAAATATTAGGGGTTACAGGAGGATGTTTTAATTTAATAACATTACCTTATTTTTATCCAGAATCGGGTAATATAATTTTCCCTGAGTTTTCAAATCCTGGAAGTGGACAAGGAATATTAAATCCAAACACATTTGATATTAATGGTGTTGATTTTAATTTTATAGATAATGAAGGTAATGATTTATCCGAGTATTACTTACAATTATTAAATAATAATTTTTTAATCTATTTTAGTCAAAATGGGAATACCGTAATTTATCGAGGAGATTCATCTTCATTTTCAAATGAATTTGGAGGTTTAATAAATTCAGGTGCGGGTGAGGAGGTGTTAACATCACAATTAACCTTAGTACAACCATCATCGGTTAACTTTATTGAGGGGGAACCTGTTTGTATAAGTTACGAAATTATAATAGACCCAACTCCTACACCAACATCAACTCCAACTCCTACACCAACATCAACTCCAACTCCTACACCAACATCTACACCTGTTAATCAAATATTATATTATAATTTTAATGATTTAAGTACTATAAATGGTGTTACAGTCACAGATACAATTAACGGTATTAATGGTACATTACAGAATAGCCCGTCAACAGGGTCAACATCTTGTAGTAATTATATTGAGTATAATGGTATTAATAATTTTTTAACTACAGGTAATATAAATCCTTATTTAAATCCCGCAAACACCTCAACTCTAATTTCGGTATTTACTTGGGTTTATCTAATGAATGATGGTGTTATTTTATCAGAACAAGGTACTTTACCTCCAAATACACTTTGGTACGATTCTCAAATAGAATTAGTTAGTGGTGTATTAAAGTTCGCAGTTTGGCCACATAGTAGTGTAATTGTTTCATCAATATCGACTCCGTTAAATAATTGGTACTACATAGGATTCACTTATGATGGGGTAACATTACGAGCTTATGTAAACGGGTCTTTAGCTGGTAGTAGTATTGTTGATAGACAAACACCATACAACTATGCAGGTGGTTTACCTCTATATTACGATATTGCGGGCAGTTGCCCCACAAATTTAGGTAATGGTGGTTACGGTAATTTTAAAATGGGGACTTTTGAAGTTTATGACGGACCATTAAGTGATTCGGTTATTTTAGGGATTTATAATTCGACATATAATAATTGGAATTGTCCATCACCTACACCAACTCCAACTCCAACACCTACTCCGACATTAACACCAACACCTACACCAAATTTAGACGATTTCAATTACCCAAGTTTTGAGTCAATATCAGGACTTGAATTAGTTGGTACATATGTGAGCCAAACATCTAATGAAATTAATTTAACATCACCAACCGTCGCATCAACAGGTAATCTTTATAGGTCAACATCTGTTAGATATGACAGAGATTTCTCTCTTGAATGGAAGTCATATATTGGTGGTGGGACAGGTGCTGACGGATATTGTATACAATGGACAACAATTAATAATGCAAATGGAATTGGAGGTGGAGGTATCGGTAGAATCGCTAATCCATCAACAATACACGCGATAGGATTTTACACTTACACAAATAATAATTTCCAATGGTATAAGAATAATGTTTTACAATCGACGGATTCGGTTAGTTCGGGTTATTGGAGACAAGTATTATATTTTTGGGCCGATTACAACCACACAAATCAAACACTTGATTTATATTTTAGTAACGTGGATAGTAAACCTATTTCACCAAATAAACAATACACTAGTTTCTCATTTGATTCAACCCCTTATTATATAGGATTCGGGGCGGCAACAGGAGGTTCCCAAGATTATCACAATATAGTTGATTGGAAACTAACGTTTGTATAACACAAATAAAAAATAAACGATATTTATAAATAAAAAAATAAAATGGCAATAGGAGTTAGAATAACAAGTAATAATTTATCGGGACAAACCGCAAATGTTACGTTCCAACCAATGACAGGGGGAACACCAATTGACTTGGGTATTAAGACAATACCTTTCAATTATTATAGTGAATTACCTTATGGTGATTATACTATTTCATCAACAACATACGATTATGTTTATACCTTAACGGTTTCACAACCTTACGGACAAAACCAAAATTATATGCAAATAGGTAATGTTTCAGGAGAAACAAGTCATAGTTTAGGATTCCTAAACTTTAATGATTTTACTGCCGAGGTTATAAATTTAAATATTGATGCAACATATTGGAGTATTAATAACTGGTACCCAATGTCTGAAAGTGGTAGTTTAATGACTTTCTATAATGGTGGTGATAATGCACATTTAGTACTATTCATTGACACTAATGGAAATGTTGTTGAACAATATAGTGCAATTACATTCGACTCTCAATTTGGGGTGATAGATGGTAGAATCACATATTTTAAAGACCCAGATGCTGGTTTATTTTATTGGTATAACGGACAATCAGTTTATCAATACACATTTGACCCGAATTATGAGACTTTAAATATTCAATGGGATTGGGACGGAACTTGTTTAGATGGTTCATTCTTTTTCATAATTGAAAATAGTGATAATAACACGGCATATTCATATAAAGTCAACAATAATGGTTCTACCGAATTAATTAATAGTTGGGATTATACAGTTGAAAGACGATATTATGGTACATATTATTCGTCAAATTATTTTTACGAATTATCTTATTTACTTAGTGATAATACTCTTAGTAGTCTGAAAATTTATGACACGTCAGGTAATGAACTTGCTGATTTATCAATAGCGTCAAACACATACAACTCTTGGGATTTAGGATGGTATGGTGATAAATCATTTAATATTATGATGTGGAATAGTACTGACGGTAATATTGATTATTTAATTTACAATTATAATGGTGTTACTGACTACGTTTCATCAACAACACACGTAAGAGGAAATAATTACACTCAAAGAACGATTCAGTTTGAAACAAAGTTTTATCCTGATGAAGTTAATTCTGGCGGTATTTTTATTTTCTTATATAATGGTACGGGGAATTATTACAATGCAGGTGGATATGAGGTTAGTTATTTAGATGTCATTTATAAATTAGAAAATCAAACTGAGTTAACAACGTATGTTTTCCAAGATAGTGGTTCAAATGACAAAACTTTTGATATGTATTCTTGGGGTAATAAGACTTTTTATACATTATGTTCGACAGGAGACACTAATTCGGCGGTTTTCTCAATAACTGAAAATGGTGTTAAAATTACATCAACAAATGTTAGTTATAATGATATAAACGGGTCAGGTCGTGATTGGTTTGGAGATTATTTTAACTACAATTATACGACCGAAGGTAATTCATATGCTAACAATAAGTTATTCTTAAATGGTGAATTAGTTGATTCATTAGGATTTCCAATACCTAACTGGTATAATACTATTACAAGTTATGAAACGTTTTATATGACTAATTACGATGTTGGTTACTATGTTAATAATCAAGTAACGGGGTATACACAAACAGAAGTGTATCAAGACACAAATACGTCACAAGATTATTACACTCAAGAATACTATTATGAAAATTCAAATATTCTTTTGTATAATTCTCAAAATTCAACCGCTAGAGTTTTAACTAAAGATTCGTTAAGTAATCAATTTAGTTTACCTGAGGATTCGGGTGAAAGAGATTTTGTAATTGGTAAAGATAAATTCTTATACGTTTTTCTTACAAATTCCGATAACTTAAGAATCAATTTATATAATTTTAACGGAGCGCTACTAAACAGTACTATTGTTGAAGATGATTATTGGAGTGACATTTACGGAGTTAAAGATAGATATGTTGTAAAAAACAGTATTGATGGTCAATACCTATTAACTATGATTTCTGATGATGAAGTAAAACAAATAACAATAGATAATGAATATACCAGTTGGGATATGATAAACGATTACATATGGTGGGACTAATATGAGATATCAAACACAAATAACAGTAAAACTAAAAGGTCAAGGTAATTTACAAAATTACGTTACCTCACTTAATTTAAACGACAACATCACAGTTGCCGATTTTAAATCAGAAATTAAAAAAACAACTAAATTCTTAGACCTTTACACAATCGAAAAAGAGATTGTTTATTTAGGTAGTAACGAATTAAAAGATGATAATATTGTACCTAATAATAAGTCAGGTTTACAATATTATATGGAATTAAATAAAAAATAAAAAATACAATGGCGGATTTACCAATATCATTATTACCGAAAGCAACCACAGGATATTCAGATTCTTTGATGGTTATCGTAAACTATAATACCGTTGCCTCAGGACAAACTGAGTCAATACCTTTTTCTGCGGTAACTCAAAATGGAACATCTGGCACTAGTGGTATTTCAGGTAATGACGGTACTAGTGGAACCTCAGGAATCGACGGTACTTCAGGAAATTCGGGAACAGATGGTATTAGTGGTACGTCAGGAACCGATGGAACTAGCGGTACTTCAGGAAATAATGGAACCGATGGAACTAGCGGTACTTCAGGTACATCAGGTACTTCAGGTACATCAGGTACATCAGGGACAGACGGAACATCGGGAACAAGTGGAACTAGCGGTTCTTCAGGAACATCCGCACCACCCGCACCATTCCCAACTGTGTATGGTTTGTTTTCTCAAACGGGTAATAGTGTTGTTGTAAGTGCAACAACGGTAGAATCGTCAATAATCAATGGAGGTGTTGGTACCCTTACTGTAGGAGCTAACCAATTCCAAATTGGTGATAGTTTTAGGGCCGATTTTGGAGGATTGTTATCATCAAGAAACGGTGACGATATTAGACTACGAGTTAAAGCAGGTTCAGTTGTTTTGGCGGATAGCGGACTTCAAAATATGAATGGTGCGATAAATGACGTATGGCAATTCTCAATAAATTTCACCATTAGAAAAACAGGTGTTGCTGGAGTTGCAGAAATAGTTTCCCTTGGGGTATTTCATACCACAAAACAATCTAACGCGGCACCAGAAGGTTTTGCATTTAACACTGTGAATAACACAACATTTGACACTACATCTCCAAATACTTTAGATGTTACAGTTGAGTTTAGTACTAATAGTCCATTAAATTCAATATACTCTGACATATTTGTGTTAAATAAAATATATTAAAAATAATATCACATAATATTTGAGAATCCCCCAACTAACTTGGGGGATTTTTTATTTATATTCACTCTTTGTTTATTATATTTTAGTATCTAAAATAATGATATGAAAATTTTTATTCAAATTGCGTCTTATCGAGACCCTCAATTAATACCAACTATTAAGGATGCCATTAGTAAGGCTAAAAATCCCGAAAACTTAATTTTTTCAATTGCAAGACAATTTCATCCTGACGATAAGTTTGATGATATATCTGAGTATGAGAATGATGATAGATTTAGAATTTTAAATATTCCTTATGAAGACTCTAAAGGAGTTTGTTGGGCGAGAAACTTAACCCAACAATTATATGATGGTGAAGAATATACTTTACAAATAGACTCTCATATGAGATTCCAACAAGATTGGGATGAAATGTCTATTAATATGATTAAACAACTACAAGAAAAGGGTTATAACAAACCCTTGTTAACAAGTTATGTTTCTTCTTTTGACCCAGAGAACGACCCAAATGGTAGGGTTATGGTTCCTTGGAGAATGTCTTTTGATAGGTTTATTCCTGAAGGTGCAATATTCTTTTTACCTGAAACAATCCCTAATTGGGATACTTTAGAAGAACCCGTACCAAGTAGATTCTATTCTGCTCATTTCGCGTTTACTTTAGGTATATTTGCTCAAGAAGTACAACACGACCCTGAGTTTTATTTCCACGGTGAAGAGATTTCTATCGCGGCAAGGGCGTATACTCACGGATATGATTTATTTCACCCACATAAAATTATTTGTTGGCACGAATATACTCGTAAGGGTAGAACAAAACAATGGGACGATGATAAAACTTGGGGTGAAAAGAATAAATTTTCACATTCTAAAAATAGAAGATTGTTTAGTATGGATGGTGAAGTGTTTAACCCTGAAGAATTTGGTATTTTTGGTTTTGGTACTGAAAGAACTTTACGTGATTATGAGAAATATTCAGGTATTTTATTTAGTAAAAGAGCGGTACAACAATACACTTTAGATAAAAAATACCCACCAAATCCAAATCCATATGAAAATGATGAGGAATGGATGAATAGTTTTTCTCAGATATTTAAACATTGTATAGATGTTAATTTAACACAAGTACCTGAAACTGATTATGATTTTTGGGTAGTTGCTTTCCATAGAGAAGGTGGTGAAACATTATACAGAAAAGATGCGGATAAGAACGAAATTAATCGTCTAAAGAATGATAATGATGGTTATTGTAAAATTTGGAGAGAGTTTTTAACTGCAGAAAAACCATCTTATTGGATTGTTTGGCCACACTCAGAATCTAAAGGATGGTGTGATAAAATAGAAGGAAAACTTTAATATATGAGAATTTGTGTAGTTAGTTTATTTACAGAAGAAATTGAAGTAGAATCTAGATTATCTACTCTAAATAAAAAAAAATATTGTGAGAAATACGATATAGATTATCGATTTTATTTTGGTAGAGCTTCAGAAAGACACGCTCAGTGGGATAAAATCCAATGTTTAATACAAACATTACCCGAATACGATTATGTTGTATGGATGGATAGTGATACCGTATTTAATAATTTTGAAACTTCATTAAATGATTTAATTTTAAATAACAAAGAATTTGACGCTTTGTTCTGTAGTGATGTTTGTTACACTGAAGGTGTAACTCACCTTATGGTTAATACAGGCGTTATGGTTTTCAAAAACACAGAATGGTCTTCTAATTTATTAACTAAAGTTTGGAATAGTGTTCCAAATTACAATATTGATAAATTAGACAAACATTCATATGATGGGTTTCCTCACGAACAAGGTAAAATGTGTGAGATACTAACTAGAGAAAATACTAAAAAATTTAAAATATTCCCATCTACTGAATTTAACTCTCACCCTAACTCATCTAATGAAAAAACATTTATTATTCATTATATGGGTAGTAGACAATCTGAATCACATTTAGAGAATTTTATTAATTCTGTTAAAAAAATTAATAATAGATTGGGTATTGATGAGTTTGAAACTGTTAAGACAATCGAATTAAAAAAACTAAACATTTGTTTAGTTTCTCATTTTACTGAAAATATTGATAGTGTTGCAAAAATAACAGTACCTAATAAAGAGGAATATTCTAAAAAACATAATCATAGTTTTAGATATCATAAAGGAAGATTAAGTAATCGTCATCCTGGTTGGGATAAAATTTTACTCTTAAAAGAAGTTTTAGAATCCAACAAATATGATTATGTGGTTTGGATTGATAACGACGCTTATATCACTAATCAAGAAATTAGGTTTGATTTTATTTGTAATAACAATCCCGATACTAAATTAATTATCGCTTCTGAAGATAACTATAGAAACGTTAAAAATTTAAATCCTGATTTAGACTATACTGAATTACATAATTTAAGAATAATAAACACGGGAGTTTTTATTTTAAAAAATGATAAATGGTCTATTGATTTCTTAAATAAAGTTTGGGAAACTAAAAGTAATACAAATAGGGGGTTAGAATTTTCTCATCAAGAAATTACTAACAACCAATTCACTTATGATTATTGGCCATTTGAACAAGGTCCAATTCACATTGTACTTTCACAATCAAATAATAACGACTATAAGATAGTTAACAGTGAAATTTTAAATAAGTTTAGAGTTTTCCATAAAAAACAAAACTTTATATGTCATTTTGTGGGTGAGGGTTCAAATCACGTATCAATTAAAAGTTATATAGAATCTTTATCTGACAATAATAGAGGTACTCTAATTAAAGAATCATTAATACCCGTGACCTTTAAAAATAAAGAGGCGGTTTTAAATTTTAGAATTTTTAAAGAAGATACTTTATACATTTTAAAATATACTTGGGACTATTCTAAAGTTAATACGGAAAATTTAAGTCATTCGTTTAGACTTGAGGATAAGACATCAAAAAAACAAATAGACTTTAATAGTGAGTATTCGGGTTCCTTTGAGTTTTATAATTTAGATGATTTAAAAATTTATCATTCGTATAATTGGTTCAACGAATACGATTGGGTACAAATTGTTTAATGGTTTGTAACTATTCTGAAGAATTTGGTATTTATAATAAAAACTTTAATGGAATTTTTTATTAAAAAAAATGCGACTCTCCCAGTATTAAAAATGCAGGTTGTAAAAGATGGTAGAAGTGATTACCATAATTTTATGGACTTAATAGAGTCTTCTGCAATTATTTTCACAATGGTTGATGTTGAAACTGGAATTCCTAAAATAACAGGTAAAGCCGCGGGATTCGTCTCAAAAACTTTTGTAGACCCAAATACACCTACAGAGTATTACATTTATTATCAATTCAAAAAGAAAGACACAAATAAAGTCGGTAGGTATGAAGGTCAATTTATGTTAAAAAATGACCAAGGAGACTTAATTGTACCAATCAGAGAAAGATTGTTTATCAACATCCAAGATAGTTTTATTTCAGATAACTCTTGTTGCTAATTGACTTAAATCTTTAAAATTTTTATATTTATTAAGGTAAGGTAAATGTCGTTATACACGGCAGCTAATAAACCACTTTAAAACATATATAAATGATTAGTCAAGAAGAAATTAAATCCTTCCTTGAAGGTAATGACCCCGAAGAGTTTATCGTGGCGGTCGAATTTGATTATGTGTCAGATTCAATTTACAAAATTAAAGAAATCCCTGGTCAGGGAAAAGTAATCCAAAAAGACAGTTTTATTGCATTTGCTTGGGTGGGAGACTTGAGAGGTTTGAACTTTTATCAAAACTCAAAAGGTGCTCAAAAAGAAAATATGACCAAATATGGTATTGTTATCGAAAAGTTAGAAACTAAAGGTAATGATAGAATGGAACAAGGTCTTAAGTATATGGTTAAATCTTTAAAAGGTTACCGTACTCTAATCCAATTCTTTAGAGATGGTGGTTTAGACCCTTGGAGTGAAAGGGCAAAAGATTTAATTATGATTCTACCACCTGTAGAACAATACCTAATACAAAGAGAAAAACGTTTATTTAAAGGATATGAGGAGTACAATGATGTTACTCGACTTGTATTCGACTTAGAGACGACCGCACTTGAACCTAAGGACGGTCGTATCTTTATGATTGGAATAAAAACTAACAAAGGTTATCAAAAGGTTATCGAATGTGCAACTGAAGAACAAGAAAGACAGGGGTTAGTTCAGTTTTTTAACATTATTGACGAAATAAAACCAAGTATTATTGGTGGTTACAATTCAGCGAACTTCGACTGGTTTTGGATATTTGAAAGATGTAAGGCACTTAATTTAGACATTAAAAAGGTTTGCCGTTCATTGAATCCTGCAAGAACCATATCTCAAAAAGAGAGTATGTTGAAACTTGCGAATGAAGTAGAACGATTCAATCAAGTATCAATTTGGGGTTACAACGTAATTGATATTATTCACTCTGTACGTAGAGCTCAGGCAATTAATTCAAGTATTAAGTCTGCAGGTTTGAAATACATTACTCAATATATTGATGCTGAGGCTCAAGACCGTGTATATATTGACCATTTAGAGATTGGTCCTATGTATGCCAAAAAAGAAGAGTATTGGTTAAACGTTACTAACGGTAAGTATAAGAGAGCCGACAAACCTGAATTTGATAACTTAGATGTTAGATTTCCTGGTACTTACATTAAAGTAACAGGTGATAATGTAGTTGAAAGATATCTTGACGATGACTTGGAAGAAACTCTTGTTGTTGATGATGAATTTAATCAGGGTTCATTTTTGTTGGCATCTATGATTCCGACAACCTACGAAAGAGTTTCAACTATGGGTACTGCAACATTATGGAAAATGTTGATGTTAGCTTGGTCTTATAAGTTCAAGTTAGCAATACCTAAAAAACAAGATAAAACAGACTTTGTTGGTGGTTTATCAAGACTACTTAAAGTAGGTTACTCAAGAAACGTATTAAAACTTGACTTTAGTTCCCTATACCCTTCAATTCAGTTGGTACACGATGTATTCCCTGAGTGTGACGTTACAGGAGGTATGAAAGCAATGTTGAAGTATTTCCGTGATACTCGTATCTTATATAAAAACTTGGCGGGTCAATATGAGAAAACCGACCCTAAGAAGTCGTTATCTTATGACCGTAAACAGTTACCAATTAAGATTTTCATTAACTCGATGTTCGGTGCGTTATCAGCCCCACAGGTATTTGCTTGGGGTGATATGTATATGGGTGAACAGATTACTTGTACAGGAAGACAATATCTTCGTATGATGATTAAGTTCTTTATGAAACGAGGATATACCCCTCTTGTAATGGATACGGACGGTGTGAACTTCTCTAAACCTGAAGGATGGGAAAATAGACGTTATATAGGTAAAGGTTTAAATTGGAAAGTTAAAGAGGGTAAAGAATACACTGGTGATGATGCGGACGTTGCGGAGTTTAACGATTTATTTATGAGAGGTGAAATGGCATTAGATACTGATGGTACTTGGCCTTCTTGTATTAACTTGGCTCGTAAGAACTATGCGGTTATGGATGCCAAAGGTAAAGTTAAGTTAACGGGTAATACTATTAAATCTAAAAAACTACCTTTGTATATTGAGGCATTTTTGGATAAAGGAGTTAAACTATTGTTAGAGGGTAAAGGTCAAGAATTTGTTGAGTGGTATTACGAATACTTACAGAAAATATTTGACCAAAAGATTCCATTAAAACAAATCGCACAAAGAGCTAAAGTTAAATTGTCTTTAGAAGATTATAGAATTAGAAGTACTCAAAAAACAAAATCAGGAGGGTCTATGAGTAAAATGGCTCATATGGAATTAGCCATCAAACACGGACTTAATATTAACTTAGGTGATGTTATATTTTATGTTAATAACGGTATTAGAGCGTCTCACGGTGACGTACAAAAGAAAGGTGAAGAAACAGTATTAAATTGTTATATGTTAGACAGTAAAGCTTTAGAAGATAATCCTGACTTAACAGGTGAGTATAATGTCCCAAGAGCAATTACAACTTTTAATAAACGTATTGAACCTTTATTAGTTGTGTTTAAAGATGAGGTTAGAGATAACTTATTAGTTTTAGACCCTGAAAAACGTGGACTATTCACAAAAGAACAATGTGAATTGATTAATGGGAAACCATTTGACCCATCAGGTCAAGATAGACTACAAGAAGATGTTTTGGATATCTCTGAACAAGAATTAAAGTATTGGGATAAAAGAGGATTAAGTCCTGATTATATGTATGAGTTAGCGGAAGAAGGTTGGGAAGAATATATTAATTAAAAAAGGGGGTCTAAAACCCCCTTTTATTTTTAACTCATTTTTAATCCGTCTGAACTTAGTATGTACCAATTTCCAATACAATATGAAAATTCTACACAAGAACCTTTATCTAATAAAAGTTCGTCATATTCATCATCGATTTTTCCATTCATAGGTATTACCAATACTTTAGTTAAAGCTTTAACCACGACTCTGTCTGTTGTTGTGTGGTCTAAAATAACTTTACTACTATCAATACCTTTTACAATTACAACCCCTTCACCTCTTGTTTTAAATTGTGAATCAGAAACAATAACTTGTTCTGATGATACTACCAATTTACCTTGTACTATTCTTTCTGAAGGTGTATTCCGTATTATTCCCATATAATTAAATTACGTAGATTTGTCTTGGCATTGCTCTAAATTTCATTGCCTTATTTAAATTTTCTGCGGTTAAAGCTTCTTTTTCCATCATTTTTTCAGGTCTCATTCTCTCTAACCTTAGTTT
>JACCDX011837693.1_pt1 | contig 15352 bp, 19 predicted proteins | sample 7449681 | NCBI WGS metagenome assembly JACCDX01 (sample SAMN15323450, study PRJNA562643) | freshwater metagenome | isolation source: river surface water | place: USA:Blue River Watershed | collected 2017-08-18 | reverse complement strand
CGCCACCCCATGCCCTGACCCGCAAGCTGTCGGACGTGCAGAAGTACGAGGGCGCGATCCGCGATTGTGTGGGCGCGCCGCTGTACCAGCACGAGTACGACGCCTACGTCAGCCTGGCCTACAACATCGGGCCGAATGCCTTTTGTGACTCCACGCTGGTGCGCCTGCTCAACCAGGAGCGCTATGAAGAGGCCTGCCGCCAGATCCTGCGCTGGGACAAGTTCAAGGGCCAGCCGCTCAAGGGCCTGACCGCGCGCCGCCAGGCCGAATACGCCCAGTGCATGGGGCAGGGGAGCGGCCAATGATGACCCGCATTGCCGCTGTTGTGGTGGTGATCGTGGCGCTGCTTGCCGGTGCCTGGAAGTGCTACGTGGTGGGGCGCAACGATGGCCGCGCCCAGGTGGCGCAGATGTGGGATCAGGAGCGCGCCGCCACAGCCAAGGCCCACGCCGATGAGCAGGCCCGCGCCCGAGCCCGCGAACAGTCCCTCCAACGTGATGCCGACCAGACCAGACAGGAGAAGCAACGTGAAATTGCCCGCCTTACTCGCCAGCGTGATGCTGCTCTTGACAGCCTGCGCCAGCGCCCCGAGCGTCCAGCCGATTCCCACAGTAGCGCCGCCGCGCCTGCCCAGCCTGGACCCAGTGCCCAAGGATGTACTGGAGACCAGCTTTACCGACCGGATGCTGCTTTTCTTATCGGGGAAGCTGCCCGGTCCGATTTCATCCGAATCCAACTCGCTCAATGCCAAGCCCGGTACCAAGCTGCCGAGCGCGCGCTGAATGGGGAGCCATAGCAGTTGTCTCCAAGGTGGCGCAAGCCGCCCTTTGCCCCGGTAGCTCACGCGCCGGGGCATTTTTTGAGCGTGGCAAGCATGGCAGATTCGCCCGATCAATTCCCACCACACACAAGGATCAAACATGGCCAAGAAATCAAGCGCCGAAGTCTCCATCAAGGCCGATGAAGAGTGGCGCGTCGAGTCCGACCTGCGCACGATGATCGAAGCCGAGGCGATCAAGACGGACCCCAAGCGCTACGCCAAGGTGCAGGCCATGGCCAAGAAACGAATGATGGAAACCGCCAAGGTGGCTGGCGGCACCCAAGACTGATTTTTCAACCCCCCGAAAGGAAGCGCGCATGAGTGCTGCAACTCTTGACCAGGACATCCTGGACACCATGACCCCCGAAGAACTCGCGGCCATCAACGACCCCGAGCACAGCGAGGCCGAACTGGAAGCGATGCGCCGCATCGCAGACGATGACGGTGACGATGATGGCGACGACGACACCAGCGCCCCGCCCGTAGAAGGCAAGGACGCACCGCCTGCCGCCGAGAACAAACCCGCAGCACCAGCTGCCGCAGCAGCGACCAACACCGATCCGGCACCGGCCACGCCCGCCGCATCAGCAGCAGTCGAAGAGCCCGCCATGCCGCCCAGTGCGGTTACGGTCACTTATGACGCCAAGCTGCCCAGCGACTACGACGATCAGGTCAAGACCCTAGCCACCCAGGAAGCCGACCTCAAGGACAAGTTCAAGTCCGGCGAGATCGACTTTGACGAATTCGAGTTGCAGCGCGGCGAACTGCTCACGCGCCGCGATGAGTTGAACCAAGCCCGCATCAAGGCTGAGATCTCCCAGGAGATGACTCAGCAGACCGCGCAAAACCAGTGGAAATCCACGGTTGACCGCTTTGTGATGACAGCAGCCAAGGAAGAGGGCGGGATCGACTACCGCAAGGACCTGGCCAAGCAAGCCGACCTCGATCAGTTTGTTCGCGTGCTGGCTTCGCGTGATGAAAACTCGGACAAGCCCATGGACTGGTTCTTGACCGAGGCACACAAGCGCGTGAAGGCGCTGCACGGCGTGGCTGATGTGGCCCCTGCGCCCAAGGCCGACCCCGCTGCCGCTGCCAAGGCTGCCAATGAAGGCCGCAAGCCCCCAGTGGCTGCCATGCCCGCTACGCTGGCCCAAGTGCCTGGCGGCGATGGCCCTGGCGATGTGGCTGGCGAGTTTGCCGACATCGATGCGCTCGAAGGTGATGCCCTCGAATCGGCCATTGCCAAGATGACGCCCGCACAGCGGGAGAAGTGGGCAAGAGGCCGCTGATGGCAAACACCAGACTGTCGAGTCTCATCATCGACGTGCGCCCAGGAGAACGTCTGGCGTTGTCGGATGTGGTCACGGTCGAGCTTGTGCAAAAGAGCGGGCAGTTGGCGCGTCTGCGCGTCACTGCTCCGCGCGATGTGAAGATCGAAAAGCAGCCGTGCAGGGACGCCGATGGCGTGCCAAGCATGACAGAGTAAGAACGTGGCCTATCGGCCATGTGATTCGGGTGCGCAGGAAGTGCTCCCTTTGAGTTCAACCTTGAAGGAGTATTTCCATGGCTCGTACCATCATCGGCGTCAATGACGCCAAGGCAGTCAAGCGCTGGGCTGGTCTGCTTGCCCACGACACTTCCCAGAAGTCGTATTTCAACCAGCGCTTCATGGCGCGTGGCTCTGAGGCCGAAGTGCCCGTTCAGATCTTGACCGATCTGGAATCGGACGCTGGCGAACAGATCAGCTACGACCTGCTTGCCGAACTCAAGATGGCCCCCGTCGAAGGCGAGGACATCCTGGAAGGCAAAGAAGAAGGCCAGAAGTTCTACACCGACCAGATCTACGTCGATCAGGCCCGTTGCGGTGTGAACACTGGCGGTCGCATGACCCGCAAGCGCACGCTGCACGATCTGCGCGAAAAAGCCAAGCGCCAGCAGTCCAGCTGGTGGGCTCGCCTGATGGATGAATTGATGTTCATCTACCTGTCGGGCGCTCGCGGCGTGAACCCCAACTTCTTGCTGCCCCTGAACTACGCAGGCCGCGCAGGTAACGGTTTGACCAACCCGGACAGCAACCACAACCTGTTTGGCGGTGACGCTACCGCTTTCAACAACCTGGACGCTGCCGACAAGTTCGACCTGCGCCTGGTTGACCGTGCCAAGACCAAGGCTGACAGCCAAGGCGGCGGCGCAACCAACATCCCCGTTTTGCAGCCCTGCAAGATCGATGGCAACGAGACCTTCGTGTGCGTGATGCACACCTTCCAAGAGGACGATCTGCGCGCCAACACGCAGACTGGCCAGTGGATGGACATCCAGAAGGCCGCCGCTGCCGCCGAAGGCCGCAACTCGCCCTTGTTCAAGGGTTCGTTGGGCATGTATCGCGGCGTCATCCTGCACAGCCACCGCAACGTCATCCGCTTCGCCAACGCTGGCGCTGCTGGCAACGTGGAATCCGCTCGCGGTCTGTTCCTGGGTTCCCAGGCTGCCGTGGTCGCCTTTGGCTCGCCTGGCACCAACCTGCGCTACGACTGGCACGAGGAAACCCGTGACAACGGCGACAAGGTGGTCATCACGACCTCCGCCATCTTCGGTATCAAGAAGGTCCGCTTCGATACCGAGGCCGGTAGCCAAGATTTCGGTGTGTTCTCTCTGGACACCGCCGCAGCCGCCCGCTGATCGGGCGATTCGCAAACTGAACAGGAGAAACACAAATGTCTTTCACCAAATCGAACGACTACTTGGATGGCCGCAAGCCAACCATCACCTGCGACTGCTCCGAAGTTGTTGCAGCCCGCTACCCGCTGGAACTGGTGGCCGCTGACCTGGACGCCAACGACATCGGCGCTGTGGGCATCTTGCCCGCTGGCACCGTGCCCGTGGCTCTGTATGTGGACAGCGATGACCTGGACACCAACGGCACGCCCACGATTGTGGCTTCGGTGGGTCTGCTCAATGCAGCCGGTACCGATCTGGAAGTGGTCTGGGGCTCCGGCCTGACCGTCTGCCAGGCCGGTGGCCAAGTGGCTGTGATGAGCAAGGAACTGGCGCGCACTGCCGCCGCCGCTGGCGACCGCAAGGTCGGCATCAAGTTCACCGCTGGCGCTGCCACCAAGGCCGCTGGTGAAGTGGGCTTGACGCTGTTCTACCGCGCCGCCTGAGCCAGATCCGGCACCAGTGGCCGGTGACGTTTCGGCGCGCAAGCGCCAAAGGTAAGAGGGGGCCGACTTTGCGCCCCCTCTTTTTTGTTTGGAGACCACAATGAAACTGCAAACCTCGATCCCAGCGCGCCGCGATGGCACCCTGACCGTTCAAGGCCTCGATGGCAAGGCCTACAAGTTCGCCACTGACGCCGATGGCGTGTTGACTGGCGAAGTGGAAGATGAAGCGACCGTGGCCCATTTGCTGGGTACCGGCAATTTCTATCCCGAGAACCCCGAGGACTTTGACGCTGCACTGCGCCTGGCCGCCGAGGGTGATGGCGACGATACCGGCGAAGGCGAGGGCGAAGGCGAGGGCGAAGGCCACGATGCCAACCAAGCCGCTGACGATGCCGACGACGAGCAAGACGACGAAGCCGCAGACGAGGCCGCAGTTGGTGCCGCATTGCCGGTCGAGGCCAACAGCCCGCTCAAGCCCCTGCCTGACGCCAAGGCTGGCGGAAAGCGGAAGTATGTCAGGTATTGAAAGGGGTGCGCGATGAAGTACTGGCGCGACTGGTTTCCAGATCTTATGCCGCATGTGCAAGGCTGCCCCCTGGTTGTAGCCGAGCACGAGCTTCGTCGTGCCGCCCAGGCATTTTTCCGAGCAACGCGTGCCTGGAAGGAAGTTCTTGCGCCTATTGCTGTGTCTGGCACTCAAGATGAAGTGGACATGACGCCGGTTGATACAGCGCTTGACCTGGTGCGGGTTGAATCAGTCACTTACGACGGCAAACAACTTGGCGCAGAGACCGCAAGCAATCTGGATGCGAGCCACCAGGATGACTGGACATTGCACACCGGAACGCCAAGTCATTACATCCAGATGACGCCAAACATTCTGCGCCTGTATCCAGTGCCGGTTGCGAGCGCATCAAGCGGCCTGGTTGCGCGCGTTTCTGTGACACCGAGCGGAAACTCAACCGGCTTGCCAGATGATCTGGCAATTCACTTCTGGGACGCCATTCACATAGGCGCAAAGTCGCGCTTGATGCTCTACCCGAAAGCCACGTGGACCAATCCTGATTCAGCCGTTGCTTACGGAGCGATGTTTGGCTCAATGGTCGATTCGGCCACAGTTGCCGCCGCCAAATCGTATGGCGCTGCACGTATTCCCGCTCGCCCGAAGTGGTGTTAAGGAGTTGAGTGATGGACTTTGGGGCCTATAACACCATCGTCTATGGGATGAACGTACTCAACGACAGTGCGGGGATTGCTGCCGGTGATGCGCAGTCTACTCAATGGGATGTGCGCCACACATTGATTGACTCGCAGCAAAGCGCCTGGAATTTGAGACAGAACACCAGCGATATGCAGCAAAGCGCCTGGAATTTGAGACAGAACGCCAGCGATACGCAGCAAGCGCAATGGCATTTGCGCATATCAGTGGATGAAACCCAGGGCGGAGCCTGGGATGTCCGCCAGGTGGCCAGCGATACATCCCAGGTGGTTTGGGACATCTCTATGCCAGTAAGCGGCTTGCAGTCGTTGGGTTGGCATTTGCGGCAAAGCATAGCGGACAGCCAGCAAGCGACATGGGCCTTACTCGAGAACATTCAGGACGAGATAACAGCTGCATGGAATCTGCGACAAATCGCAAGCGATACCCAAACAAATGGGTGGATGGTGCGCCAACACGTCACCCAGCTATTTAGCCCGGCCTGGGACGAGCGACAAGTCACTATGGACGGTCTGCAAGTTCTCTGGGACATCAGCATGCCGGTCAGCGACACACAGCAAGCCGCTTGGCATGTTTGCAACCCCATCCAGGACACGCAACAAGCATGGTGGAATCTTCGTATGCACATGCGTCGATGTCAGTCGTATTTCTGGGATGTGTCTAGCCGCAGGCCAGACACCGGAAGCTTTGGCGGCTTGAACGCATCTGGCAGTAAAGCCAGTCTGCACCCCTCGGGCAGTCATGCCGTAATTACACAAGAAGGAATTGGATATGCCAATCAATGCAACTGACATCGAGTTCAGACTCTCTGGTGGAGCCGGTAACACATCGGGCGATGTTTCGCTTGGCGGAGCAATTTCAAGTTCGTCAGTCAGCGCCTCGGTCAATTCGCTTTTCGACTATGTAAGCGGGGATCAATCCGCCGCTGGCGATATTGAATACAGGTGCATCTATGTGCGAAACAACCACGGGAGCCTGACTCTGTACGGAACGAAGTTGTGGATTAGCGCGAATACGCCCTCCACCTCCACATCAGTGGACATTGGCCTTGGAAGTAGCGCGGTGAACGGGGTTGAGCAGACAGTTTCGAGTGAAGATGCCTCTCCCTCTGGCGTAACGTTTTCTGCTGCTGAAAATGAGGCCGCTTCACTCGTTATTGGCGATCTTGCGCCTGGCGCGCACAAAGCGGTCTGGGTCAGGCGCACTGTCACTGCCGGCGCTGCGGCCTACAACAATGACACCGTGACTTTCACGGTCAAAGGCGATACCGCCGCTTGAGAACGCCATGGGACTGAAACTGTCTGAGCCCATCGCAACCGCGCGCGGCATTCTCAACGATGTTGTGGCAACCCGCTATCGGTACAGCGATTCGGACCTTCTGGCCTATGCCAATGACTGCCTAAGTGAACTGGCGGAGCTAGCCCCATACTTCTTTCACACTGAGGGCGAGGTGGAGTGCACGGCTGGGCAGTGTTTGCAGCAACTGCCTTACGACAATGCCCTGGCTCTGGTGGAGATCACTGGTATTAAAAACGGCCCTGCGGTCCATAAAGGAGAAAGGGCTGCACTCGATCTCTTTAGACCTGGCTGGCTTCAAGATGCAGCTGGTCAGGCTCAAAACTGGCTACCAGTCACTGACGACAGGATGCGTTTCTTTGTGTACCCCAAGGCTCCCGCTGGCCAGGTGCTCAAGGTCATCTACATCAAAGCACCAGATAAGTATTTGGCGGAAGCGGATACCGGGCTGCCACCAACATTGAAGCCTGCTGTAACCGACTACATCGTGGCGCGAGCAGAGGGGCGCGACGATGAACATATCAATTCCAACCGGGCGGCGCAGTTTTTGTCGTCGTTTACGCAACGTTTCGCGAAGGAGTAAAAAAATGGGTTATGTAGCAGCCAACAATGCAGCCTCAGTACTGGCCGCAAGCATTACCAACGGTGCAACAACACTGAGCATACAGACCACCGATATCCCCAAGTTCCCAACGATTAACCATGGCGGCGCTGGAGAGGATTACACCTATCTGACGTTGCAGGACTCATCGAACAACGTCGAGATCGTCAAAGTAACTCGCCATGACACGGCATCAGCAAGTTTCACTGTTGTGCGTGGCCAGGACGGGACGACCGCCCGCTCGTGGAGTTTGGGAGATCTGGTTGCATTGCGTCTGAATGCTGGGGTCGTGACGGATGCGTTTGCGCGCACCTACACCGCTGAGGCCTCAGAAACAGCTGCTGCTGCATCAGCCGCTGCCGCAGCAGCCAGCTATGACAGCTTTGACGACCGGTATCTCGGACCCAAGGCCTCCGCCCCGACCACTGACAACGATGGCAATGCGCTTCTGGTCGGCGCGCTGTACTTCAAGACCACGGCACCGGCTGGCATGCAAGTCTGGGATGGTGCTGCATGGGGCGCAATGAGTGTCCAGAAAACGCGATCGCTTTACCGCTTTGTCGCTACTGCCGGACAAACCACGTTCAGCGGCACCGACTCCAACAGTAACACCCTTGGATATGACGTGGGGATGATTGACGCGTACCTGAACGGTTTGCACCTCGATCAGACAGATTACACGGCATCGAACGGCACCAGCATCGTGCTTGCCAGTGGCGCTGCACTCAATGACGAGCTTGTCATTGTCGTTTTTGGCGCATTTGAGGTGGCGAATACATATACCCAGGCTCAGACTGATGCCCTCCTTTCCGCCAAAATCAGTACCTCGGCCATTGGCTCAACCGTCCAAGCCTACGATGCTGACACAGCCAAGACTGACGTAGCCCAATCCTACACGGCAGCACAGCGGGGTTCTGTATCTGCTTTGACAGACGGTGCAACCATCACCCCTGACTTCGCAGTAGCCAATAACTTCTCTGTGACTTTGGGCGGCAACCGAACACTGGCTAATCCCACAAACATCACTGCTGGTCAATCTGGCGTGATTGTGATTACCCAAGATGGCACTGGCTCGCGTACTCTGGCTTTCGGTAGCTACTGGAAATTTGCTACTGGCACTGCCCCAACGCTCACCACGACTGCTGCTGCTGTGGATGTGCTGGCCTACTATGCGGAAAGCTCTACCCGCATCACAGCACGTTTGATTGGGGATGTGAAATGAGTGTGGTTAACGCAACCCCACTACTTGCCGCTGCTGGCGGTGACTACCAGATCAGCCGTTCTGTGCGTCTGCGCTCAAGTGCGTCTGCTTACTTCAATAGGACTCCTGCGGGTGCTGGCAACCGAAAGACATGGACTTGGAGTGGGTGGGTTAAGCGTGGGTCGATTGGCGGGTCATCAATTCAATCAATTTTTAGTGCAGGGTCGTCTGGCTCTTTTCCGCTAGTAGCTCTGTTCTGGTTCAATGATTTCATTGACTTCTACGCAGATGCGGCAGGAACGGGCACACGCATCAGAACTTCTGCGGTTTATCGTGACCCTTCCGCTTGGTATCACATCGTCATCTCTTGCGACACAACGCAAGCCACATCATCTGAACGTTTGAAGCTGTGTGTAAACGGAGTTCAAGTTACAGCACTTTCCACAAACAGCCCACCAGCACAGAACACCGATCTGTCGGTCAACAACACTGTTTCGCATTACCACGGTGCTTACGCTTACGACACTTCAACAAACAGGCTCGATGGCTACCTCACCGAGATCAACTTCATCGACGGTCAAGCCCTGACACCGTCATCCTTCGGTGAAACAGACACCATCACTGGCGTATGGAAGCCTAAGAAGTACGCTGGCACATACGGCACAAACGGCTTTTATCTGAACTTCTCAGACAACAGCAGCAACACAGCCACAACCATCGGCAAGGACTACTCAGGCAACGGCAACAACTGGACACCGAACAACATCTCGGTGACTGCTGGTGTGACCTACGACAGCATGATTGATGTGCCTACGCTGTACGCTGATGGCGGGAATGGGCGGGGAAATTATGCGGTGCTGAACTCTGCGATCCGTCCTTACCCGGGCACGGACGCAATATCTAACGGCAACCTCACGCTGTCTTGCGCCAGCGCCAGCGTTTCTGGCTCTGCGTGGGCGACCGTCCCTGTCGTCTCGGGCAAGTGGTACTTTGAAGGCGTGATGACAGGCGACCCGGGCGGCGTGTACCGGGCTACGTTTGGCGTGGGCAGCAACTCGTCTTACTACGGCAGCGGCACATACGCTGGCGCGTTTGGCGATGGCGGCGGCTACGCATACAACAGCGACGGCCAGAAGGTGCTCAATGGCGCTACGTTCACCTCGTATGGAGCGAGCTGGACTAATAACGATGTGATCGGAGTAGCTTTGGATGCGGACGCAGGAACGGTGACGTTCTATAAAAATGGCGTCTCGCAGGGCACCGCGTTTACCGGCATCTCGTACTCTGGTTCTGGTTACGTGTTTGGCGGTAAGGGCATCAACGGCATGGTGCTCAGCTTCAACTTCGGACAACGCCCATTTTCCTACACCCCACCCACAGGCTTCAAGGCTCTGAACACTCAGAACTTGCCTGAGCCAGTGATTAAGAAGGGGAATCAGTATTTTGATGTGTCGCTGTTCACAGGCACAGATGCTAGTCAAAATGTGACAGGAATTAACTTTCAACCTGATTTAGTATGGAGAAAAGCTAGAAGTGCTGCCGAAAGTAATATCCTTGTTGATGCTGTTAGAGGCGCTGGTTTAGGTTTACTTTCAAATAGCACTAATGCCGAAGCTTCTGTAAATTCAACCACAGCATTTTTGTCTAATGGATTTACAGGAATTGGCTCAAATGGGGTTACTTATGTCGGCTGGCAATGGAAAGAATCAGCTACATCTGGCTTTGACATTGTGACGTATACGGGGAACGGCGGAACGCAAGATATTGCTCACGGTCTTGGCGTTACGCCAAAGATGATGATTGTGAAAAGCCGAGGCTCTGCACAGAATTGGCCTGTCTATCACGCTTCGCTTGGTAAAGACAAAATCATCTACTTGAGTCTGACACTTGCTCCAGACACCACTGCAAACTTCTGGGGGTCTTCTGGGCCATCATCGTCCGCATTTACCGTAACCAGCAATAACTTGGTCAACACAACAGGCATCGGTTACGTAGCCTACCTGTTCTCAGAAGTCGCTGGCTTCAGCAAGTTTGGCTCGTACACCGGCAACGGTTCGACTGATGGGCCGTTTGTTTGGTGTGGGTTTAGGCCGAGGTGGGTGCTGATTAAGAGGGCTGACAGTACGGGGACATGGACTATCCACGATAGTGCACGCAATACGTACAACCCTGAAAACTTAACGCTTCGGCCAGAAAGCTCCGGTACCGAAAACACATCGGGTGAGATTGAGGACTTCACATCTAATGGGTTCAAAGTTCGCTCTGCCGACTTAGCAATCAACGCCAGCGGCGGCACCTACATCTTCGCCGCCTTCGCAGAGCATCCATTTAAAAATAGTTTGGCACGATAAGGAAACAAACAATGTTTTTACTCAACAACAAACCACTCTCTCCTGACACCGCCTTCACTGCTGGTGACATTTCTTACCCCGCCAACTGGCTTCGCTTGGCCTCACCAGAGGAACGAGCCGCCATTGGCATCACTGAAGTGCCTGACGAGGACACATCCTTTGACTCTCGCTTCTACTGGAGCAAAGGCAACCCCAAAGCTCTTGAGGACAAGCTGGAAGTCAAAGAGGACGGTACACCTCTGATGGTTCAAGTCTATGACGAGGCAACAGAGTCGATGGTTGACACTGACAAACAAGTGGTGACCAAGGGCTTGAAGTCTCAGCTCATCGCCCAAGTCAAGGCTACTGCTGGCTCTATGCTTGCCGCTACCGATTGGAAAGTGGTTCGTGCCTATGAAGGCGTGAAGGCTGTTGACGCTGACACACTGGCTGAACGTGCTGCCATTCGCACTGCCTCTGACGCAAATGAAGCTGCGATTGCTGCTTGCACTACGGTGGAAGAATTGGCTGCCTTGCAGATGGTTTGGCCGAAAGATTAAGTTTTTTGTAGTGCCCCGATGGAGGGCTCAACAAGTGTTCAAAAACAAAGGAGCCCAACATGGGACGAGCAAGAGAACTGGCGCGGTTGCCATCGCGCAATGCGGATGCCAAAGCTGGCACCATTTCCCCGTTCGGGGGGGCATCGGCCCCAGATGGCTGGCTGCTCTGTTACGGCCAGGCGGTCAGTCGAACGACTTACGCCGATCTGTTCACGGCCATCGGCACGACTCACGGCGCTGGTGACGGCTCTACCACGTTCAATCTGCCCGACCTGCGCGGGCGTTCGGCCTTCGGTAAGGACGATATGGGCGGGTCTGCGGCCAGCCGGGTCACAAACGGTAACTCCGGAATCACTGGCACGACCCTTGGCGCGGCTGGTGGTGATGAGCGCATGCACGCCCACACTCACAACTATGGGTATGGAGATCAGGCCGCCGCCGCTGGTGGTGTCGGAACTCTATCCAGGACTGCCAATAACGCGCAGAACGCCGGAGCTTCAACTACTGCTGGCGCTGGCGGAAGTCAGAACATGCCGCCTGCAATGGTGTTGAACTACATCATCAAGACCTGATAGAGGGATCATGGGTGCCATCAAGATCACTGGTTTTCTGGGCGAGATTCCGCGCACAGCGGAGCGCCTATTGCCAGACACGGCGGCGCAAGAGGCCAACAACGTCAATCTGACATCCGGCGAGATTCGCCCGGTTCGTCCCGCTGCGCTGGCATATACGCCGCCGGGTGTTGGACCATATCTGGCAGCCTATCGGGCTGTACACGGTGCGACCTCAAAATGGAAGGCTTGGCCGACTGACGTTGATATTGCCAAGGGGCCTTTTAATACGGATGTTGAGCCCCGTTATTACTGGACAGGAGATGGTTGTCCGCGCTACGCCACCTTCACAGACTTTGGTTTGACGGAATATGCACTCGGGCTGCCCGCGCCAACTGCCCAGCCATCAGCGTCACACAGCGGCGGCACAGGCTCAGTGGTCAACCGCGCGTATTGCTACACTTTTTACCAGCCCGCGACCGGAGAAGAATCACCCCCCTCCCCAGTTAGTGAAGTCGTCGCAGGCAGGGCGGACGGCACTTGGACAGTCGCCGGGTTGGCTGCGGCACCTACCAACACGCGCGCCGCCCCTTGGAACACAAACGGGTTGTACCAACGCCTTTACCGAACCAGTGGAACGGCAGCCAGTTTTCAACTGGTGGGTGAGCGCGCGGTATCCACTGACAACTGGACGGACGCGCTGACCGATGCTCAGATCATGGGCGATGAACTCATTAGTACGGACTGGCAGCCGCCACCAGATAACTTGCTTGGTCTAATTGCGCTACCGAACGGCGCTTTGTGCGGGTTTTCCGGGAACCTGCTGTGCTTCAGCGAGCCCTATCAACCGCATGCTTGGCCCCTTAAATATCAGTATGGCACGGACTTTCCGATAGTGGCCGTTGCCAACTACGGCACTACCGTGGTTGCCGGGACTTCGGCCTACCCTTTCATTTTTACTGGCCAAGACCCATCCGTTGTAACACCAGAGCGGGTGGATAACGCCTGGCCATGCCTATCAAAACGCTCGATGGCATCTGTTGGGGATGGTGTCGTGTATTCAACAACTTACGGAATAGCCTACGTGGGTTTGGCAGGACCGAGAATCTTTACAAATGGATTGTTTACCCGCGAGGAGTGGCAGCCCCTTAACCCGTCGTCTATGGTGTGCGCATATTCGGAGGGGAACTTGTTTGTCACCTACACCCAGTCTGGACAAATGTCGCGCATGCTCGTCATCAGCCCGGGTGAGGTTTCATCGCTAGCGCGCTACAACCATAGCCCGACTGAGCTTTACGCTGATCCCAGCAATGGCCTGCTATACCTAGTGGGCTATACAGTAGAGCAGTGGGATGCTGGAGAGGGCCTTCGTATGGCATTTAACTGGCTATCCAAGGAGTTTGAATTGGCAGAGCCAGTCAATCTTGGTGCGGCAAAGGTTGAATTTGCGTCACTTCTTAGTGAGGCGGACAAGGCTACAGCGCAGGCGCATTACGTGGCCGACATGACATTTAACCAGTCCATAATTGACAGCAAAGATCAGGTTGGGGCGTTCAACGACGATAGCTTCAACTCTATACCCATAGATGGTTCGCATCTGATCGCACCAAGACTTCCCGCCGACTGGCTCGCATTGACTGTTTATTCACGCGATGGCGAAGTCACCACTGTGGATGTGTTCGATAACCAAGCATTCCGCCTGCCGTCCGGATTTAAGAGCGACATTCTTTCGATCCGGTTGGCGGGCAATGTGCGCGTCAAAAGCGTCAAACTTGCCGAAACAATGATTGGTCTGAAGCAGGCATGAAAAAGGTTCGATCTATACCGCAAGTACCTCCCGGCACGCCCATGCAAATGCAGTTTGACCAGGCGGTGAAGGAACGTCTGGAAGTGCTGTCCGGTTCTCGCGGAGACCAAAAGCCATCCGCCTTGCCTGAAACCGCTAGCTTGTCGGACGTGATTGCACGTATAAATGAGTTGCAGTCAAGGATGCAGGGCAGCTAATTAAATGCGCTCGTGGCAAGCATGGCAACCTTCTTTGCCATGCTGGATGCCGCCCGACCCCTGCCGATTGATCGCCTGCGCTGGTTCGCTGGCGACCGTTACGCGCTCGATCTGTACGAACGGGTGGTGTTCATTGCCCATGCTTGGGACGACCTGATCGATCAAGACAAGCCGGTGGACGTGAATGGCCTGATGGCCAATTTGCTGCTGTACCTACCGTCTAACCCCGTGTACCGCCGATTCGAGGCGGATTTACGGGCCATTTTCATGACCTCGATGGTCGGATACCTGGCAGCCAACCGCATGGAGCAGTCGGGGGATGGTCATAAGGTCGAGATCGCCCACTTCCTGCGCTATGCCGTGGCCAATGTCGCCGTGTTCCTGATCGGTGCCCTCAACGGCCTGGACAAGGGCGCTGAGATCGTGGCCGAGGCCATGCCCGTGATGATCCCCGAGCGCGTGGCCGACTACGTGAAGGAGCATTTGAATGAAGACCAAGCGCGAACGATTTGAAGAACGCCAGCAGGCGCTGCGCGAGCTTCATGGCCACAACTGGCGCAACGTGTGCCACCTGGATATGGGCGGTGATTCCCCCCCGCCGCCGGACTACACCCCCGTAGCCAATGCTTCCAAGGAAGCTGCCGAGATCTCCGCACAGCTTGGCCGCGAACAATTGGACGAGTCCCGTCGCCAGTACGAGCAAAACATCGAGATTGCCCGTCCCATCGTTGACGCTCAAAAGCGCAACATGGACCAGGCGTATGAGCAAGGCGCAGCAAATTACGAGTCGTTCAAGGCTGAAGGCCGTCCGTTGCAACAACTGATGCGCGACGAGGCCATGGGAGTAACCAGCCCGACCAAACAGCGGCTCATGGATGAAGCGGCTGCGACCGCCATCGCAGATGCTCGCGCCGGAACGACCCAGCAAATGAACCAACTGATTCGTCAGGGGGCGCGCTACGGCTGGAGCCCGGCCAAAATTGCGGCTACGGGTACATCAGCCGCGATGATGGGGGCGTCTAGTCAGGTGGCCGCTGCCAACGCATCACGCAATCAGGCCGGAGACAAGTATTACGGTCGTTTGGGTGATGTCTACAACACGTATGCAGGTTTGGGGTCCAGCGCGCCAAGCTTCTACTCTGCCGGCACGAACAGCGGTAACAGCGCTGTGACCAACCAGATGGCTCCTGGTGGGGCCATGATGGCTGGCATGAACGCTGGCGCGAGCACCACTATGAATGGCCGCCAGATTGCCATGACGGGCCTGACGGGCGTGATGAATGCCCAAGCCAACTACGCCAAGTCTGTGGCCGACATGGACAGTGGCCTTGGTGGTGTGGGTTCTGTGCTGGGCGGCGCTGCCAGCCTGTACACCGCCTTCTCAGACCGCCGACTCAAGGCAAACATCATCTTGGTTGGCAAGCATCAACCCACGGGCCTGAACCTGTACGAGTTCAGCTACATCAACGGTGATGGCAGGCGCTTTGTGGGCGTGATGGCCGACGAAGTTGAGCCAATGTTCCCCCGCGCCGTGGTGTACGACGACATGGGCTTTGCCTCGGTCAACTACCAGATGCTGGGCATCGAATTTGAAGAGGTGAAGTGATGG
>JACCDX010701508.1_pt1 | contig 15353 bp, 19 predicted proteins | sample 7449681 | NCBI WGS metagenome assembly JACCDX01 (sample SAMN15323450, study PRJNA562643) | freshwater metagenome | isolation source: river surface water | place: USA:Blue River Watershed | collected 2017-08-18 | reverse complement strand
AGTTCTGGGTGATGCTGGAATCCAAAATTAATGTATTGTGTAAATTAAGTGTCTAATATTAATGTCAAAAGGGATCAATCATGAGCAATGAAACGGCTATCAAGGCATTAAATAAAATTATGGAGTTTGAGTTGGCTGGGGTTGTTAAGTACACACATTACTCATTAATGGTGTATGGGTATAACCGTATCCCCATTGTTTCTTGGTTAAAGGGTAATGCAGATGAAAGTCTTGCTCATGCGCACAAGGCGGGTGAGTTAGTTACGCTATTGGGCGGTCACCCATCTCTAAAGATTGGTTCTTTATTAGAGACTGAGCAGCACGATATTGGAGATATCTTGCGCGAAAGCCTTGCTCATGAGAAGGTGGCTTTATCTGCATACTACGAACTTCTTAAAGTGGCAGAGGAAATTCAGTCAGTATTGCTAGAGGAGTACGCAAGAGAAATGATTGTCCAAGAAGAGCTCCATTTGGATGAGGTCAATAAGATGCTTCGTAAGCCTGGTGATCTAGAGCCATTTAAGCAGTAACTTGCAATTGCTCTCAACAAGAAAAGCCGCCTGCTGGTGGTCCTTCATTTGTACAGCACTATATCAATAGTTTAAATAATATTACTAGACTCACTGCATTATGGTTATGAGTATTTACCAAACCATTTTCATCGTGCCTGCCATGGATTGTCCCTCTGAGGAGCAGATGATCCGTATGACGCTGGGCTCCTTATCCATTTACTCAATGGATTTTGACATTCCCAATCGAAAGATCGTCATTTGCCATAGAGAAGAGCCCGATACAGTTTTAGATAAATTAGTTCCATTAGGTTTTGGAGCAAGGATTGATAGTAGTCATGTGCTTGATGAATCCCAAGTTGAATCGATTCCGATTGGTTCAGGCGAGGATACGCAAGAGCGAAATGTATTGATATGGTTGCTTGCTTTAAATGGCGTGATGTTCTTTATTGAAATGGTTGCTGGATGGCTGGCGCAATCTGCCGGACTGATTGCTGATGCCTTAGACATGTTTGCTGATGCCGCGGTTTATGGTGTTGCCTTGTATGCCGTTGGTAAAGCGGCTGGGCATAAATTAACTGCCGCTAAGTTAGCCGGTATCGTTGAATTATTCCTAGCATTGGGAGCCATATGGAGATCGGGTTATCAAATTTATATCGGGGCACAGCCTGAAGCTAATACTATGATTTGGATTTCAGTCTTAGCTTTAGCGGTAAATGTGACTTGCCTGTTTCTTATCTCTAAGCGTAAGAACGATGGTGTTCATATGAGGGCCAGTTATATCTTCTCGGCAAATGATGTGTTGGCTAACTTAGGTGTTATTGCTGCTGGCATATTAGTCGCTTGGTTTAGTAGCCCTATCCCGGATTGGATTATTGGACTACTAATTGGTTTTCTGGTGCTAAGTGGGGCAATTCGGATATTAAGGCTCAAATAGAGTGGTTATTAAAAATAGTAACTAAGACTGCTTTTCAAATTTAGGCAGATCATTCATCTCACTTAACCAGGGCATAGAAGAGCGGTGCCAGATCTGTTTTGTCGGAACAAGTTGAGCCCTTTGCTTGAGAGTGCCTACTCTAAGCCCAAATACCTCTTGATTAAATTCGCTTGTGGCATAGATGGGTGAACCGCAGTCTGAGCAAAATGCTTGCACTCGTCGATTGCCACTCTCAGCCACCTTAATATAAGATTTAGGCTCTCCTTCCAATAACTTAAAGTTATCTTTGGTAACCGGTACCACAACCCTAAAGGGTGCCCCAGCAATTTCTTGACAGTCTGTGCAATGACAGATGGTTACCTTAGTTGGATCAACCTCGGCCTCGAATTTAATTTTCTCGCAGTGGCAAGACCCTGTGACATGCAGCATATAACCCCCTTTGTATTCCATGCAATGTAGCATAGTCTTTATAGACTCGAATAGGTAGCCCATGGAAATGTAATATCATCTTTCGAGGTGCTAATAGTTCCGTCGATCATCTAGCGTACGATATTCCCAACTATTACGGCTCCACAAGATCGCATATTGCTACCAACAGTTAGTAAATTTCATTAAGCAAAGAAGAGGCAACCCTAGGGTGGGTTTTTACTGGTAGATTGGGCAATATTCGAACTCGCGACCAACGGATTAAAAGTACGCTATGTATACAGTATTGACAAAATTGATCGTCGGATATGTGATCCGATGCACCTAAATTCATAGCTAATATCATTTATAGCTGCTCTAAGGTGGTAACGGCTAATCAAAGGTACGGTTGCCCAGATCAAGGACTCATAGCGAAAGTTGTGCACCAGATGACGAAAGTCGCTGTGTGAATGGTGTCAAATACGGTGCAAGCTAAGTTCAGCGATGAATATGCCAACGCCGAGCCAAGCTTCAGCATGAAAGTACTGCTTAGGGTTTAGAGGCTAGACAGCTCCTACCTAAGTAAGGGTGTAAATTTTTATCTGGTAAAGGCATAGTCCAGGGAGTTCTGAAAGCAACACAAACCGGAATCCTTTGGTCTCAGGATCAAGTCCTGGAGGGCCCGTCAGAAGTCAGAAAGCCCCTTTCGGGGTGGCATTTTATTTAAACGTACCAATTTATAGCATTTTGTCTTGGTTTTTTTCTACTTAATACCAAAAAACGTGCCAAATAAGGCGCTTCATGTTCTAATATTTATAACAAAAGTACTGCTTTGAGCGGAGGTTTTCTATGAGTAAAAAATTCTTAATCCCAGTAGGGGCTGCTGTTACCGCCCTGGTAACGCATAACTCTAATGCGTCACTAGCGCCTATTAATAATGGCGAAACCGTCTCAGGCGCTGCATCAAGCCATGCCAACCTAGATGCAAGCAGTAAATCTTCACTTCAATCTGTTGGTTATGTAAAAGATGGGGAGGCTCATTCTCTGATGATGAAGAAGATGGATTCCGGTTTGGTACTTTCATACCACTCCTCGCATGCTTCACATGCATCCCATAGCTCTCATAGATCCGGAAGATGAATGAGTGGTGCTAATGGAATCGAGGTTATTGTTTGATGAACAGATCTACTCTATTGAAGCTTTAAAAAAGGCGGCATATAGAGGTATTGCACATTATTCAGTTGTAATTAAAAAAGAAGGCACTCAATATGAGTGCCTTTTTTCATTTCCAGAAAATACAACATCCAATAAAATTTTTAAATACTTGGACGAGTATAAAAAAGAGGTATTGGATCAAGACTTACGTGAGACGATCAAAAAAGAAACAGAAGGCGTTAGAAACTTAATATTGGCCCATGCCTTTTCCAAGACGGGTTTAATAGGGGATGAGTAAGTTTCAAAAGATTGAGTTCTTTAAAAAAGAAAAGAACCAATATTCGTTGCTTCCGTTTAGATTTGATAGGTTAGATGACACTAGGCGTGTTTTAACCAATTTAGCTGGGGAGTATCTTGTTATTAGTGATGACGCTCTAAAAGCGTTTGTATCCCACGAGTTAGATGACGGCTCCCAAAGTTATATAGATTTGAGAGCGAAACACTTTTTGATTGATGATAAAAGCAAAGTAGCTAAAGAATTGCTAGAAGTTAAGCTTAGAACAAAATATGCAAACTTAAGCGAATTTACTGCCTTACATATGTTTGTAGTTTCGTTAAGGTGTGAGCACAGTTGCCCTTATTGTCAGGTTTCTAGGCAATCTGATGACAAGATGAAATATGACATGACTGAAGAGATTGCAGATAAGGCAATTGATCTTGCTCTTCGGTCTCCAGCTAAGGCAATAAAAATTGAATTCCAGGGTGGGGAGCCATTATTAAATTTCCCAATTATCAAGTACATAGTCGAGCAGGCCAATTTAAGAAGGGGTAATAAGAACGTTAGCTTTGTTATTGCCACAAATCTCGCGCTGATCAACGAAGAAATATTGGATTACTGCAAGAGCAACGCAATTCAAATATCAACTTCATTAGACGGACCAAAAGACCTTCACAATAACAATCGCCCAAGGCCAGGAAAAAATAGCTACGAAAAGGCAGTTTCAGGCATCAAGATGGTCAGGGAGAGTCTTGGATTTGATGCAGTTTCAGCATTAATGACAACAACTGCTGCTAGTTTGGATCGGGTTGAGGAAATCATTGATGAATATATTAACCAGGATATGCCTGGTATTTTTTTGAGGCCCTTATCGCCATATGGATTCGCCTTAAAGACAAAAACATTCAAAGCCTATGGCGTTGACCAGTGGAACGAGTTCTACTTTAAGGGCCTGGAATATATTATTGACCTCAATCGTCGTGGTGTTGAATTCAAGGAGTACTACGCCGCCACAATATTGGCCAAAATTTTTACGAGCCAAGATCCAGGTTATGTGGATTTAATGAGTCCTGCAGGTATTGGTATAAGCGCAATCATTTATAACTATGACGGAACGGTATACCCATCTGATGAGAGCAGGATGCTTGCTGAAATGGGGGATGATTCCTTCAAGCTTGGCAATGTATTAACGAATAGTTATGAAGAAATATTTTTAAACGATGCCTTGTTAAATCCGATAGAAGAATCTTTTTCCTATAGCGTTCCAATGTGTAATGACTGCGCTTTTGAGGATTACTGTGGCGCCGATCCGGTTTTTCATCATGGAATATATGGTGACTTTGTGGCAAGAAAGCCGGACTCCCAGTTTTGTCAAAGAAACATGGCCATTTTTAAATATTTGATTAGCAAAATGGAGTCTGATCCATTTGTAAAAAGACTTTTCATGCGTTGGGGGCAGCCCCATGCTTAAGCTTCACGGCAATGCTTTAGATGCCAATATTGTCGTTGGTTCTCATCAACTACTTACAGTTACTCGCTCTAGCGCATTGGGTAGCTCTAAAAAAAGGCGGCATGCCTACTTGCTGGACGGCATAGATGTGGATATCGGCTATGGGTGCTATTTGGATTTTGGCGGCACTCACAAGGCTAGTTCGCATACGGAAGGCTACCTTAATCTGCCAATGGAAATGGGCTATTTGGCTGAAGGCGACATTATTAGCGTCGAGCCAAGCGGCCATGTCAATGTCGTTTTCAGGGTCAACTCACCCCACAACACAATTCTTTTAACCGAGCGTTGCAATCATTATTGTTTGATGTGTTCTCAGCCGCCTAAGGATGTGGATGATTCTTGGTTGATGGGTGAGGCGATGGAATTGCTGGATTTAATCCCTAAAGAGACTGGAAATATTGGTTTTTCTGGTGGCGAGCCAACCCTCTATGGCGCCCAATTTATTGAGCTGATAAGTAAAGCAAAGAAAAGTCATCCAAAAACAGCAATTGATGTTCTATCAAATGGTAGAAGGTTTAGTGATCTAGAATTTACGCAATCATATGCTGCAATTAATCATCCAGATTGCCTGCTTGGTATTCCGATCTATTCTGATGACCCTGTAAGACATGATTACATTGTTCAGTCTTCCGGTGCGTTTGATGAAACGGTTCGCGGAATCTTGAATTTAAAAAAATACAACCAAAAGGTTGAGATAAGAATAGTGATTCACAAGCAATCTATTGAAAGATTGGTGCAAACATGTGAATTTATTGCTAGAAACCTATTATTTGTTGATCATGTTGCTCTAATGGGCTTGGAAATGATGGGCTTTACTAGGGCAAACTTAGACTCTTTGTGGGTTGACCCTATTGAATACAAGGATGTATTAAGTGAGGCTGTTGCTGTATTAAATGCCTACGGAATTAGAACCTCTGTCTACAACCACCAGTTATGCCTTGTTAATCCCGATGTTCTGCCAAACTATGTAAAGTCAATTAGCGATTGGAAGAATGAATTTGTTGATGAGTGCAAATCCTGTCAGCGCAAATCTGAATGTGGAGGTTTCTTCTCATCCTCTAAAATCCATCGGTACAGCGATAACATAAGTCCGTTCATCAGTTAAAGCTATGAAAAGTAGAGCTAAAACATTATTGTCAATATTGACCTTTGGATTCATAGTTGTATCCACATATTCTGTATACCAAATCTATTTCTTCAGTGACCCTCGATATGCGATTGCAGACGAGTCTGACCCAGAGCGAAACGATCAAAGTACTCCAAGATCCTTCATCCTTCCAGCAACTCCCGCTGTTGCCATCGAGCAAGAGAAGAGGGCGGCAGAATTGCGCTCTGGTTTAAGCACCGAGAAATGCATAAGTAAGTTGCAAGATTTGGGTTATCAAATTGATGATATGGATACTTCATTTAATGCAACATACATCAAGGCAATTATTGAATTTCAAAAGTCAAATGGAATGTTGATTACAGGGTCTGCAGATAGTCAGACCAGAGCTAAATTGGGATGTTGAAATGAAATATGAAAAATATCTAATAGCCTTGAATATTGTGGCGTCAGTTGCTTGTATTTCACTAGCTATCAAATATGTGGCTGTACCATTTGCAGCTGCAAATATCTATAAGGAGCAATACAAAGAGCTGGTCTTTGGCTGCGACAACGTCATGAGAGATCATTTAATTGCAAAAAACAAGGTAATTAACGATAAAACTGAAGATTCAATTAAGCAGCTTAAAGCTGCTGAAGTCGGGTTGATGACGTGCGACGACTATGACAGGTTGCGAAAGAGGATGGTTGATCTTGGGGTTTCAGAGGGCAAGCTTTCGATGTTTGGCTTGGAGGCAATCGAAGAAAAGGCTGAGGATGTGCGTACTTTTGTGAGGACACATGAATTCAAGTACTAAAAATATATTTTTCGGCCTTTTGCTTATATATTCCGGATTTGTAAGCGCTAATTCAAGCGCTGAAGAGAAGATTGTTAAAGGTCAAATTAAAGCAGCAGGCTTTGTTCCTGCTGCAGAGCTGTATCGCAATCCAGATGAACCTTTAGCGGACCTGGGAAAAACCTTTTTTGAGAGCAATAAGGGTCTTAGCTTAAATGGCAATATTTCATGCAGAACTTGCCATCAGGATAAGTTTGGCTCTGCAGATGGCATTCCCAATGCAGCAGCTATTGGTGGTGGTGATGGAGCGACAAAAGTTGGCCCAGAGAGACTGATGAATGGGGCAAAGCAATTACCTAGAAACACTCTTGCTTTCTGGGGTAGAGGTGCTAAAGGATTCGATGTATTTTTTTGGGATGGAAGAGTCGATTTTGCAAACTCAAAAAAGCTAACTCAATTTGGCTCAAAAACTCCTTCAGGCGATGCCTTGGTTACAGCAGTTCATTTGCCGGTAGTGGAGGTTCGTGAGATGCTTGATGAGGATGATTTTGTCAGAAAGCACAAAATCGAATCCGTTGAAAAATCTAAATTAGTCTATCAAGCGATTGCCAATAATTTAAAGACGGTCGAGTCTAAAGCTAGTGCGGATTTAGCAGTTAAGCTTAATAAAAAGACGCAGGATTTGGAGTACATCGATTATGCGAGAGCAATAGCTGCATTTATTAGAAAAGAATTTAGATTAAAAGAAACAAAGCTTGAAAGAGTGGTGCGTGGATCCGATAGCTTCTCCGACTCCGAATTAAAAGGCGCCAGAATTTTTTATGGAAAAGGCGCTTGTACTACATGCCACTCTGGACCGCATTTCTCCGACTTTAGCTTTTACACAGTCCCATTTCCACAGCTAGGTTTTGGAAAGAATGGATTTGGGGTTGACTATGGAAGATATAACGCTACTTTCAACCCAAAGGACTTGTACAAATTTAGAACTGCCCCACTGTATAACGTTGAAAAGACTGCTCCATATGGGCATTCTGGCTCCGTAAATACCTTAAATGAGGCTATTACTGCTCACTTTGATCCATTGTCATTGGTTGCGGTTGATAAATTAAACAAGTTCGACAGGTATGAGCTTGCAAAAAGATTGGGCTATGCGGACAGTACTGGTAGGGTTGGTTACTTGACTCCGGATGAGGTTAATCAAGTCGCCAGTTTCTTAAAAACACTTAGCTTTGTGCAGTAGCCAACTGTTTTCTAGATCGCGGAGATAACACCCGCCCTGTAGTTGGGTGGTTTTAGTTCGTCGGATGAGGCATCCGTTAAACAATTAACCTTAAATGGTCTTATCTTGATCTTCATTTAGTAAGCAATTGAGTGGGACTAGTCACACCAGATCCATTTTTTATCGGTGATACTTTTAACGCGTTCAAAGAATTCCTCTTTGGATTCATTTTCCGCGCGGACCAATCCTTCCGCCTCTTTCCACTCGCAATCGGCCCAGCCCAGGAAGTGAACCTTGTCAGCATCTGGAAGACTTTTCTCAATTTTTGCCAATCTATGCTTCAGGCTCATTTTTGGGTCTCTAAATGGCTTATACGGGCTTCTAAATCAATCGACTCAATTGACCTACGCCTTGCCTCAATAATAGAAGCGATTCTTTCACCTTCATTAGGTGTGATATTCCCGGCGGCTACGGCTTGCAGTATTTGTGCTTGAGCAAATCCAACCCCATTTAAATCATTTATTGGTGGAAGATCAATGTTTACAGGGCGGTCTTTAGTGTTTGGAAGAACCTTATCAAGAATCATGCGGCAAGCCGTCATATCGCCGTTTTTGGCTCGCTCAACAACCGTCTCTAATACTTCCTGAAGATTGCCCTCTATGAGCGCATAGGTGATCTGTGTTGCCGTATGTCTAACGCCTTTTGGTTTCCCTTTGGGGTTGCCAGACTGACCTTTAACAAATAGTTGTTTTGGCATTGTGAATTCTTCCTGAATTTGCAGAAATAGCAATCAAATGCACCAGCACAGCAATTTGATTGAGTCTCAAGCCTATCAACAATTGAGAGGTTATGTAAGGTGTTAAAAGTAGGGCGTTAAATATTTTTGGTTGAATGATTGGAGCGTCTTACGGCCGACCTATCACTGTGAAGATGGATGGTTGGGTATGACCCCCTCGCTGGGTAAATACTGATTAACCCAGCCTTCTCTAGCTGTTTTAGGGATGTCGAAATCGTTTGCCTACTAAGGCTGGTAATTTCTTTGACCCTTGAATCAATCTTAAACTTTTGTGCATTATTAACCCCCACATAGAACCACAAAGCATTACCCACTAAACCAGGAGAAACTCCAACTTTAGATGCCTTTGCTAACCAATCACACCATACAGGCCCCTTTATAAACTTATGTTCAAGGTTTTTCATTTTTACTCCACAGATATTTTTTTAAAATAGATACATAAGACTGAGCAGGTGATTTTATTCTTAACACGTAGGTGTTAACTTTGCAGCACCTGGCACTAAAAGACTTTCTTTGATTACCATCACTTGATTCCAAAATTCTTCACTTGAGGCATTTAAGAATCGCTGCGGGTGCTTAAATATTTCCGCTTCACTATTTAATTCAAACCCACCCAAAATGATTCGACTTGCTTCTTTCATGCACGCCTGAGCTATCTGGACATCGCGCTCAATATCTTCTTCTTTTGACTCAATCAGAATTGCATCATGTACGGGGGCGCATATTTTGATACCTTCTTTGGCAATCAGAATGCAGGCGATTCTGAGCATTTCTGCTGAATTGGCTTGCATTGGGAAGTTCCTAAGGCTTCTTGGGTTGACGTCTGGTTTAACACGCAAGCTCCATCCAAAGACGGTGAATGCTTTATTGGCGTTTACAGCCTTGTTGTAATACTGGTCAGACCATTCCCAGAATTTCTTATAAACCTGCCTATGGGCCTTTAATAACTGCTTGGCACGCAGCGTAGGCTGTTTTAGCCGTAATGCCAAAGCCTCTGACCCCATGCCGTATTGAGTGGCCAGAACACACGCCTTGTATTGTTCGCGCTCCTTAGGATGAGTTTCCTTGGTGGCATCGTTTGGTACCGCGCCGGCTTGCTTGGCAAACGTTAAATAGGGGTCGCCGCTATGGTACGCAGCCATCATATTTTTATCGCCGGAAAGGGCGGCTGCCACTCCAAATTCTTGTTGTGACCAATCGATATAGGCAATAGCATACCCAGCATGTGGTTGTATTAACCCGCGCGCCCATTTAGCAAGTCCAAAAATGAATTTACTGGTTGAGGGTTGGTTTCTACCTGTCGAAGAACTGTATGGTGAGATGAGACATCTATTACGACCATCTGCACCCACTTGTAATGAATTGAGTCGAAATTTTGAGAGACTATCCCTGAGTTGGCGAAGTGGTGCAATGCTAGGATGAATCTGGGCCATCAACTTGAATGTTTCTTCATCCAGTTTTAGTTTTCCAGATGCTTGGCGTGGCCATGCAATACCGACTTTATGTATATATTCTTCAAATTTTGACTGACGAAATGAGCTGTTTTCATATACACCAAAGTCTTTATCAATTTGTCTAATGAGCTCTGACTTAATGCTGTCCCAGTTATCCCGTAGCTCTTGGTAAGCCTCTAGATCTATTGGAGACCCATGACCCTCCATCTGCGCCAAAGGAATGCTGTACTGCCCGCGAATTAATGCTCTTTGCAGATCAATTCTTGAGGCCATGGCAGGGAATAACTTCTGCAGGGCATCAACATCGCTCTGACAATATTCAAGTAAGGCAGTCTTTTCCGCTGCGCTATATGGTCCTCCCCGCAAAGCGAGGGCTCTCATCTCATCTTTATGTTCTGACTCAATTGCCGTCAACTTAAATGCTTTCATAGCGCCCAGTAATGAGAAGCCCGTTGGCACAACATGACCATTGGCCATATTTTTAAACTCAACAAATAGGTCTAAGATGTTTTTAGGCCAGCTCCATCCCAGCGCCTCAAAGCAGGCCATTTCAGCACTGGCGTAATAGGCAACTAATACCGTCTTATCGCTGTTGCCAAAGGGGTGATCATCCATACGTACTAGTTGATCCGCCCACAACTTGGTATAGGTGTTAGTAGATAAATTTAGAGCCACCATGCAAATGACCTCGATGGGGTTACCTTCAACCCCATCAACTTGCCGGTATTCGAAATCAATGAAGATGAATTCATACTCTTCGCCATTGATCGATTCCATCAGACTCTCCCTTGAAGCTGCTGTATCAAAGGGTGATCCTCGTGGGAAATAATGCGACCCAGAAAGACTGCCTCAATTAGCTTGTCCATGGTTTGATTTGGCCAGGTGGGTTCGCCCAAGTCGTTGGCGGCAACGATCACAAAATACTGCTGGGCTTCCATGCTGGACTCAATTCGGACCCATTCCGTTTCTGCTCGCTCAATTGCCTCAAGCATCGTAGTTGTCCATAAAGTCGTTTTAGCGGATTGATCAATGATTGGCTGGGCAATCAATTTTGGTGTCCCTGCGTTATCGACTGCTAATCGCAATACCTTTGGCTGGGCCATTCTTCCAAGGTGCGGGGCCATATCAGGCGTAGCCAGGTACTCTTCGCCAGATTCCTTATCCTCGACGACATAGATTGGGAATTGATATTCCTCGCCTGCATGCACCCTAGAGAAGCGTTGCTTACTTAATTTCCCGTAAGTTGGCTTTGTAGGTAGCTTGATTCCGCCGACGCCACCTATGAAGTTCTCAGGGAGCTTACTTTTCATTAAAAGCTTTGTGAATGAATTGTCTTGGCTCATCAATTTTCTCCTTAGGCTGCTTTACGTAGGTTATTTGGCCTTTTTTCTGAAAGCCACAAATTAAGTCGTTCTGAAAATGACTCGCGTAAAAAGGTTCCGCTGCGCAGGCCCACTACAGAGTCTCCAAAATATTCACGGTTTGTTTTGATTAGCTGCAGGAAGCTGCCACGTGTCCAGATGGACCGCACCGCTGCATTTGAGTCGTAATAGTCGCCCCAATGTATTAGGGGTTGAGAAAAATCAATTTCTATATTTAGTGTTTGCTGTTTCATAAAATTTCCTTATCAATAGTCGCCCGCAAAGGCATGTGAAGATCTTAGGAAATTTCACTCAATTTAAATAGCAAAAAAGGGCATAAAGCCCTGTATTTATATGGAGGAACGGCCGTGTTACCAGCTTTACCTGGAGGAACGGCCGTGTTGGCAGAGTTAGGTTATGAGGTTTTCCTCGTAATATTCGATCATCTTTCTGAAGCGTTCAGGGGTTGTGTCTTTAATGGCTTCAAAAATTTCACGGGAGTGGTTATAGCTTGAGTAGTTGATGCACTCAGCTAGTGCCTCCTTCCAAAATCTTGCCGGATTTTTCTTCTTAAATTTATTTACTATCAAAGCATAAGATTTTGTAACATCGAGAGGAAAGCTCCGTCTATTCTCAGCATTTTTTAGCGATGTGATTTCTTCTTTGGCCAATTCACTAATATACTTGCGTGCATTTACAGTAATTGTATTTAGAAACTCAAGCTGCATATTTACTGGTAAATCTTCAAAGTTTGGCTGCTTGATTTTTTCCAGTCTAAATACAAGTCTTCCTTTTCTAGCCATGTCCATAGTTACCCGAATATCTGGGTTCCCATGCTCGTCATATTCGAGTTCATAGAGGATTGTGTCTTTCATAATTAGCTCCAAGCTCTTGAAACTGCATCAATTAAGTGTTGATTGCTTAAATGACTATACCGCCTCGCCATCGAGGGGCTTTTTTGTCCAAGTTGGGCCATTACGGTGGCTTCATTGGCGTTAGCCTGGGATAAAAGACTTGCTGCAACGTGCCGAAGCAGATGAAAGCATGTCAGCTTATGTTCTAAACCGGCGTCCTTTACGGCCGACTTATAGCTCCTCACAAAGTGGTGCTTGCCAAAGACCAGGTCGGATGGCTGGTGGTGAGCCCGCTTAAGCCTTTGTAGCTCGCACAGGGCTGATGGTGAAAGGGCGCAGGAGTAGGCTGAGCCGTTCTTGGAGGTCGGTACGGATATCAGTTTTTTCTCAAAATTGATGTCCGACCACTTTAATTTGCGTAAATTGCCCAAACGTAGGCCTGTACTGGCTGCCGTGGCAATGATGGCCGGCAAAGGCTTCCAGCGCGCCAATCCGGCTACCAGAATCAGCCTATCAATCTCGTCCTTTGTAATTTCGATATAGCGCGCATTATCTTCACGCTGTTTGGTAACAAACTTCGTGGGCGATTGATACGAGCGGGGCAGTAAATAGCGCTCCTTAGCCATCTTGGTAAGGCTGGGAAATGCCATAAGAAGTTTATTGATAGTGGCTGGTGCCAAGGGCTCTCCAGTCGATACGACACGCCTAGTCACGTTTGGGGGCTTGCCAGACCGGATGACCTTGGACTTGCCTAAAGCCATATAAACACTGAGCCCGCGCTCGATATCATCAGGCGTGATATCGACCCAGGGCTTGTTGCCAAGCTGGTCAATCCAAAACTTGCTGCGGGTAACAAAAGAATGATCTGGGCCCTTGTAGGCTGCGATCAGCTTAATGGCGGTATCGCCAAAAAGAACCTTATCCATATTCCAAAACTCCTTAGTCTTTGCGTTCAGGTCCGACGGAGAAGTCCGTCGAACTAATGACCGCCTTTGCGGGCGACTAAAGTGTTTGGCTCCTCGACCTGGGCTCGAACCAGGGACCTACGGATTAACAGTCCGGCGCTCTACCGACTGAGCTATCGAGGAATAAGCCGATATTATAGCAAGATGAAATCACTACTTCCTACTTCTGTGCAGATCCCTAAAGTACTGACCATTGCTGGGTCCGATAGTGGCGGCGGGGCGGGGCTCCAGGCGGATCTCAAGGTCATCACTGCCTTGGGTGGCTTTGGTATGTCGGTGATTACAGCCATTACCGCCCAAAATACCTTGGGGGTGACGCGTATTCAAGATGTAGATCTGGATGTGGTTGAGGCTCAGATTGACGCTGTTTTATTGGATATTGGCGCTGATATTGTAAAAATTGGCATGTTAGCCAGTCCAGAAATAGTGAAAAAGGTTGCTAAATCTTTGCGCAAACACGGCGTAAAACGCATTGTTCTTGATCCTGTATTACGAGCTACATCGGGTGCTAGCTTGGGCGGTGACGATACTGCGCAGGCCATGATCTCTGAATTGTTTCCAATTGCAACTTTAATTACGCCTAATTTAGATGAGGCATCGCTATTGCTGGGTCGTGAGATTAGCGGGCCCAATGATTTCAAACTTGCAGCCGAAGAATTGCTCGACATGGGGCCACAAGCAGTGCTTATTAAGGGCGGGCATCTTGATAGTACACACACTCAAATTACAGATTACTTAATGTGGCGCACCATCGAAGATGGGTTGGAAGTGGTGCAGACAAAAGAGTTCAAGCACTATCGTGTTAATACGGTAAATACTCACGGCACTGGTTGCTCTTTGGCATCAGCAATTGCGACATACCTTGCTGATGGTCATGACCTGAGTCATGCGGTTGCTAAGGCAATTGCATATGTTGAGGCAGGGCTTGAGGCAGGTCGCTTCTTAAGTATTGGTGAGGGCCCGGGACCTTTATGGCATATGCACGACTTCTACCCAACGGCACTACTGGATGAGAAAGAAAGGTTTTAACTTCTCTTAAGCTTGCATCAGCTCTTGCAAGTGTTTCACCGCAGCCTTTGGATCTTTGGCTTGGGTAATGGCTCTCACTACAGCAACTGAACCAACACCGCTTTTAGCGACTGCACGAATGCTATCTTGATCAATGCCGCCAATAGCTACCAGCGGGTAGTGACTCATAAGCTTGGCATACTGATAAAGACGACCAAGTCCTTGAGGGGCAGTAGGCATCTTCTTGAGATTTGTCGGAAAGACGGCACCCATAGCAATATAGCTTGGGCAAAAACGATCGGCATAAGCAAGCTCTGCATAACCATGGGTGCTTAAGCCTAAGCGCAAACCTGCCGCACGAATCTCATCTAAGTCAGCGACTTCCAGATCTTCCTGACCAAGATGCACTCCATAAGCCCCAGCATCAATCGCCTCTTGCCAATAGTCGTTAATAAATAAAAGGGTTCTACTATCTTTAACTGCAGCAACAGACTCTTTAATTTGTTTTCTGATCTTAGATTTGTCTTCAGATTTGAAACGCAACTGCACCGTCGGAATTTCTGCATCAACCATGCGCTTAACCCAATCAGCATCAGGCATCACGCCATACAAGCCTAAGCGTTTTGGACACTCTTTGAACGCATTGGGATTCATATTGCGAGTCCAAGGCAGTAAGTCAAAATGCTCTGGCCTACTAGGCCATTTAAAGGGATTGAAGCCACCGTCTTGCAAGGTCATTCGTGACCAAGCCTTGCCTAGGACGCGCGCATCGGATTCAATAAATCCCATTTCAACAGCGGCCAAAGCGCCAGCTAATTCGTAATGATCAACTGCTGCCTCATTATCAATTTGTGGTGGTGGCGTATTTAAGCTAAAAGCTGGAATCGGAATGCAAAGATCCGCATTGCGATGCGCAGCAACAATTTGGTCGGCAAGATCACGAATCAGACTCATTAGTTCAGTGTACTTAACTTCATTAAGAGTGGTGCCAAAAAGGCGTTCCCACCAAAGGCGTGCTGGCT
>JACCDX011786487.1_pt1 | contig 15357 bp, 15 predicted proteins | sample 7449681 | NCBI WGS metagenome assembly JACCDX01 (sample SAMN15323450, study PRJNA562643) | freshwater metagenome | isolation source: river surface water | place: USA:Blue River Watershed | collected 2017-08-18 | reverse complement strand
CGCTTTGGCATCAACGTGAATGCCATTTGCCCGGGTTACATCGACACCGAGATCAACCACCACCATTGGGACACCGAGCAGGGCCGCAAACTCATCCAGATGTTGCCGCGCAAGCGGGTCGGCCAGCCGCGCGACCTCGATGCCTTGTTGGTGATGCTCGCCAGTGGCGAGAGCCAGTTCGTCAACGGCGCGGTCATCGCCGCCGACGATGGCTTTGCCCTCTGAGCGCAGGGGCATCGCGCATGAAAATCGAGATTCCCGCGCGCAAGCGCTTGGTCCATGAGGCCCTGCTCCCGATCCGTTGGGGCGACATGGACGCCATGGCCCACGTCAACAACACCGTCTATTTCCGTTACATGGAAACCGTGCGACTCGACTGGTTTGAGTCCATCGGCGTGAAACTGGACCCCTTGGGGCAAGGGCCGGTGATCGTCAACGCCTTTTGCAACTTTCACCGCGCCTTGGTTTATCCGGGACAGGTGCGGGTCAAGATGTACGCCAGCGACCCCGGTCGCTCGACCTTCGAGACCTGGGTCACGATGGCATACGACGAGCAGCCCGGGGTCTTTTACGCCACCGGGGGCGCGACCACCATCTGGGCGGACATGAAAAACGAAACTTCGGTGCCCCTGCCCGAACACATTCGGGCCTTGGTCACGGTCTGAATTTCGTCACTCTTGGCGCGTGGGTCAGGGCGGGGCCTGCCTGACCGATCGGCTCACTTTTTCGGCAAACGGCCCATGAGGTAGAACTCGGGGTTGGGCATCATGCCGCTGAAACTGGCCATGCGGTTGGACAGTCCAAAGAACGCCGTGATGGCGGCGATGTCCCAGGCGTCCTCGTCGTCCAGGCCGTGCGCGCGCAGGGCCTCGAAATCGGCGTCTTCGATCTGGTCCGAGTGTTGGCAAACCTTCAGGGCAAAGTCGAGCATGGCGCGCTGACGCGGGGTGATGTCGGCCTTGCGGTGATTGACCGCCACCTGATCGGCGACCAGGGGTTTTTTCTCGTAGATCCGCAAAATGGCCCCGTGTGCCACCACACAGTACAGGCAGTGGTTGGCGGCGCTGGTGGCGGTGACGATCATTTCGCGATCCCCTTTGCTCAGGCCGCTGGTGCGACCCACCGTCTCGGGCATCATCAGGGCGTCGTGGTAGGCAAAAAAGGCCCGCCACTCGGCGGGCCGGCGGGCCAGCGCCAGAAAGACGTTGGGCACAAAGCCGGCCTTTTCCTGCACCTCCAGCACGCGTTGTCGGATGTCGTCGGGCAGGTCCTTGATCTCGGGGGCGGGGTATCGGCTCATGGGCAAGTCCTTAGTTTTTCCGGGCGGCCCAGTAGGTGGCCCCCTCGGGGCCATAAAGCTCGGCATGGGGGGTGTTTTTGTCCAAACGGAACTCGTCGCCCGGCTGCAGCTCCTGCGTTTCTTGACCCACGGTCAGCCACATGTGACCCGCCACCACCAGCGCGCGCACGGAAAACGGGTGGGTGTGCGACTCTTGCACGCTGTTGGGGCCCCAACTGCGCTCAAGGACTTCGTCGAAGCCTTCGGACAGGCGCTCGGCGCGGTATTGATCCAGGGTGGGCAGAGGCAACATGGGCATCTCCTTGGAAAAGGGGTTTGAAAGTGTTGTATCGTATCGGTTTTCCCATCATCCTTCACAGGAGCTCTGTGTGAACAAGATTTATCCATCAGCGGCCGAAGCCCTCAAGGGCGTTTTGGCCGATGGCCAATTGATGGCCGTGGGCGGCTTTGGGTTGTGTGGCATTCCCGAAGCCCTGATCGATGCGGTGCGCGACAGCGGCGTCAAGAACCTCACCGTGATTTCGAACAACGCCGGGGTCGATGGTTTCGGTCTGGGCAAATTGCTCGAGACCCGTCAGATCAAGAGAATGATTTCGTCCTATGTGGGTGAGAACAAGGAATTCGAGCGCCAGTACCTGGCTGGCGAACTGGAGTTGGAATTCACCCCGCAAGGCACCCTGGCCGAAAAGCTGCGCGCCGGCGGCGCGGGCATCCCGGCCTTTTTCACCAAGACGGGTGTGGGCACCATCGTCGCCGACGGCAAGGAGCTGCGCGAGTTCGATGGCGAAACCTATGTCATGGAGCGATCGCTGGTGCCTGACGTGGCCTTGGTCAAAGCCGATGTGGCAGACCGTTCTGGCAATTTGCGCTTTAACCTGACCGCCCGCAATTTCAATCCCGCGGCAGCCACTGCCGGCAAGATTTGCATCGTTGAAGTCGAGCGCATCGTCGAGACAGGTGACATCGCCCCCGATGACGTGCACCTGCCGGGCATCTACGTGCACCGCATCGTGCACAACCCGACGCCTGAGAAACGCATTGAAAAGCTGACCACCCGCGACCGCAAATAAGGAGTGAACATGCCCTGGACCCAAGATCAGATGGCGGCGCGTGCCGCCCAGGAATTGAAAGACGGTTTTTATGTCAACCTCGGCATCGGCATTCCGACCCAGGTCGCCAACCACGTGCCCGACCACATGGAGGTCTGGCTGCAGTCAGAAAACGGCATGATGGGCATCGGTCCCTTTCCCACCGAGGACGAGGTCAACGCCGACCTGATCAATGCCGGCAAGCAAACCGTCACCACCATCAAGGGCACCTCGATTTTTGGCAGCGACCAGTCTTTCGCCATGATCCGCGGCGGCAAGATCAACCTGTCCATACTGGGCGCCATGCAGGTGAGCGAAAAAGGCGACCTGGCCAACTGGATGATTCCCGGCAAGATGGTCAAGGGCATGGGCGGGGCGATGGACCTTGTCGCCGGCGTGCCGTATGTGATCGTGCTCATGGAACACGTGGCCCGCAAGAAAGACGGCACCGAGGACCTGAAAATTTTGCCCGAGTGCACCTTGCCCTTGACGGGGCAAAAGGTGGTCGATCGCATCATCACCGACCTGGCCGTGATGGATGTGACCCCGCAGGGGCTCCAGGTCGTTGAACTGGCCCCAGGCGTTACCCCCGAGCTGCTGCAGTCCAAGACGGGTGTCAAGCTGAACTTTTGACGGTTTGAATGGTTTGAGTCGCTTCACCGTTTTGTCATGGCGGTGTGATACAAATTCGCCATGATGAACAGGTTGCTGTCGATCGGGCTGTGGGGCTGCGTGTGGCTCGCTTCGCCTTTGGCGTGGGCGGCGCGACCCATGAACACCGACGACGCCAACGTCGTGGACCCAGGCAGTTGCCAACTGGAGTCCTGGGTCAAGCACTCGGGTTCGGGCACCGAGCGCTGGGCCTTGCCGGGTTGCAACGTCTTTGCCGACACCGAGCTCACCCTGGGCGGCTCGACCCAGGGCTCTCAAAGCGAGGGTGCCAGCAACTGGACCCTGATCCAGTTCAAGAAGCGCTGGGTCAGACTGGAGCCTGGGCATTGGGGGCTGTCGACCAGCATCGGGCATGTCGATGGGCGTGGGTCCACGGGTCAATTGCCCACCAACAGTTTGCTCTATCCGGTGCGCGACGGCTACCTCAATGTGCCCATGACCTACCTGTCCAGGAACGGCTGGTTGATCCACCTCAATGCGGGATGGATCCAGCACCAACTCGATCGAAAAAACCGCCCGACCTGGGGGGTGGGCGGGGAGTGGCCCCTGAACATGCGCACGTACCTGATTGCCGAAACCTATGGCGAGGCCGGCACCCGCACCAAATACCAAGTGGGTTTGCGCACCTGGATCAAACCCCAGAAGTTCCAACTGGACACCACCTTTGGGCAACCCTTCGGGGTGGGGGGTGACCAACGTTGGCTCTCGATCGGCATCCGCTGGCTGGGCGACCCCTTGTTTTGATGTGTTTCAACCGAGGATTTCTTGACCTAAGTCATGTCCGCTCTGTAAAGTTCATGTACCCTTCAGGGTATTGTCAACAAGGAGATGTTTCATGAAAATTCTGGTTGCCACCGATGGGTCCAAGGCCTCGCTTGCCGCCGTTCAGTACGCCGCTCAGCTGGCCGTGGCCTTGCGCACCAAGGACCGTGTGACGCTGCTCAGCGTGCACGACCACCTGGCGTTCAAACACGTCAAGCGCTTTGTCAGCAAAGGGGCGATCGAAGAGTATTTGCGCGACCTGAGCGAGGCCGAACTGGCCCCGGCCCGGGCCGCCATGGAGAAGTCGCGCGTCAAATTCGACATCGAGATCCGCCAGGGCCATGTGGCCGATGAGATCATCAAAGCCGCCAGCGACGGCGGTTTTGACATGATCGTGATGGGGGCCAAAGGCCGCTCTGCCCTCAAGGACCTCTTGCTGGGTTCGGTGGCGCAGCGGGTGCTCTCGACCGCCAAGATCCCGGTCGTGTTGGTCAAGTGACCCAGGCGTCCTGAATCCAACGGGGCCGTTGGCGCGCAGCCCGGGGGGGGGGGGGCCATTTGAGGCGGCCCCCGTCATCCCCGGCGGGTTGGCGATCGTGCGAAGCCAAAAAAAGGGCCACCCAGGGGTGGCCACGTCCGTGTTGGAGCGGGCGATGGGAATCGAACCCACGTCTTGAGCTTGGGAAGCTCAGGTCCTGCCATTGAACGACGCCCGCCTGAACAGGCATTGTAGTGCAGTCGCGGGCGCCCCTCAGGTCGCGGTCTTGAGGCTGCGCTGCATGGCGCGGCCCGCACGCTCAAAATACTTCATGGACACATCGGTGCAGACCACGTATTTGGTGCGCCGGTTGTCGCCTTCAAATCGGTGCTCGATCAAGCCCATCTCCAACAAGGCGTCGAGCTTGCGGTGCATGGTGGCGGGTGAGGCGATCGAAGACAGCCCCATGACCTCGGTGACGGTCAAGGGACTGCCGGCATGCTGTCGGACCGCAATTTCTTCCAACAGACGACGGCACTCCAGGTCCATGGCCGGCAGCTCGGATTCGGCCTCCAATGCGTGCAAAACGTTGAGGAAGCGAAGATAAATCTGGTGTGCTTTCATATAAATGCGCCTTATTTGAATCTTTGGCTGCCAAAATTGTATACCTGATCAGGTTTTATTTCAGGACGTCGCCCACGCAGAGGTATTTCATCTCCAAATACTCGTCCATGCCATGGCTCGAGCCCTCACGCCCCAGACCCGATTGCTTGACCCCGCCGAAGGGCACGTGCTCGGTGGCGATGATGCCCACGTTGATGCCGACCATGCCGTACTCCAGCGCTTCACTGACGCGGAAGATGCGGCCCACATCGCGGCTGTAAAAGTAGCTGGCCAGGCCATATTCGGTGTGGTTGGCCATCTCGATGACCTCTTGCTCGGTCTTGAACTTGAAGACCGGGGCAAAGGGGCCAAAGGTTTCCTCGCGGGCGCAGGCCATGTCGGGGGTGGCGTGGGCGACCACCGTGGGCTCAAAAAACTGCCCTTGAAGGGCTTGGCCACCAGTGACCAATTGGGCGCCCTTGTCCAGGGCGTCTTGCAGGTGTCGCTTGACCTTTTCGACCGCAGCGGGCTCGATCAGGGGACCTTGCACCACGCCTTCTTCGAAGCCGTTGCCGACTTTGAGGGCTTTGACCTTGGCGGCGAATTTCTGCACGAAGGTGTCATAAACCCCTTCTTGCACATACAAACGATTGGCGCACACGCAGGTCTGACCCGCGTTGCGGTACTTGCTGGCGATGGCCCCCTCGACCGCCGAGTCGATGTCGGCATCGTCAAAGACGATGAAGGGCGCGTTGCCACCGAGCTCCAGGGACAACTTTTTGATCGTCGGGGCGGATTGGGCCATCAGGATGCGTCCCACCTCGGTGCTGCCGGTGAACGAAATGTGACGCACCGTGTCGCTGGCGCAAAACACCTTGCCGATGGCGATGCTGTTGTCGCTGTCGGCGGTCAGCACATTGAGCACCCCAGCGGGGATGCCGGCACGAACGGCCAACTCGGCGGCGGCCAAGGCGGTCAGGGGGGTCAACTCAGCCGGTTTGATCACCACCGGACAGCCGGCGGCCAGGGCCGGGGCGACTTTGCGGGTGATCATGGCCAGCGGGAAGTTCCAAGGGGTGATGGCCGCGCACACGCCTATGGGCTGGCGCAACACCAGCAGGCGCCGGTTGTTGTCGAACTGCGGCAGGGTTTCGCCATTGACGCGCTTGGCCTCTTCGGCGTACCACTCGACAAAGCTGGCCCCATAGACCACTTCGCCCTTGGCTTCGGCCAAGGGCTTGCCTTGTTCGGCGGTCATCAGGCGACCCAAGTCTTCGACGTTGGCCATGAGCAGGTCATACCACTTGCGCATCACGATGCTGCGCTCTTTGCCGGTCTTGTTGCGCCACGCCGCCCAGGCTTGGTGGGCGGCCGAGATGGCTGCCTCGGCCTCCGCGGGCCCCAGGTTGGCGACATCGGCCAGTTTCTGGCCGGTGGCGGGGTCCAGCACGTCAAAGCGGGACTGGCCTTTGACCCAGGCGCCATGGATCAGGGCATCGGTTTTGAGCAGTGTGGGGTCGTTGAGCAGATTCAGGGGGGAGGTTTTCATGTCCATGGTTTGGGTCTCCGTCTGGGAATTCCCCCGAGCATACGCCGCTGGGTAAAACCCGCCAAGCCGTCGGGTGACAGGGGCCGGCGTTGAGCCGGGTGGGGTGGGCGATCTGGGATAATCCCAGGCATGAAAACGCCCCAAATGACCGTCGCGCAAATTCGCGCCTCTTTTCTGGACTTTTTTGAGCAGCGGGGCCACACCGTGGTGGCCTCAAGCCCGCTGGTGCCCGGCAACGACCCGACCCTCATGTTCACCAACTCGGGCATGGTGCAGTTCAAGGACGTCTTCCTCGGGACCGATCGGCGCAGCTATGTGCGCGCCGCCTCGGTGCAGGCCTGCTTGCGTGCGGGGGGCAAGCACAACGATTTGGAAAACGTGGGCTACACCGCCCGCCACCACACCTTCTTCGAGATGCTGGGCAACTGGTCGTTTGGCGACTATTTCAAACGCGAGTCACTCAAATGGGCCTGGGAACTGCTGACCCAGGTCTATCACCTCCCACCCGAGCGCTTGCTGGCCACCGTCTACGCCGAGGACGACGAGGCCTTCAACATCTGGACGCAAGAGATTGGCTTACCCCCCGATCGCGTGATTCGCATCGGCGACAACAAGGGCGGACGGTACAAGAGCGATAACTTTTGGATGATGGCCGACACCGGCCCCTGTGGCCCATGCTCGGAGATCTTTTACGACCACGGTCCGCACATCGCCGGAGGTCCCCCGGGCAGCCCCGACGAAGACGGCGACCGCTACATCGAGATCTGGAACAACGTGTTCATGCAGTTCGAGATGCACGAAGACGGCTCGCTGACCCCCTTGCCCGCCCCCTGCGTGGACACCGGCATGGCCCTGGAGCGTTTGGCCGCCATTTTGCAGGGTGTGCACAGCAACTACGAAATCGACCTGTTTGACACCTTGATCAAGGCCGCCGCCCGAGAGACCGGTTGCGCCGACCCGCACAGTCCCAGCTTGCGGGTGATTGCCGATCATTTGCGCGCCACCGCCTTTTTGGTTGCCGACGGCGTGATCCCCAGCAACGAGGGGCGCGGCTACGTGCAGCGGCGCATCGTGCGTCGGGCCATCCGCCACGGCTACAAGCTGGGCCGCAAGACCCCGTTCTTTTACAAGCTGGTGCCGGTGTTGGTCGAACTCATGGGCGATGCTTATCCCAACCTCCAGGGCAACGCCCAGCGCATCGCCGATGTGCTCAAGGCCGAGGAAGAGCGGTTTTACGAGACCTTGGAAAACGGCATGCAGATCCTGGACGCCGCACTCGACGGTGGGGCCCAGCGCTTGTCGGGCGACGTGGCGTTCAAGTTGCACGACACCTACGGCTTTCCCCTGGACTTGACCAACGATGTGTGCCGCGAAAAGGGCGTGAGCGTCGATGCCGATGGCTTTAACGCCGCCATGAACCGTCAAAAAGAACAGGCCCGAGCGGCGGGTAAGTTCAAGATGGACAAAGCGCTTGACTATCAAGGCGCGGGCAACCGCTTTGTGGGTTACGAGCATTTGCAGGCCGACGCCCGTGTGCTGGCCCTGTATGTCGACGGCACCCCGGTGTCGCAATTGCAGCCGGGTCAGTCGGGTGTGGTGGTGCTCGACACCACCCCGTTTTATGCCGAGTCGGGTGGGCAGGTCGGCGACTGTGGCCAATTGCGGGCGGGTGCGACCACCTTTGATGTCCAAGACACCCAAAAAATCAAGGCCGATGTGTTTGGCCACCACGGCACGCTGTCGGGCGGTTCCCTGAGTGTGGGCGACCCCGTCCAGGCCCAAGTCAACACCCAGGCCCGCGCCGCCACCGTGCGCAACCACAGCGCCACCCACCTCATGCACAAAGCCTTGCGCGAGGTGCTGGGCGAGCACGTGCAACAAAAAGGCTCGCTCGTCACCCCGGCGCGCACCCGTTTTGACTTTGCCCACAACGCCCCGGTGAGCGACGAGCAGATCCAGCGCATCGAGGCCCTGGTCAACGCCGAGGTGCTTGCCAACGCCGCCACCCAGGCCCGGGTGATGGACATCGAGTCGGCCCAAAAGACGGGCGCCATGATGCTCTTTGGCGAGAAATACGGCGAGACCGTGCGTGTGCTTGACATCGGCACCAGCCGCGAATTGTGCGGCGGCACCCACGTGCGTGCCACGGGCGACATCGGCCTGTTCAAGGTCGTGGCCGAATCCGGCGTTGCCGCAGGGGTGCGTCGCATCGAGGCGGTCACCGGGGAAAACGCGCTGGCCTATTTACAAGGGCTGGAGCAAACCGTGGCGCACGCGGCCCAGATGCTCAAGACCCCCACCGATCAGTTGCAGGGGCGCATTGGCCAAGTGCTGGACCAGGTGCGCGGCTTGGAAAAAGAAATCGCCGCCCTCAAGGGCAAGCTCGCCTCGACGCAGGGCGATGAGCTGTTGACCCAGGCGGTGGACATCAAGGGTCTGAAAGTCTTGTCCGCGCAGCTGCCAGGGGCCGATGCCAAGGTGTTGCGCGAAACCCTGGACAAACTCAAGGACAAGCTCAAGACTGCCGCCATCGTGCTGGCCACCGTGGATGGTGACAAGGTGCAAATCGCCGCCGGGGTGACCGCCGACAGCGTGTCCAAGGTCAAGGCGGGCGATCTGGTCAACTTTGTCGCCCAGCAGGTCGGGGGCAAAGGCGGCGGCAAGCCCGACATGGCCATGGCGGGGGGCACGCAACCCGCGGGCCTGCCCCAGGCCTTGGCCAGCGTGGCCGATTGGGTCGCGGCCAAGCTCTGAGGGGCCATGAGCGCAGCTGCCACCCCACCCGACGTGGCGCACCCGCGCGCGATACGCAGTTTTGTGCGGCGCACCGGGCGTGTGACGACGGGTCAGGCCAAGGCCTTTGAGGCCCTGGGCCCGGACTTCATCGTGCCGCACCAGGCCAAGGCACTGGATGTCGATCGCGCTTTTGGCCCCCTGTTGGCTGGGCACCCGTTGGTGTTGGAAATCGGGTTTGGCATGGGAGAGGCCACGGCCCACATCGCTGGGGTTTTGCCCGACACGCGGTTTTTGTGTTGCGAGGTGCACGAACCCGGCGTCGGCGCCCTGCTCAAACGCATCGGCGAACACGGGTTGCGCAACATTCGCATCGTCGCGCACGACGCGGTCGAGGTCCTGCGCGACATGATCCCCCACGGCGCCCTCGATGGCGCGCATGTGTTTTTCCCCGACCCGTGGCACAAAAAACGCCACCACAAGCGCCGTCTGATCCAGCCGCCGCTGGTGCATGAATTGGCCTTGCGCCTCAAACCGGGTGCCTACCTGCACCTGGCCACCGATTGGCAACCCTATGCGGAGCAGATGCGCCAAGTCCTCTCGGGTGAGCCTTTGCTGCGCAACACATCGCCTCACCCTGAAGGGTGGGCCGACAAGCCGCATTACCGCCCGCTGACCAAATTTGAAAACCGTGGCCTGCGCCTGGGGCACGGCGTTTGGGACTTGGTGTTTCAGCGCGTCTGAGCACTCAAAACGCCGCACACCGCCCGCCGGCAGAGGCTGCCAACGGGTTGGCCGGGTCGATCGACCAACCCGCTTGTGCCAAGCGGCTGGCCGCATCGCCCAGGCAACGTGCCGCGTCACTCAGATCCAGCGGCAAGGCACCGTTTTGCTTCGAGAGTTTTTCACCATTCGCGCCCAGCACCAGCGGCACATGCAGGTAACGCGGGGTCGACAAGCCCAAGGCTTGTTGCAAGACGATCTGGCGCGCGGTGTTGTCCAGCAAATCTGCGCCCCGCACCACGTCGCTCACCCCCTGGGCCGCATCGTCAACCACCACCGCCAACTGATAGGCCCACAGGCCATCGGCGCGGCGCAGCACAAAATCGCCCACTTCGGCGGCCACATCCTGGGTCTGAGGCCCCAGGCGGCGATCGGTCCAGCGCACCAGCGGCCCATGACCAAGATCGCGCAACACCCGGGCCACATCCAGTCGCCAGGCCCGCCCCGTGCGCCCGCGCAGCCCGTCTCGGCAAGTGCCTGGATAGACGGCGCTGGCATGGCGCTCGGGACTCACCCCTGCCAGGGCCAAGGCTTGCTCGATGTCGCGCCGTGAACACGCGCAGGGGTATGCCCAGCCGCGCGCCACCAGCTGGTCCAGGGCTTGGGCATAGGCCCGGTGGCGTTGTGATTGCACCATGACCTCGCCATCGGGATGCAGACCCAGCGCCCGCAACTGACGCAAGATCAAATCGGTTGCATCAGGCACGCATCGCGGGCCATCGACGTCCTCGATGCGAACCAGCCAGTGCCCTTCGTGGGCTCGGGCATCGAGCCAGCTGGCCAGCGCGGTCACCAGTGAGCCCGCGTGCAAAGGGCCGGTGGGCGAGGGGGCAAAGCGGCCGACATAGGACAGGTCCATGGCGGAACTTTACCCCGAATCACCCGCCTCGGCAGGGACTTGCGGCTTGCACTAAACTCAATTCATCACCAAGGACATTCATGATCACATTGCGACCTTCCCAGGAGCGCGGCTGGGCCGACCACGGGTGGCTAAAGTCGTATCACAGTTTTTCATTTGCCGATTACCACGACCCGCGTTACATGGGGTGGGGCAATCTGCGCGTCATCAACGAGGATCGGATCGAGCCAGGAACGGGTTTTGGCACCCACGGCCATCGCGACATGGAAATCATCAGCTATGTGCTGTCGGGTGAATTGGCGCACAAAGACAGCATGGGCCATGTCAAGTCGATTCCACCGGGCGACATTCAGCGCATGAGTGCGGGCCGGGGCGTCATGCACAGCGAGTTCAACCACGCGCCCCAGCAACAAACCCATTTTTTGCAGATTTGGATCTTGCCCAATCAGCGCGGAATCGATCCCAGTTACGAACAAAAGGCGGTGCCCCCATCGGCCAAGCGCGGGCAGTTGGCCTTGATTGCCTCGCCCACCGGGGGGGAGCATGCCGTGCGCATCCACGCGGACGCCAGCCTCTGGGCTGGCGTGTTTGACGGGGATCAGCAGGCCCAGTTGGACTTGCCAGCCGATCGACTGGCGTATGTTCACCTGGTGCGCGGTCGTTTGCAGGTCAACGGACACACCTTGTCCGCGGGCGACGCTCTGCTCATGCGCGACGAGCCGCACGTGCGCATGCAAGGCGGTCAGGAGGCCGAGGTGTTGCTGTTTGACCTCGCCCCCTGACCCTTTCTTTTTTTTCTTTCACAGAAGGTCATCCCATGACTCAAACCGTTGTTGTTTACCACTCCGGGTACGGCCACACCGAACGCGTGGCCGAGTTCGTCGCCAAGGGCGCTCAGGCCAAGTTGCTTCCCATCGACGCCGATGGCCACCTGAGCGACGCCGACTGGGCCCTGCTCGACGCTGCTGACGCCATCATTTTTGGTTCGCCCACCTACATGGGCATGGCGTCTTGGCAATTTAAAAAGTTTGCCGACGCCACCTCGAAAAAATGGCTCTCCAGTGCTTGGAAGGACAAGGTGGCCGGCGGCTTCACCATTTCCGCCAGCCCGAGTGGCGACAAACTGTCGACCTTGCAATATTTCATCACCCTGGCGATGCAAAACGGCATGATCTGGGTGGGGCAACCGGCGCAAAACGACGGCACCATCAACCGTTTGGGTTCTTACAGTGGCCTCATGGCCCAGGTGGGGCCCACCAGCCCAGCGGCCGACATTCCCCAGTCGGACCTGGACACCGCCTTGGCCTATGGTCAGCGGGTGGCTCAGGTGGCGGCCAAGTGGCGCGGCTGATGTGGCGCGCAGGGTGCGGCCTCGACCTCAGCCCAGGGGCTTGAGGTCGCTGCCCAGGGACTCGCGCTCGTCGAACACAAAACAGCCGCCGATGTAGTGGGCGTGGCCCACCTCTTCGAAATACTTCAGGATCCCGCCCTCGATCTGATAGACCGAGTCCAAGCCCAGGTTTTGCAAATAGAGGGCGGCTTTTTCACAACGGATGCCCCCGGTGCAATACGACACCACGGTTTTGCCGCGCAATTCATCGAGGTGCGCGGCGGCCGCTTGCGGAAAGTCGCTGAACTTGTTCATGCGCCAGTCGATCGCGCCCAGGAACGCCCCATGATCGACCTCAAACGCATTGCGCGTGTCCAGCGTGACCACGGGGCGGCCCCTGTCGTCGTGCCCCTGATCCAGCCAGCGCTTGACCGTTGCCGGGGCCACGGCTGGAGCGCGACCTTGAACCGGTCGGATGGTGGGTTGGTTCATGCGGATGATCTCGCGCTTGACTTTGACCAGCATGCGCCGAAAGGGGGGACGATCGGATGGGCTTTCCTTGACCTGCAGGTCGGCCAGTCGGGGGTCTGCGCGCAAACGCCCCAGCCAGCTCCGGACCGACGCTTCGGGGCCGGCCAGAAACAAGTTGATGCCTTCGGGGGCCAGCAACACCGTGCCTTTTAGACCCAGTTCCAGCGCCCAGTCCAGCAAAGGCTGTCGCATGGCTGACGCATCGTCCAATTCGACAAACTTGTAGGCTGAAATATTGAGAATCGGGCTCACCGACGTGATTGTATGCCGCATAGAATGTTTCCCATGTTTGTCCACCTGCGTCTACACACCGAGTTCTCCGTGGTCGATGGCACCAATCGCATCGACGACGTGGTCAAGGCCGCGGCCGCAGACGGTCAACCGGCCCTGGCCATGACCGACCTCAACAACCTGTTTGGGGCGATCAAGTTTTACAAAGAAGGGCGAGCCAAAGGCGTCAAACCCCTGTTGGGCGCCGAGGTCATCGTCGAAGGTCTGGGCGCCGATCCAGGGGTCTTGCAGCGCGTGATCTTGCTGGTTCAAAACCACACCGGGTACCTGCATTTGTGTGAGCTGCTGGCGCAGGGCTGGACCCAGCATGTGGTGCGTGAGCAGGCCGTGCTCAAGTGGGACTGGATCACGCGCCAGGCCGAGGGCTTGATCTTGTTGTCGGGGGCCCAGGCGGGTGCTTTGGGGCAAGCCCTGATCCAGGGTGACGGGTCACGTGCCCGAGAAATCGCGCTCCAGATGGCGGCGGCGTTTCCGCACCGCTTCTACATTGAATTGCAACGCGCCGGTCGCAGCGACGACGAGGCCCATGTGCAAGCCGCCGTGCAACTGGCGGCTCGCCTGAAGCTGCCGGTGGTGGCCACCCATCCCGTGCAATTCACCCGACCCGACGATTACGAGGCCCACGAGGCGCGGGTTTGCATCGCCGAGGGGGAAATCCTGGGCAACCCGCGACGCGTGCGCAAATTCACCCGCGAGCAGTATTTCAAAACCTCGGCCCAAATGGCTGAATTGTTTGCCGATCTCCCCTCGGCACTGGCCAACAGCGTGGCCATCGCCCAGCGGTGCAACCTGAGCCTGACCTTGGGCAAGCCCCAATTGCCCGACTACCCCACGCCCGAAGTCAATGGCCAGCGCTTGAGCATCGAGGCTTATTTTCGGCACGCCTCTCAAGAGGGCCTGCGCCAGCGCCTGGCGCAACTCTACCCCGACCCCGTTGAGCGCGAGGCCAAGCAAGGCGCGTATGAGGCGCGCCTGGAGTTCGAGATCGGCATCATCTTGAAGATGGGTTTTCCGGGTTACTTTTTGATCGTGGGAGACTTCATCCACTGGGCCCGACACCATGGCTGTCCGGTGGGGCCCGGACGGGGGTCGGGCGCGGGTTCGCTGGTGGCTTACGCCTTGCAAATCACCGACCTCGACCCCCTGCGCTACAACCTGCTGTTTGAGCGCTTCCTGAACCCCGAGCGCGTCTCGATGCCTGACTTCGACATCGACTTTTGTCAGGGCAATCGCGATCGGGTGATCGAGTACGTCAAAGACAAATACGGTCGAGACGCGGTCAGCCAGATCGCCACCTTTGGCACCATGGCGGCCCGCGCGGCGATTCGCGATGTCGGGCGCGTGCTCGACATGAGCTACACCTTTTGCGATGGCATCTCCAAGCTCATCCCCAATAAGCCGGGGCAACACATCACGATCGCCGACGCGATCCAGGCCGAGCCCGTGCTGGCCGAACGCCTGCAAAAAGAAGAAGACGTTCGCACCCTGATCGAGTTGGCGCAAAAACTCGAGGGCTTGTCGCGCAACGTGGGCATGCACGCCGGTGGCGTGCTGATCGCCCCCGGCAAACTGACCGATTTTTGCCCCCTCTACCAACAGCCGGGCAGCGACGCCGCGGTCAGCCAGTACGACAAGGACGATGTCGAGGCCGCAGGGCTGGTGAAGTTTGACTTTCTGGGGTTGGCCACGCTCACCATCCTCGAGCGTGCCCGTGAACTCATCCAAAAACGGCACAAAGGGCAGGCGGATTTTTCTTTTGATGCGATCCCTTTTGATGACCCAGCGACTTACAAGCTGTTCCAAGAAGGGCGCACCGAGGCCGTGTTCCAGTTTGAAAGCCGTGGCATGCAAGGCATGCTGCGCGATGCCCTGCCCAACCGACTGGAAGACCTGATCGCCCTCAACGCCTTGTACCGGCCCGGGCCCATGGACCTGATCCCCACCTTTGTCGCGCGCAAGCATGGCCGCGAGGAAGTGGTCTACCCGCACCCCCTGGTCGAGCCCGTGCTGTCGGAAACCTACGGCATCATGGTCTACCAAGAGCAGGTCATGCAGACCGCACAAATTCTGGGGGGCTACAGCCTGGGAGGCGCCGATTTGCTGCGCCGCGCCATGGGCAAGAAAAAGCCCGAGGAAATGGCGCAGCACCGCGAGATTTTCCGCGAGGGGGCCGCCAAAAACGGCATCGACCAGGCCAAGGCCGATGAGATTTTTGATTTGATGGAGCGCTTTGCCGGCTATGGCTTCAACAAGTCACACGCTGCCGCGTATTCGGTGCTGGCCTATCAGACTGGCTGGCTCAAGGTCCACTACACCGCCGAATTTTTTTGCGCCAACCTCACCATCGAACTCGACGACACCGACAAGATCAAGGTTTT
>JACCDX010614323.1_pt1 | contig 15358 bp, 17 predicted proteins | sample 7449681 | NCBI WGS metagenome assembly JACCDX01 (sample SAMN15323450, study PRJNA562643) | freshwater metagenome | isolation source: river surface water | place: USA:Blue River Watershed | collected 2017-08-18 | reverse complement strand
TTTACAAGAAAAACAACAACAATATAATTCAATGCTTTTATTAAGAGATTATTTAACGGATATAATGGAAACGGATAAACTTGTGGATGAACAATTGAGGACGGCAAAACACGAACAAAAAGATATAGTTGGAGAAATAGACAAATTAAAACAAGAATTAGATGAATTAATTAGATAACAAACTAACAAATAAAAATAAAATCTGTTTATATATATAATGAATCCACCACAAAATAATAATTTAGAACCAAATCTATTTAGTGGACCTTTTGCAGCTTTTGGACAAACTATTAATGGATTAAAAGACAAAATTTCCCAAATTCAAGCCCAACGCGTTTTAAATAAAAATACAATAAAAGATAAATTAGCCGAATTAGGAAGAAATATTGAAGAAATAGTACAGCAAACAACTAACAAATTACGTCCTTTAGCCGCAAGAAATGCCGAATTAACGCAGCAAGTACAACAACAACAAGGTCAGCTTCAACAATTACAACAACAGTTACAACAATTACAACAACAAACCGCTCAACTACAACAACAGATTCAAACTTTAACACAAGAACGAGATCAAATTAGTCAACAATTACAACAAGCCCAACAGCAATTACAACAAATACCCGGTTTACAACAACAAATTCAAGATTTAAATGGTCAAATAGCACAAAAGGACCAACAAATACAACAAGCAACTCAAGAAATGGATGATATTACTCAAAAGATTGGACAAGTTAATGTGGCTTTAACGACCGAAATTGACAAATTAAATGATTTAATTGGTAACGCAACTAATCAAGAAATTATGGATATTATTAATCAATTACAAGCTAGATTAGGTGAGATAATTAATAGTTTTAATAGTACTACTATTTCTGGAGGAAGAAGATATAAAAGAAAGACAAATAAGAAACATTTTAGAGGTGGTTATACATATACATCGAGTAAATCTTTAGATAGTGCTAGTAGCGTTATAAGTAGAAGAACTAAACGTAGACATAATACAGGTTCTTCTACTAAAAAAACTGGTTCTATAACTAGTTCTAGTAGAAGATCAACTGATTCTTTTTTTGGTAAAAGAAGAACAAGATCTAAATAGACTTAAAGACATTTATAATATATTATAAATAATGAAATATAATATATTATTTATAGGATTATTATTGATAGTAACTAACAACACCAGTTTTGGAGAAAAGATGAGGGCAAAAAATAGACGTAATTATTATAAAAAAGTTGAAGAAAAACGAATAGTAGATAATATGGATAAAATGCAATTAGTAAAATATTACAAATATAATTATAATTCAAATAATATATTGGTTGAACCAGATACAAAAAATAATACAAATACAAATACAAATACAAATACAAATTTAGTTGAAAACTCGTCAGATTATTGGAATTATATTTCTTTAATAGATTTATTTAATTTAGCAATTGTAGGATTATATTCTATTCTTTGGTAACAGATTAAAAATTATAATTAAATTTATTTTATACTAATAGTATATAATGAATTTATCTAAAGAAGCATCTAAATTATTAACTAACAAATATTTTTTATATTTTGTCGTTTTTCTAACGGCTACAAATCTTTTCGGATATTTAGCCACAAATAGATATAATGCAATTATTTTCTTCATTTTAGTTAGTTTGTTAACATATCAATTTAGTAAAAATATGACAATTATCTTATTAGTTGCATTACTTTCAACTAGTTTATTATTATCCAGTAAATTAATTCGTGAAGGTATGGAATCCGGTTCAGGAATGAAAAATGCTGTTGAAAAAGCTGGCGATATTGATCCTCAAATTAAGGCAGCAACTAAAGCATTAAATGAAACAGGTAGTGTTGAAAAGGCAAAGGCTAAATTACAGGAACAACCATTAGCTGATGTTAGTAAAACTGAAGGTCCTGTGAAGCCTAAAGATCCGAATAATCCGGAATTAAACGCAGCAGATGAAACCGGACCTCAAGGCGCTGGAACTACAAATGGCAAGAAGAGCAAAACTGCTTCTGCATCAGGCCCGCGTTTAGATTATGCCGCAACATTGGAAGAATCTTACAAGAATTTAGATAATATTTTAGGCGGAGATTCAATTCAAAAGTTGACAACAGATACTCAAAAATTGATGGCACAACAACAATCATTATTTAATACAATGAATAAAATGGTTCCAGTATTAGAAGGAGCACAAAATATGTTAAAAGGATTTGATATGAATAGTTTAGCAAAATCTTTGCAACAGGTCGGTAATTTAGGAGATATTAAATTACCTCAAATTCCTAAATAGATTTCCTAAATAAATTTTCTAAATAGATTTTAACAACAACCGAATCTATTACTATTTAAAGGTGCACCTGTTGTAGGTCTGATAGTTGTTGATTGGTTAGCAATTTTGTTTTTGGTGCGTTTTTTTATTTGAGAGGCCATTTTTAAAAATGCTTCATTAACATTTATGGAGGTTTTAGCCGATGTTTCGAGAAAAGAATAACCCGCTGCTTCTGCAAATGATGCACCTTGTTCGAATGTTACTTCTCTTTTTGTTGTCGCATCACTTTTGTTTCCAACTAACAAAATATCAACGTTTTCAGCCGCGTATCTATCTATTTCGTGTAGCCACTGTTTTACATTTACAAATGTATCTGAGTTAGTTATATCATAAACAACGATGATTCCGTGTGCACCTCTGTAATAACTTGAGGTTATAGTTCTGAATCGTTCTTGGCCAGCAGTATCCCATATTTGTAATTTAACGACTTTTCCATCTAAATCAACCGTTTTAATTTTAAAATCAACACCAATAGTTGAAATAAAACTTTCCGTATATGTTTCATCTGCAAAACGCAATAAAAGACAAGATTTACCTACACCGGAATCACCGATTAATAATATTTTAAATAAGTAATCATATTCGGATATCATTCGTATATTATAATATATTAAGTAATATTTATATTGATTTATTTATAAAATATTTCTTTAATATATTTTGGCATATATTAAATACTTATTAAAACAACTTAAAGACAACTAATTACTACATAGTAATAACAATGACTACAAATAAAATGACAATTACTAGAGGATTAGCTGAACTAAAATTATTGAAAATCGTATTACTTCCGCAATAAATGACACAAAGTTTGCGGTATGTGTTACTAAAAAGACAAATTATAATATAAATAAAAACGAATTTACATCACAGGTTTTAGCAAAACAACAGTCAATTAATGATTTAATTAATCGTAGAGAAAAAATTAAGGCAGCTATTATGAAAACAAACGTATTAACTATGGTAAAAATCGGTTCAAAAGAGATGTCTATTGCGGATGCAATTGAAATGAAGAAGATTATGCAATGTAAGCGAATTTTGTTGGATACTTTAAGACGTCAAAGACAGCAAGTTACACAAGAATGTGAAAATCATAAGGCAAAGGTAAAGCAAGCAATTGACGCAAATATTACACAAATTTGTAGTAGAGACGTGAAACCAGACCCCGCTACTATTCAAGATTTAACTGATATGATGTGGAAGAATGATCCTGTTGAAGTATACGACCCAATTAATTTAGATAAGACAATTGAAGCATTAAATGCCGAAATTGAGGAATTTAATTTAAATGTTGATTTTGCTTTATCAGAAATTAATTCATTAACTTTAATTGAGATTTAACAAAAATAATGTATTATTTTTGTTATTTGTTGCCCTTATTAAATGAAACGAAGAAATTGTTATTGCTGGATTCGAGGTCTGCCAAAAGAATAATTATACCTCACAACTAAAATATAATGGCTTAATTGCCAAATTATCGCAAGGATTTACGCTTCATTTGCGATGATTAAATTTAAAGCTAAAAATTCAAAATTTAAGGCTAAAAGTTCAAGATTTAAAGTTCAATGTAATTAAAGTTTAAGATTTAAGATTTAAAGTTAGATAAAATCCGTGAATCAGGTCGTCAGTTAAACTAACGGGTTATAACTTACCCCTTTGTACCGCACGGCTATTTAGTAAGGGCATATCATCACACATTGATGATGATATATCCTAATTGATTTTTAAATATTGTCGCAATTTTTTGCCAAATTCACCTTGTTGGTTTATTAAGTAATTTACTCTTTTATGCCATTCTTTGTCTCGTTTTAAATTACTTATTACCTTTATAGATTTACTTGTACCTAAACGTGTATAATGCCCTGATTTTGAATCTAATACGGAACCATATTTTCCCCAAATTTTATTTGTTTTTGATTTATTTTTTTTAATGTATTTCCTTTTTTTTGTTTTTTTTCCCGCCAGAACTTGAATTTGTAGGATTATATTCTTCTTGTAATTTATCTTTATTTTTTTCAAAATTGTAAACACTCATATAATCATTAATATCGGCATTTTCTCCAAAACTTTCTGTTAATTTATTTTTAAATTCTTCTTCTGTTTCTGGTAATACATTTAGAGCTAATTGAGATAATGTTCCTATTTTTTTGTTATTTAAGCTTTTATAAATAGATTTTTTCATTTCTTGCATCTCATCATAAGCGTCTAAAATTTCATCAATTATTTTTATTGCTTCAGTTGCATTAGTATAATTTCCTTTAATAATTTTTTCTTTATAATTTTTGTATATTTTTTTGTTAATTTCAGCTTCATTATATAGTTTACAAAATATATATTGGTAGTGAACACTCATCTGTTTTAAAACTTTAATAGAGCTCATTTTTATTTTATTTTGTATTTCTAAATTTAAATTTTTGCTTTTTTCTAAATCCTGTAAACCATTTCGTTTTTGTTCATTTAATTTACTTATATTAATAGTATTATCTGGATTTAAGGTTTTATTTAATTCTTTTTCTAAATCTCCTGGTAAAAAGATAAATCTGGCCATATATATTATTTATGTTATAAATGGATAAATCTTATGGATTAAAAAATTATTTAGAAACAAAAATATAAAATAAAGTTCGTAATCCACCGAATGTTTACAGATGGCTTAAAAGTAAACAAAATATAAATAAAGTAGTTAGAAACCATAATAATTCATATATAAATAAATGTATAAATCAAGAAAATACAAAAGATATAGTAATGCATACATATTCAAATAAACGCACATTAACTTATCACGATGCAGTAATACATAAAGTTAAAACTTATTTACCTTATATTTAATTAGTTTAATAATATTATTTATTGTATTATATATATATAATGATTAAAATAGTAGTAGCAAGATACAATGAAGATATTGAATGGACTAAAGAGTTTAATAATTTAATTATTGTTAATAAAGGAAATAAAATAGATAATATAGAAAACCAAATATATTGCATTAATGTAGGTAGAGAAGGTCATACTTATTATAGTTATATTTATGATAATTATGATAATTTGGATGACTATATTGTATTTTTACAAGGAAATCCATTTGATCATTCTCCAAATATTATAAAAAATTTAAAAGAGATAGTTGCAAATCCAGAAAAAATAAAAAATTTTTATTATTTAAGTGAATGGATTATTGATTGTAATTTATCTGGATGTAATCATCACGCCGGATTACCTTTAATTGATGTATATGAAAAAATATTTAAAGAAAAAAAAGAAAATATGAAGTTTTCTTTTGGTGCAGGAGCACAATTCGCAGTATCAAAATTAAATATTTTAAAACATCCAAAATCATTTTATAAAAATATTGTTGATCTTCTCAGCTACGATATAAATCCAATTGAAGGATTTTGTATTGAAAGGTTTCATTCAATTATTTTAAATAATGATAATAATATATTACCAAACAATGATAAAAGTATTATTGATTTAATAAGTATATATGATGAAAGAACAAGAGGCTTAATGTATTTCTTATATAAATGTTCTAAAAAATATAATGATATAAATATTATAAATATAAATATAAATACTCAAGATCGTGGAAATAATAATATAAATATAAAAGAATATACAATGTGTTATAATAAAAATTATCCAAATTTGTCAAAATTTTGTGGTCCAGATTGTTTTTTTTATGGATGGCCTTCAGCAAATATATCATCATTTGAAGAAACAAAAAATAAAATAATAAACAATTCAAATAATGTACCTACTATAAATAAAGTTGGATGGTACGGCAATATACAATCACCTTTATCAGATACAATCGAATTTAGAACTAGACCCCTATTATATATGTTAGGACAAAAATATCCCGAATTGTTAGATATTATAAATGTATATGTATCTCCTATGGATTCAATAATTAATGAGAAAATAAAAAATTATTTACCGTTAGAAGAATTAACAAAATATAAATATTTAATAGATATAGGAGGAAATGGATGGTCTGGAAGATTAAAATGGTTATTATATACTAAAAGGCCGTTATTGTTAGTTGATCGCATATATATAGAATATTTTTATAATGATTTAATTCCGTATTTTCATTATATTCCAGTAAATATGGATTTATCTAATTTAATGGAACAAGTGAAATGGATTATAGATAATCCAGAAAAAGCAAATAATATAGCTTTAAATGCTTTTAAATTTGCTTCTGATAATTTTACAGAAGAAAAATTATTAGAAAGAGTTTATTTTGTTTATAAAAATATAATTTCATAATCAAACATATTATTATAATATTTTAATATTATAATAATGGCGAAAAAATGTCCACCTGGAATATTTTGCATACAAAATTTAACTATAAGTTTTTTAGCAATAATTTTTTTGTTAGTTGGTTTCATTATTTATTCCAATTTAAAATCAAAAAAGGTTGTAAATAACGAATCTATCGATATTAACATAGGTCAACAACCAACACCAACTGGATTCTTCGGTTGGTTACCTAATTATCCATATAATAACGTATATAATTCTTGGTTTCAAAAAGATGTATTAAATGATTCCTATGCTGCTCCTTTAAAAGATGATCGGTTTGCTGTTGGTGTTTTTAATGTTACTCCAAATCTTGTTCCAATTAACGTATCAACTAACATCGGTGCTACAGCACCAGATACAAATTATAGACAAATCGGTATAATGCGTCCGCTAAATGGTGATGCAAAGGATAACATATTACCTTTAATGGGGCGCCCATTATTTACAAATCGCGACAAATGGCAATACTATACTATTTCTAATCAACATAATAATGTTAAGCTTCCAATATCTTATCAAGGTAGAAGTGCATTAAGTGACACAGGTGTGAATCAAATATATACAGGTGATACAGTATTTGTTGAGGGATATAATGAACCATTTGCTATTACAGTATATGAAAATGATACGATTAAATATTTACCTTATGTATAACAAAGTACATGGTATAACGAAGTACTCTATGTATAACGAAGTACTGCCCTATTTGTGGTGGATAACTAAGTAAGGTAAACACTCTTTAATGTCTTGTTTTTTAAATTAAATTGTTTCAAATTTTTTGCTGTTGTAAAATGATTTAGCATTTTAACTCCTTTTTTAAATTTTTTGCGTGTTTGCTTTCCTTGACTACCAATTTGTTTTAATAATCTAAATTTTGTTAGTTTCATTTATAATACATTATTAAAAATTATATTTATTTTTAAATTTATATATAAATATAATTCTATCTAAAATACTATAAATATGAATAATACTATTTATATGACCTATAAAAAATCCGTCCCTGATTTTGTATTCAAACGTTGGAAAGAATTAAATCCAAATTTCAAAATTGACTTTAGTTTTGATGAAGATTGCATCACTTTTTTAAAAACTAATTTTAATGCGGAAATTGCTGAATTATTTAAAACTATTCCTATTGGAATGTTTAAAGCCGATTTATGGAGATTATGTAAATTATATATAAATGGTGGAATATATTCTGACATAGATTTAGTACCATATATGGACCTAGATTCTATAACATCAGATAAAAATACAACATTTTACTCTTGTTTAGCAAAAGATGGCAAATCTATTTTTCAAGCATTTATGAAAGTTTCAGAACCTCGTTCACCTTTAATTTTAGCATTTTTAATATCGTTTTTACAAAATAAACCCTATTTTATTGAAAATGGACCAACATTTGATATGTACAATTGTATTAAATATAATTTTAATTTTGGCACAATTAAACCAGAAACAAAAATTAATTTAGATAAAGTTAAAATTTATATTAAAATCGGTCCAAATGACTCTAAAACGAAAATTATTGATTTAACTTATTTTCCAGATGATATTCAATATTCCATTGAATTAAACTTAAAATCTTTGCAAAATAGCTTTAAACTTAAAATAAACGATAATAAATTAAAAATTACACGCATTGATGAATTAAAAGATAATGGTTGGGAACAAAATTTGTCTTGTACTGTATATATCGATTCTAAACAATCAATATATTTATTTACTGAAAATGTAGGTTCAAATGGAGACTGGAGAACCAGTTTTGTAACTAACAATGGAGACAAAATATTTGATTCAAGACATCCAGATTATATTAGAGAAGTAGGTTGGACAATTTAACTCTAATATAGTTATTTATATAATAATTTAATATATTTATTATATAGATGAGTTGTCCTAATGCTACAGCACCTATAAATATTGATTTAGCAAATGTTGCCGGAAAATGTGACTTAAAATGCGACTATAAATTTCAATATACTACTAGTTCTTGTACTGCTACTAATAGAGGCGATTATATTTCGTTATCTTATGATAGTCAAACCAGTAATCCTGTATTATATAATTCTACTGGATATAACGTTCAAGAATTACGTCTATATTATCCTTCTTTACACGCCTTTTCCAATGTTAAAACTGATGCCGAACTTATAATAGTTCATCAATCTGCTACTGGTTCTAAACCTTTGTTAGTTTGTATTCCTATTAAAAGTTCCAATAGTTCCAGCATTAGTGCTAATCTATTTAGAACGGTTATAGATACAATGTCTTCTGCTGCTCCTTCTGATGGCGAATCTACTTCAGTTAATGCGGATAATTATAATTTAAATTATATAGTACCTAAGAAGCCATTTTTCTCATATAGTGCATCAGAACCATATCAACCTTGCTCTACATCTGTTGACTATATTGTTTTTAGTCCTAATATCAATACTTTAGATATAAATACAGAAACTTTACAAAAAATGCAAAAAATTATTAAACCAAATACATATGATATAAAAAAAGGTGCTCAATTATTTTATAACGAAAAAGGAGCAGGAAATAATGTTAATGGTGATGACATCTATATTGATTGTCAACCAGTTGGAGCATCAGATGAAGAAGAATTAGTTGTAACTGATAACGGTTTTACAACAATGTATTCTTTAAATGATTTTAAGAATAGCACATTTTTACAGATAATAATTGGACTAATAGTATTTGGATTATTGTTTTATTTATTAAGTATAATAATGGGTTCAATTAGAGGACAAAAAGGTGGTAATCCTTTTTCAAACATTAAATTTGGAAATAATATCAATGCAAACTAACAAAATAATATTATTATTATATATGGCAGATACATCCATATATAATAATCCAATAGAAGAAAATGGAGTTAAATATTACACAATACCATTAGGATATCCGGTTTGGAAAGCACATAAAACATTAAGTTTAGGAAATACACTTATATTAGAACCAAATAGACCTTATTTTTTTGGTTTAAAAGATATGAATCCAGCATATATTGAAAGTTATGAAGAAGAATATGGTGTTATATTTGAATTTGTTACAATGAGAGACTATAGATTAATAGCTTTAGATGATAAACAAACACAAACAACATTATATCAAAATGCACCAGCAAATATTAAACGCATTTTAGAGAACAATTACGGGTATCATAATAATTTACGTAATTCGGTTTCCGAACCAGATAGACAAATATCAGAATACATATGCTCTTTAGGTTATGATGGTTACGCAATTCACGATATGAGAACAGATAATATGGGAGGAATATTCCACGACGAATTAATGATATGTGACGCCTCTGATTTAGAATATGTTGGAAAAGTAACACCAGATAGTAGAGTACAAAATATTAAGGAGCGTGGTAGATTGGAGCAAATGGGAAAAGAAATGGAAGAAGCACGTAAAAAGGGAAGACCAAGATCAGTATTTAATAATATGGAATCTCCTATTAAAGCACCCAGGTTAGATTTCGATTCAGATGAAGACGATGATGGAGGGTTTCAAATAAGAGGAAGAATGAATTTTGATGAAATGGGTGGTTCCAACAAAAATAAAAGAACTAATAAACGTAAAAAATCTAACAGAAAAAGAAAAACTCGTTTTAAAAGACGTAAAAATAGTAAAAGAAAATATTAAATAAATTTTATTATTCTGAATAATATTCATCATCTTCAGCTTCCTCATCATCCGTATCAATTGGAAACTCATATTGACTACTTCTTTTTCCTATTAAATCTCTAATGTTTATCTTTCTATTTAATATCATTTGTGTATGTTTTTGACACGGAACAAATCCACCATATGCTGCACTAATTAGACTACAACCCTTTTCATATACATTATTCATTATAAACTCTTCTATACAACAAGACGGATAACCATAATACATCCCTAATTGTCTACAGTTATCTTCCTTCATCTTTTTATAACTATTTTCATTGGTACTATCGTTATTGGTACTGTCGTTATTTGTACTAGTGTTATTTATACTATCGTTATTGGTACTATCGTTAGAACTCATATTATGTATTATATTATTGCATAATATGAATTAATTATTTTCAATTTTTTTATTTACACACTTGAAGATTTCTTTTGAAAAATATTTTTATGGAGTATAGTCTTTTATGTTATCAATCCACGCATTTTTGTATCCTTTTCTAAATTCTTTATTAAATGGAGATGGACGGTTTTTTGAAAAAAAAGATGATATATAACTATTATACATATTTATATAATAGTTATATATTTGTATCTTTAAATTATATTATTTTTAAATCTTTAAAGACTACTTAAAGGAGCGGCATCGTGAGTGTCATCTAACGCTGGTCTATAAGGTGATTTTACATAACTCGCATTAAATTTCTGTGTCGTCATATTTTTGACAACTTCTTGTTCTAAAGTATAGGGAAATTGATTCGATGCACTAAAAGGAGTCCATTTCTTTTCTTCAGTTGGATAATATGCTTCTAAACCAGCCATACCAGTTCTAATCGAGGAACTTCTTATAATTTGGTAAGCAACTAACAAACCTAAAACGCCTAAAACGGGATTAGAATATGCGAACAACATTAAGGCGGCAATAACAACGGCAACTTTACCGATACTAGTATCAAAAATGTTGGCGAATATTGAAGGCATTCTTAATCCTAAAGCTAAATATAATACAAATAATATGGTTAAAATAGTTTCAGGCATATTTTTCTTTTCCATTAACTCACTAAAATAGTTCATTTTATATAAAATAACACAAGATTTTATTTTTGACTTAGTTTGTTAGTTTATACTATTATAAAAATGATATAAATATATTTTTTCATATTATATAATGAAAACACAACTAACAAAATCAAATCAAAAACCTATTATACCTCAAAATATTTATACATATTTGGGTCAAAAAGGTTACACTATTTTAAAAAATGATTTACCTATTGAAACTCAACTTTGGCTCAAAGAACAATTAATGGTTAAACCTTATGTTCCCGGTGCTCCATCTCAACTTCAAAAAACATTTCCCGCTTACCGAGAATCCGACAAAAAATTATATTTGCCACGTTATTTTGCTGAAGAATTATTTGGTCCAGCTAAGGAAACCAAGATTCCCAACGGTACAAATGTTGATTTACAATTTAACGGCAAATTACGCGATTATCAAGAACCCGTTATTAATAAATTCTTAAACCATCTTGATTTAACTAATGTAAATGGCTCTAAAGGTGGATTACTTGAGCTATATTGTGCCTGGGGTAAAACATCCGCATCATTATATATTTGTTGCCAAATCAAAAAGAAAACACTTGTAATTGTTCATAAGGAATTTTTAATGAATCAATGGATTGAACGCATACAACAATTTATCCCTGGAGCACGTATTGGTAAAATTCAAGGTCAAACTGTCGACATTGAAGATAAAGATATCGTTTTATGTATGTTACAAAGTTTGGTTTTAAAAGACTATCCCGCTTCAACTTTTGATAGTTTTGGTCTAACAATTATTGATGAAGTACATCACATATCGAGTGAAACATTTTCTAACGCACTTTTTAAGATTGTGACGAAATATATGTTAGGATTATCGGCAACAATGGACCGAAAAGATGGCACCACAAATGTATTTAAAATGTTTTTAGGAGATGTGGTGCATAAGGCGGTGCGTAAAAATGAAATAAATGTGGAAATACGTGCGGTCACATATGCGGTAGATGATGACGACTATAATGACGTCATATTAGATTATAAAGGGCAGCCACAAATAAGTTCAATGATAAGTAAATTATGTACTTATAATCGTAGAACGGAATTCATAATAGATTTGTTAACAGATTTTATTCGAGAAGAAAATGTGGATTATAATATGTATATTTGTAACAAATCAGAAATGGATAAACAAAATCCCTGTTGTGAATTATGTAATTCAAATGCAAATTATTTAATGAAAAATACTTGCTGTGATTGTGTTAAATATTGTTTATTATGTTTAGACAAAATAAAACCAATTGTTAAAACAACTGTTTTAAAGACAGGTCAACAACGTAATACAACTGAAAGACCGAAATGTCCCAATTGTAAAAAAGTATTAAAATACGAACAAAATTATATAATAAATCCACACGTTAAACCGTTAGAGAAATGTCAAACAATTGTATTAGCACATAATTTAAATATATTAGAATATATTTATAATAAATTTGTGTGTAAAAATTTAGCATCAGTTGGATATTATGTAGGTGGAATGAAAGAAGCAGAACTTAAATTATCAGAAACAAAACAGGTAGTATTGGCGACATATTCGATGGCATCAGAAGGTTTAGATATACCGACGATGAATGCCGAATTTTTAATAACTCCGAAGACAGATGTGGTTCAAACTGTTGGACGTGTATTAAGGGCGAAACATTGGTGTCAAGATCCAATTATATATGATATAGTAGATACCCACGAGCCATTTAAGAGACAATGGTTGAAGCGAAAGAGATTTTATAAATCGCAAAATTATAGAATAAATAGGGCGGATATAAAACAATATAGAAATTATAAAAATTTCGGAATCAAATGGATATCAGAATATGAACCTAAAATAGTGGATGATTGTAAAATAGTTGATTCTAAAAAAACGGATAGTTCGTTTATTAATACAAAAAAGACTAATAGTCGAAGTTCAACTGAAAGGAGTATTGCGTCAGATACAGAATCGGAATTAGAAGAAGAGAAACCAGTTGGTAAATGTTTATTAAAATTTAAAAAATAATATTTTTATATTATCTTATAGTATAAATGGAAAATGTAAAAGTTTTTGTCAAAGACAATGCTCTTAATTTTACAAGCAATTTAAGTGTTAATGGGCAGTCTTATATGCCGGTAGGAAGTATTTTAGTTTACGCCGGTTCTATAGCTCCTTCTGGTTGGTTATTATGTGATGGAAGTACAATATCGCGAATAGATTATAGTGAACTTTTTAATATAATCGGCGTCACATATGGTACAGGTAATGGTTCAACTACCTTTAATTTACCAAATTTACAAGATAGAATACCTGTAGGAAAAGGTACAACAAATACTGCGATTGGATCAACGGGAGGTCAAGATAGTGTTACATTAACAACAGGTCAACTGCCATCACATAACCATAGTGCATCATCTGCTAACGCAGGATCACATAGTCATACAGCCACTGATTCAGGTCATACTCATAATTTTTCGGATGCGTATTTTGCTGAAAATCGTGGACAGGGAAATAATGCATTTGGTCTTGCCGCAGGAAGTGATTGGGATAACGATTACTATTATAAATCTGGAACAACAGCAACAGGTTATGCAAATATTTCCGTTACAAGTGCGGGAACTCATAATCATACAATTACAGTTGATAATACTGGTTCTAATAATCCTATTGATATTCGTAATAAATATATAGTAATGAACTATATTATAAGATGCTAAATAAGAAATAATATATTATTTAATTTAATATATTATTTATAATCAGATATAGTAACCTTTTTAGATAAATTAGAAATAATTTTGCTAAAATTTTTATTAGATTCTTCTTTTGTTAGTCCACACATAGAATTAGATACAATATTTAAGAATAAATCATTTTTCTTAGAATCAGCTTGAGTACATCCAGGATGCATTTCTTTCCATTGGTTAATGTTTTGCATATTTTTAAAGGCTATATCTTTAATTGCTTTTAATAAAATTGGTTTATCTTCCGTTTCTTTAGACCATATGTTTTCGTTTTTAACGTACAATATTTCACGTTTTAAATCAGAGCAATGAAATGGTCTATCGGTTGCTTCTATTTTATTTAGATTATTGATGATAATATCGCTAATTCCTTTTACATATCCAACACGACCAACATTTTCAAGGTCTTCAAGTGTAGGTTCAATTGAATTAACAAAATCACTTATATTCATTGCATTTTTGCAAGTTTCATTTAAGAAAAATTGCATATTAAATGTTTTATTATTATTATTATTATTTTCATTATTATAATAATTATTATTGTTATAAACGTTGTTAGTTCCGGATTTTAATAATTCTAATATCATATTATTTTGTATCGTATTTTGATTCATTAAATAAGCGATAATATCTTTGTCTTTATCTACCTCCTGAGATGCAGTTTTTTCTAAATCTAAAATGTCGGTTGAAATTAAATTATTTTTAAGTGAAGCTAAAAAATTACATTTTTTCTTATGTTTGCAAAACCCAGCTGCAGTTTGAAAATGTTTCAAACATTTACAAATATATACTTTCTTAATCTTTTCTGATTGTCCGAGTATGTTTCGTAAATGTTTTGGTCTATTAATATGTTTATTCCAATCATTTTTGTGAGAGCATTTAAAATCACAATGGGTGCATATGTACTTTGGTTCGGGTTTTTCGGGTTTTTTTGGTAACCATTCGTTCATTTTATATTATACAGATAGATAATAAATAAAACCCGGCATTTAAACGCAAAGAAATATTTTTGAAAAATATCGTCACAAAATTTCTCACAAAAAAAATAATTGTGATGAAGTCAGTCACAAATACATTTTAATTGGGAAAATCTTTTAGTTTTTCATTTTTGGACATTTTTAAGAATGTCCAATTTCAATTTATAAAATACTTTTTGAAATTAAATTGTGACCGACGAACATCGACAGAATATGTGTTGTTGGTTCTT
>JACCDX011836978.1_pt1 | contig 15359 bp, 15 predicted proteins | sample 7449681 | NCBI WGS metagenome assembly JACCDX01 (sample SAMN15323450, study PRJNA562643) | freshwater metagenome | isolation source: river surface water | place: USA:Blue River Watershed | collected 2017-08-18 | reverse complement strand
GAAAGATGACGAGTTGGCTTCGGCAGTTACTGACTGTATTTATACCGGGCAGTTAAAACTTAGTGCTTAGCTTGGTTAACCAAGCGGGCGAAATATTGACCAGCCAAGCTTCGAATGCTTTGTCGCTGCCAGTAAAAACCGCTACAGCAATGAGCAGCATCGACACACCCAAAAGCACTTTGCCTGTTTGACCCGCTTGCATCATTTGGTTTCGCCATCTGCCCATTGCTGCCCTAGACACTTGACCCAAAATGACAATCGGGAGAGCAGCTCCTAAACCAAAAATACCCATCAATGTTGCAGCATGGGTCAGTTGTGAGCCTTCACTGGCCAAGACAATGGCCGCGCCCAATGTGGGTCCAACGCACGGGCTCCAAACAATTCCCAAAATTAGTCCGATGGCAAATTGCCCCCAAAGCCCGTCGAGTTTCCACCGTGAAAGCAAAGAATTGCCAGCGTTACTGATGCCTGAGGTAGCACTGGCGAAGCGCTGCTGCAATGTACTTGAGAGTAGCAAGATACCCATGATCGCCAGAGCGGCTGCACCCAAATTTCTGAATGTGGATGCATCCAATCCCAAATTGCTTCCGACCCACGCAACAGTAGTGCCAATCACTGCATAAGAGATGGCCAACCCACTCGCCAAAACCAAGGGCGCTCTGGGATGGGTGTTGATGGCTGTGCCCAAAAGAATGGGAATGATCGGGAGAACACATGGCGAGAGCGTGGATAAAACGCCCGCCAAGAACCCAAAGCCATAACTGGCAAAACTGAATTCCATGGCGGTTCGATCAATTCAAGGTTTTCTTGTACAAGGCTTCAATGCCATTGCGGGTTGAATCACCCACAGACCGGCCCACTTCTTTACCTCCTTTGAACGAGATGATGGTGCTTTGCATAGTGACTTTGAAATTTTTGAGAAGGTCTTTTTGTGAGTCAAAGTCAATGGTCATCATGGTGACGTCTTTAAATACTGGCATTGCCATCGTTTCCGATTGAATTGGCATTTGCGCTTTGCATGTAGGGCACCAAGGCGCATGGATTGCCAGCACAACGCCTTTGCCCTCTGAATTTAATTTGTCGAACTCAGTTTGTGAAAAAGGTTTGATGTCGCCTGCAAAGCCCAGGGCAGCAAATGCTGTGAGGCTTAAAACCATGACTGACTTGATTAATCTATTGAAGAATTTAGAGCTAGACACTTAGTTACTTTCAAAGTTGTTGTGAGAACTTGGATAGTAGGTTTGTGTCGTCATCAAGAGTTGACTCAGCGTCTCGTCTTGTTGTTCAGCAATCTCAAATCATGCAATGATGGGTACAGATGCTTGGTTTTTGAGCCATTCAGTGGGTGAGCAACCCTGCTTGCGAACAAATGCTCGCGTTAGTGCACTGGAACTGGCGTAGCCCACCTCGTCCACTACATCTTTGAGTCGTCTGCCATTTTTTAATAAGCGTTGGGCCAGCATGATGCGCCATGAGGTCAAGTATTCACCAGGCGTTTCGCCAACAACTTTTCGAAAATGGACTGCAAACCTGGCGCGCGACATGCCTGCCGTATTGGCCAATTCACTAAGACCCCAGTTTTTGACAGGGTCAACTTGTATGGCCAGCAAAGTTTTAGCGAGCTTGAGATCTCTCAACCCAGCCAACATGCCCGTATGCGCCAAATCGTGTGAAACGCAGTAACGAAGCAATTGAATCATCAGAACTTCGCAAAGGCGATTGAGGAGTGCCTGCCTGCCATCTTCATTTGTAAATGCTTCAATGACCATTTGATCCAATATGGACTGGACACCTCCAATGTCTGAAAGCTTTATTGCAATCAGGCTTGGCAGTGAGTCGGTGATGGGATTTTTACCGCCACCACCAAATTGAACGGTACCGCAGACAACGTCAGCGCCCTTGGATTCGTCTGCAATCAATCTGTGACTGCCTGATCTTGGCAAAAACAACAGCGTTGGCTCGTTAATTTGAAGGCTGCGCTGTTCAGCGCCAATGAATTGAACAGGTCCTTGTCGAATGAGGTGAAGGTGGCTGCGCAATTCATTTTTTTCAAATTCATTTCGTCCACATAGATTTCCGACAAAGAAAACACCTGCATGGATGGAAAAGTTGCTTAACATTGAACTTAGTTGATCCATTGATGCATAGTACTCCCACGAAGTATCCAAACGGTGTGAAGTCTGCAATTAATCAAGATGTATTTTCAATTCAATGACCTTTTACTTGAAACGCGTATTCGGTTCGGAGGTTGGTCATCATTAAAATTTAAGCATGATGAATTACCGTAAATTCTTAGCCGTTGGTGCAGTCAGTGTTTTCGTTTGCGCATTACTAGCCGCATGCGTCAGCATGTCACCACGCGCCAACCCCGACTACAACGCTAGCAAACCACACCATCGCCCCGATGGATTTTCCAATCGCTATGCAGAAAGATCCAACAAACCTGGTTTGTTGCGTTGGCAATGGGAGCGCATGCGTGATGGTTTGCCAAAGCCGCCAGCCGCCCCTATCGTGGGTGTCAGCCCCGATCTTGATTTGATCAATAGCAACAGCAACCAAGCCAGAGTGACCTGGGTGGGGCATTCAACGCTGCTGGTGCAAATAGATGGCCTAAATATATTGACAGACCCGCATTGGGGACAACGTGCCTCGCCCTTTAGCTTTGCGGGGCCCAAACGCCATCAAGCGCCAGGCATACCCTTTGACAAACTGCCCACCATTCATGCGGTTGTGATTTCTCACAACCATTGGGATCATCTAGACAAAGACACACTTCAAGCCCTCATGTCAGGGCATCCAGGCATTCAATTTTTTGTACCGCTTGGAATTCAGCATTGGTTTAAAAAAGAAGTCAAAGGTGCTGTTGTAGGGGGAGCTGCAGCTAACGTTGTGGCACTTGATTGGGATCAACAGGCAAGCCTCAAAGGCAAAACAAAAAACCTAGATCTTCATTTCTTGGCTGTACAACATTGGAGCGCTAGATCAATAGGCGACCGTTACGAAACACTCTGGGGCAGTTGGGCGCTCATGCATCCAGACTTTAAGTTTTGGTTTTCTGGCGACCTGGCTGCATCTCCCGACACCAAGGACATTGGTCAGCGCATGGGTGGCTTTGACTTGGCAGCCATTGCCATTGGTGCTTATGAGCCTCGATGGTTTATGAAAGATTCGCACCTCAATCCTAAGGAAGCTCTAGAGGCTATGCAGGATGTCAAAGTCAAAGCGGCCATCGGCATTCATTGGGGAACCTTTGATGGCATGAGCGATGAGCCTTTGGATCAAGCGCCCAAAGATTTAGAGATTGCCAAAAAAGGGTCTTCAGTCCCTTTGAACTTCTTTGTATTGAAGCATGGTCAGAGTTGGACCTCAGGCGCTTCACGTAATACACCTTGATGCGCATAAGTCAACTCAGTTGAATGATTTTGAGCGCGGGCTAAAACAATGGATTAATTGGCTGGGAATGTCGGGAACTTGTTTTTGTAAATAAGTTCGAATTAAGGGTGCTGCCATCCAAGGTTTTGTATGGCCACTCCATATGCCACGCGGCACTATTTGATAAGTACTGTCAGTCATTTGCAATGTGACAACGGCAGGCAGCAGAGACTCAAACTCCACCTCAGCCAAGGCCCAAGAGCCAAGCGTCCAAATGCCAGCAATTTGAGCAGATTCCGATTGAGGCGGGCTGTAGGCTTGAATGGCTTTGTGAACCGATTGAAAGACAGCTTGCCCTGCATCGGGCTGATTCACAGGTTTGCAATTTTGAGTATGCAATAGCCACTGATTTTGTATTTTTCCAAGCACGTCAACTTCGATGCCGCTAACTACCATCAAATAGCTGTGGTCAACAGCTTTGATACTCAAATGCGAAGCAATGACGCCTGTTAAGACGATCACCAAAAGCGGTAAAGCGACTTTCTTTTTCATCTTTTATGAAGTAGTTTTGAGTGTGGCGCAATCATGAAGTACATTGATTTTGAAGTTGTCAAAAGCGTCACACCCCAGACACAATTTGCCACCACTTAGAAAACGAGTTGCAAGGTCTTTCTACATTTTTAAACAATGCTGGAGAAGCTTGGTACTCTCCAGTTGGAAGCCATGAATCTAGATGCGGCTCATGCACACCACAGATTTGCTTTGCACCACTCAGTGCCAATTGAATCGACTTGGCATCGCCATACCAACACACACTGGCCAATTCTTTCATTCTGTCGCCTACAAACAACCAACGCTTTTCGTTCCATGGCCAAGCGCTGTGAAATTCCGAAACAAAGATGCCAATCACCAAAGTGTCTTCTGTCAGGTCGGCAGGTAAATCTCCCAGACTCCAAGGATGAACCAGCCAGACCTTGCGCCCCTCCGCCAAGCTTGAATGAGGGGTTTCAATATTGAGTTGAGAAGGCGGTAAGGCGTGCAATGGCGGCACCTCCACCGACGGGTTCAAATCCATTGCCAAAGAAACATCGGCCAAAGGCTTTCTAGCCATTTCATCCAGGGCTTCATAGCTGGTGTCAATCACACTGCCAGCGCTATGCCATTGTGGCGGTGCGTAGCGCGCTACATTTTCTGCATTGAACAAATAAGGTTTGCTACTTCCGGTGCCAGCCACCCACTGCCAGCTCAAATGATTGCTGGCCAAATCGCCATCTAGCAAGTGCCCGTAAAGCCAGTCGGCCCCCACTCGCCAATGCACCTTGCGCAGATGCACCATGTAACTGGCCAACCACATCCGTGCGTGGTTGTGCAAATACCCGGTGGCATACAAAGTTTTGACGGCCATATCAATCGCAGCAATCCCTGTACTGGCATGCAGAATGTCCAATGGAATGTCTTCCAGATAGGCATCTTCTGGCATCACACCTTCATGCAACGATTTAAAAATACCATTGTCACGATGCTGCCAAACATGGCGATAGTACTCACGCCAACCCAGCTCAAACAGAAACTTATCTTGCGACTTAACAGCATGTTGAGCGCGCACACCCGCCAACACTTCAGGCAGGCTGACAAAGCCGTGAGTGATGTAGGGGGAAAGTTGCGTCACTGCCCCGTTCAACGCATTGCGAGTACGGCCGTATTCAGCAGGCTGAACGGCTTCAATTCTTGTTAGGGCTTCTTTGCGCGTTGGTGGAAAGAGGGGCATGATATTGGTTGTCAGAAGTTTTTGGCACGCCTTAAGTTGAGCAGTTAGCCTATTGGGGGCTGACGATTTCTGGTAACCCAGTATGAGGAAGCCCCCAATAGGCTAACTGATCAACGCCCTATTATGAAGAAAACAATCAGACGACCTGATAGCATCCCAATATTCCACCCACATTAACTCGCCAAACTACAAAATTCCCATGAACCTCACAGTCAACGGAAACAACGTCACCCTAGAGGTAGACCCCCAAATGCCCTTGCTGTGGGTCCTGCGTGATTCAATGAACCTCACCGGTACCAAATTCGGTTGCGGTGTTGCAGCCTGTGGTGCATGCACAGTCCACAAAGATGGTCAACCTGTGCGCTCATGCGTCACACCGGTGTCTAGCGTTGCTGGCGCCAACATCAATACCATTGAATCATTGGGGACAAGCGAAAAGCCACACCCCTTACAACTGGCCTGGATTGCAGAGCAAGTGCCGCAATGTGGTTACTGCCAAAGCGGCATGCTAATGGCTGCCGCGGCACTTTTGGCTCGAAAGCCCAAACCGACTGATGCCGACATTGACGAAGCCATGACCAATCTTTGCAGATGCGGTACCTACCAACGTGTGCGTGCTGCCATCCACCGCGCTGCAGGAGCACAAGCATGAAACGCCGCAACCTCATACTAAGCGGCCTGGGCCTGACGGGCGCACTCGTGGTGGGCTGGGGCTTCATGCCGCCACGCTCTCGCATGGGTCAGCCAGACAACATGCTGCTCACAGAAGGCGATGTGGCATTGAACGGTTGGATCAAAATTGCCAAAGACGGCAGTGTGGTCATGGCCATGCACCGCAGCGACATGGGCCAGGGCATTCACAACGCATTGGCCATGTTGGTGGCCGAAGAATTGGATGTTCCTTTAAAGAGCATCCGTTTAGAACAAGCAGGACACGATGCCATTTATGGCAACGTCGCCATGTTTGTGGGCACCTTGCCATTCCACCCCTTGAAATCGGAAGGCACAGACAAGCCGCTCATGGTCAAGACCGGTGAATGGATGGTTAGCAAAGTAGCGCGCGAGTTGGGCGTGAATGCCACCGGTGGATCTTCGTCTGTCAAAGATGCTTGGGAAAATTTACGTATGGCTGCAGCAACAGCCAAAGCCAGTTTGCTGTTATCAGCCGCTGATCTGTGGAAGTTACCAGTTAAAGAGTTGCGTGTCACAGAAGGTTTGGTCACACATGCATCTGGCAAGTCTGCAAACTATGGTGAGTTAGCCAAAGGCGCAGCGGTACAAACACCCACCAACGTTGTATTGAAAGACCGCAAAGATTGGCGCATCATTGGACAGGCCACACCGCGTGCTGATGTGCCAGCCAAAACCAATGGCACAGCTGTTTTTGGCATGGACATTCGCCTGCCCAACATGCTGTTTGCCAGCATTGTGCAAGTGCCGCAGATGGGCGGCAGCCTTAGCAGCATCGAGGTACAAGATGCCATGGCCATGCCTGGCGTTGTGAAGTGCGTTCAGCTCTCGAGTGCAGCAGGTTCTGCGCCTGGCTATGCCGTCATTGCCAAATCAACATGGCATGCACAACAAGCCGCGCAAAAGGTCAAAGCACAATGGGTTCAGCGCAAAGAGGGTGCCATCGATACAAAGCGCATTGAGTCTGAGCTTCAAGACAAACTCAAAACTGAAAGTGGTTTTACGTTTCATGAGCAAGGTGATGTTGCAAAAGCTGAAGCCGGTGCAGCTCGCGTTATTCAAGCGCAATACAAGGCGCCTTATTTGGCACACGCCACCATGGAGCCCATGAATTGCACCGCGCAATTCAAAGACGGCCAATTGGAAATTTGGGCGCCCACTCAAGTGCCGGGTTTGGCACGTGCTGCTGCGGCCAAAGTGGCGGACTTGTCCAAAGACAAGGTTAAATTGAACGTCACGCTACTGGGGGGTGGATTTGGTCGGCGCTTGGAAGTTGATGTGGTGGTGCAAGCTACGCAACTGGCCATGGCCGCTGATGGCAAGCCTGTGCAATTGGTATGGTCGCGTGAACAAGACATGACGCACGACTATTACCGGCCTATGCATGTGGCGCAATTGAGCGCTGCCGTGAATGGCCAAGGCCAAGTAGAAAGTTTGCAAATCAAATCGGCAGGCGATGCCATTTCGCCGCGATGGATGTCCAGGGTTTTGCCTGCACTCTCTGGCCCCATCGATGCACCCGACAAAACAACTGCTGAAGGTTTGTTCGATTTGCCTTATGGCTTTGCGCATCAGCGCATGGCGCACGTGTCAACCAAGATGGGTGTGCCCATTGGATTTTGGCGCTCGGTGGGACATTCTCACAATGCCTTCTTTTCTGAGAGCTTTATTGACGAGTTGGCCATTGAGTCAAAACAAGATCCACTGGCCTTTCGCATGGCGCTTCTTAAAAATGCGCCGCGCTATGCAGCTGTTTTGAAGTTGGCTGCAGAAAAAGCAAAATGGGGCAGCGCTCTACCCGCAGGCCATGCTCATGGCGTTGCTTTGCACGAATCGTTTGGCTCTATCGTGGCGCAAGTGGCCGAGGTTTCAATGCAAGACGGTAAGCCGCGTGTGCATCGTGTGGTTTGTGCCATCGACTGCGGCACCGTGGTCAATCCTGGAACAGTTGCACAGCAAGTTGAGAGCTCTGTTATTTTTGCGTTAACGGCCGCTTTGTATGGAAAAATTGACATTCAAGAGGGCGTGGTTCAGCAAAACAACTTTACCAACTACCCCCTGGTGACCATGGCTCAATCGCCTGTAGTAGAAACTTGGATTGTGCCCAGCACCAATGCGCCTGAAGGAGTGGGTGAGCCTGCGGTGCCGCCGCTGGCACCGGCAGTTGCCAATGCAATGTACACATTAACGGGTAAGCGATTGAGATCTTTGCCGTTAGTGACCTAACGCAAAAAATTTGCGAGTGGTGAATCGTGCTGATTAGCGTTGGCCATTTGTGGTCATAGCAAGACGTTCTGCTAACCAGACCTTGATTACAGATTGACGAGTGACTCCTAGTTTGCTGGCTTCTCTGTCTAAAGATTCGACCATCCAAACAGGAAAGTCAACATTGACTCGTTTGGGTGCTTGTTGCTTACGTTTGGCTTTATTTAGGTCCAAAGATGAAGTGATGTCTTCGCCTTGATCGAAGGCTTGGTCAAATTTTTTAGCTTTCATAAAGCGCTACCTCTTCTTTACGCGAACGTCTAACAGAAATTAAACGGATGTTGCTATTTCTGTAAGTCACTACGGCTGACCAATGTTGTTGTTGAATGATTCCAATCAATAGGAATCTAGGTTCATCTTCAATCTTTGCCGGAATTTCTAAAAGCATGGGATCGTTCCAAAGTGCTTGCGCTTCTTCAAAATCAATTCCGTGTTTGAGACGGTTGGATTCGCTTTTGCTTGAATTGAATTCAAACTCTAGCAAGTTCATTTAATATACCTTAACTATTTATTAATTGCGACAAATTTTGTGGGATAAACGGGCTTAGTCTGCATCCAAAGGCTTGATTCGATATATTGAATAAGTACGCAATATTGGGTTCACAATCAAACCATGCCAAATTACAAACTCCAAGTCGAAGTGACGCCTCAGTATCTGCCAGAGCAATCTGATCCTGCGGGTGATCTCTATACATTTGCCTACAGCATCACCATTACCAACACAGGCAATATTGCAGCGCAAGTTATTTCAAGGTCTTGGAGTGTGAACGATGCCAACGGACTTCACGAAAAAATTAAGGGCTTGGGTGTGGTGGGGTACCAGCCCTTGTTGCAACCTGGTGAGAAATTTCAGTACACCAGCGGTACACGCTTAAGAACCCCCACAGGCACCATGCACGGCAGTTATTTTTGTGTGGCCGAGGATGGTGAAAAGTTTGATGTCGACATCCCCATGTTTATCCTAGACGCTCTTAGCAATGAGTCGGGCAAGCGCAATTTGCACTGAGCATGCCTCTTTCTGCTCACAACCGACAAAAAAATTTATCAGGCATTGTCTGGATGATTGCTTCAATGGCAGCATTTGCCATTGAGGATGCATTCCTAAAGACTGTCACAAAACAAGTGCCAGTGGGGCAGGTCTTAATGATTTTTGGCTTTGGTGGGCTCTGCATTTTTGCGTTAATGGCACGGCGAGTCAAAGCACCACTTTTTCAAGCGCAAGTCTTAACCCGGCACATGTTGTACAGGGCCATTTTTGAATTTTTCGGGCGCTTGTTTTACATCTTGGCCATTGCCCTAACTCCCATCTCATCTGCTACGGCCATCTTGCAGGCCGCGCCCTTGTTTGTGGTGCTAGGCGCACGTATTTTTCTGCGTGAAAAAGTAGATTTCAAAACGTGGATGGCTATCTTTGCAGGACTTGCTGGCGTGCTCATTATTCTGCGGCCTTCGGCAGATGATTTTTCAGCTTTGTCTTTGCTAGCGGTTGTAGGTACTTTGGGATTTGTTGGCCGAGATTTGTTCTCACGCACAGCACCGCCTTCGTTGACCAAAGAGGTCCTGGGTTTTTACGGATTTAGTACCATGGTCATCGCAGGATCTTGCTATGCCATGTGGGAAGGCAAGGCATTTGTAGCATTGCAATCGCAGCACATTCTCATGATTGCCTATGCCCTTGTTGCTGGCGTTTTTGCCTACATCGCACTTATGACGGCCATGCGAACAGGTTCAATTGGAGCCGTCACGCCCTATCGATATTCACGCCTGTTATTTGGTATTTCAATTGGCGTTCTTGTGTTTGGTGAGCAATTGGATGCACCCATGCTTCTGGGTTGCGCCGTGGTCATAGGCGCTGGGCTCTTTATCGGTTGGCAGAACCAGCGTCGTCAACCCGTTCAATGATGACGGGATCGTTTTCTGGTCGAATGACCCGCGTGCCATGCTTGCTCAAAATTTCGACATAAACCGATGCGGCGCCTTCTTTGGCTAGGGCATCGACGCCTTCAACCACGGCACTCACTTTGACCACTTGGGCGTTTTCTGCCGTTAAACCCACTTTGCAATCAAAGTCCCAAAAATCGACTTCTTTGGGCAAGACACGATTGCGTTCGCGTTTGAAGTATTTGCGAATTTCGTGCTTGACGGCTTCCAAAACGCGATCGGCGTTTTTGCCTTCAATTTGCAGAGGGAAGTTTTTTTTCATTCAATGATCCTGGAGGCGCAAGCGTCAAATTAGACGTTGATGCATTGGCCCATTATCCCTCAGCCTTTAATCCGGCCTAGAATTCATTGATCGAAAGATCATTTCATGCGCAATCAACTCAATTTCCCCAGCTCCCCTGTTCTGCAAATAGCAGACGGTGTTGCCACCATCACCCTGAATCGACCTGCTCAGCGCAATCGCCTTGAGAACGATGATTTGCAAACACTTTTAGAGCAGTTCGAGCAAATCAATGAAGATTCCAGCGTCCGAGTACTGGTCATCACGGCCAATACAGAGGGTCAACCCAAACCAGTGTTTTGTGCAGGTTATGACATTGGAAGTTTTGATGCGCAAGGCAATGGTGCCAATGAATTTGAACAAGTACCAGAGGCTTTGGCGATACTTCGTCCCATTACCATTTGTGCACTCAACGGCAGTGTTTACGGTGGAGCGACTGACATCGTTTTGGCGTGTGATCTTCGCGTAGGACTCGAGGGCATAGAGTGGCGCATGCCTGCGACGGCCATTGGCCTGCACTATTACCCCAGCGGCCTGCAACGGTATATTCAGCGGATGGGCATTGCGGCCAGTAAGCGTGCATTTTTAACGGCTCGCCCCTTCACTTGGGATCAACTGGACAAGTTAGGGTTGTTTGAAGCGTTTGTCAAAGCAGAAAATTTTGATCAATTACTAAATGAATTAACCCAAGATATTTTGGCATTGGCACCCATGGCGGCTGAAGCAACCAAGAAGTCACTGAACGAAATTGAAAACGGTCAAGTGAACGAAGCTTTGCTTCGGAGTCGCGTAACCATGACCAGCCAAAGCGAAGACTTCTTGGAAGGGCGTCAAGCGTTTGCCGAACGCAGAAAGCCCGTCTTCAAAGGGCGCTAAGCCAGGGTGCTGGTGCTTGCCAACCAGCACCAATCCTTAGTTCAGGTTAAAGCGCTTACCCAGTTTTTGAAACCGTCTTTGCCAAGCTTCTTTAGACAACTCAATGCTGTCGTAAAAACTTGGAATCATGAGCAGCGTCAAAATGGTGGAAGTAATGGTGCCACCAATGATGGCCACAGCCATGGGACGATAAAACTCACCGCCTTCACCGACGCCAATGGCCACTGGCAACATGCCAGCAATGAGCGCAAAGGTGGTCATGATGATGGGGCGCAATCGCTTACGGCCTGCAGTCATCAGCGCTTCTTCACGATCAACGCCCTCGGCTTCCAGTGTGCGCGCAGCATCCAACAGCAAAATAGCGTTTTTAGCCACCAAGCCCATGAGCATGATGACGCCAATTAAGCTCATGAGGTTCAAGGTACCACCCGTGAGGAGCAGTGCCAACACCACACCAATGAGTGATAGAGGCAATGAGAACATCACGGCCAGGGGGGCTGTGAAGGAGCTGAATTGCATGACCAAAATAAAGTACATCAAGCCGATGCCGGAGATCAGTGCAATGCCCATTTCGGCAAACACCTCTTGTTGGTCTCTTGAAGCACCGTCGAGTTCGATGCCATAGCCTTCGGGGAAGTTGATTGTTTTGGCCAATTTCAAAGCGTCTGCAGTCACTTCACCAGATGAGCGTCCCTGAACGTTGGCTGAGACGGCGATGGTTCGCTTGCCATCGGAGTGCTCAATTTTGGAGGGTGCCTTGCCCATTGAGATTTGGGCAATTTGCGACAAAGGAATGACTGTATTCATGCCAGCCACAGTAATGGGCAAGCGCTCTAAATTGGCGGCACTGAGTCTGTCTTCCGGTGCCAACCGAACTGCGACATCACGCGATTCGCCGGTGGGATCGACCCAATCGCCAACTTCAATGCCTGCAAATGCAACTCGCAGTGCATTGGCAGTGTCTGTAACAGAAATACCCAAGGAATTGGCCAGACCACGGTCCAGTTCAATTTGCAATTCATTTTGGGGATCTTGCAATGAAAGCCCAACATCGACAGCGCCAGGCACTTGGCGAAGCTGCGTCATGAAGTCATTGGTAATGGCCAATAGTTTGCGCGAGTCAGTGCCACTGAATCGAATTTGAACGGGCTTTGACGCGCCGTTGGAAAGATCATCCAAAACAGTGAATTCAGCACCCACCAGTTGAGAAATTTTCTTTCTTAATTCAACCCCAATCTCTTTAGCAGACATTTGTCGTTTTGAGCTTTTCCCAATATCAACATAAATGCGACCGCCGCTTGGATTGACGTAGCTGTTGGTTGCTTTTGTTTCTGGCAGAGTGCGTGCCAAGGCGGCTGCAGCTTCAAGTTTGATGCGCGAATATTCCAAATTGCTGCTAGCGGGAGAGCGAACATCAATGGCCAATGTATTGGCGTCTGATTTTGGGAAAAAGCTAGAGCCGCCCAATTTAACTTGCAAAAAGATAGCGCCCGCAAAACTTAAGACAGCAAACACCACCATCCAGCGGCGGTGATGAAGGGCCCATGCAATGACATTGCCATACCTGTCAGCCTGGCGGTCAAACCATTCGTTGAACTGTTGCAGCTTGAGACTGATACCGCTTTTAGGTTTGAGGTGCTCACCTACGGGGTCGCCCCAGTAAGCAGAAAGCATGGGGTCTAAGGTGAAAGAAATTAACAAGCTCACCATGACTGAAGCTACCACGGTTAAACCAAAGGGTCTAAACCATTCGCCTGAAACACCGGGCATGAATGCAACCGGAATGAACACCGCCACAATGGAGAATGTAGTGCCGGCGACAGCCATGCCAATTTCGGATGTGCCATTGAGGGCTGCGGTGCGGCGGTCAAATCCGCGTTCCATGTGCCGGACAATGTTTTCTCGAACCACAATGGCGTCATCAATGAGCACGCCAATGGCCAAAGACAGGCCCAACAAGCTCATAAAGTTGAGCGTAAAGCCGCACAGCCATACGGCAATGAAAGAGGTGATGACCGAGGTCGGTAGCGACAGTGCCGTAATGAGCGTGGATCGCCAAGAGTTCAAAAAGACATACACCACGAAAACGGTGAGGCCTGCGCCAAAGACCAAAGCGTCAATCACATTGCGCAAACTCTCTTGTGCTTCAACGCCGCCATCTTGTGTAATTTCAAGGACGGTGCCTTTGGGCAATGTTTGATTAATTTCTTTGACCAGTTTTCTAACATCATTGGCCACAGACACCGTTGAGGCATTGCGCGAACGAGTGACCGAAAGTCCCACATTGGGTTTGCCACTTCTGAAGCTCAGCGAGTTTTGGTCCGCAAAGCCGTCTTGAATGGTGGCAACTTGCCCCAGTCGAATTAATTCATTGCCATTTCGTTTGACAACAATTTTTTCAAAGTCAGCAGGATTTTCTATACGGCCTAACAAGCGGATGCTTTGATCTTCTAACTGCCCTCTAACTTTACCAACGGGTGCTGTTGCATTTTGAGTGCGAAGCGCATTGACAACCTCTGTGACAGAAAGATTGACTTCGCGCAATTTTTGCGCATGCAGTAAAACACTCAGTTCTCTGCGCAATGCGCCATTGACATTGACTTGTGCAGCGCCTGAAATGCCTCGAAACTTATCGGCAATTTGATCTTCAGCCAACCTGGAAATTTCAGCATGACTTTGGCTAGAACTGGAAAGTGCCATCTGCATGATTGGTTGAGCCGAGGGGTCGATGTGCAGAATGACGGGTTCACGAATTTCCGTGGGAAGTTTGTAGCGAACTCTGCCAATGGCGTTGCGTACTTCATCGGTAGCTTCGACCATGTTCTTTTTGAAGTCGAATGCCACCACAATGCTGGCATTGCCTTCATTGGCGGTGCCCCGAATGTCTTTGATGCCATTGACTGATTGGAGGGCTTTCTCAATGCGATTGAGGACCTCACGCTCTACAGAGTCGGGTGAGGCACCTGGGTAATTAATGTCAATGACCAATAAAGGCAGCTCAATGTCAGGAAATTGATTGACTTTGAGTTTGTTTAAGGCCAGCAGTCCCCCTGCCATGAGCATGAGCAAAATAACAATCGTAACGATTGGTTTTTTGACGCTGAAATTGGAAAGAAACATATTTACTGACCTGCCTTTGCAGCAGCTTCTGCGCGCAAGGTAAAGGATTGACCATCTTTAAGGGCACTGCCGTCTTTGCGAAGTACTTTATCGCCAGCGTTCAAACCTGTTTTGACAACCCAATTGCCAGTACGGCTATCACGCCCATTGAGTTCGATGCTGCGTTTGCTCAAGGTGTTGTTGTCCAATACCCAAACAAAAACTTTGTCGCCTTCTCGTCGCAGGCTGTTTTCCGAAACCATGACGGCAGGTTTGGTTTGCGTTTCGATGATGCCCTCGGCGTAGAGTCCGACCACAGGTGGGCGATCTTTGCCGCTCAGTTCAACAATGACAGACACCTGGCGCGTGATGGGGTTGGCTGCACCATCAATCCGTTTGACAATGCCGCTGCTGCTCAATTGCTTGTCTACTTGAGACATGCCATTGATTCTGAAGTTAACACGCTGCCCAAGCTTGACCACATTCATTTGATCGGCTGAAACTTGGCCTTCAAATCGCATGCTGCTGGGGTCAATCACTTGAATAAGTTCTTTGCCCATTTGAGCGGTATCGCCCGCAGATGCTTTGCGGGCGCTGACTACACCCTGAAAGGGGGCGCGTACTTCGGTTCGCTCGAGTTGTTGTTTGGCGGCAGCAACACGCGCTTTGCTGGCAACAAATTCACTTTGGGCAGCGTTGCGCTTTAGCTCTGATTCTTCAAGACCTTGGGTTGAAACCATGCCCTGTGACTGTAGAGACTTCATGCGCTGGAATTGACGTTCTGCGCCATCGAGAGACTGTGTTGCAGCGCGGAAAGATTCTTCTGCTGAATTGAGGTTGTCGCGTAAGACCGAGCTGTCCAAGGTAACGAGGAGGTCGCCTTTGCGAACCATTTCGCCATTTTCCTTGTGAACCTTCAGCACCATGGCACTGACTTCAGCACGCAAATCGGCGCGTCGTTCAGCTTGCAATGAGCCCGAAATAACTGGCCCCGTGCCATGTTCAGATGTGCCTACTTGCGCGATGTCTTCGCTACCTAAACTCAGCACTGAAGATTCGGTAGATTTG
>JACCDX011413091.1_pt1 | contig 15359 bp, 14 predicted proteins | sample 7449681 | NCBI WGS metagenome assembly JACCDX01 (sample SAMN15323450, study PRJNA562643) | freshwater metagenome | isolation source: river surface water | place: USA:Blue River Watershed | collected 2017-08-18 | reverse complement strand
GGCAAGGGCTTCGTGGTGGTGGCCACCGACATCCGCAACCTGGCGCACGATTCGGCTGAAAACGCCGACCGCATCAAGGACATGGTCAAGGCCATCCAGGACCAGATCGGCTTCGTGGGCCGCGACCTCGGCGAGATCATGAGCACGGCGCAAAGCGAGGTCGAGAAGGCCAAGTCCATCACCGCCAACCTCAACAAGATCGAGGGCGACGTCAAGCAGGTGGTCGAGGGCAACCTAGAGGCCCAAGCCACCGCACAAGAGATCGTGGCCGCGCTGTCGCAGGTGAAGGTGGGCGTGGAGCAGGTCTCCAACGCTGCCGCCGAGGCCGAGAAGTCGGCCGAGCAGGCTGCAGCGGCCGCGCGTCAGCAGTCGCAGGGTGCCGAAGAGCTCTCGGCCGCGATCGAAGAGATCGCCTCGCTGGCCGACGAGCTGCAAAGCAACTGAGCGGCCGAGGTGCCGCCGGCGTGAACGCGCAGCGGCACCGCACCTTGCCCCACCCCTTGCAGGAGGTGCGCCATGAGCGACCCCATCACAGACCAGGACGAGGAAGGCGCGAGCGAACACCAGTTCGTGAGCTTTGCCGTGGCTGGTGAAATGTTTGCCGTGCAGATGGCCCCGGTGCAGGAGATCATCCGCGTGCCCGAGGTGGCCCAGCTGCCGCTGGCGCCGTCGGTGCTCGATGGCCTGGCCAACCTGCGCGGCCGCGTGCTGCCCATCATCAACCTGCGCCGCTTGTTCGCCTGCGAGTCGCGCGACCATGACGACGCCACCCGCGCCCTGGTGATCAACCTGGGCACGCCACTGGGCTTCGTGGTGGACCGCGTGGCCAGCGTGCTCAACGTCGAGCCCAGCGAGATCGAATCGGCCAGCAGCATCCAGAGCATCGTCGCCGCCGATTACCTGACCGGCGTGATCAAGCGCCCCCGCGCCGATGGCGGGCAGGACCTGCTGATGGTGCTGGACTTCGACAAGCTGGTCGACAGCCACTTCTCCACCGTGGCCCAGCGCCACCTGGACGACAGCCGCATGGCCAGCCTGAGCGGCACCGCGCAGAACGACGACGCGATCGAAGGCAACAGCGACGAGCTGCGCCTGGTGTCGTTTGCGGTGGCAGGCCAGGAGTACGGCATCGACATCGCCGATGTGCAAGAGATCGTGCAGGTGCCCGAGCACATCACGGCCCTGCCCAACACCGCCCACCACGTGCTGGGCCTGATCTCGCTGCGCCAGCGCCTGCTGCCGCTGGTGAGCCTGCGCGGCCTGTTCAACCTGCCCTTCGAAGACCTCAATGAGCACCACCGCATCGTGGTGATCGCCCTGCCCGGCGGCCTGCAGGTCGGCCTGGTGACGGACACGGTCAAGGAGGTGCTGAGCGTGCCACGCAGCCAGGCGGACGACATGCCCGGCGTGCTCTCCCAAGACCAGCAGATGCAGGAGTTCGCCTCCATCTGCCGACTCGATGGCGGCAAGCGCTTGCTGTCCGTCATCGCCACCGACCGCCTGCTCGGCCTGAGCGGCATCCGCGAGGCCCTGCAGGCCGCGCACGAACACGGCACCGAGGGTGCCCAGGAGGCCCAAGCCATGCGCCATGATGACCTGCAAGACGACCGCGACGCCACCGACGACGACACCCAGGTGGTGATCTTCCGCCTGGGCCGCGAAGAGTTTGGCGTGCCCATCATGTCGGTGCAAGAGATCGTGCGCGTGCCCGAGGTGCTGACCCGCGTGCCCAAGACCCCGCACTTCGTCGAAGGCGTGATCAACCTGCGCGGCACCGTGCTGCCGGTCATCGACCAGCGCACCCGCCTGGGCATGGCCTCGATCGAGCGCAACGACGGCCAGCGCATCATGGTCTACCTGCTGGGTGGCGTGCGCACCGGCTTCATCGTCGACTCGGTGGCCGAGGTGCTGCGCATCCCGCGCCAGCAGCTCTCGGCCGCGCCGCAGATGTCGGACGAGCAAAGCCGCCTCATCAGCCAGGTGGCCAAGCTCGACAACGACCAGCGCCTGGTGATGCTGCTCGACCCCAACCACCTGCTGCAAGGCCGCGAACTGCAGGACATGTCCCGCCTGATGGGCGAGGGCAGCACTGCCGGCACCGCTGACCTGGCCCGCGCCGCCTGAGCACACCACCCCACGGAGCCCACCCATGCCATCCCGTGTCCTCGTGGTTGACGATTCGGCGCTGATGCGCCGGCTCATCACCAGCGTGCTGACCGAAGCCGGCTACCAGGTCGAGACGGCCAACACCGGCAAGGCCGGCGTCGAGAAGCTGGTGCAGTGGCAGCCTGATGCCGTCACGCTCGACATCAACATGCCCGAGATGGACGGCCTCACGGCGCTGTCGCTGATGATGAGCGCGCGGCCCACGCCCGTGATCATGGTGTCATCGCTGACCAGCGAAGGCGCCCTGGCCACGCTGGAAGCCCTGGCGCTGGGCGCGGTGGACTTCATCACCAAGCCCGGCGGCACGATCTCGCTGAGCATCGACGACATCAAGGCCCAGCTGCTGCACAAGGTGAAGGCGGCCTGCCGCGCGCGGCCTCGCGAGGCCACGCAGCCGGCGCTCAAGCCCCGGGTGCAGCCACGCGCGGCCGCCCGCGCCGTGGGCGAGCCAGGCAGCCCGGTGAGCCGCCCCAAGCCGTCGGCCTGCCCAGGGCTGGTGCTGGTGGGCGTCTCGACCGGCGGCCCGCGCACGCTGGAAGACATCCTGCCGCAGCTGCCCGATCACTTCCCGCTGCCCGTTCTGGTGTGCCAGCACATGCCCGCCAACTTCACCGATGCCTTTGCCCAGCGCATGGACCGGCTGTGCCCGCTGCATGTGCGCGAGGTCAACACCTCCATGCCCATCGAGCCGGGCAACATCTACATCGGGCGGGGTGGCACCGACCTGATCGTGGCCGAGCGGCTGGGCCGCCTGGTGGCCATGCCCAAGAGCGAGACCCCGGGCCACCCCTGGCACCCCTCGGTGGACGTGATGGTCGACTCGGCCATGCGCCACGTCGATGCCCAGCGCCTGGTCGGCGTGATGCTGACCGGCATGGGCAACGACGGTGCGGTGGCCATGACCAAGCTCAAGCAGCAAGGCGGCCGCACCATCGCCGAGTCCGAGGCCACGGCCGTGGTCTTCGGCATGCCCCAGGAACTGATCAACCACGGTGGCGCCACCCTCGTGTTGCCTTCAGACCAGATTGCGCGCCAGCTCAAAGGCTGGTTGCTGTGAGGACAGGAGCGAACCATGGGACTGCGTAAATCTCATCAGCCCACCACAGGGCTACGCAAGGTTGAGGCGAGGGACTACGACCGCCTTGACCTTGGCGGCCTCATCCACCAACTCAACGACGACGACGCCGGCACCCGCCGCTGGGCCGCCCGAGACCTGGCCGAGTTCCCGCAGGCGGTCGAGGCCCTGTCTCGCCGGCTGGAGGTCGAGGCCGACCACAGCGTGCGCGAGGTGATCTTCACCACGCTCAACCGCATCGGTGGCGTGGCGGCGGTCGATGGCGTGCTGCCCCTGCTGCGCAGCGAAGACGCCAACCTGCGCAACGGCGCCATCGAGGTGCTCTCGGCCCTGCCGCAAGCGGTGGGCCCACGCATCGAGGCCCTGCTGCACGATGTGGATGTGGATGTGCGCATCTTCACCGTCAACCTGCTGTGCGACCTCAAACACCCCGACGTGCCGCAATGGCTGCAGCAGGTGCTGCAGAGCGAAGCCCACGTCAACGTGGTGGCCGCCGCCATCGAGGTGCTGGCCGAAGTCGGCAACGCCAAGGTGTTGCCCGCCCTGCATGCCGTGCGCAAGCGCTTTCCCGATGACCCGTTCATCGGCTTTGCTGCAGACATGGCCCAACAAAGAATCGAGGCCGCATGAAAGCCGCAGCCATCGAACGCGTGTCCATCACGGACGCCGACTTCGAGAAGTTCCGCGAGTTCTTCTACCGCAAGACGGGTATCCAGTTCGATACCAGCAAGCGGTACTTCGTGGACAAGCGCCTGGTTGAGCGCATCGAAATCACCGGCAGCGAAAACTTCCGCAACTACTTCGTCAAGCTGCGCTTCGAGGCAGCTGGCGGCGAGATGCAGGAACTCGTCAACATCATGACGGTCAACGAGACCTACTTCTTCCGCGAGGGCTACCAGTTCGACTGCCTGGTCAACCACATGCTCGATGACGTGGCCCAGCGCAAGCGCCCGGGCGACCGCATCCGCATCTGGTCGATCCCCTCGTCCACCGGCGAAGAGCCCTACTCGATCGCCATCTACCTGCTGGAGCGCTGGCCGCTGCTGCACAGCTACGAGGTGGAGATCTTTTCGTCCGACATCGACACCCAGGTGCTGCAGGCCGCCAAGCGTGGCGTGTACTCGGACCGCTCGGTGGGCAACCTGCCCAAGCCCTACCTGGCCAAGTACTTCACCAAGCGGCGCGAGGGTGAATGGCAGCTGTGCGATGACCTGCTCGAATCGGTGGAGTTCTCGCGGGTGAACCTGAGCGACCCCAACGACACCCGGCGCTTCCGCGACATCGACATCATCTTCTGCCGCAACCTGCTCATCTACTTCGATGACATCTCGCGCCGCATCGCCGCCGAAGCCATGTTCGATGCGCTGCGCCCAGGTGGGTTCATCTGCCTGGGTCACTCCGAATCCATGAGCCGCATCTCGTCGCTGTTCAACGTGCGACGCTTCCCCGATGCCCTCGTCTATGAAAAGCCCCAGGAGGCCCGCAAATGAGCCGCATCCTCGTTGTTGACGACGCCGCCACCGTGCGCATGTACCACCGCAAGATCCTCGGCGATGCCGGCTGGCAGACCGACGAGGCCATCAACGGCCTGGAAGCGCTGGAGAAGGTGCACAACCAGCCGGCCGACCAGCCCTTCGACCTCTTCGTGGTCGACATCAACATGCCCAAGATGGATGGCTACAGCTTTGTGCGCGAGTTGCGCCGCTATGCCGCCGCCCACCAGGCCCCGGTGATGATGGTCTCGACCGAGGCGCAACTGCAGGACTCGCAAACCGCGTACGAAGCGGGCGCCAACTGCTACCTCGTGAAGCCCGCCAAGCCGCAAGAGCTGGTGATGACCGCTGCCCTGCTGCTGGGCGACCGCACCGTGGCCCTCAAGGCTGCCGAAGGAGTCCGCGCATGACGCACACCGAATTGCTTGACCAGTTCATCCTGGAAGCGCGTGAATGCCTGGAGCAGATCGGCAACCGCCTGCTCGAAGTCGAAAAGCGCCCCACCGATGGCGAGCTGCTCAACGACCTGTTCCGCCTCGTGCACACCCTCAAGGGCAACTGCGGCCTGTTCGAGTTCAAGCCGCTGGAGCGCGTGGTGCACGCAGGTGAAGACCTGCTGGACCGGGTGCGCAACGGCACCTTGCACTACACGCCCGCCATGGCCGATGCCCTGCTGGACGCGATGGACTTCACCGCGCAGATGGTCGATGAGATCGAATCGACCGGCGCCATCGACCCCGTGGCCGATGCCCGCTCCACCCGCATCGCCAGCGCCTTGCGCGCCCAGCTGACGGCCGTGGCCGCACCGGCAGAGGCCACGCCCGATCCGGTGGTGAGCGCACCGCAAACCGCAGCCGAGTGGGCGCCGCCGGCCTGGGCCGAGCGCGTGCCCCAAGCCCTGTTGCGCGCCCACCCCGATGCCATGCTGTGGCGCTATGTGCCCGAGCCCGAGTGCTTCTTCAAGGGCGAAGACCCCTGGCTGGTGGCCCGCCAGGTGCCGGGTCTGGTGCACCTGGACGTGCGCCCCACGGCCCCCTGGCCTGAGCGCGACAGCTTCGACTGCTACGCCTGCAACCTCGACCTGGTGGGCCTGAGCACCGCGCCGGCCGCCTACCTGCAAGAGCACTTCCGCTACGTGCCCGAGCAGGTGGAGCTGGTGCAGACCCCCGCCACCTGGCCTGCCAACTCGCCTGCCGCCTCGCCCGCCGCCGCAGCGGCCGCACCATCGGCCACGCAGGCGCCTGCCGCCCCCTCCAGCGCAGCCCCCGCCTCGGGCGATGTGGCCGCCCCCAGCGAGGCCCCGCAAGGCTCGCCCGCCGAGCAGCTGGTGCACAACCGGGTGCTGGCCATCTGGCGCGAGCAGCTGGTGCAGCTGGCCAAGCCAGGCATCCCGGCGGGCTCGGTGCAGGGCATCCGCCTGACCTTCCGTGGCCTGCTGGCCATCCTGGAGCACCCGGCTGCACAAGACAGCCTCGGCGCCCTGCCCGCCCAGGTCTCGGCCGCAGCCCTGCTGGGCTGGGCCCAGCAGCATGCGCCTGAAGCGGGCGACACCCCGACCGAGATCGACGACGGTGCCCTGGTCACCAGCGCCAGCAATGGCGGCGGTGCTGCGGCCAGCGGCGGCGGCGGCGGCGAAGGTGGCCGCCGTGGCGACGAGGGCGCCCACCAAAAGGTGCTCAAGGTCAGCCAGGACAAGATCGACCGCCTGATGGACCTGATCGGCGAGATGGTGGTGGCCAAGAACGCCCTGCCCTACCTGGCCCAGCGCGCCGAGACCGTGTTCGCCCAGCGCGAGCTGGCCCGCGAGATCAAGGCCCAGTACGCCGTGATCAACCGCATTGCGGAAGACATGCAGCACGCCATCATGCAGGTGCGCATGCTGCCCGTGGGCACCATCTTCCAGCGCTTTGGCCGCCTGGTGCGCGACATCTCCAAGAAGCTGGGCAAGGATGTGCAGCTGGTCATCGAGGGCGAAGACACCGAGGCCGACAAGAACATCATCGAGTCGCTGGCCGACCCGATGATCCACATCATCCGCAACAGCCTCGACCACGGTATCGAGATGCCCGAGGTGCGCCAGCGCGTGGGCAAGCCGGCTCAGGGCACCATCCGCGTGGCGGCCCGCCAGGAGTCGGACCGCGTGATCATCGAGATCACCGACGACGGCGCCGGCATCAACCCGCAGCGTGTGCGCGCCAAGGCCGTCGAGCGCGGCCTCATCCCCGAGGACAAGGGCCAGACGCTCACCGATGCCGAGGCCGTGCAGCTCATCTTCCTGCCTGGCTTCTCGACGGCCGACACGATCTCCGACCTGTCTGGCCGGGGCGTGGGCATGGACGTGGTGCGCAACGCGGTCGAGCGCATCAATGGCCAGGTGCGCCTGAGCAGCGAGTTCGGCAAGGGCACGGTGCTCACGCTGTCGCTGCCGCTGTCGATGGCCGTCACCAACGTGATGATCATCGAGGCCGGCCATCGCCGCTTCGGCGTGCCGATGGACATGATCGTCGAGACCGTGCGCGTGCACGCCGACGACATCCACCACTTCAAACAGGCCCGCACCACCGTGCTGCGCGGCCGCATCGTGCCGCTGCGGCCGCTGCACGAGTTGCTCGCGCTCAGCGAGCAGCCCACGGTCAACGACGACGGCGAACACGCCGTGCTGGTGGTGCGCATGGGCCACGAGAACGTCGGCCTGATGGTCGACCAGTTCCACGGCGCCAGCGACATCATCCTCAAGCCGCTCGAAGGCGTGCTCGCCGGCCTGACCGGCTTTGCCGGCACCGCCCTGATGGGCGACGGCAGCGTGCTGATGATCCTCAACCCCAAGGAGCTGATGTGATGGCCATCCGATACCTGAAAAAACACGCAGCGCTTGAAGACATTGTCACGGTCGAAGACGCCGAAGCCCTGCAAAAGTGGCTCAACGAACAGGCCAAACCTGCCGTAAATCTCTCCAAATGCCGTCACATGCACGCAGCCGTCCTGCAGGTGCTGCTGGCCCTCAAGCCAGCGCTGGTGGGCGAGGTCAGCGACCCCTGGCTGCATGCGGCCCTGTGCAGCCCGCAGGCGTGAAGACACCGATCTGAAAGGCGATACATCGTGAAACAAGTCTTCATCGTCGATGACTCCAGCACCATGCTGATGAGCCTCAAGAGCACACTGGAGATCAGTGGCTTCAAGGTGGAAACCGCCAACGACGGCGAGCAGGCCTTGGGCAAGATCAAGGCCGGGCTCAAGCCCGACCTCATCATCACGGACATCAACATGCCCAAGATGGATGGCATCTTGCTGATCAAGGAGGCCCGCAAGATCCTGCGCTTCACGCCCATCCTGGCGCTGACCACCGAGAGCCAACAAGGCAAGCGCGATGAGGCCAAGAAGTTCGGGGCCACGGGCTGGCTGGTCAAGCCGGTGACGGGCTCGGAGCTGATCAAGGTCGTCAACCAGGTCGTGCCCAAGGGCTGAGCACACGCCACAGAACCGACTGAACCACAGCCCAAAGATTCCTCTGCGCCCAGGTGATGACCATGGAAGAGCCCAACCAAGCGATGCCCGAGCCGCCCACACCGCACATCATGACGGTGGAAGAGGCGGAGGCCTACCGGCGCCATCGCATCATCGTCAAATGGGCCTCGCGTGCGGTGGTGGTGCTGGGCTTTGCCCTGGTGCTGGGAGCCATCCACCTCGTCAGCCCCACCGAATTCGACGGCCGCATGAATGCGCTGGCGATGCTGGGGCTGGCCGTGGGCCTGCTGTTCGCTGACTTCCGCGTGGTGCGCCGCAAAGATGTCAAAGAGCTCGATGACGTGGTCACCAACGACCTGGCCCGCCTGGAGCAATGCTTTGCCATCTTGCAAAAACAAGTGGGCGTGACCATCCGCACTTCAGAGATGGCGGTGCTGGAAATGGTGGAGCGGCTCAACCGCGTGCACCAGCGCAGCGCCGAGCTGCAGCGCCAGGTGGAAGAGGCCGTGGGCCGCTCGCAGGTGCTGTCGCAAGACTCGCTGCACGAGGCCGACCGCAATGGCCAGACGGTGGAGACCCTGGCCCAGCACCAACAGGCCTTCGTGTCAGCGCGCAAGCAGAACCAAGAGCGCATCCGCGCCGTGGTCGACCAGGTGCGTCACCTCACGCCGCTGGCTGCGCTGATTGCCGACATCTCGCGCCAGACCAACTTGCTGTCGATCAACGCGTCGATCGAGGCCGCGCGCGCCGGCGCCGAGGGCGCTGGCTTCAAGGTGGTGGCCGCCGAGGTGCGGCGCCTGTCGGCCCAAACTTCAGAGGCCGCCAAACAGATCAGTGACGGCATCCATGCCGTGGCCGGCGCCATCGACCAGGAACTGATCGCCGCCTCGCAGCTGGAGGCAGAAGGCTCGGGCGCCCAGCTCACCGAGCTGGCCACCCACATCACCCACATCAGCCAGAGCCTCAACGAGGTGGTGCCTTACCTGGTGAACCTGTCACACGACATGGACGCGGGCATGCAGACCATGACGGTCGACATCATCGACGCCATGGGCCACATGCAGTTCCAAGACATCAACCGCCAGCTGCTGGAGCAGGTGGAGTCGGCCTTGGGCAGCCTCTCGGAGCACAGCGCCGCGCTGTACGCCCTGGTGGGTGGCAAGGCCCCGCCGCCACCGCGTGCCCTTGAAGAGCTGATGTCGCGCTGGGTGCAGGGCTATGTGATGCACGAGCAGCGCGTGGCCCACGCCGAGGTGACGGGCATGGCCATGCCCAAGGTCGCCAACCCCGCACGCTTGGCTGGCCCGGGTGCGCCCGAAGATGCCCCGAAGGAGCTGGAGCTCACCACCAACGAGGGCCCGCGCATCGAGCTCTTCTGAGCTGCGCGCGCCCCGCGCCCTCAAGTTCAGTCCGAGGCACCCGGCGCAGGCTGGGCCTCGGCCTCGCTGTGCCCGCTCGCCAAGGCCTGGGCCGCCCGCTTGGCGGCTGAAGCCTCGCTCAGCCACAGGTGCAACCCCCGCCACGCGTAGATGATGTGGTCCACGAGTTGGGGGATGGGCGTGGCGCACTTGCGGTCCATCCACATCGCGCCCACCTGCACGATCACGCCACCGAAGCCGATCAGCAGGTAATCGACGTCGAGCTCCTGGCGCATCTCGGGGTAGAGCACGCGCAGGCGATCGCGGATCATGTCGGCCCAGGCTGCGGCCCGCGTGCCCAGGATCTGCGGGTTGGTCATGCCGGTGGTCACCGCATCGGTCAGCATGATGCGGCCCAAGCGCGGGTCGGCCAACACCAGCTCGAAGTAGGCCTCGAGGCCTGCACGGGTCATGGCCACGCCATCGGTGGCGGGCATGCTGGCGAGCCTGCGCATCACCGCCTCGCCCACCTTGGACGACGCCCGGCGGTGCACGGCGCGGAACAGGTCGTCGAGCGACTCGAAGTTCTCGTAGAAGTAGCGCTCGCTCAAGCGGGCGTGGGCGCACACCAGGCGCATCGTGCCCTGCAGGTAGCCCTCACGCCCGAACACGTCAAAGCCGGCCTCGATCAAGCGCTCTCGGCGCTGGGCGCGGCGCTCGTCGGCCGTCACCCCGCCGTAGCGCCGGGGCGAGCCCGAGCCACTGTCGGCGTCGGCGGCGGCTGCTGCCATGGCCTCAGGCGGCCAGGCCGCTCAGGAAGCCGCGCATGCCCTCGTGCAGGCAACGCGGGCGGTGCGAGCGCACGCGGCGGGCAATCTCCGCGATGTGGTCGGGCGTGGTGCCGCAACAGCCCCCCGCGATGTTGAGGAAGCCCGCCTGCGCGAACTCCTCCACCAGGCCGCCGGTGATGGCCGGGGTCTCGTCAAAGCCGGTGTCGCTCATCGGGTTGGGCAGACCGGCGTTGGGGTAGCAGCTGATGAAGGTGTCGCCCGCGATCTTGGCCAGCTCTTCGATGTAGGGGCGCATCAGCGTGGCGCCCAGCGCGCAGTTCAGGCCAATGGCCAGCGGGTGGGCGTGGCGCACCGAGTGCCAGAAGGCGCCCACCGTCTGGCCCGACAGGATGCGGCCCGAGGCGTCGGTCACCGTGCCCGAGATGATGATGGGCAGGCGCTCGCCGGTGTCTTCGAAGAGCTGGTCGACCGCGAAGATGGCGGCCTTGGCGTTGAGCGTGTCGAAGATGGTCTCGATGAGGAAGACATCGACGCCGCCTTCCAGCAAGGCCTTGGCCTGCTCGTAGTAGGCCTGGCGCAACTGCTCGAAGTGGATGTTGCGCGCGCCCGGGTCGTTCACATCAGGGCTGATGCTGGCCGTGCGCGGCGTGGGGCCGATGGCCCCGGCGGCAAAGCGCGGCTGATCGGGGGTGCTGTATTCGTCGCACACCTCGCGGGCCATGCGGGCGGCCACGAGGTTCATCTCGTAGGCCAGCTCGGGCATGTCGTAGTCCTCTTGGGCCACGGTGGTGGCACCAAAGGTGTTGGCCTCGATGAGGTCGGCGCCAGCGGCCAGGTACTGCGCGTGGATTTCGCGGATCACCTCGGGCTTGGTCAGCAGCAGCAGCTCGTTGTTGCCCTTGACGTCCTTGTGGTGTTCGGCAAAACGGGTGCCACGGTAGTCGGCCTCGGTCAGCTTGTAGCGCTGGATCATGGTGCCCATGGCGCCATCGAGCACCACGATGCGGCGCTGCATGATCTCGGGCAGCTGGGCGGCACGGGTGTAGGGGCGGCGGGCCACCGGGGTGGCAGCGGGGGAGGCGGCAGTTGAGCTCATCCTGCCATTTTAGGCAGTACGGCCCCATTTCAGGGCATCAGGATCCCTGAGCCTCCAGATGGGCCCAGGCATTGGGGGGCTTTTCCGACGCAGGAGGCGGCGCGAGCAGCGGGGCCTCGGCCAATGCGTCGGTCGCCTCCGCCAACGGCAGCGAGGCCTGCAGCCGCGCGGCGTCCACCGCCGCCTGCACCCCCACCTCGTTGTGACAGACCCAGGCGATCAGTTCGGTCTCGGGCATGGGCCGCGCAAAGAAGAAGCCCTGGAACTGGTCACAGGCCAGCTCGCGCAAGATGGCCGCTTGGCCCATGGTCTCGACCCCCTCGGCCACCACCACCAGGCCCAGCGCGTGCGCCAGGCGCACCACCGCTTCGACGATGGCGCGCGCGTCGGGGCTGGATTCCAGGTCGCGCACGAAGCTGCGGTCGATCTTGAGCTGGCGCGCCGGCAGCCGGCGCAGGTAGCTCAACGACGAGTAGCCGGTGCCGAAGTCGTCGATCGACAGGCTCACGCCGATGGCGTCCAGCATCTCGAAGACCTTGAGCGAGGCCTCGATGTCGTCCATCGCGGTCGATTCGGTGATCTCCATGATGAGCATGCTGGGCTGCACGCGGTGACGCAGCAAGGCATCGCGCACGCGCGCTTCCAGGTCAGGCTGGCGCAGCTGGTGGGCCGACAGGTTGACGGCCACGGGGATGCACAAGCCGGCATCCTCCCACTGGCGAATCTGGCGACAGGCCGCATCGAGCACCCACAGCCCCAGCTCGCTGATGAGCCCAAAGCGCTCGGCCACCGGGATGAACTCGCCCGGACTGACCTGGCCGCGCACAGGGTGCTTCCAGCGCAGCAGCGCCTCCACCCCTGCCAGGCGGCCATCTTGCGCCAGGATCTTGGGCTGGAAGTGCAGCGACAGCTCTTCGCGCTCGATGGCATGGCGCAGGTCGCGCTGCATGGCCACCTGCTCGTGGGCATGGCGGTCCATGCCGCGCTCGTAGATGCAGTGGGCCCCGCCACCGGCCTTGCGGGCCATCAGCAGGGCGTCTTGCGAGTGGCTCATCAGCTGCTCGACACTGGCGCTGTCTGGGAAGCGAGCGATGCCGATCGAGGTGACCAAGTTGAGCTCGAGCTCTTCAACCAGGCATGGCTCGTGCAACAGGCTCGCCAGCCGCCTCACCCACTGGGTGACTTGGTGCTCGTCGGTCATGCCGCTGCCAAAGACCAAGAACTCGTCGCTCTCGCCCCGGGCCAGCACATCGCCAGGCCGCATCTGCGCCTGCAGCCGGCCGGCCAGCACGCGCACGAAGTGGTCGCCCACGTTGGCCCCGTAAGACTCGACGATGGACTTGTGCCCCTCCAGGCTCAGGCGGGCCACGGCCAGGCTCAGCGGCGTCTGCCCCTCGTCGGCCTTGAGCAGTTCGGCCAGGGCCCGCTCGAAGCCGAGGCGGTTGCGCAGGCCGGTCACGGGGTCATGCTGGGCAGCATCCTGCAAAGCGTTCTGCGCCTGCGCCAGGCTGGCGCGCAGGGCGGCCTCCTTGCGCAGGGCGCTCTCGTCGTAGAGCGTCACCAGGTGGGCCATCACCAACAACAGCATGACGATGCCCGTGGTCAGCGAGTAGATGGCGGTGTCCGACAGGCCGTTGAGGTTGAGGGGTACCGCGTCGGGAGAGATGTGCAGCGCCCGCATCTGGATCATGCCGCCGAGCACGAACAAGGTCGACACCAGTGCCGAGATGCCGACGAGTGTCGGCAGGCGACCGGGCTGGTAGAGCACCTTGCGCGTCAGCACCGAGGCCAGGCCCGAGCCCAGCAGGAACACGCCTGTGGCCGCCGCCACACCGCCCCAAGACAGCGACGGCGAGGGCGCCGTCACCACCGACGACTGGGCCACCCAGCCCAACATGCTCAGGCCCACCGAGATGAACAGCCCCCCGGTGGCGCGCAGCCGCCAGGCGAGCCCACGCACCGAGAACTGCCACTGCACCGCCATCACCAACACGACCGCAGGCAGCCAGGCGGCCAGCACGACCGCCGTGGTGTAGTGCAACTCGAAGGGCGACTCACGGGCCACCAGCCCGAGCAGCGATTGCGCCCACATGCCGGTACCGGCCGACAGGGCGCCGCCCATCAGCCAACCGAACACCGTGGCCCCTTGGTGGGCCAGCGCACGGCGCACGAACAGGCACTGCAGGAAGTAGGCATACACACCCACGCCCCAGGCCGTCAGCAAGATCCCGGCGTGGAAATCCACGCCCATCCAGGTCAGAGACATTCGCCATCCCCTCGTGCCCTTCCCCCCCGGAAGGCTCACGACCGTCACACTTTTTTATACTTGGTGACAGGGTTATCGGCGCGCATACACCTGTTCTGAACCCGGTGCACACATGCACCAAGCTGGGGTGTTCAATGCATCACGACTGGCTGCTGGGCCATGCCGGCGTAGCGCTCCAAGTAGGCGTCGAACTCTTCAACGCTGGGCGACGACTCGATCAACGCCTCGACCCCTTCTTTGAAGGATTCGGCCAGGGCGCCCTCGATGAACAGTTCCTTGCGGGCGAACTTGTCCACGATCTCATAGCCGCCACGCTTGAGCGCGGCGTCGTGGGTGTGTTCAAGCTCACCCGGGGCAGGCAACTCGATTTGCACGACAGCGTAGCTGTCCGAGTTGTAGAGCATGTGCATGAAAGTTGTCTCCAGGGTCCAGGCTTGTGCATCCACATGTGGGGCGCATGTCCCAAACCTCAAGCTCATCATGGCAAGTCCATCGGACGCGTCACTCCCCGACTTGAGTGGGCGTTGCCGTGATGGCGCCAGAGCCGTGCCTTTGTGCACACCGAAACACCCCCCTGACTGGGGAGGCTGGCGCCCGGTGATCAGGCCCCCATCATGGGCGACCGAGCGCGCCCTCGATGGCCTTGACCAGGTCGGCGTCATCCGGGCCGGTCATGCTGGAGTAGGCGTCGATCGCCCGGCCGTCGCGGCCGATGAGGTACTTGTAGAAGTTCCACTTCGGACTGGTGCCCGTGTCGGCGATCAGCTGCGCGTGAAACGGGTTGGCTTCCTTGCCACGCACATGGCTTTTGGCAAACATCGGGAACTTCACGCCGTAGGTGTTGGCGCAAAAGTCAGCGATCTGCTTGCCCGAGCCCGGCTCTTGGTTGCCGAAATCATTCGAGGGGAAGCCCAGCACCACCAGCCCCCTATCCTTGTACTTGGCGTACAGCGCCTCCAGCCCCTTGTACTGCGTGGTGAAGCCGCAGTAGCTGGCGGTGTTGACCACCAGCAGCACCCGGCCGCTGTACTGGCACAGGCTCTGGGGCTTTTCATCCTGCAGGCGCGGGAAGGTGACGTTCAGCAGGCTGGGGCACGCGGCGGGGGCTTGCGCCAAGGGCGCCGGGGCTTCGGCCGCCTGCGCGCCCGTGCTCAGTCCACACCCCAGGGCCAGCAACCAGACCAGGGGCAAGTCAACAGGGCGGACACAACGCAGCAGACGGTTCATGGCGGGCTCCTCAGGGCGAAAACTGTAGTGTGCAGCTTACGCCGCACAGACTTGCTACGCACAAGAGGGCCATTTGGATGCATTCTCCCGTCTGCGGCAGGCCCTTGTGGTGCGCCGCGTCAAACCGTCACGAAGCCCGGCTACGCTGTAGGGATACGTTCAGGTGAGTCACCGACCATTGCGCTGAGGAGGCCGACATGTCCATGCTGTATCCCGAGCTGTTCAAGCAACTGGAAGCCGTTCGCTGGAACATGGCCACCGACATCCCCTGGGATCGGTTCGACGCCAGCCTGCTGTCCGACGAGCAGGCGCAGACCATCAAGATGAACGCCATCACCGAGTGGGCGGCGCTGCCGGCCACCGAGATGTTCCTGCGCGACAACCGCCACGACAGCGATTTCTCGGCCTTCATGAGCGTGTGG
>JACCDX011885170.1_pt1 | contig 15361 bp, 12 predicted proteins | sample 7449681 | NCBI WGS metagenome assembly JACCDX01 (sample SAMN15323450, study PRJNA562643) | freshwater metagenome | isolation source: river surface water | place: USA:Blue River Watershed | collected 2017-08-18 | reverse complement strand
CTTTTCTAAATATGAAAAATAAGGCGATAATTATGAGTATAAACACAAAGTTCATTTTATAACTAAAAATGAAAATTTAAATGATTTTTAAAAAATAATTTAAAGAATTAAAATATACTATTAAACTCTTAAAGTTAACCCTCTCAAGATGTCTAAACAAACCGCTCAACAAAAAGAACAAATGAAGAAGTTATATGAACGTAACAGAAACACCCAACCAACACTCATTGAAGATTTTGATGTTAAAAATTTAATCTTTGACGAACCTATGTTCGGACAAGTTCCTAACCAACCTATTAAGTTCCACCGTATTAATATGGGCTATAGAAACCCTGATGGTACTGATGGTGAATTAGTCTTTGAATTAAAGGACTATTCCTCTTTTGGTATCCAAGAAAATCGTGATGCTAAGACCCAAGAACTTCAAGGTTATTCTGTTGGTATCACCTTTGGTGAATACAAGCAAGAACCATCTGAATATGACCTTAAAGCAGTTGAAGTTTTTGATGCCCTTGTTGCAAAGACTAAAGAACATTTATTAAAGCCTGAAGTTTACAAGGCTTGTAAGATGAAGGAATTATATATTACTGATTTAAGAACTATGGCTCCTCACGCTCAAAAGATAGATAAAGAAACACAAGATGTTGTAGAAGGTTCTCACTATTCAATTTACCCTAAATTAATGTGGTCCAGAGAAAAAGAATACTTTGATGAAAAGTCTGGTGAGACTAAAGTTGTCCCTTCTAAATTTAAGACCGAATTATGGGATGATGATGAAGCACAACTTGGTAATAAAGTTGTCTTGGACCCAATTGACTGTATTGGTAAAAGATGTAGAATTAGACCTTTTGTCAAGGTTAGAGGCGTCTTTGTTGGTTCTAAGATTAAATTACAGCTTGAATTATACGCAGCTGGTATTGCTATCCAAAAACAAGAACAACAATCTGGTTATAAGTCTATGTTTAGATTTTCAGCAAAGCCAATTGAAACAAAGATTATTGCTGAAGAAGAACCAGAAGAAGAAGTAAAAGAAGAAGAACCTGAAGTATTCTCAGTTCCAGTCAAACAAGTTGATGAAGATATTGCAGTATCTGAAGATGAAGAAGAAGTAAAACCAAAGCCTAAGGCTAAAGGTAAAGGTAAAAAATAAGTTTAAATAACAGTTTTTATAAGTCGAGTGTAATACAACGATAATTAATTTTTAATTTATTCAGTTTAAAACTAACCTGAATAAATTATTTTATAAAGAAGCTTAAAGAAAAAGAATTGTATTAATAAAATTAAAAATGTCCTTCCAATTAGATTTAAATTCTGTTAAAATCGTTGATAGTTTAAATGACTTGTCAATCTACCATTATTTAGATTGTGATGTTAATACTGATTCTGAAACTAAAAAATACCGTGGTGTTGTTATGAATAATGAAGGTAAAACTATTTGTCGCTCCTTTGGATTCACCCCTGAAATTGACGAAACTGATAATGAATTAATGACTTCTGTTGTAGAACCTTTCCTTAAAGAACAAGTAAGAGTTTTAGAAGCTTACGAAGGAACTCTTTTAAGAGTTTATTTTTACCAAGATAGATGGTATATTTCAACCTGTAGAAAGTTAGATGCATTCAAGAGTAAATGGGGTAGTAATAAGTCTTTTGGTGAACTCTTTGAAGATATTATTGAAACACCTTTCGACCAATTCTGTAAGAATACATTAGATGAAACCAAGGTCTATTGTTATGTTTTAAGAACATATAACAAAAATAGAATTGTATGTAGCGGTTACGAACACCCAGATTTATTCCTTGTTGGAACATATGATAATGGAGACTTTGACAAGTTTAATTTTGAAAAGTGTAATGTACCATCAGTTCAAAGTATTAACACTATGGATGACTTGAAGGCGCATATGGAAAAAATTGACCCAAGTAAAATGCAAGGTGTTATTTTAATGAATGAAAAAGGAGAGTGTGTTAAGGTTATGAAACACGAATATGTTGAAGCATTTAAGTTGAGGGGAAATCAACCTAATATTTTATTAAGATATATTGAGCTCCAGCAAGAAGGCAATCCAACAAAGGTAGAAACATTTTTTAATATGTACCCAGAACAAAAAGAACATATTGTATCTTTCACAGACGTCATTGATGATATCTGTTATTATGTCTTCCGCAAGTACAGAAATAGATTTATTAGAAAACAAGTGTCAATTGTTCCTTCAGATTTATACTATGTTATTAGAGAATTACACGAAGGTTACTTAAAGGATAGAACTAATATTGTTACCCCAGAAAGAGTTTCAACCTATATTTTAGGATTAGAACCAACAAGATTACTTGGTTTATATAATTCCTATATGAAGCGTAAAGAAGAGAATGGAAACGGCTTCAAGATTTCAGAAGAATTTATGAGTAAAGTCAAGTCTATGATAGTATAAAAAAGACCCTATCGTGACAAAGTCACTCCGTGCGAAGCACATACACCAGATAATAAGTATTAATTTTATAGTTTAATTCAGACTGTAAAATTAAATTAAATTAAATATTTTTCAACTATATATTTAGGTACATAATTTAAGAATTTTTCGTGTGTTGCTTCACCTATAATTGGAGGTGCATATTTAGGATTTGCTTTATATGCCTCTAACCATCTCAAAGCGCATAAGCACCAATTATCTCCCGAAACTAACCCTGGAAAACTACCTCGAGGTGTTATAAGGTCATTTCCGCGTGATAATGTGAATTGTAAAAATTCATCGGTTACAACAGCGCAAACTATGTGAGTTCCCTCGTCATTATCCAAAAGTTCACATTTACCTGTTCTATTATACCCTGTAATTTTATTAAGGTTGTTTCCTACGGAAACGGAGCCTCCAGATTTAAAATCTGGAGAACGACTACAATACTTTAATTCACCCCCATAAATATTCTTATGTTTCATTTTTTTTATAATATAAAAATATAAAAAAAATTAAATTGGAATAACCTCTAAAGCACTTCCAACAAAATTAGGACTTATTATAACATAACCTAGAAATCCCCCTGTAGAACACATAGGATTATTACCCATATCTTTTGACATTGATAAAGTCTGATGTGTAAATTTTGCATAATTTCTTAAATTACCTTTAAGATGCCCTTTCCAAGAACCTGAAGAAAACGTATCATAAGTTGTATTATAAAAACAATGGTTAATTGCATCAATAAAATCATTACTTATAAATGAAGTATCTAAGGTTATCATTAATCTTATAAAATCAAAACCGGGAATATCAGCTCCTCTAAACACTAAATTTTCAGCTAAGCAATTATCACCTTGTTGGTCTCTCTTTACACCTTCACACCATAAATCAAATAATCCAGCTTCTTTTGTTAGTTCAGGGTTATTTGCTTTTGCTTCTATTGGCCTTAAGTTATACCCTTGAAACTTAATATTTGACCTTCCATAATCTATAATCATAGGAACATATTTTGTCTTTATGGTTATACTATAAAGGTTTGAACTATTGTCTACATAAACAAAGCTAAAATCCCTTACTTTATTTAATGTTCTAACCATCACATTTTTAGAGTGTAAATCGCCGTGAATAAATTTATATTTTCTATTAGCTTCATTTAAGGCAAATGCTATCATTAATAATACCTTGTCTTTTTCATCTTCTGTTATACTTGCATCTTTTATAAAATTTTCAAGAGTTAAATTTCCAGGTATATTCTCCGTTATTAATATAGAATGAAAATCGCCAGCTCCACATAACCCATCATAATCATTTATTTTTAATTTATCTTCAGTTGGATAACCACAAAATATACCTCCATATGTATACATAAAACAAGGTAAATAATCTCTCATATTATTCAGGATTAAACCAACCAATATTTCGTGTAATAAGTTTTCATCCTTAAAAGCACTAGGTTGTTGCATTTTCATAATTGCAAAATCATTAATAGTCCATCCTCTTGCTGGATGCTTTAAATTTACCTTAGAAACAATACCCTCTGCAGACTTCCATTTATTCTTTATATTATCCCAGTTTAAAGTAGTCATATCAAACCACTCAGTTATACGGTCAGAAGGCGTATCAAGAGGTTTATTAGTGCTATCTTTCAAAAAATTAATAATAGCCCTTGTAACAGCTTGAAGATTTTTTTGAGAATTTTCAGTATCAAAGTTATCATCATCCATACTTTCTTTTATATCATCCTCTTCTATATCATATATACTTATGTCAGCACTATAAGGATATGTAGATAATAATTCTAAATGTGATTCAACATTACTCATTTGTCCCCTTAATAACTCAACTATACTTGAAGGTATATTTCTAGTTTCTGGCGGAGTAGAATTTTTACCGTTACTACTATTGATATTGCTACTACTTCCATTACTTGCACTACTAGGTAAACTGCTTCCAATAGATAATTTACTTAAGTCAAGACTACTCATTTATAATTATAAATGATTTTTTTTATTTTTTAATTAATTATTCTTATATTAAGAATGAAGATTTTAGCTATAGGAGACCCTCACTTTAAGGTAGATAATGTTGAAGAAACAAAAATCTTCACCGATAATTTATCCCTCTTTTTATCTCAAAATACTGATATTGAAATTATAGTTGTGTTAGGGGATGTTTTACATAATCACGAAAAGCTTCATACTTTTGCCCTTAATAATGCAATTAACTTTTTCAGTATGCTTGTATCCCATAAAAGAAGGTGTTATTGTTTAGTGGGTAATCACGACGCTACTTCTAACACTATATTCTTAACTGATAATCACTGGATGAATGTCCTTAAAGGATGGGATGGTTTAACAATTGTAGACCATCCTATAATTGAGTTTATAAATGAAACGGACTTTATAACCCTTTGTCCTTATGTTCCTGATGGTAGATTTACGGAAGCGCTTTCTCATATAGTTTCAACCACAAAAATCTCTGATACAAACATAAGAATTAATGACTGGAAAGAGTCTAAGTGTATATTCTCTCATCAATTATTTGACGGTGTAAAAATGGGTGCAATTATTGCTCAAAATGTAGAGAAATGGAAAGAGGAGTATCCATTCTGTATTAACGGTCATATTCACGAAAATCAAAGACCCCAAGAAAACCTTTATATTCCAGGTTCAGCAATGCAAGAAGGTTATGGTGATATGACAGATAAGATTGTAGCCTTAATTACTTTGGATGAAAATAAAATTCCTAATATAGATGAGATTGACCTTAATATTAAGCGTAAAAAGATTATTTACACAACTGTTGATGAAATAGATACCATTCAGGCTAAGCTTGAAAAGAATGAAAATATAGACTATAAGATAGTCGTAAAAGGAAGTGATGCAGAACTCAAGTCACTTAAAAATTCATCAAAATATAAGGATGCTTTAGAGATAAATAATGTGAAAAAAATATCATTCAAAACAACCTGGAAGGAAAACGAGAAATTAGATGATAAAATTTCTTTAGAAGATGATTTTGTCGAGTGTTTACAGACTCTTGTTATAAAAGAAGAAGACCCGTATCTTTCAAGCTTATACGAACATATAATGTATGGGAAGGAAGATAAAAGTGATAAAGATGTTTTCTTTTTTTCTTCTGATGAATAATAAAATGTGTATGAACCTTATATTGCTATATATTTTTCTGGCCTTCGTTTTAGTCTATATGATTAATACTCCTAGTATGAATGTTGATACTTCAATATATCACCCTGCTTCGTTCCCTATTAAAAAATAATTAATTTTAAGTCTAAACTTGAAATTAATTTACCCTAATTCTTTCTTGTAAAAATGTTATCATTTTCTAACTTAAGTTCTCCCCAAGATTCTTGTTTATTCAAAGAAGAATTGTCAAGGGGAAATCCAATATTAAAACTTGGTTGATTATTATTGCACTCTTTATATCCCATAAAGAGAATAACAAACATATTTAAAGCAATTAAAAAATATACTAATACGAACAGCTCGTCCATTTTAATAATTAATTTATATACCTTTAAGTCACCTTATAATTCCAAAGAACCTTTTTAAAGGTCCCAAGAACCTTTTTTCCTCATCTTATCAAGCATATCAAAAAAATTATGTAAATCATACTCTTTCTTTATATTGAGATACTCTCTATAATGGTCTCCGTACTTATCAGGCTTATCGTCTATTAATTTAAAAAAGTTAATTAGTCGGGTTCTTACCTCTACTTTTTTCTCATTAAACTTTTCAAGCATCTTAGCACGCTCATCTTCTTTAGGATAACATTTGTTAAATGTTTTAAGAATAATATTATCAAAGTCTTCTTGAGAAGCTTCTAAAGCCCCTCTAAATATTATAACATCTTTTTCCTTGGTAAATTGAGAACCCATTTTTAAATTATAAATTTATTTCTTAAACTTATATTAAAAAATATGGATACAAAAGATAAAATTATAGTCGGTGTACTAATTTATTTTATTTATGTTGCAGTATACAAGGAGCGTCAATCTCTTGGTTGTCAAGAAACAAATCCTTTTAATATTTTAAATCCGCCTTGTAATAACGCTGATAATCAATACTCGCGTATTATAAGAGAAGATAAACCTCAAAATCCGTTTGATGTTTTTAATAGAATAGTCATATGGAGAAAAAGCTTTGTTCTATCCATAATTATAGTTTTAATATATCATCTTATTGTTAAAGTTGATTTTGATGGTATAAAATTTATGTCAGGAGTGATAATTGGAACCTTCTTTATATACTTTAGTTTTAACTTTTATAAATATCACCTTGATGACTACCTTTATAAAGAGATTTTGAAAAACTATACTATTACACCTAAGGTTTAGGGTCTTTTTAAAATGAAATTTAGTTTTTAATTTATATAGGTATATATAAGAATGGTAAAATATAATAAAGAACTTCTGGATTTTTGTATGGAGAGAGATGGGTCAGAATTAATTAAAACTGATTATTTTCCTTTAAACTTAAGAACAAATATTGAATTTAAATGCGGAAAATGCGGAAAAGAGGATTGTAAAAAGACCTTTGAATGTATATATAAAAGTGCTCTTTGCAGAAAATGTAGTATTCAGAAGACAAGTAAAGAACATAATAAAATTATATTTATTTATGATAAAAAATTACTATTAGAATGTATAGAAAGAGACAATGCCTTATTAGAAGGTGAATATGATAAATTAAATGCTGAGGTTGTTATAACATATACTTGCTCTTGTGGAAAAATAAATTGTAAAAAGACATTTAGAAGGATAAATACACACGGAGGAGCTTATTGTAAAGTTTGTTCGGATAAAAATAGGGTTGAAAAGGTTAAGTTAACAACTTTAGAAAACTATGGAGTAGAGTGTAGTTTAGAAGCAGAAGAAACTAAAGAAAAATCAAAGATTACTAACCTTAAAAAGAGAGGAGTAGAATATGCTTCACAAAGTAAAGAAGTAAGAGATAAAATAAAGACTACTTGCTTAAAAAAATATTTGTTTGAAAATCCAATGCAAAATCCAGAAGTAGCAGAGAGAAACTTAAAGGCTTGTTTTAACCCTAAGAATTATACTTTATCAGATGGAGATATTATAAAATATCAAGGATACGAGAACCTTGCTTTTGATATACTTTTTAATGAATGGGAATTATCTCCTAAAGATATAATAGTAGAAAGAACTAAAGTTCCTGAAATATGGTGGATTGATGATAGTCATAAAAAGAGAAGGTATTATACAGACATTTATATACCTTTTGAAAATCTTATAATTGAGGTAAAGAGCACCTGGACTTATGAAATAGAAAAAATAATAACTCAACAAAAATTACTAGCTGCGAAAGAGCTTGGTTATAATACATTATTATGGGTTTTTGACTGTAAACATAACCTTGTAGAAGAATATGAAAACTGCTCTTTTTAATTAAAGTTTAAAAAAGACCTTGGATTTTTAATTTTATTTCAAAAATAATAGAAATAAAATTAAGGGTATTTTTAAGAATAAATCACATTGGACCAATAGATGAATTATTAGTTTTACGTAAAGGCATATATTTTTGTTGCCAACTTTCACGGTTCATCTTAGCCATTAAATGCTCCATTTGGTCTTGTCTATGGAAAAGTGCATCAGCATCATATTGAGAAGTTGCTTTTGGTCTCATATCATCAAGGGATGCTGTGCGGTTATATTCACTCCAAACTTGATTTTGTGGAGTACGATACTCTACAAATTCCACATTACTTCTTTGAATGAAATTAGGTTGTCTATAAGCATCAATATCAGAATAGTAATATTGTACTTGTCCGAGGTTGACATCTGAATAACTTCTATATGCGTCACCGTAAGAGTTAAAACGAGGGTCATAAATGTTTTCAAAATCAATACTTCCTGCTGGTGGAATATAATTAGAATAATTTGCGGATAAATCAGTTCTAAGAGGTTGTGCGTTAATTTGTCCCTTAGTACCGTCACTTCTAACGAGTTGAGGGTCTATACGGGTATATAAAGGCATATTCATATTATTATTTTGAACTTGGTCTAAAAATACTGGAGCATTTTGTGGGTTATATGTAATACCAATATTACTGTTAATTGGAGTTTGGTCCATTGAGAAACTGTATAACTTTGGTTGAATATCTTGTAAATATACTCTTCTTTCAGGTTGTCTAAAGTATTCATCGTTATAAACATATGTTGGACTCTGTTGTAACAATTGGTCGTTTGCTACGTTATTTGTAGGTGGTTGTGCCCTGTTAAATTTAGAGTAAGTTGCATTGATACTTTCACCTTCAGAATGTTTTCCACCAGATAAATCCTTAACACCTTCTAATTCATCAAGGGTAATAAAGTCAAATTTTTCAATTATCTTTTTTTGAGCTTGGTCTGCCTTGTTTACTTGAACTACATTATCAGGGACACTTTCATTTGGTTTCATCTGAGAATTTTGATACATATTATTTACAGTATTCATTTCCTGTGGATTATCTGAATAGGTTGAAACAGGGTGTTTCATATTTGCTTCAAAATCAACGGTAGTAGGATATCTATCCATAAATTGACCTGCAGTATATCCTTCAAGACTGTTTGTTTCACCTATTCTATTCATATTATAAACAGCATTATCAGCTCTTGTTTTAAATCTAACAGGGTCTGCAAGTTCAAATGGTAAATTATTTGTTAAACCATGAGCTTGACCTGCATCTAAGTCATCTGTTAAGTCTGTAATGTTACTATCATTTATACGGGATATCTTTGTGCTTTCTTTACCGAAAGCATCTCTATCATAAATACGAGGTGGAATAACAGGTGCAATCATTGTGCGTCTGTTAACACCACTCTTAGCGGAAAAGTATTGAATATCAGCTGAAATATCTCTTTGGCCGTTTTCAAAGTTAAATGAGGTTGCTTTAAGATATTCATCAGAGGAACCAAATGTGGTTGAATTATTAGGGGAATATACTGGAATTAATGATTCGTTAACTGCAGTCTTAAGTCTATCTGCATTTGGTAAAGATAAGTTTTTAGAGTAAGTTGTAGGTACTGAACCTTCAAATATAGGTTTAGGAGTATATTGACCTTCAACATTTACTTGGTAATTTGTGGTATCAAAAAGGGATGCGAAACCTTCTCTTTCATTTTTAGTGGAGGTTAAATAAATTAAAATAATAAAGAGGATACCTAAGACTAAAAATGCCTTGGTATATTTATAATTGGAAATCATCATAACAATTGAAATATAGATGACAAAACGAGTTAATGCATTTAAACGTTCACCTGAGGCTAAACTTCCGTGCGGAATTGGAGATACACTACAGAATAAACTTGAAGGTTTTTTAAGCCAAAAAGTTTCACCTTCTCCTTGGCAACAACTATCACCTGCTGGACAATTATGTTGGCTCATTTATTAATAGACTGTTATAAAATAAAAAGATTTTCTTTTTTTTTCATCATACTTAAAATAAAACACTTAATTTTTTAGTAATGTCTAATGGTCTTTTATCTTGTATATCTTCTACGTTCATTATATCCTTTAATAATACTCTTTTATTTTTCTTACTATCCGCATCCCACAAATATAAGATTGTATTCTCATTGTATTCTGGTCTTAATGAACAGTTACGGATATAAAAATTTATCATATCATTTACAGTTTTTATTGGAACCTGTTTATACAACTCATCTATTAACTTAATATTGTCCTCAGCGTACCTTGAATATAACATAGCTAAAATATTTAAACAATATTTACAATTCACTATTGTTTCACCCCAATTAAGGTTACAAACTGCATCTCTAAAATCAGGGACGATTTTACGCTTAAAATCATTAAATAATTTTTTAAAGGTATCTTTACTTGTATTATTTGAAATAATATTCCAATTTTCAAATGTTAATGTAGCTAATTCTCTTACAACAAAAAATAAGTCATTTATATCTTCAAACATACTCATATCATATAATTTCTGTAACTGGACGAACAACTTTATAAATGAGGTTGAAATAGCTTCCTCTTCTGTATTAAAAGATGTTTTTAATTCATCTTCTAATTCCTTTTTCCAAGGCAAAGATATACCTAAAGAAAGAACTAATAAAATATCTTTATCAAGGTCTACCCATATTGGTAATTCATTCAACCCTTTTTGAGACACCTTTTGCTCTTCTTCAATACCTAACTCTTTATTCCTCTTTTCAATCTTTTGTTTTCTCAATTCATCCAATTTACTCTTAGGTTCTTCCTTCGGCTTATATCCAGTTGTTAATCCTCTGCAGCATTTTACAATATAAGACATAGCCATCTTTAAAATGTTATTTGGGAGGGTCTTCCATCCCTTCTTTCTCAAAACAGGTAAATACCTGAAGAAATACATCATCTTTGTTGATAAGTAATAAAACTCATCATCTTCATACTCAAGTGTATTCATAGCGCTCAACAAGAAATGATGCATATCATTCAACCTATCATATACTGTTGGTTGTAATCCCTTTGTATAATGTTCGACAGATGTCTTCATTGTACCCCCTTTTAAAGCACTCGAATAACTCATACCCATATCAATTATAACAGGGTAAAATCCATATGTAGGAATACTAAATACTTCACCATCTATCTTATACACAAATATAGCCTCAGGTTCACACTCTTTTATAAGGATATTATCTATATGTAAATCATAGTGTGTAAATTCACAGTGTTTTTGTGCTATACTTAACCCGCATAAGACTCCTAAGATTAATGAGTTAATTAAAGACTTATCGGCGTGTTTTGTAAAATCATAAAATGAGTGGGGTGAAATATACTCTAAAAATAAGACACTAGTAGGAAGATATTCCTTATCATCCATAAATACTTTGCAGTCTTTCTTAAAGTCTTCATCAATCTCTTCATCATCTTCACTACTGTTATCACTATCACCTTCAAAATCACTATCTTCAGGTGTATTTATATAAATAAAAGTTCTTGAAATAGGTAACTCAACACAACCTAAATTACCCACAAAATTAGGACAAAATTCTTTTAATTTATTCAAGTCTAAAGTAATCTGATTTTCGTGTTCTATACTTCTATCAATTTCCACGGATAATTTAAAGATGACTTGTTGTCCTGTAGCACGATGTTCGAGTAACCCAACAATACCTTGGACACCATTTGTTTCAAAGGTTTTAATAAACCTAAACTCCTTTCTCATAATTTCAAGCTTTCTATTAGGATGATTATTATCACGGGCTAATTTACAACTTCTACTAACCTTATGTGCTAAATGGCTAAATTCATTGTGATTTAACATCATTTTTTGTAAAAAACAAAATAATTCTTTAATTGTCGATTAAATTGATTTTTTTATTTTATTTTTATACCTTCCACTATAACATAACTAAATGATGAAGAGAAAACTATCCTCAGAAGAGATTGAATTTATAGCGGACGCTATTGTCCCTAATCCATATATAAGTAAGGATGTTTCTACGTGTATTGTTGACAACCTTAAACAAAACATCAGAAAACAACTTTCTATGATTGAAACTTATCCTGAAAATATCCCTAAACTTAAAGATGAAATTCATAAATACTATATTAGAAGTCAACTTGACGCTTCGGAATCCGTTGGGTGTATCGCCGCGTCATCAATCGGTGCCGATACAACTCAGGCTTCTTTGAATAGTGTAGAATGGAACACAAGAGTTCTCATTGATAAGAACGGTACTATGAAAGAAGACTGTATTGGTAGAATTATTGATGATGAATTCAACAATAAAGGTTTTACAACTGTTGTTTATTCAGGTCAAATTGACGATAATGTTAAAAATGGAAATAACCCTTACGCTCAAGTCTTAAATATAGATGATAAAAACTGGCTTATTACATCTATTGATGAAGATGGTAATTCTAGTTGGAAAAAAATAACCCAATTAATTAGACACCCCTTATATACAGGCTTGATTAAGGTTTCTACTAAAACAGGAAGAAGTGTAGTTGCTACAACTGGTTTATCTTTCTTAGTTAAAAGAGACGGTAAAATTGTCCCTATAAATGGAAGTGAGTTGACTATTGGTGATAAACTCCCTATATCTTGGAAAATACCTAAGCCAGCTACTGTTAAAACTACTTTACATCTTAAGGATTACTTAAGCCCAAAAGAATATATTTACGGAAGTGACTTGTGGAAGGCCAAAGAAATAAGAGACCATTACTATGTCTCTCTCGGTAAAAAGAAATATCCTTGGTGGAAAGAACACAACGGTATTGATTTTATCCTTCCATTTCAAAGAGGAGATACAGCAATGGAATGTATAGAAGGAAAAGGTAAGTCTAAAATAGGAAATGAAGACATATTAAAAGGTTATGTTTATAATCATATTAGAAGTTCAGCTCAAAATTTAATACCTGAATATATACCTTTAGATGAAGACTTTGGATTCTTTATTGGTGCTTATCTTGCAGATGGTTGTTCAAGTGATAATTATATAGCTATAAGTAAGTATGATAAATCTTATTTAGATAGAATAGAAAAATTAGCCACTAAATGGGGTGTAAAAACTCATTATACAAAAATAGGATATAAGTATATTCATATGAATAAGTATGAAGAAAATAAGGGAAGAGAGGTGTCTGAATACGCAAAAAATATGGAACATAATGAAGGTAATGCCGATATAAGATTACACAGTACTTTGCTTAATACTTTATTATCAAATCTTTGCGGTAAAGGAAGCGAAAATAAACGTGTTCCTGATTTTGCATATAATGCACCTGATGAGTTTGTTAGGGGTATGTTAGATGGTTTGTTCTCAGGCGATGGAAGTGTTACAAAAAATGATATAAAATATTGTTCAGTTTCTAAGACCCTTATAGATGGTATATTAACATTTCTTGCAAGAATAGAAGTGTTTGCAACTAAAGGAGAAGTTATAGTTAATAAAAATAATAAAGGAAGCAAGGTTATTCTTCCTATGTATACCTTAAGAATAGCTTCTGAAAATGTTAATAGATTTACAGATTTTATAGGTAATTTAACCATAAAAGAAAAGGATAATAAACTTGAAGGGCAAATGTATAGAGAAAGATTGCACAATATATATTACCTTGAAAAAGATAATGTTCTTAATGATGTTATTATGGATGAAATTGTCTCTATAGAGTCTGTTGACACTAATACGTATGTTTATGATTTTACAGTAGAAGAAACTAAAAACTTCATAATTCAGGGTAATTTAAACTGTAGAGATTCCTTTCATTCAGCCGGAATTGGCAAGGCAAATTTAACCGGTGGATTGGTTAGACAAAATGAATTATTGAACGCTTCAAAGAAGGTAAAAACTCCCTCTTGTAGTATTCATCTAAATAAGGATATGATAGACGTGACAAACCTTTTTAAAGTAAAAGAATTTGTTAATAGTAATATAAAGTATTATGAGCTTCAAGATATGATTGAAAATATATCGATTGAAAATAACCCTGAATTACCTGAAGAAGATGTAAAATACTATAATTTCTTTTCTACAGTCTTTGACGAAGAATATAAAGGGTGTGAATGGAGAATAAAAATTGACCTTAAACTTGACACATTATATAAATCTAAAAAAACACTTCTTGAAATAGCTTGTAATATTTATTCTTGTATTGATGAAGACCGAGAATATATTGGTATTGTTTTCTTCCCTGATATAACAGGAAGATTAGATATATGGGTAAAAAACAATATGGAAGACCCTGAAACTTATGTTAGAACTTCAAAGAAGAAGAAGCTTGAAGTTTTAGAAAGTCATAAAGAGGTTATTAATACCATTGTAAACGCCGATAACAAGTTTCAAAAATTTATAAAAAATATTCTTGTTCCTACCCTTAATTCTGTTCCGGTAAGTGGTATCTTTGGTATAGAAGACTGTTATTATTCCCAAATAAAGAAAACCGATGAATGGATGATTGATACTAAAGGTAGCAATTATAAAGAAATAATAAATCAGCCTTATATTGACTTCAAAAAAACAAAAAGTAATAATATGTGGGACATGCTTGAGGTATTAGGTATAGAAGGCGCCCATCACTTCTTAATAGAAGAATTTAGTAAAGTTATTACTGTCAATAAAAGACATCTTAACATTCTTCTTGACAGTATGACTTTTCAAGGTAAAATTATGAGTGTCAGTAGATATGGTATTGACCGTAAACACGTCGGACCTCTTGCTAAGGCTTGTTTCGAACAACCTGTCGAAAATTTTCTCATCAGTGCATCAAAGGGTGAAATTGATGAGATTACAGGTGTTACAGCAGCAATTACACTTGGTAAATTGTCAAGAATAGGTACAGGTAGTGTTGACCTTATTATTGACGAAAATAAAATCAAGAGGGAATTAGAGGCGATGAAATTAGAAGATATTAAAGAGGTTAAAGATGAAGAAGAAGAGTTATTTTTAGTATAAAAAGAAGTTTAAGTTTAAAAGTATGACTTTTAAATTTAATATATTTAAGTATGAACTTAAGCGAAGTTTCCTCTGTCAGAATTGATACCAAATGGTGAGGTACGTTCAACTTGTCTTTGTTGAGGAGTGAGGGTACGTTCAAAGATAGAGTCTTTGAGGGTAGAAGATTGTTGAATATCGCTGTAGTTGGAGAAATAACCTTGCACAACGTCTTTATCACCAACACTTCTAATATCGAACCATCCTCTCTTTTCAGGCATGATTTCAAGGTCACCTCTGAAATAATCAACATCACCGTAGTTACGTCTCTTTAAAGGTGCAAAAAGTGTTCTTTCATAAATGAAATTATTAGGGTCAGTTGGGTCTAAGTTAGCAGAGTATCTCATATCAGGAGTTGGCATAATATCTTTAACATCTTGTAATTGTGGGGTACCTTTACCTACTTTAGCTAACATTTCGTCAACTTGAGATGAAGTTAAGG
>JACCDX010147526.1_pt1 | contig 15361 bp, 14 predicted proteins | sample 7449681 | NCBI WGS metagenome assembly JACCDX01 (sample SAMN15323450, study PRJNA562643) | freshwater metagenome | isolation source: river surface water | place: USA:Blue River Watershed | collected 2017-08-18 | reverse complement strand
GCCGCCACGCGGTGGCGGCCTTGCCGCGAGGCCCCGGCACTTCAATGCCCAGCCACTCGTCACCGGCGCACAGGCCGGCCCGCTGTGCCAGACCTCCGTGCAGCACGGTTTTGAGGTGAATGCCGTTTGTCTCGGTGGCGCGCACGCCCAGGCGCTGCGCCCATTGCGAGGCATCGTCGTGCACCTGAACCCCATGCGCTTGCAGCAGCGTGCGCAGCGGCAACTCGTCGGTGCTGTGCACCCACGCGTGCACCTGCCGTTGCCACGAAATACCGGTGAGTTCATGCAGCACGGTGAGCAGGTCGTCCTCGCTCATGGGGCCGCCGGCACAGCGCTTCCACAAGGCGCGCATGACGTCGTCGAGGGTGTGGCCGTGCTCGCGCAAGCTGAGGTCCAGGCACAAGGCCACCAGCGCGCCCTTGGTGTAGTAGCTCACCGTGATGTTGGGGCTGTTGTCGTCGGGGCGGTAGTACTTGGTCCAGGCCTCGAAGCTGGCTTGCGCCACCGTCTGTACCTCTCGGCCCGGGGTCTGCAGCACCTGGTTGAGGGTTTTGTTGAGCAGCTTCACATACCGCGCGGCATCGATCAGACCTGCGCGACACACCAGCACGTCATCGTAATAACTGGTGAAGCCCTCGAAGAACCAGAGCAGCGAGGTCATGTTCTCGCGCTGGTAGTCAATCTCGGCCAATTGCACCGGGCGCAGACGCTTGACGTTCCAGGTGTGGAAGTATTCGTGGCTGATGAGACCCAGCAAGGTGACATAGCCGTCGCTGGCGGTCTTGACGCCGTGTCGTGGCAGGTCTTCGCGCTTGCAGATCAGGGCGGTGGAGTTGCGGTGCTCCAGGCCACCATAGCCCTCGGCCACCGCCCACAGCATGAACACATAGCGCGCATGCGGGGCACGCCCCTTGCCGTGCCACAAGCGCACTTGCGTCTCCACGATGCGGCGTGTGTCGGCCAGCAAACGCTCACCATCGAATGCGGGGGGGGCACCGGCCACGACGAACTGGTAGTCAGACCCACAGGCCCGGAACTCGCCGCGCCAGAAGGCGCCGAGTTCCACCGGGCAGTCGGCGAGTTCGTCGTAGTTCGCAGCGCGGTAGGTGCCAAAGCCGCGGCGGTCCACCTTCAGCGACGACAGGCCTGTGGCCACATGCCAGTCAGGCAACTCAGTCGGGGCCACCACCTCCAGGGTGTGGGGCAGATGGGTTTGCCCTTGCACCCGCAGAAACAGGCTGGTGCCATTGAAAAACCCCCGCTGGGCATCGAGCCACGCGGTGCGCACCGAGGCGTCATGGGCGTGCACCTGCATCGTGACGGTGAGCGGTGCGTCTGCTTGAGCGGTGACCGACCAACTGCACTTGTCTACTTGGGTGAGGGTGCAGGGGCGCTTGCCCTGTTGCGCGCTGATGCTATGTACATGGCGCGCAAACTCGCGCACCAGGTAACTGCCGGGAATCCACACCGGGAGTTCCAGTGCTTGTGTGGCCTGAGGGCGCTGCACGGTGAGCGTGACTTGAAACAGGTGACGGGTGACATCCAGCACCTCGACGCGGTAATGAACCCCCGGGTGTGCGCCCGTGAGTGCGTCCGCGTGTGAGCCACGTTGTGTCGGTGCAGTGCGGCGACGCGTGGCCATCAGGTCGCTCCTGCGCCCAACAGGCAGGCCAGCGTGGCCACCACGGTCAGGCGGAATCGCAGGGTAAGCCACTCACCCAGTCCGGCTTGCGGCCAGGTTTTGCGGTCCACCAGGTAGCAGGCCACCAGCAACAGGGCCAGCACTGGAAGGCCCGCGTAGGCCGGCATGATCACGGCAATCCAAGCCAGCACCGAGGCGGTGATGCCCCAGGTCATGTGCAAGCGCCGCTGCGGGGAGTCGTGTCTCAATCCAATGCCCCAATGGATACCGCCCAAAAACGCCACGATGGTGGCGCCATAGCCCGACAGCGCAATGGCCACCAGCGGGTGCACCTCGGGGGTGACCAACCACATCAGCAAGGCGAACACGCCAAAAGGAATCAGGCCACTGTAGCCCAGGCGTTGAATGAACCGTCCGGTGTCGCTGTCGGGGTCGAGGGTGCGGGTGTTGGTGGGCATGGGAAAGAGGACGCAAAAAACAGAGGCGTAAGAAGGCAGTGGTCAGGTCACGCAGGTGAACGGGTGAGTACGCGGGGTCAGGGCGTGCCAATCAGCTTTTCAATTTGCGCGGTGCCAATGGCACCGGGCACGCGCGTGCCGTCCGCCGCAACCAAGGTGGGGGTGCCGGTGATCTTGTGCTTGCGACCGAGTTCCAAGTTGCGTTGCAGGGCCGCGGTGTCGCACTGGGCGGTGGGGACAGACTGCTCGCGTAGCATGGCATCCTGCCAGGCCTTGGCCCTGTCCTTGGCGCACCAGATGTTGCGCGACTTGTCGAGCGAGTCCTGCCCCAGGATGGGATAGAGGAACAGATACACCGTGACGTTGTCGACCTTTTGCAGGTCGCGCTCAAAGCGCTTGCAGTAGCCGCAGTTGGGGTCTTCAAACACCGCGAGCTTGCGCTTGCCGTTGCCGCGCACCAGGGTGATGGCGTCCTTGAGCGGCAGGGCAGAGAAGTCGATGGCCGATAGTTTTTCTACCCGCTCTTCGGTGATGTTGCGACGGCTGCGCGTGTCGATCAACTGGCCCTGGATGAGAAAGTTGGCCTCGGCATCGGTGTAGTAAATCTCGGTGCCGTCCACCCGCACCTCGTACAGGCCCGCCATGGGAGTCCGCGTGACTTCATCGATCTTGGGCAGTTGCGGAATGCGCTCGGCCAGGTTTTTGCGGATGAGGGCTTCTTGGCCCTGGGCGAATGCGGCACCCATGGTCCACAGGGCCAAGAGCACCCCAGTGACTTGCAGGTATTGCTTGGCTCGCTGAGATAGAAGGTGCAGCCCGCTAGTGCAGCGGGCACGCAACGACAGGCAGGGGCTGATCAGGCCGACTGAGGCATCACAGCCAGGGGAGGGGGATCGCGTGGCTACCGTCAGCATGGGTCAGGGTCCAGACATGGCGTGCTTCAGTGTCCAGTGCTTCACGGGGCCACAGCGGTCAAAGGCTGACAGGCCCCAGTTGCGCAAGGATTGCACCGAGGCGTTGGGGTGGGAGAACAGGCGTTGCAGGCCGTCGCAAGCCAACCAGGTGGCTTGCATGTCGGCTTTGCGGGCGCGCTCGTAGCGGCGCAGCAGGTGGCGGTCGTTCAGGGCACGCCAGTGGTCGTGGGCATCGGTGCGCGCCAGCACGCGGGCGAGTTCGGCCACATCGGCCAGGCCCAGGTTCAAGCCCTGACCGGCCAGCGGGTGAATGCCGTGTGCGGCGTCACCGGCCAGCACCCAGGCTTGCCCGGGGGCGAGCTCGCCGCACCAGGTGTGGGCGCGTTGCAGCTGCAGCGGCCACACCGCGCGCGCAGAGATGCAACGCAGCTCGCCCAGGTGGCCGTGGGTCGCCTGGTGCAAGGCCGTGTTGAAAGCCGCCTCGTCCATGTCCTGCAGCGTGCGGGCCTGCTCGGGCGATGTGGACCAGACGACGGCACTGACGGAACCTTCGGCCCCTTCCATGGGCAGCAAGGCCACGATGTCGGTGCCGTGTGGGGTGGCGCTGAACCACTGCAGTGCCTGCTGCCGATGGGGCTGGGTGGTGCGCACCCGACACGCCAGCGCATGCTGGTGGTAGGGCAATCGCTCCATCGCCACGCCGAGTTGGTCGCGGCTGGTGCTTTGGCGACCTTCGCACACGATGGTGAGGGTGGCGGGCGCCGGGTCGGGCAGGCGGGTGATGTTGGGGCGTTGATTCACGGTCTGGTCGAGCAGGTCTTCCAGCACTGGCACATCGACAATGGTGGTCAGGCCCAGCGGTGAGGGAGACGCAAAGCGCACCTGGCCGCTGGTGTCGCCCCACACGTGCATGGTTTGCACGGGTGTGGCGTGTTGCTCTGAAGGCCAGCAGCCCACCGAGGACAGCAGGTTGCGAGAGGCTTCGTTCAGGGCATAGGCGCGGACATCGGGGGTGGCGCTGGACGGTTGCTCGGTCAGCAGGACACGCACGCGTGGCGTCTGCGACAACAGCAGGGCCAGCGTGCGACCCACCAGGCCGCCACCGCGAATGCAAATGTCCCACGAAGCTGTCATGCAGACGATTGTAGAGTTCCCGCCCGATGTTTCAGGGGGCATCAAGCCAAAAGACCAAGGTGTGAAGAGGCCCATCCACAGACCCAACCACATGACCATCCACAGGCCCAATCAAAGGTCCAATCAAAGGTCCAATCAAAGGCCCAACCTACAGGACAACCTGAACGCCAAATCGGCAGAGCATTCAGTCGCCATCAGGTCATCAGGAAGTGGCAGGGGTCGCCCTATACTCGTCGAACTTGTTGTCTTTCCACGGATTGTGTTGACATGTCGTCTGTAGTTGCCTCCATCGCTCAGCTGTGGGTCTATCCCGTCAAATCCTGCGCCGGCATTTCCGTGCTGGCCAGCGCCCTCACCGAGACGGGCCTCGAGTGGGACCGCGCCTGGATGGTGACCGATGCCCAGGGGCGTGCCCTCACACAACGTGAACTGCCGGCCATGGCGCTCATCACCACCCGCATCCGCCTGTCCGATATCCAGCTCAAAGCCCCGGGCATGCTGGGCTTGCATTTGTCCATGAACGAGGTGGAGGAAGCCATGACGGTGCAGGTGTGGGGCGAGCCGGTGCCCGCCTACGACATGGGCCAGCTGGCCTCGCAATGGCTGGGCGATTTTTTGGGCCAGACCGAGCGCGGCCAGCAATTGCTCAAGCAGCGTGGGCCTTTTCACCTGGTGCGCTTTGACCCCGAGCATCCCCGCACCAGCGATGCGGCGTGGACGGGTGATGTGAAAGCCCTCAACCAGTTCAGCGACGGCTTTCCGCTGCTGGTGGTGAGCGAGGCGTCCCTGGCCGAACTCAACCGCCGCTTGACCGAAGCCGGACACGCTGCGGTGGGCATGGAGCGCTTTCGACCCAATGTGGTGTTGTCAGGGCTGGGCTCGCATGAGGAAGATCAATTGCGTGGCTTGCGCATTGAGGTGGGGGGACGTTCGGTCACCCTACAACTGGTCAAACCCTGCGGGCGCTGTTCCATTCCCGACGTCAACCCGCAGACCGGTGAGACCGATGACGCGGTGAGCCACATGCTGGCGTCTTACCGCCTGGATGCCGGCCTGAAGGGCGAGGTCACCTTTGGCATGAACGCCATCGTGACCCAGGGCCTGGTGGCGGCCGACAGTGAGGAGGACGAGCCGGTGTTGCGGGTGAGTCAACCCTGTCAGGTAGTCTCCAGGGCTTGAAGATGGACCAGTGCTAGGGATCTGGAAAAGCACAATCCCGAATTTTTGTGATTTTTAAAAAAGATGGAAGGGCTACATTGACGGCTGAGTGCTTCACGCCTTGAGAGTGAAGTCCGCTGAAGATGACCCTGACTCTGACTCCAGCCACGATTCGTTCATGTCCGATCCCGAAGCAACTCAAACTGTTACATCTTTTTAACTCAGATGCTGAGTTGAAAAGACACGTTGCCTATGCGGATGCCAAGTCAGGCAATACAGCGCGCGCATTCCAATTGGTGATAGATCTGGCCTTGGTCTCCCTTGATTCAGTCAAAGATGAGTGGGGGCGAGATTGCATCTTTGTAGCGCCACATGCCAAGGAAATCCGAGGGGATAACGCCATACCGCAAGTATTGGCAGCTGTGTGTGCGGGGTTTTGTGGTGCCAAGGTAGACCTAGAACTTGTCCAGTCCACGCGTGTGTACCACACGGGTGCAGACCCCATGGAGAGACTGGTAACAAGGCCAGAATTCCAGGGGGAGGTTGTAGCGGGTGCTGACTACGTTTTAATCGATGATGTGACTAACTTGGGCGGGACGCTAGCTGAACTGGCTCACTACATTCAGTCCCACGGTGGTGTTGTGCATGGCGCGTTCGTATTGGTGAATGCAGGTCGGAAAAAATCTTTACAACCCGATCAAAGAACAATTAGACTGATCTCGTCGAGGTTCGGAAATGAAATCGTTCAAATCTTTGGCATCCAGCCCCAAACTCTTACCTGCAACGAAGCGAGTTACCTTGCTGGCTTCCGCTCGGCTGTCGAAATCCGAAATCGAGTCGTTAAGGCAAGGAAAGAAATCTATCTCCGATTACGTTCAAAGGGAATTGCCTGCGATGCTTCAGCACCGCCTTAAGAAGCAATCAGCGTAGTCCCGTTGGATAGGCACTGATCGCTACGATCTGCATCATTCGCCTTTAAAAAATTAAGACAAAAATCCACGTTTTGTCATGAAAGAATTCCATGTCGCTCAAATGCGGAATCGTGGGCTTGCCCAACGTCGGCAAGTCCACCCTCTTCAACGCCTTGACCAAAGCCGGTATTGCGGCTGAAAACTACCCCCAAGGCTGGGGTGTTTGAAAAATCCTTTTGGATCAAGTAATTGAAGTGATTCATCGGATTTCAGGAGCTGTTCCAGGATGGGACAGTCAAACCTAGATTCATAATCCATAAGTTCGCATCTTGCTGGTCAGTTTATTCTCCGTCGTTCGGGCAGTGTTTCGCCGTGTCATGACCGAGGACGGCAAAAAGTAGAATCTTTCCATGCACTTTCGAAGATCATCACCATGGACAAGTCTCTGCATAACCCAGTGACCCATGATGGCATCGTCTATCCCCGCTGAACCGTGGAGCGAACCCAACATATTCATCAGCAATTGCGGCAAGCGCTGCAAGATGGATGCTTTCGGCTGGTTTATCAACCACAGGTGCGGCTGGCGGATGGACTCATTGTCGGGCTTGAAGCCTTGTGTCGGTGGTTTACCGACCCGATCGGAACCATCTCGCCCGATGAATTCATACCGGTGGTCGAGTCACAGGGCTTGCTGGATGACTACCGCAGGTGGCTACTCCAGACATTGCAGCGAGACACCGTAGCGTTGCTCGTGCGGCATCCTAGACTCGAGTTGTCGATCAATTTTTCATTGACAGAAGTCATGCGGCCGAGCTGGCTGGCTGACATGCAGTCATGGATAAACGGGATGCCTGGAGGCGTTGACAAACGCCTGCTGGTAGAGGTGACCGAGCAGCCCTACGAAGGAGACCTTGAGCCTGTCGTGGCTAATTTTCAGGCGTTGCAGCAGCAAGGCTTGCGCTTTGCGGTGGACGACTTCGGAGTAGGAGAATCCGAGATGACTCGGCTACATGCACTGCCCTTTGACGTAATCAAACTAGACAAGTCGTGGGTACAAAATCTCGCGAATCCCGCTGTGAACATGAGCGTGTCGCAAGTACTCACCTTTGCCCATGAGCATGGACAACAGGTAGTGGCCGAGGGGATTGAATCAGAGCAGAACGCTTGTCAGGTAAGGGAGTTGGGAATTCAAGTCGGACAAGGTTATTTATTTGAAAAGCCTAGACCTTTGGATTTTTGGATATCCGCGCCTGAACGTTTTGCTTGAGCAACTCGCATGTACATCCCTGTCAAGACCAAATTTGTTGTATCCCTGGTAATTGCCACTGGCTGGATGGTTCTGTCGATTTGGTTGTCCATGCCATGGTTCGACCAACTGAGTGAGAACACGACTCCGGGGGTGGCGATATTCTTGATTGGATTTATCGCCATCATCCCAGGATTCATGAATGCGTTCATCATGTCGGCGTTGGCCCTGGATAAGCGGCCCAACCTGCCCGAGCGCACAGGCTACCCAGGTGTCACGGTGTTAATTGCCGCCTACAACGAGGCCTCGTCCATCGAAGACACGGTGCGCAGCTTGATGCGCCAAGATTACCCGGGTCGCTTGCAGGTGGTGGTGATCAACGACGGATCGGCAGACGCCACCGCAGACATCGTACGCACGCTGTTGCCCGAGTTTGCCAACCTGCAGCTGGTGGACTTGAAGCAAAACGGCGGCAAGGCAGCCGCGCTGAACGCCGGCTTGAAGCTGTGTGAGACGGATTACGTGATCACCGTGGACGCCGACTGCTGGATTTGGAAGCACGGCATCCGAAACATCGTGGGACGGCGCTTGGCCGACCCGCCGAACACGCGCGCGGTAGCGGGTGCCATCCTCATTCGCAACTCGCGTCAGAACTGGCTCACCAAGGCGCAGGAGTGGGATTACTTCTTGGGCATCGCGGTGACCAAACGTATTCAGTCGTTGTTTCAGGGCACGCTGGTGGCGCAGGGGGCGTTTTCTCTGTACGACCGCACGACGCTTGACGAAGTGGGCGGTTGGCCGCACACCGTGGGCGAAGACATTGTGCTCACCTGGAAGATTTTGCGCGCCGGCTACCGCGTGGGTCATGCTGAAAACGCGTTTGCGATGACGCGTTGCCCTGACACCTTGCACCAATTCATCCGACAGCGCCAACGCTGGTCGCGCGGCTTGATCGAGGCCTTCAAGCTCACGCCCGGTATTTTGCTCAAGCGCAAGTTGCCTGTGTTTTACATCTGGTGGAACACCTTGTTCCCGTTCATGGACCTGGCCTACACCATCGGCTTTATTCCGGGCGTGATCTTGGCGTGCTTTGGCTACTTCTGGATCGTGGGCCCGATGACTCTTGCGCTCTTGCCCATGAGCTTTTTGATGAACTGGTTGATGTACAGCCGCAGCAAGGCGACGTTTGACGAGATGGACTTGAAAGTTCGTCGCAACCGCTTGGGCCTGGTCACCTACGCGCTGGTGTACAGCATGATCTTGCAGCCCGCGTGTGTGTGGGGCTATGTGAGCGAGTTACTCAATCTGAGAAAAACATGGGGAACGAAATGAGCGCGGTGCGTCGGCTCTGGTTGGGAGCGGTGTTGAGTGGTTGTGTGGGCGTGGCCTGGGCGCAGGGCGCTGAGACGAGTTACATTCAGCAAGGTGGGACAAGCGCCGATCAACGCAGTGTGGCAATTGCCGCCCAGCGCGATGGGGCGAGCGCCACACAAGGCATGGAGCCCATGTCAACGCGGGGAGCGTTCGCTTTGCCTGGCCTCTTTCACTCCAGCGATACCGACGGCCTGTCCATCGACAAAGTGTCTGCGTCGTACTGGCCCAACTACCAATCAGGCAGCCAATGGCAAGGCGTTGAGGTACAAACACAGCGCTACGCGCAAGGCGGCACCAACTTGCATGCACAGACGCTCGCCTACGGGTATAGCGCCATTGATCCGCGCACCGGTATGGGCCTGAACTGGCGTGCGGGCTGGAATCAAGGCCTGGGGAATGGCTTGGCGGTGGGCGAACTCAATTGGAACCAAACCGTCACCGAGCGCTTGAGCTGGGGCGTATTTGCCAGCCGCGACTGGGTCGAGTCCATCGGGGCTTTGCAGCAGTCCATCCACTACGACCTGGTTGGTGGCAGCGTGGACTACCAGTTGCACCCCCGCCTCACCGCTATCGGGTCACTTGCCTACACCAAGTTCTCCGACGGCCAAGACCGACAGCAACAACGCGCACGCTTGGTGTGGGACGCCTGGCCCGAGCAAGGCCTCACCCTGCAGTGGGCCTACAAGCGCCAATACGGCGCTTCAGACGGCGTGCGCCGCACCTACTTCAACCCGCAACAGCTGGATGAGTCCATGGGCTTTATCGGTTGGCGTCGACGTTTTGAAGGCTGGCAGGTCTACGCCCGTGCAGGCTGGGGCTACCAAAAACTGCTGGACCAAGACCACACCCCTGCACGATCGACCGAGCTGCAACTCACCAGCCCCGTGTACGGACAGCGCTTCTTCAGACTGCGCGCAGGCTACACCGACACCCTTGGCCTCAATGGACCGGGCTATGGGTATCGGTATGTGGATGCGCAGTGGGTCTGGCGGCTGTAAGGGGCTAGCCCAGCATCGACACCCGATTGCGCCCCTGCTTCTTGGCCTCGTACATCGCCAAATCGGCGGTCTTTTGGATGGCCACCATGCTTTGGTCACGAAAGCTCTTGCTGGCTACGCCAATGCTGGCCGTGACGGTGAGGGCTGTATCGTCCACCCTGGGGTGACTGGCTTCGATGGCCGAGCGCAGGGTTTCGGCCACGTTGCACGCGCCTTGCAGGTCGGTGTTGGGCAGAAAAACCGAGAACTCTTCGCCACCGATGCGTCCGACCAAATCGCTGGCTCGCACGTGGGCCTGGATGACTTCGGCCACGGTGCGCAGCACATGGTCGCCTGTGGCGTGTCCGTAGGTGTCGTTGATGCGCTTGAAGTGATCAAGGTCGATGAACAGCACCGAGAAGATGTCGTTCTGTCGGTGGCTCAGGCGAATGAGTTGATCACAACTGGCGTAATACGCACGCGCGTTCATCGAGCCGGTCAAGGGATCATGGCTTGCCAGGTTTTGCAGTTGCGAGTTGAAGTCGCGCATGCGCTTGAAGTACGAAATTGAGCGGTCGGTGTATGCGTGAAAGCTGATGGCGAAATACAGCATGGCCAGGGTGCCGGTGGCCACTGCATTGGGTGAGTAGGGCTGCTCAAGGTGCTGATTGCCCAGCAGCAAAAGCCCAATTGAGAACACGGTGACCAACCACCCCACGCGCTGACCCAGCAAAATGAACACGCACGGGATGTTCGTGAAAAACCACAGCACCCGCAGCTCGTCGGTGGGCACAAAGAGCGTGGCCGAGGTGGCCTCCCACAGCGACAAGACCTCGTAGGTGTAGGCCACCGCCTTGAAGTGTTGTGGACGTCCGCGTAGCAGCAACCACAGCGTGAAGGCGCTCACGGTGAACACGATCATCGACTGCCCGTGCCGCCAGCCAATGGGGTTGATTTGACTCAGCGTTCCGAGGATGACCAAAGCCGTCAGCACGGCGCCAGCCAGCATCAGCACGATCAGGAATTTGAATCGGAATTCGAGGTATTCCTCGCGCTCGCTGAACACGTAGGAGCCAAACAGCCAGCGGCTGATGGGCTTGCGTCGAGTAGAGGGGGCAGGCAGTTCCATGAGGCGGGCAAATGGAGTAAGAATCGATTACGATTGTGCGAAGTATCCATTTTAGTTTGCTCAAGATGATCAGCAGTCAGAGTGCCCCCAAACTTGCGAAGTTTTCGGATATGGATGTGCGTGTGGGCCACCGAGTTCAGCTCATCGTGCCGGGGCCGTTTCCGCAAAAGCATTACACCAACGTGATCGGCTACCTGGAAGGGGAGTTCATCATCTTGCACCTGCCACCAGAATACGGCGACACCCTTCACCTGCACGAAGGGCAGCACATCGATATTCGACTGTTCAGCCGCTTGTCCATCTACACTTTCAGCGGACGTGTGAATTCGATCATGCTTAACCCTAAGAACTTCATGCTGCTGAGTTTCCCCAAAGAGGTGCTGGAGTACCAGATGCGCTCGCATCTGCGTGTGAGTGTAGATGCTCCCGTCCAAGTGGCTTCGATTGCTACTCATGGCGCGCGACTGGATATGAAGTTGCGCGATATCAGTAACGGCGGCGCATCATTGCTGGGGCCGGCCATGCCTGAGCGTGTGGGTGATTCACTTCAGTTGATCATTGAGTTTCATCAAGCCACCACGGGTAGACGTGAAGAAGTGACGCTGATGTCAACGTTGCGAAGTATCGAGCGTGTGTCAGTGCCACCCAGCGAAGGTGACATCTATCGGTACGGGGTGCAATTCAAAGAATTGGACCCCCGTGTGGCTCTTTGGATTTATGAGTTGAGCAACTGAAGGGTTGCCCTATTGCCAGAGTAATTAGGCCTATTTAGCTCAACTTCTCTATGGTGTTGGTATGCATCTAGATTCCAATACGCTGATCTTCTCAATCAGTATTTTGTCGCTCCTGATGGCCCTGATTTCATGGACGTTCCCGTCCAGTATTCCGGAACGTGATTTCGGTCTCAAGCATTGGGCTGTGGGAATTTGTTTTGTGGGCTTCAGTCTGACGCTCACGTTCCTGCGTGCCCAATTGAATTATTTTTTCGGTGTCGTTCTATCCAGTTGCTTTCTGCTGGCAGGGGGCGTGCTTGGTTTGATCGCGCCGACCATTTTTTTCAAAGTGCCCGTTGCTCATAAACGAATTTTGCTGTCCTTGATGGTGGGTATAGGAGGCCTTCTGGCTTACGTCGTCTTGGGATATTCGATCGCATTTGCCATGGTCGGCGTTTGCTTTGGAATGTCGATCTTGCTAGTGTCAGCAGGTGCTTTGGTGCTCAAGGAGGCACGACGACCGCTGGCGATGCCTGCCCGCATTTTTGCCTGGAGCATGGGGTTGATGGGGATTGCCTACTGGGTTCGCGCTGCGCTGGTTGCTTGGAATCCCAATGTGGGCGTTGCGCCCGTTTCGCTTGCGGGTGGACACCAGTCCATGCTGATATGGGGTGCGTTATTTGTCGTTTCTTCCACCATCAGTTTTTATTCAATGGTGCACGATGAGCAAAAACACGAGATTGCGGAGCGGGCTAAGCGTGACCCCTTGACAGGTTTGTTCAACCGTCGAGCCTTCTTCGACCTAGCAGCTCAAGTAGAGCGCAAGCACGAAACATTCTCAATTTTGATGATTGATATTGATCACTTCAAGGCAATCAACGATACCTATGGCCACTTGGGTGGAGACGTGGTGTTAGGCCATGCGGGTCGCTTCATACAGGGGTTCTTTCGACTTGATGATATTGCCTGCCGCTATGGGGGTGAGGAGTTCTGTGTATTGCTACAAACAAGCAATGCTCATGCTGCGATGGAGCGTGCCGTGTTGTTGGTGAATGCGTTCAATCAACATTCCATCAGTCTTCCGGATGGGCGGGAATTGCGTATCTCCATTTCTATCGGTGTGAGTGAACGTGTTTCCCCCGAGCCTCTTCTCAAGACTATTCATCAGGCTGATGTTGCGCTATACGAAGCCAAGAGTCTGGGGCGAAACCAGGCGCAATTGGCTGTACCTTTGCGGAGCTGAGGCCGGGGCAAAGGACGATTTGATGATCAGTACAATCATTCCTCGACACGACTTGGGCAACCCCAGGTCTTAAGCGCCTTTGGCGCGGTGGTGGTCGATCCTTCGATTGATTGGGCTGTGCGGCCTGATTCACGAAATTCAGGCACCTCCAACCCCTCCATCTGGGGCTCGATGGCGCCCTTGGGGTCTTGATTTACAAGGAAAACATCCATGTCGCTCAAATGCGGAATCGTGGGCCTGCCCAACGTCGGCAAGTCCACCCTCTTCAACGCCTTGACCAAAGCCGGTATTGCGGCTGAAAACTACCCCTTTTGCACCATCGAGCCCAATGTGGGCGTGGTGGAGGTGCCGGACCCGCGTCTGAACCAGTTGGCCCAGATCATCACGCCCGAGCGCATCGTGCCGGCGATTGTGGAGTTTGTGGACATCGCCGGTCTGGTGGCCGGTGCCAGCCAGGGTGAGGGCCTGGGCAACCAGTTTCTGGCCCACATCCGCGAGACCGACGCCATCGTCAATGTGGTGCGTTGCTTTGAGGACGAGAACGTCATCCACGTGGCGGGCAAGGTGGACCCGATCTCCGACATCGAGGTCATCCAGACCGAGTTGTGCCTGGCTGACCTGGGCACGGTCGACAAAAGCCTGCAGCGCTACACCAAGGCCGCCAAGTCGGGCAATGACAAGGAAGCCACCAAGTTGGTGCAGTTGCTCACCAAGTGCCAGGCCGCGTTGAACGAAGGCAAGCCCGTGCGCACACTGGAGTTCTCGCAAGAGGAGCAAGTCTTGCTCAAGCCCTTGTGCCTCATCACCGCCAAGCGCGCGATGTTTGTGGGCAACGTGAGTGAAGACGGTTTCGAGAACAACCCCTTCCTCGAGCGCCTGAAAGAATACGCCGCCACGCAAAACGCGCCGGTGGTCGCCATTTGCGCCAAGATGGAAGCCGACATGGCTGACATGAGCGACGAAGACCGTGCACTGTTCCTGTCCGAGATGGGCCAGGACGAGCCTGGTCTTAACCGCTTGATCCGAGCCGCCTTCAAGCTCTTGGGGTTGCAAACCTACTTCACCGCCGGTGTGAAGGAAGTGCGCGCCTGGACCATTCACATCGGTGACACGGCGCCCCAAGCCGCCGGTGTGATTCACGGCGACTTCGAGCGTGGCTTCATCCGTGCGCAAACCATCGCGTTTGAAGACTTCATCGCTTTCAAAGGTGAGCAAGGCGCCAAGGATGCCGGCAAGATGCGCTCCGAGGGCAAGGAATATGTCGTCAAAGATGGCGACGTGATGAACTTCTTGTTCAACGTTTAACCCCGACCCCGTCTTTGCGAGGCCCAAAGGGCCGCGGCAAACTCTCTTCGGAGAGAGATCGCCGCGCTTCGCTCGCGATGACGTGGGGGTCAGGTCAATGACCAATCCTGGGGGAAGACCCACAGCAAGCCAGCGGTCATGACCAGGTAGCGCAGAAACTTGCCGATGGCCATGTACATCACACAGGGCCAGAAGGCGAAGCGCAGCCAGCCTGCGACTGCGCACAAGGGGTCACCCACACCCGGCAGCCAGCTGAGCAAGCAGGCCTTGGGCCCGAGCTTTTCCAGCCAGCGCAAGGCGCGGGCGTGCTGGCTGTCGGCGGTGGCACCGCGGTATTTGTCAAGGGCGGAGTGCGCGCCATAGCCCATCCACCAATCGATGGCACCGCCCAAGGTGTTGCCCAGGGTGGCCACCACCACCGCGGGCCAGAACAGTTCGGGATTGAGCTTCACCAAACCAAAGACCACCGGCTCGGAGCCCATGGGCAACAAGGTCGCAGAAATCAGCGCCACCACAAACACCGTGCTCAAGCCAAATTCTGGCAAGGACAAAGTGTGCAGCAGTTGGTGAATCCAGGCTTCCATGGCGGCAGTATAGGCAGTCAGGCCAACGTCAGAAAAATTTTCGGTTGCTGAAATTTTTGGCAGCTACAATCTGCTTCTTTTTTCAGCAACTCCATCTCCCTTCTCCCCATGCGCATCGGCCCTTACCTTCTGGCGAACAATTTGTTCGTCGCGCCGATGGCGGGTGTCACAGACCGTCCCTTTCGCAAGCTGTGCAAGCAGCTTGGTGCGGGCTACGCGGTCAGCGAGATGGTCACATCGCGGCGCGGCCTGTGGCACACCCTGAAAGCCCGGCGGCGTGCCGACCACCAAGGCGAGAGCGGTCCCATCGCCGTGCAGATCGCCGGCATCGATGGCCCGATGATGGCCTAGGCGGCGCGCTACAACATCGAGCGTGGCGCGCAGATCATTGACATCAACATGGGTTGCCCAGCCAAAAAAGTTTGCAACAAGTGGGCCGGCTCGGCGCTGATGCAAGACGAGCCGCTGGCCTTGTCCATCGTCGAAGCCGTGGTGCAAGCCTGTGAGCCGTTCCAGGTTCCTGTCACTTTGAAAATGCGCACCGGCTGGTGTGACAGCCACAAGAACGCGGTG
>JACCDX011042776.1_pt1 | contig 15369 bp, 15 predicted proteins | sample 7449681 | NCBI WGS metagenome assembly JACCDX01 (sample SAMN15323450, study PRJNA562643) | freshwater metagenome | isolation source: river surface water | place: USA:Blue River Watershed | collected 2017-08-18 | reverse complement strand
GCACCTGTATACTCCTTACCCTCTTTAACCAAACCATTTAGTCCTTTACCTACGTAAGTATACGATTCCCTTCCTTTGGGAGTTTCAAAGTTTACCCCATCCGTGTCCATTACTAACGGGACGTAACCTCGTTTCATAAAGTACATAATCATCTGACGAAGATACTGCCTTCCCGTACAGGTAATTTGTTCACCCATATCGATATCCCCCCATGGGAATACGTGAGGTGCGGATAATGAACCAAAGAACGCATTAATAAAGATTTTAATTGGTAATTGTTTTCTATCGTACGAGATGGATGCCTTTAAATCTATTGATTTATATTCTCCAGCCAAGTTTTTATATTTAATACGAGTGTCACGGAAATACTTCAACATACTCTTCATCGCACCTGTAACGTCACAAGCAGGGAACACATCATGCACCAACTGAATAGATGGGTATAGGGAAGAGTAGTCAAGTTTCAATACGTTTCTTGAATAACCAACCTGAACTAATCGAGACAACCCCCCCGTAAATTTTCTTTTCTCTTTCTTTTTAGGTAACGCTAAATTGTTTTTATATGACCAAGCACACATAATCATTTTCCAAAGAGTGGCAGTACCCATAGTTGAGAGTCTCTCATATGTTGTTGGTACTAACTTAGAAAGTAGGAAGTTTGCTTGATTAAATTGTTCGTCAACGACCATTGTTTCATACAAGTCATCGTCAAGATAATCCTCAATAATTTTTGAACCGTTAGTTTTAAAATAAACGTCGTCCCTCCTTGAACATATCTCATCTATTTTTTCATTAATACCAACCTTTTTATAATTACCGTTTTCTTTATTCATCCAATAATCTTCATTATCAAAATAAATCTTTCCAATTTTATCACCTTCAACATATACACGATTTTCTTTTTCCGCCTCAATGAACTTAGTAATGTATTTCAAAGACCAACTCTTAATATCTGAGTTGATTGCTTGTGCTCTACGAACCGCATGAGCAATATCGATAATATTGTAACCCCACATTTGTGTTTGAACATAGGGTTCCATTTCATTTGCTAATTTTAGAATCCCGTCTTTTTGTTTTAAAGAATAATCGGGATTTAATGTTTTAGCAATTTTTTTAATATTTAATTTTAATATTTCTGCACGTTTTAAAATAAACGGAAAGTCAAAGAATGCTGAGTTATACCCACCAACGAGCGACGGTTTAAGTTGATCTATAGTTTCAAAAAACTCAATAATCATTCGTCTTTCCTCATCTTCATTTTGTGCTGATAGTAATTTTATAAAACCACGATTGTCCTTCATTCCAATCAAGAATATTTTACTTGTTTTTGGGTCTAAACCTGTAGTCTCAATATCGAATACGAACCTATGGATGTCATCGTATTCCTCAAACCCTTTAAATAGTCTTTTACTTTTTTGGATTAAGTATTGCTCAACAGGAGACAAGATTGTAATTGAATCGGAATTATCTCTACCCCACGGATCGAGTCCGCCACCTTTAAAAAAGTTTACAAGGTTTGAGTATGACTTTGTGGTTTTAACCAAAAAAGTTAATCCATTCTTTAATCTCTCATCTCCGTGGTCTAATAATTTTTCTATGATTATGCCGTTTTCAGACATTGCCTTTTTTTGTAAGTCCTTATTACCTTTGTAAAAGTTCTTATCTTTAAGATCACCAACCCATGCAAATGGGATAAAAGTATCCATTCTCAAAAGTTTACCTTTGATTGGGTCTTGTATTACCTTGAAAATTTTATCGGATCTGTAATCGTATTCTAATGCGACAATGTATTTTTCGTCGTCTTCGCCATGTAAAAAGCATTCAATTTCTTCTTGTGGAACCATATTTGTATTTTTTAAGTTTGGGTTATTATACTCACAAACTATTTGTGATTTCCCTTTCTTAAATAATATGATTAAAGACTATGAATGTCAAATGATGTTTATGTAAAGATTTTCTCTGATTGGGGAAATTAATTCCCCACTTTCTAATATTATGGAAAATTCACCAATAAATCTACCTTTCTTAATCGTATCTTTAGACTCCCATTTATAATAAATGTAATATTCAGTTTCTGAATCTGGATTTGATTTTGTTTTTTCAGTTAAATAACCGTCTTTCATAAATATTTTTTGAATTCCGTTATCCTCACTTTTCATTGAGAATCTAATTGTTGCGTTATCTAAAATAGAATAGAATTCCTTCCATGAGTCAGTTCTCCCATCCATGACAACATCCATTTTTAAAATTGGTAACGTGCTATTTTGTTTTATAAAAAATTCCATTTTTTAAATAAATTATAAACCTAAATATGAAATTAAATTATGGTATTCAGTTTTTAGAGTTTCTCTCTCATCTAATATAATTTGAGGTATTACCTCATCCCCTAAAACATATCTTTCTACCGATTCTCTAAGATTTGGTATGTTTGATATCTTCTCAGAATAAATTAACCTAATTTTGTTTTTTATTTCCGTTTTACCGAACTCAGTTAAATTACCATCTTCATCCAAAGAAGTTTGGTCGTTAGTCACAACTAAATAAACATTTTTAATTTCATCAGATAATGTTTCATATAATACGGGCACATCTAAAGTTAGATAAATTGGTATGTATCCTTCTCTTATGACATCTAAATCGTTATAATTTTCTCTTGTTTCTTCAATACCATTTTCATCATAATAAACTATGGTTGTTTTTTTAATTATCGAACCATTTATTTCGGTTTCATTATCCAATAACTGATAAAATTTTTTTCTTTTTTCCATATTATAAACTTAATTTTAAATTAAATAAGTTAGTAACTCCTGACGGATTTGTTGCCCAAGTAGGGGTTGCCCATCTTATTTGTAGTTGATCTCCGTTAGTGACAGACAATGGTGTTCCTAATACATAATTGTTATTTATTGATGATGATAATCCATTAAAATAAACGTTTCTTAATCTTTTACCATAATTCCCTAATGGACTGACGCTAAATCTAATAGCCATTTGAGATGAGGTTGATGGTACTGAAACCGTTGATGTTAGATATGATGTTGATGTCGGTGTTGATGTCACGCCCGCACTTGACCAAGTAGAACCACTATTTAATGAGTACTCAATAAGTATCGGTCCGTCGGTGGCGGGAACACCTAACGCCGAGCCAAATCTTGCAACATCTGTTTGAACATTTATTGATGCATATGCCGAACCATCAAATACTACAGATGTTAATGTGGATGTTAGTGCCGTAAATCCAGCATATGATGCTGTAGGACCATTAAACACCACCAATGACGATGACCAACCCGAAGGTATTGTTGATGCTGAGAGTGGTTGAAATAAAATCTGAACAGGCGTACCTGAAACATATTGTAATGTCGATGTTATTATCTGAGATGTTCCGGCAGATAAATTATGTATACTGATTGTTGAGTTTTCAGAAGATCCCCCACCAAAATTAGAAGTTATTGTAACTTCAGTTATTGAGCCATTATATTGAGAATCAAGACTCCACGCATCTCTGTTAGATGTACTTGGTGTTAAACTTTGTAACCCACCTATGTAATATGTTGTAGCATCTGATGGATTAATTGAACTATGACCAAATGACATATTAACAAATGAAGGTACATTTTGGTAAGTCGTTGCCGAGATTGTGGTAAACGTAGATGTCGTTGCCGTTACTGTTGTTGCGGACATTATAGGGACATTTAATGTTCCCGTCATGGTATCACCACCCTTATTAACTTTATTGTTTTCTAAATTAACTATAGTTGTACAACCACTTAATGTCTCACAAGTTAGTGCGTTAAAATTACTAAATGGTGTGATTCCGTAAGAGTAGTGTTGTTGACCTTCAGTTAAAACTACTACGGTGTCTGTTTGAAACGAAGTATTTGTTGCGTAAATCTTAACCAAGATTCTATCAGTAGAATCTATAGTCCCCCCATTATAATACCCGTCGGTTAATACCATAGTAGTATTTGGACTAACGGACGTTAATGGTACCGTATCTGTAGTTAATAAAAGAGTTTCCGTCCCCCCTGTAGTTAGTGTATAAATTTCACAAAATATATCAAAAGATGAGAATGGTAAATATTTAAATCCATGTATATAAAATGTCCAATACCCCGCAGGTACTATTGTCGCATTTGGATAACCCGTAGGCGTTAAAAATGCACCAACCAATTCGGTATCCCCACCATTTATTAATTGTGATAATTGTTGTTGTGGAGCACTAGTACCAATCGGTGAAAATTCATAGTAAGATGATTGTGTTTGAGATTTATTTAAATAATAAACTTCTCCACCGGCACCACCTATAGGTAACCCACTAACCGTAAAATTACCACCATTATTATTTTTAAATAATATTTCACCATTAGTATATGTTCCGCCCGTAACATAAATATCCAAAGGTAAACCATAATATGTACCTCCTGATATTGTATTTGCGGTTATACCATTTTGAAATGTTGTTGCTCCCGATACGGTACCACCATTAAACGCTGCACTTACAGATGTAGTTATTGTCCCTCCTGTAGGATTGATTAATGTTAATATTCCATTAGAAAATGTTACACCGCTAACACCTAAACTTTGTAGATAGTACAAATTATTATCCATTTCCACAAAACTTAATTTTGCGTTTTTATTATCTGGTGGTACTATTCTAGTTATTAAAGTCATCTTTTTGTTTTATAAATATAAAGTTTATTCAAAATAATTATAATCATCATAACCCTCAGTGATATAACCATTGGTGATGGGACAGTTAAGACACCAAAAATTAAACAAATTAAATTTATCTTTTAAAATCCTAAAATTATGTTGTATTTGTGGTGAACTTAAAGGTTCAGTATACATTCTAAATTGAGATATCCCTCCCATAAATGAGCCCCCAAAATTTTGTTCCATTAATATATTTGTTGTTAATGCTGATAATGTTGTTGCGCTTAAAATATTATTAGGGAATAATTCGGGATCTTGTATGTATGGACCATTAGGTGCTGAACATCCAGAAAAAATTAAATTTTCATGTAATCCCTGAGTACCACCACCAAATGAGATATTAAAAGGAACCCCAACTTGTTTTTCTTTTTCCGTAGTTAATTCTCTTGGGATAATTTCCTCAAAATCCTCTATTACCATAAAAAGATAACCATTAACGTATAGTTTTAATGTACCAAGCCTGTAATCTAATTCATCAAACCATTTTTTATTAAAATTAATTTTATAAATTTTAGGTTCTTGTACTGACCCCGGATGTGTTTCAGGTGGACTTATTAATTTATATGATTGTCCATCTAACGACCATTGAGTAGTTACAGTTCTTAAATCATTTAATCCCCCTAAATTTTCTAAATCACAATTTTCAATTGTACGGTACCTTTCAAAAACTGCACTAATCATAACCCATCTTTCCTCATTAGTGTCACCACAAGATAACCCACATATATCATATATTGGTTGAGAAATAATCTCAGTTATAGTGTACCCTGTTTGAAACGTTACCCCTGTTGTTTCACACAACCCAGTAGTTACACAGTCACCAGTAATTTTAATGTACTTAACGGCAACACTTGGGTTTAATGGGCAACCGTCAAATCTTAATGATAGAGCATTAGACAGAACATCAAATTTTGGATCGGTTTCAGGTAAGGGGATTTGTTCCGTACTATTACAACCACAGTTACATGTTAGGTTGTGTATTGTTGTGTATCCACTATCGGGATAAACCGTTACGCAATTTGCGTTAGTTACTCCAGTATCTGAACATGCACATGATTGTATACAACTTAAATCTTCAGTACTTCTTGTGTACCCACTATCGGATAATGGTGACCCACTTACGTTATGGTAAAATTTATTTTCAGCTCTTGTACCAAAAAAGAAAAAGGTACCAGAATTTTTTGGGTATTTACCGTTTAAATACTCTTGAGTTGAGTTATCTATAAAGTACTCGTCCTCAATCCTAGGTTTTAAAACCATTTCCGCAGTCCACCCTTTATTAACCCTATCAGGGAAAACTTCATAATCGTAACCATTTAATTTGTAAAACCCTTGATAGAACCCCCCGTATAACTCTTGGTAATACCCAACAGATGAATTTTCTTTATAAACAATATTATATATGGTATCTTTTGGTCTACCGGAAAAAACTACGTTTGGTTGTTGTGTGTATCCAGTTACAGGATGCATTTTAAATCTCCTATCTCTATAGTGAGGATTAAATTTATAGGTATCGTCAATACCCATCATATAATATAGTGTTTGTCCTGTTAACTTTTGGTATAAACCATTATCCGTACCAACTAATCCAACATCACAAATACCACTATAAGAATTTAAACAAGAAAGATCAACATTGTAAGGGTTATAATAGTTTTTAGATACTAAGGTATTGCCTGAAATATACTGACCAAAATTAATAAACGGCTGTGTTGATGTTAAATCATTATTTAAATCAAAGAATATTGGTAATCGATTACCATCATCTTCACCTATAAGTTTGGTTGAAAATACAACTTCTTCATCATAATCCCTTTCATCGGATGCCAAAGTAATATCAAAATTATGTCTATAATTTAATTTTGTTCTATTTTTTTGGTAATAATATGAGTTTATATTTTGGCTCGCCATTCTTTTTTATGATAAATAGTTTGTTCGCAGTATTTATAGGTAAAAGCATATATGAAATCATATAAATATTCTACAAAGGAAAGGGCTGAAAGAGTTGCTAAAACTTTAGGATGTGTCGGTTCCCACCATCATAATGAAGATGGTACTAAAAAATATATGCCATGTAAAAGTCACGATATTTTTAAATCAAAAACAAAAAAAGAAAAAAATAATAAAGAAGAAGAGGTTACTGAATTAGTTGATGTGGACGGAACTTGGAACAGCTCATCAATCCCTATTTTGGATCCAGCTTCAAGTTTACATGGATCAACGACTATGGATAAAACTGTAGGTATGGCAAGAAACCCAAGAGACCCATTGATGAGAGGTTGGTATGGTTACTACGGGGAAGGTAAAATATCCGAGGAAAATATGGATTCTGCATTTGGGTATGAAGCAACATTATTTATGGATTATGATGAAACCGTGGAGTACTTTGAGAAGGAATTAGGGCTGGATAAAGATTCCGCAATTGAAAGAACAATACAACAAGGTAAAAAACCAAAACTACATAAGAGAGTACCAAAAAAAATTAAAGACAAAAAGAACTTTATTGACAGATTAATTTTAAAAGAAAAGGGTATCGATGAAAATGAAAAGTTGGGTGAGGATATTATAGTTGATAAGGGTACTGATTCTTCTGAATTATTAGACCAAATGTCAATTATAAAAAGAAATTTATCGTCTTTAAAAAGAATGGCAAAACAAAATGGAGTATCAATTGAGGAAATAATTAATATGTTAAAGGATGAACAGTAATTTATACGATAGAAAAGCCAAATTACCTGAAGATTTGATAAAACACCTTAAACAATCATTTTCTTCAGTAAATGCAAACGCCAATACAGAAGGTTACAATAGAAATAAAGAGATTGTGGATTCGGGGCATGTCACGTATCAACAGATAAAAAGAATTAAAAATTGGTTTGATGGTTTTAAGGGTAAGAAGGAAGACATCTCTTACATTTTAAATGGTGGTGAAAGAATGAAAAAGTGGTGTGATGAAGTTTTAAGGGTATGGAGAGATAACGACGAATCAAGTAAAAAACATAAAGGAGATACAGGTATGCAAAACCAATACTTAGATTCACATGAAAAAAATAGTACAAATTTAGCAGATAAACATACTAGTACTGTTGATAACTTAAAAGTTGAGCAGTCAATTAAAAGAATAAATAAACTAATAAAAATAATATCGTAAAATGGCAATACAATCAGATAAATTAGATTTTTCTCAGCCGGATAATAACCTATCTAAAATTGCTGAGGAACAAAGAAAAAAGTTGTTTCCTAGAAACGATTTTAAACCTACCGACCCTTACTCTAGTGTTCATCCCGACGCATTGGCAACCGGAGATAAAATAGGTAGAGGTACAGGTGGAGACTTAGATATCTACAATAACAATGCAGGTACAAGTGAGGATATTGCATTTAGAAAAGAAGAATTAAAAGTTAATAAATACTCAACTAATAACCCATATTATAACGTTAAATGAAACTTTTAGAAAGTTTAAAAAGTGTAATAAATGAGGTGGCATCTATTGGTGACGCTCAGAACGCCATTAAAAAGAAAAAAGTCATAACAATATATTATGGTGGAAATGATAATGGTGGTAAGGGGTATCGTACAATTGAACCCGTTTGTTTAGGGTATAGTAAAAAGGGTAACTTGGTTCTTAGAGCTTGGGAAAGAGAGGGGGCTTCTTGGTCGGCAAAAAACAAAGGGAATCGTTTACCTGGATGGAGACTTTTTAGATTAGATAAAATCTTTACTTTTAAGGATACGTTAGATAATTTTTATGATGTTAGACCTAACTATAATCCTAATGGAGATAAGACAATGGAAAGGGTTTTGGTAAACGCTAAATTTGACGACAATAATAATATTAATATAGCATAATATGGGAGCAGCAGAAGATTTAATGCAAAGACTTGCAGTATCAAAAAAAATAATGGAGAGATCCGAACAAATAAAAGGGTCGAACCCTGACAATAGAAAAATAAATATGCCGGTAGTTGAGGAGTATGAACCAATTAATGCGTCTTACAACTTACCATCAGAATTTTTACCTGAACAAACACAAAGACAAAGTAATTTCGATCCGACACAACCAATGGAGGAAAGTAGGATTTTAAATTCAAAACTACCTGACGAAATTAAACGTTTAATGATAGAACAACCAATAGTACAACCAAACTCAGTTAGCGGTGGAGTTGACATATCTGAAGATGTTATAAAAGGTGCTCAGAGATTGATGGGTATGGATAACAATAAAATTACAGATTTACCTAAAAAGCAAGTATCAGAAAGTACAAATATTAATACACAACCAACAAGTTCTTCAAATAATATTAATATTGGTGAAATGAAAAGTATGATACGTGATGTTGTTAGAGATACGGTTAGGGATGTTGTTAGAGAAGAGTTAAAAGATGCTGGGATGTTAGTTGAGTCAACTCAAAATTCTAACGAAGTAATCCAATTCAAAGTAGGACAACATTTATTTATCGGTAAAGTAACTAAGATTAAAAAATTAGAAAAATAATATTTTAATTTCACGATTTAATCCACCTCAAAAGGGTGGATTTTTTATTTTATTTAAATTACATTTTATCTAAATAATGTTTTATGAGCAAAATAAAAGTTTTAGTATTACCTTCAGATAAGACAGGTGTTGGTAAGTTTAGAAGTATTGATCCACATGTATGTCTACAAAATAACCACTCAGATGATTTTCACGTTGATATCGACTATGAACCAAAAGTTAATGATATAAATTATTGGAAACAGTATGATATTGTACATTTCCATAGAACCATAGGTCACGAGTATGATAATTCAGTAAACCTAATTCAAAGATTAAATGGAATGGGTATTATTACCATAATGGATCTTGACGACTATTGGTTACCGACAAAAGAACACCCAGTACATCAATTAGTTATTCAAAATAATTTACATAAAAAAATTATTGCAAATTTAAAAGTTGCGGGATATGTTACAACAACGACTAAAGTATTTGCGGATGAAATAATGAAGTTTAATAAAAATGTTTTTGTTTTACCAAACGCAATTAATCCAAACGAACCTCAGTTCCAAGCCGAAACATTACCATCAGAAAAATTACGTTTTGGTTGGTTAGGTGGTTCTTCTCACTTACATGATTTAAAATTATTAGACGGTACTATATCTAAATTAAGCTCATATAAAGATAAATTTAGTATGTATCTTTGTGGTTTTGATGTTAGGGGTACTGTTACAGAAATTAATCAACAAACAGGAGAACAAAAACAAAGACCGATTAAACCTGAAGAAACGGTTTGGGCTAGATACGAAGAAATTTTTACAAATAAATATGGAATGGTGGATCCAAAACATAAAGAATTCCTTTTAAAGTTTAAAGAAGAAGATTACATTTCAAACGATTTACCATTTTATAATAGAGTTTGGACTAAACCCGTAACAAGCTACGCATCAAACTACAGATTATTTGATGTGTCATTAGCCCCAATAAAAAACCACATTTTTAATAGAGTAAAATCACAATTAAAAGTTATTGAGGCTGGGTTTTACAAAAAGGCGATAATCGCATCAAACGTTGGTCCATACACAATAGATTTAAAACATTCACTTAAGAATGGTGAATTTACTGATGGTAACGCACTTTTAGTTGATGAAGCGAGAAGTCACAGTGATTGGGCAAAATATATGAAAAAATTAATCGACAACCCTAACTTTGCATATGATTTAGGACAACGTCTTTATGAGACGGTAAAAGATACTTACGATTTAAATAAAGTGACAAGAGACAGAGCAGAATTATATAAAACCTTAGTGAAATGATAAACATACCTATTACAAAAATTTTATTCTTAGACATTGAAACCGTTGGGGGGTGTCCTGATTTAGAATCTTGTGAAAGATTCAGTCCTGAAATCGCGGAACAATTTCATAAATATTTTGATTGGTTTCAAAAAAGATTTCCAGAAGATAATGGATTAACAAACGACGATGTTTTTAAAAAACGTTCAGCATTAGTTCCTGAATTTGCTAAAATTATTTGCGTGTCAATGGCATTTGTTATGGAAAATGGGGAAGTTAAAAAACAAACTTTTTCAGGTGACGATGAAAAAACACTGTTAACACAAGTTAGAACTCTTCTTGATAGATGCCATAAATTAGATTTTTATCTTTGTGGTCATAATCTAAAGAATTTTGACATACCAATGTTGGCAAAAAGAATGATAATAAACGGAATTTTACCGTCTAAGATATTACCATCTTACGACACTAAACCTTGGGAGGTAAAGGCAATCGATACTAAAGAGATTTGGCAGTACGGATCATACACATCAATTGGATCATTAGATTTAGTTTGTTCTACTATGGGTATCCCAACACCAAAAGACGGTGAAGTTACAGGTGATAAGGTTCATCACGCATATTGGGTAGAACAAAAACTACCTCAGATTGCTGAGTATTGCGAAAAAGATGTTGAGGTATTAATTGAATTCATAAAAAAATTAAAAGATTTAAAATAATGTTTGAAAAAATAAAAGATATGAAAGAAAGCATGAAAATGCTTAAGGAATTACAAACTAAATTTGGTAATGTTGACATGTCAAACCCACAGGCGATGTTAGAATCAATGGGTATTGATATTGATGAAATTGAAAATCAGTTTAATCGTCCCGTTGAATCGGTGATAGAACGTAAAGTTCCCGTAAATTATATTAATAATAGTGATAATAAAAATCCTGAATACGCTTACGATTCCGATTCGGGGTTTGATTTAAGATCAACAGAAGATATATGGGTACAGGCTAATGATAGAAAATTAGTACCAACTGGACTTAGATTTGACATACCTGATGGTTATGAAATACAAGTTAGGTCTAAAAGTGGATTAGCACTAAACCAAGGGTTAATGGTATTAAACTCACCAGGCACCGTAGATAGTGGATATCAAGGAGAAATTAAGGTTATTATTTTTAATACCACTAAAGAAAGAATTAAAATTGAAAAGGGGCAAAAAATTGCACAAGCGGTTATATGTCCCGTATTGAACGGCAAATGGGTTGATTTAATCAGAGTTGAAACTTTACAAGAAAAGGATAGAAACGATAAAGGGTTTGGTTCTACAGGGTTATGATAACAATAGGATTCTCAACGAGAAAAATTAACGACGATTTTGTTAATATGTTAATTAAAACTTCAGGAGTTTCAAAACCTGAAGTTATTCCTTTTGAAAATAATGGCGAGTACTCATTGACTGAGGTATATAATAAAATTTTAAGTCAATCAACAAATGATATTGTTATTTTATGTCATGATGACATATATTTTGACTCAAAGAATTGGGGTCAAAAAATACTTAATCATTTTAAAAGAAACGACGATTACGGGATTTTGGGATTGGCGGGGACAACCAAAATGCCAAAATCAGCAAAGTGGTGGGAGGACTTTTCAAAAATGAAAGGGATTGTTAATCATGAACATGAAGGAAAAAAATGGGAATCAAAATATTCCATAAGTAAAGGCAATGAGATTGATGACGTGGTTTTAGTTGATGGTCTTTTTATTGTCATTAACAAAAATAACATTAAAGAAAAGTTTAATGAAGATATAGGTGGGTTCCATTTTTATGATGTTGACTTCTCATTTAGAAATTTCATTAAAGACGTAAAAATTGGTGTTATGTATGATGTTAGAGTCACTCACAAATCAATCGGACAAACAAATGATCAATGGGAAAAAAATAGGGAGTTATTTGCCGAAAAATATAAAGATATATTACCAGTAAAAGTTAATAGGAATTTAACATTAAAATCACCATTAAAGGTATTGTTATCTTGTTTATTTTTTAAAACGTACACAGGTTCAGAAATGTATGTTTATGAATTGGCAAGGGGGCTTAAAAAACTTAATTGTGACGTTACCGTTCTTTCTGATATTAACGGACCACTTTCAAAACTAGCACAACAACAAGGAATTAAAGTCCTACCATTTAATAATCCACCAGGGTATAAAATGGGTGATGGTAAATGGGGGTTTAATACCCCACAAGGTTTTCAACCATCACAACAAAATGTTATGTATAAAATAGGAGAAATAGATTTTGATATTATTCATACTCAACATACACCAGTAACAAATCAAATCTGCCAAATGTATCCTAATGTAGATAAAATATCAACAATACATTCTGAGGTGATTGATTTAGAGAATCCCGTTTTAAACGACTCAATTAAAAAATATGTTTGTATTCGTCCTGAAATACAAGACCACATTATGAATAAATTTAATATAACTAAAGATATAACTGAGGTTATATATAACCCTATAGATATTAATCGTTTTAACACTAAAAACACAAGAGATAATGGTTACATTTTATTTGTCGGCACTATTGATTATTTAAGAGAAAAAACAATTAAAGATTTAGTAAGTTATTCCGAATCGGTAAATAAAGAATTATGGTTAGTGGGCGAAAACAAATCAAATTATTTAAATGAGTTGGTGTCTCACTCTCACGTAAAATATCATAAATCAACAAATAAAGTTGAGGGGTTTGTTAAGAATTGTTCTGAAACTGCGGGTATACTTTTAGGTAGAACTACAATTGAAGGTTGGATGTGTGGTAAACCAGGTTGGATTTATAACATTGACGATAAAGGTGAAATTTTAAATAAAGAAAGGTTTGACATTCCTTCCGATATTGATAAGTTTAATTCTATCGAGGTTGCAAAAAAAATAAAAGAAGAATATATTAAAATATTAAATTAATGAAACTCTTAGTAAAATTCCCTACAAGGGGGAGAAAAGATAAATTTTTCTCAACATTAGACAAGTATCATGAATATTGTAACGACATTGAAAATACATTGTTTTTAATATCTATAGATTCTGATGATGAAGAAATGAATAATCAGGAAACAATAGATAAAATATTATCGTATAAAAATACAAATCTTGTTATCGGTAATTCAATTTCAAAAATAGATGCTGTAAACAGAGACATATCCAATTTAGAGTACGAGTGGGATATTTTACTTTTAGCGTCTGATGACATGATACCACAAATTAAAGGTTACGATGTAATCATAAAAGAAAATATGTTATTTAATTATCCCGATACTGACGGAATATTATGGTTTAATGATGGATTCCAAGAAAATAGATTAAATACATTGTGTATTTTAGGTAAAAAATACTACAAAAGATTTAATTATATATATTATCCAGAATATAAATCATGTTGGGCGGACAATGAGTTTACAACCGTAGGTAATCTATTAAAAAGGCAGGCATATCTAAGCACAGTAATAATAAAACACGAACACCCTGATTGGGGGTATGGTACGATAGATTTCGTACATAATAATAATGTAAAGGATTGGCATCATGATCATAATGTTTATGTTACCAGATCATCAAATAATTTTGGACTATGAAAAAAAATCATAAAATAACAATTAGACGGAATTGTGGGTTCTTTTCCGATTTTTTAACTTCTTTAGCAGGTATAATGTACTGTAATGATAACAATCATAACGCATATGTTGATTGGAAAAGCGATTTATATCTAACAGAATCAAACGATAATCTGTTTGATACTTACTTTAAAAATCAAATAGACTCAAACTCTGATTTTAGTGTTGATCACCTAAACGTAACTCCATATGGGTTCTATTATCCTGAAATTGTTCGTAAAAACACTGAAAAGGATATATACGATTTCTTATTACCCTCAAATAAATTAATTAAAGACTTAGACATATTAAACAGCGATTTTATTAATGGTATACAAAAGGAACTGTTTTCTAATAAAAAAGTATTGGGAGTACATAAAAGGGGAACTGATCATTATTTACATGGAATTAATAAAACAAACCATGAAGTTATGGGGTTCATTAATAATGAATTTAAAAATAATAATTACGACAATGTATTCTTAATTACGGATGATTTAAATTCATTTGAATTCTTTAAATCTGAATTGGGTGATAGTTTAATTTATACTGAATCGACTAAAGTTAACGGACATAATGGTGTACACACCACAAATAATGTTAATAGGTATAAAATTGCTGAAGAAGTAATAACTGATGCAATACTTCTTTCACTAACAGACTTTAAATTACTAACAAAAAGTAATGTATCAACTTTTAGTAATATATGTAATTTAGAAAAAGATACTTTCACATATATGGATAAATTTGTAAACTACATTTAAAATGAAAGAAACCATTAATATATATAATCACTTCCATAATGGAGACATTTTTTATGCAAGAGTTTTAATAAACGCCCTGATAGAAAAATATAATGTTAATTTTTATCATAACTTAAATACCCCACTACTATCCGATATTGATGGGTTAACCGAAATAAAAGGTGTACCACCAAATTTTGATATTCATTGGAGTGACTTGAATAATAAAAATGTTAACTCGTGGATAGGGCAACAAAATATGATTTTTGTTAATACCGCAATACCTGGATGTTCATTTGAAAACTATTTTACTTTAGTTAAACAAATCGTATCACATTACGGTATAGATATAAAAACAGATGAACATTTTTATTTACCTGTAGTTAATTATGAAAGGATTAATAATTACGAAATGATAAACGAAAAAATGTCAGAATTAAAATCTAAATATGAGAAAATTATTTTATTATCTAATGGTAATGTTAAT
>JACCDX011329893.1_pt1 | contig 15375 bp, 17 predicted proteins | sample 7449681 | NCBI WGS metagenome assembly JACCDX01 (sample SAMN15323450, study PRJNA562643) | freshwater metagenome | isolation source: river surface water | place: USA:Blue River Watershed | collected 2017-08-18 | reverse complement strand
GGCTGACGCCGGAAGGCAAAAAGAACATCCACACACGGAGGAGACGCATGAAGAAGACCGGTCTGTTGGCATCCCTGATGGCTGCACTGTGCATCAGCATGGCGCCGGCTGCACAATCGCAGGAACTCTACTGGGCCACGAGCGGCACGTTCGGCCCGTTCAATATCCAGGGCCTGATCCCTACTTTCCCTGAAGCGAAGCAGATCACGATCCCGGTCTCAATGTGGATCCTGAAGCACCCGAAGGGCCTGGTCGTATTCGACACCGGCAACAACGTTGCCGTGTCTGACGGTCTGGACAACTGCAAGAAGTATTGGGCTGCCGGCCTGTGCGACTTCCTGCACCCGAACCAGAACCGCAGCGACGTGATCGACATGCAGCTCAAGAAGCTCGGCTACAAGACCGACGACGTGAAAGTGCTGGTCACCTCGCACACCCACCTCGATCACGCCGGCAACATGGGCATGTTCCCGAAGGCGATCCACGTAGTGCAGAAGAAAGAACTGTATCAGGGCTGGTGGCCGGAGAAGTTCCAGGGCCGTGCACCGAATGGCACCTTCGTGATGGCTGACATCGCGGCCGCACGTGACTTCAACTACCTCGAACTCGACGGCGAATACGACCTGTTCGGCGACGGGACCGTGAAGCTGTTCCCGACCCCGGGCCACACCATCGGTCACCAGTCGATGAAGGTCAAGCTGCCGAAGATGGGCACCGTGATCCTGACCCAGGATGCGGTCTGGATGCAGGAAAACCTGGACGGCTACGTCGCCGGCCTGAACTTCAGCGTGCAGGCTTACAGCGAGTCGGTGAACCGCATCAAGATGATGCGTGACCTCGAAGGCGCGCAGATCCTGATGTCGCACGACGCGAACCAGTTCGCAAAGATGGGCGACCGCTGGCACAAGTAAGCACGTAACACGATCCGTGCAAGGAAAGCCCCCTCGGGGGCTTTCCTGTTGGCGCCCCCAGCCGGCAGAGGCGCAGCCCGGGAACACCACAATAACGCTGGCACCCGCAATATGATCAGACTCGACCACGTCACCAAGCGCTACGGCTCGCGCACGATCCTGCACGACATATCCCTTGATGTTCAGCCCGGCGAGATCGTCGGCTTCCTCGGCCCGAACGGCGCCGGCAAGACCACCACGATGCGCATGATCGCCGGCTTCACCGCGGCGACCTACGGCACTGTCACCGTCGCCGGCCACGACATGGCCACCGAGCGTGAGCAGGCCGCACAGAAGATCGGCTACCTGCCCGAACAGCCGCCGCTGTACGACGTGCTTGATGTGATCGGCTATCTGAAATTCGTCGCACGCGCCAAAGGCGTGCCGCGTGCGCAGCAATCGTCGCAGCTCGATTATGTGCTGCATGCATGCAGGCTCGAGACGGTCACGAAAAAAGAAATCTACAAACTGTCCAAGGGCTATCGGCAGCGTGTGGGACTCGCGCAGGCACTGCTCGGCGAACCCGAGGTGCTGCTGCTCGACGAGCCCACTGCCGGTCTTGACCCGGGCCAGATCCAGGAAACACGTGAAGTGATCCGCTCGGTCGGCCAGAAACATGCTGTGCTGCTGTCGACCCATATTCTTCCGGAGGTCACGCTGATCTGTCAGCGCGTGGCCATCATCAACCATGGCCGCATCCTCGCGACCGGTACACCGGCATCGCTGCAGCAGGCGGCCGAAGCGACCAGCTCGGTACTGGCCGAAGCCACCGGCGACCCGGACCGGCTGCACCGCGCACTGGCCGAGACCGATGGCGTGCGCGATGTCAGCGTCAAGCCGCTGCCTGCACGCGATGGCCTGCAGATCATCGAATGCCAGGTCGACGCGATCGACGGTGTCGAGGCACGCATCGCACGCACCTTGATCGCGAATGGTGAATTGTTCAAGCTCGAGCGCCGCCAGCCAACGCTGGAAAACGTGTTCCTGCGCTACATAGGTCACGGCAGCGAAGCCGGCAAAAACAAGCACGGCGGCACCAACGCAGACGCCGCGAATCAAGGTTCGACCGAAGGAGCTGTCGCATGAGCGCGTGGAACGGCGTCAAGGCCGTATATGACAAGGAAATCCTGAGCTACTTCCGCTCGCCGATTGCGTATTTCGTGATTGCCGTCTTCCTGCTCGGTACCGGCTACTTCTTCACCTATAACATCTTCCTGACCGGGGTCGGCACCATGGACCAGACCTTCCAGAACATGGGCATCCTGCTCGTGGTGCTGGTGCCGGTGCTGACCATGCGCCTGTTCTCCGGCGAATACACCGGCCGCACGATGGAGCTGCTGATGCCGCTGCCGCTGCGTACCTGGCAGGTCGTGGTCGGCAAATATCTGGGCGCAGTAACCATCCTGCTGCTGATGATTGCGTTCTCGTGCATCAATCTGGTGCCGCTCTACCTGTTCGGCAATCCGCAGACGCCGAACATCATTGCTGGCTACCTCGGCTTCCTGCTGCTAGGCATGGCCTGCATCGCGATCGGCCAGTTGTTTTCTGCGCTGACCGAGAACCAGATCGTCGCCGCGCTGATCACCATCCCCACCCTGCTGCTGTTCTGGTTCATCGGCGTCCTGCAGACCTTGCAGTCATCGGTGCTGCTGCGTGACCTGTTCGCGCACTTGTCGTTCTCGCTGCATTACGCTGATTTCATCCACGGCCTGCTGCGTTCCGAAGCCATCGTCTACTTCCTGGTGGTGGCCGGTGTCGCATTGACACTCAACACCAGCTACCTGCAGTGGCGCCGCTGATCCCGAACAAGCAGAACAAGAACATGGAAACCAATTTTCGTTCCGGGCTGGTGCTGATCGCCGGTATCGTGCTGCTGGCCGCATCCGCAGTCGCCAATTCACTGTCAGTCAATTCCTCTTTCATTGCGCTGATGCTGTTGCTGTCCGGCGCCATCGTCACCTGCTGGGCGCTGTTTGCACTCCGTGAAGACCTGAAGCTGATGTTCAGTCCGGGACGTCGCGGACTGCTGTCTTCGACGCTGTCGGTGCTGGCACTGCTGGTGGCACTGGCCTGGGCCAGCTCGCTGTATCCGCTGCGCCTCGACATGACAGCTAACAAGGAATACTCGCTGTCACCGCAGACCATCACGATGGTGAAGGCGGTCGAAAAGCCGGTACACATCACCTTCTTCCATGATCGCGGCATGCGCGAGACTGTCGAACTGTACGAGCTGTTCATGTCGTACAACGACAAGATCACAGTCGAGTTCTTCGACCCGATGCTGAATCCGGCGCAAGCCAAGCTGCGCGGCGTCGAGTTTGCCGGCACCGCGATCTATGAAAGCGAGGGGCGCAAGCTGACCGTCAATGGCCCGACCGAGACCGATATCGCCAACGGCATCCTGCGCGTCACGCAATCGAAGCAGCAGATCGCCTGCTTCCTCGACGGCCATGGCGAACCGGATCCGTTCAGCCTGGAATCGCATGACCACATGGAAGGCGAAGCCGGTCATTCGCACGGCATCGAGACCAAGTTCGTGCAGCATGAACGGCATGGCATGGCCAAGGCGCGCACCGGCCTGGAAGCGATGAATTACGTGGTCGAGAAGGTGTCGCTGATGAATGCGGGCACCGAACTCGGGAAATGCGCGGTGCTGATCGTTGCCGGTCCCCAGACCCCGCTGATGGAGCGCGAGGTGAAGCAGATCGATGCCTTCCTCGACAATGGCGGCAATGCGCTGTTCATGATCGATCCGTTCGTCAAGACTGGTCTCGACGGCGTGCTGAAAAAATTCGGCATCGTGCTGCAGGATACGATCGTGATCGATGAAGCCAGCCACTTCTGGGCCGACCCGTCGACACCGGCCGTCACCGACTACAACCGTCACGAGATCACGCACAAGCTGCCGCTGTCCTTCTTCCCCGGCGCGCGCCCGCTGCTGCCGACGAAAGACCCGATACCGGGTGTGTCAGTGCGGCCGCTCGTGAACACGTCGAAGAAGAGCTTCGGCAACACCGATCGCGCGCATGTCGAATATGTGGCCGGCAAATCGCAGGACGGCCCGCTGACCATCATGGCGACCGCGCGCGTGAATCCGAAAGTGGTGGAGTCGGCGGAAACGGTGATGCGCCGCATCCGCGGTGAAGAAGTCGAAGAAAAAGCGCAGGAGATCAAGCGCAAGGAAGCGCGCATCGTTGTCGTCGGCGACTCCGACTTTGCGACCAACTCGTTCTATCACATCCTTGGCAACGGCGCGCTGTTCCTCAATGCGGTCAACTTCCTCGCCGCACGCGAGAACCTGATCGGCCTCGAGCCACGCACCTATGATCTGCCATATGTGAGCATGACCAACACGCAGATGAAGGCCACCTTCGTGCTGTCCATCATCCTGATCCCGCTGCTGATGGCCGCGATCGGTTTCGGTGTCTGGTGGAGGCGTCGTTGAAGCGCGGCACGCAGCTGGCCGTCTGGGCCGCGGTTGTCGCACTCGCCGGCGCGATCTACATCGGCGAGCAGCGCCGCAGCAGCGAGATCAATGCGCCGGTCGCGCGCGTGGATAACCGCTTGCTGCCGGTCGCGATTGAAGAGATCGGCATCGTTGAAGTGATGGTCAAGGGAACGATGCACCGCTTCGAGCGTGATGACCAGGGCCGCTGGTATTACCACGGTATGCATGACGCTGCCCAGACCGGTCATGAGCACAAGACTGATACCAAGGCAGCCGAGGTGATCGACAAGGCGATGGTAGCTTTTGGCCGCATGCAGAAGGAACGCAGCTTGCCGCTGAAAGCCGAGCAGGATGAGTTTGGCGTCACGCGGCCGGACATCTTCCTGATGGTCTATCGACCGAAATCGGCCGAGCCACTGGCGCGCTACGCGATCGGCACCGTGGCGACCGATACCTTCAGTCGTTACGTTCTGCCGGTCGGCAGCGCCGACGTGGTCACCGTTCCGGACTTCCACATCAAGAATCTGTTGGGCCTGATCGATGCAATGAAGGCCATGGGCGCCGGCAAGGCATGAAGCGCTGGCTGGTCGCGCTGGCATTGTTTCTCGTACTACCGACCAGCGCGTTTGCGCACGCCGGCGATGCAACCGGCTTCGCCAGTGCCACCATCAGCGGAGACCAGCTTTCTTACGTCTACACGCCGACACCGGCCTCGAAGGTCGATCCGTCTGCGCTGCCGTCGCTGCTGCGTCAGCATCTGAGCCTGACGGCCGACGGCCAGCCTTGCACCGTTGATGAAGGCAAGGATCTGACGCTCCACTTCCAATGCCCGCAAGCGATACACCAGGCTGTATTGCAGGACCGGATGTTCGACGCCGTCGGCGATGCGCATCATGTGATCGCCGTCGTCACCTGGACCGGTGGCAGCCTGTCGCATGCGTTCGCGAAGGATGCGCCGGAAGCAAGCATCACCATCAACGCCGGTAATACCGGTGCGGAAGGCCGACCGGCGACGGCGACCGGCTTTTTCCTGCTCGGCGTAGAACACATCGCGACCGGCTATGACCATCTGTTGTTCCTGCTCGCGCTGATCTTGTGCGGCGGCCGGCTGATCGAGCTGCTGAAGATCATCACCGCCTTCACGATCGCACACAGCCTGACACTGGGCGCCGCCGCGCTCGATCTCGTGACGCTGCCTTCGGCGCTGGTCGAAGCCGTGATCGCGCTGTCGATTGCCTACGTCGCGTTCGAGAACCTGGCACCGCGCTATGCGGCGTCACGCCGCTGGACCATCAGCTTCCTGTTCGGGTTGGTGCATGGCTTCGGATTTTCGTCGGTGCTCAAAGAGATAGGTCTGCCGAAAGACAGCCTGCTGCTGTCGCTGCTCAACTTCAACCTCGGCGTCGAGGCCGGGCAGCTGGTGGCGGTGGTGATCGTGGTGCCGCTGCTGGCCTGGCTGCGCAGCACGCCGTTCGAGGGCCGGGTGGTCAGGTGGATTTCGCTGGCGGTGCTGGTGGTGGGTATAGCGCTGTTCGTCGAGCGGGTCGCTTTGGGCGGCTGATCGAATTCCGGCCTCACTGCCGATTTGCTGGCGAATGTGCGTTCCAGGCGTCGTTGGCTTTGCCGCCACAGCTTTTTGCGCTGATTTCAAGCTCTTCGATATACTCCGGCCATGCGCCCGTCCGTTGCCCTCGAATCCAAGCGATCCGCCGTCATTGAAGTGACGCGGCGCTTCCGCACGGCCAACCCGCGGGTATTCGGCTCAGTACTGCACGGTACCGACGCTGACGGGAGTGATCTCGACTTGCTGGTCGATCCTCTTCCAGGCACCACCCTCTTCGACCTTGGAGGATTGCAGGTCGAACTGGAATCCCTGCTGGGCGTGCACGTTGACTTGCTGACGCCGGGTGACCTTCCTCCGAAGATTCGTGACAAGGTCATCGAAGAAGCACGACCTTTATGAGCGAAAGCCGGCTGAACGACTACCTCGATCACATGCGGCAAGCAGCTGCTGAAGCTTGCGGTTTCGTCGAAGGCCTGTCGAAAGCCGCGTTCATCAACGACAAGCGTACGCAAGCATGTTGCGCGGACAATTCCGAGGTATCAGTGAAGCCATGATGATGGACTATCTCAACAAGCTGGGCGCTGATGTGGACATCATTGTTCGGGAACCACAAGATCGCGAGGTGCCTGGCCACACGCGTGTGCTTTCCGCTTGAGGAGGTCACAGGGAAGATACAATCTACCCCATCGCGCCCGGCATCGTGCCATGGCAAACCTCATCAGAATAACGACATGCCCCAACTACCACCCTGCCCTAAATGCAATTCCGCCTTCGCCTATGAAGTCGGCGACCTGCTGTCTTGCCCCGAGTGTGGCCATGAATGGCGCGCCGGCGAAGCAGTGGCTGAGGAAGGTGCAAAGGTCTGGAAAGACGCGTTCGGCAATGTGCTGCAAGATGGCGATACCGTCACGCTGATCAAGGACCTGAAGATCCGCAATGCATCGTCATCGATCAAGGTCGGCACCAAGGTGAAGAACATTCGCCTGATCGAAGGCGATCACGATATCGATTGCAAGATCGAGGGCTTTGGCGCAATGCAGCTGAAGTCGGAGTTCGTGAAGAAGGCCTGATCTGCTGCGCCCTTGCTGGGTGCGGTCCGATGGCGTTGTATTTTTGCGTGTCCAAGCTTCGTCGAACCAGACGAAGCCGGTAGCCTGCGGGCATGCCTGACCTTGCCTCAGCAGTCTCCAGACCCATGCCATCCGCGAAGGCCACCTGCCTTCACCCTCTCGTCCTGTCCGATTCGGCACTCACTGGCTCCTTTCAAGCGCCCGAAAATATCGCTTGCCGTATTACGCAGAACGTAATACTCTACCGGCCATGATCGAGTCGTTCCGCTGCGACGACACGCGCGCTCTGTATGAAGGGCGCAGTCCGAGGCGATTTCGATCGATACAGGCTGTGGCCGAACGCAAGCTTGCCCAACTCGATGCTGCTCAAACCCTTGCCTTCTTGCGTTCACCGCCGGGAAATCGGCTGGAGGCGCTTAACGGTGATCGGTATGGCCAGTACAGCATCCGCGTGAACGAACAATTCCGCGTGTGCTTCACCTGGAGCGATGGCGGCCCGGCCGACGTTGAAATTGTCGACTATCACTGAGGTACTGCCATGACTCGCCCTGCCAATCGTCTGCGTCCTGTCCACCCGGGTGAGGTGCTACGTGAAGACTTCCTCGTCCCGCTGGAGATGAGTGTCAACGCTCTGGCTCTGGCACTGGCGGTACCTACGACGCGCATCCATGAGATCGTCAAGGAACGTCGTGGGATCACTGCGGATACCGCAGAACGCTTGGCTCGATACTTCGGTGGCGATGCCGCCTCGTGGATGGCACTGCAGGCCGACTACGACCTGAAGACCCTGCCAACGCGCGCCGACATTGAACTTCGCGTGCACCGTCGTACCTGAACGGGATATCGCATTTCCCTCTGCTTGAAGGCATAGCCGCAAAGCGAATCGCTGTAATATGTCGCCCGCGCGCCGGACTTGCATTCGGTGGCAAAGCCACAGGGGCGGAGACCCCTGACCTACTGACACCCACAAACAAGGATAAATCGTGTCTGCAATTGGTTCTGGCCAGGCTGGCCTGTTCGATGTCACCGAAGCGATCGATCGCCGCTTCTCCCCGCTGCAAAAAACGATGTACCTGCTGGCTGCGCTCGCCATGATCCTTGATGGATTCGACGGCCAGCTGATAGGCTTTGCGATCCCCGCCATCATCAAGGAATGGGGCGTGACCCGCGAAGCTTTTTCCAGTGCGGTAGCAGCCGGCCTGTTCGGCATGGCCGTCGGCAGCGTCGGCGCCGGCTACATCGCTGATCGCATCGGCCGCCGCTTGCTGCTGGTGGCCAGCGTCTTCCTGTTCGGCAGCGCCACCGTGCTGATCGGTTTCGCGCAAGATGTCGGCACGATCGCCTTAATCCGTTTTTTTGCCGGCCTCGGTATCGGCGCTGCATTGCCCAGTGCGTCGACGATGACAGCCGAGTACACGCCGCAGCGCCTGCGCACGCTGGCGGTCTCGGGCACCATCATCTGCTATCCGCTGGGCGGCATGCTTGCCGGCCTGTTTGCCGGACAGGTACTGCCACTCGCGGGCTGGCGTCCGCTGTTCTGGATCGGTGGTGCAATCCCGATGGCGTATGCGGTCGTGCTGTTCTTTACGCTCGGCGAATCGCCGCGTTATCTGGCGCGCGTGCAAGCGCGCTGGGAAGAGTTGCGCGCCATCCTCGCGCGGATGGCGGTGGAGGTACCGGCAGGCACAGGCTTCCATGACGGCCAGCAGCAAGAGAGCGGCGAGCAGCGTGCAAGCTTCGGCGCACTGTTCTCGCCCGCCTATTTGCGCGACACCATCGGCATGTGGATCTGCTTCTTCATGACCCTGCTGTCGATCTACAGCGCATTCAGCTGGTTGCCCACCATGCTGACAGCTGAAGGCTTGTCGCCGAAACCGGCCGCCATGGGTCTGACCGCCTACAACCTCGGCGGCGTGATCGGTGTGATTGCCTGCGCACTGGCGATCAATCGCTTCGGCTCACGCAAGACCATGCTGGTCTTCTGCTCAATGGCAGTGATCTCGGCCTTCGCGCTGAAGAGCGTGGACGTTCGCACGAACACCGAGACCTTCCTGCTGGGTCTTGGCGTGCACGGCCTGTTCATGAATGCGCTGCAGACCACCAGCTATGCCTTGTGCGCACACCTCTACCCGACGTTCATGCGCGCCACCGGTACCGCATCGGCACTGAGCTTCGGCCGTCTGGGCGCAATCCTCAGTTCCTTCGTCGGTGCCAGCGTGATCACGGCGGGTGGTGCGAATGCCTACCTGAACCTGCTCGGTGGCTCGATGATCATCAGTCTCGTGGGACTCGCGCTGGTGAAGAACCATATCCCGCGCAACGAGAAGCCGGCAGCCAGCTGATCGTAACCCCGGTCCTACCGTATAAAAAAATGCCCGTCGCTGGCTGATGCGACGGGCAAAGGCCAAATCCAGGCCAAACTTGATCGTTATTGGAATGAGTGTTTGGAGGACGGGCGATCCTTGGCCTGAATACGCTCGCCAGTCTTCAGCCTCAGCCTGAACAGGATCAGCGCGGCAGCAGGCCGGCCAGCGTCGCTTCGTTGCAGATATTCCAGAGCCGCCTGAACACCTGCTGCATTTCTTCGGCTGATGCGGCGTTGCCAAAGGCCGCCAGCTGTAGTGCCTTGGTTTCGAGCTCGGCACGCGTCAGCGTATTGCCAGGATCGCCCTTGGGCTCATCGACACGGCCATGCAGCACACGGCCATCGCGTGCATGCACGGTCACCTTGCCTATCCAGCGTGCCGGATACGCGCCATCGACTTCTTCATCGAGCACCATCTTCACGCGCACGCGGAAGTCGGCGATGTCTTCATCCTTGTAGTGCGCTTCGAATTCATTGACACCTGCTGCTCCACGTAACGCGACCATGGCCAGCACGGTGCCCATCGAGAACTTCGCCTGGTGCACGGTCTTTGGATCCACCACCGGACCCAGCACATCGATCGCGCCCTGGTGCACCTGCGTGATCACTTCGACGATGTCATTCGCTTGCAGCTGATGTTCGCGCATCACCTGCTGCAATGCGTCCGCCGCCGGATGCGTATGCCGGCAGCTCGCGTGATACTTGAACGAGGTCTCGATCGTGGCCCAGCGCTCGCCGAGACGATCGACCAGCGCTGCCGGGTTCGGCGCCTGCGACATGCCGACACCCATGCCCTGCTTGCCTTCGAGGATCTGCTTCGCGCCAGTGAAACCTTTTTCTGCCAGCAGCGCTGCGGTCAGGCCATCGGCAGCGGCTTTGCCGGTATGCAGTTGCTTGGAGTCTGCTGCGTCACGCAGGAATTCCCACAGGCCCGCCGCCTGCGTGCCAGCCGAGCCCATTGCATGCTGCATATGCTGCGGGTCGAGGCCGATCAGGCGGCCCACGGCAATCGCCGACGCCACCGTTCCCACCGTACCGGTGGTGTGGAAGATCTTGTAGTGCGAACGACCGAGGAATTCACCGATACGAATGCCCGCTTCGTAACCCGCAATCGCGGCGACGATCATATCGCGCCCCGAGAGGCCGCGGCCTTGCGCCACCGCCAGCACGGCCGGGAAGATCACCGCCGCCGGATGGAACACCGAGCCGTTGTGCACATCATCCTGCTCTGCATAGTGCGATGCCGCGCCATTGACCAGCGCGGCAAACAACGGCGAGGTCGTGCGGCGCGAAATCAGTACCTCGGCCTTGCCCTCTTTCGGTCCCTGCTCGACAGCGAAAGCTTCGATCGCCTGCACCGGACGGCCAGCCTTGCCGGCCAGTGCCGAGCCGAACCAGTCGAAGAACAGATCCTCCGCACGACGCAACACGGCGTCGGGGATGTCCTCGAAGCGCAGCGTGGACGCGAAATGCGCGAGCTGCTGGCCGGGGGCGATGCTGTCTTTCATCGATAGGCTCCGGCGCTTCAGAACGAGCGCGGCAGGCCGAGCACATGCTCGGCGACATAGGAAAGGATCAGGTTGGTCGAAATCGGCGCGACCTGATACAGCCGCGTCTCGCGGAACTTGCGCTCGACATCATATTCAGCGGCAAAGCCGAAGCCGCCATGGAACTGCAGGCAGGCATTGGCCGCTTCCCATGACGCATCGGCAGCCAGCATCTTGGCCATGTTCGCTTCGGCGCCACAGGGCTGGCCGGCATCGAACAATTCCCAGGCCTTGTAACGCATCAGGCTTGCAGCTTCGACGTTCACATAGGCTTTTGCGATCGGGAACTGCACGCCCTGGTTCTGGCCGATCGGTCGGCCGAACACCACGCGCTCCTTCGCATACTGCGTGACCTTGTCGATGAACCAGTAACCGTCGCCTATGCATTCAGCCGCAATCAGCGCGCGCTCGGCATTCAGACCATCGAGGATGTATTTGAAGCCCTTGCCCTCTTCGCCGATCAGGTTCTCGGCCGGAATCTCGAGGTTCTCGAAGAACAGCTCATTGGTCTCGTGATTGACCATATTGCGGATAGGTCGGACTTCCAGTCCCTTGCCGACCGCTTCGCGCAGATCGACGATGAAGATCGACATGCCTTCGGACTTCTTCGTCACCTCGGCCAGCGGCGTGGTACGGGCCAACAGGATCATCAGGTCCGAGTGCTGCACACGCGAGATCCAGACCTTCTGGCCATTCACCACATAGCGGTCGCCCTTCTTCACCGCGGTGGTCTTGATCTTCGTGGTGTCGGTGCCGGTGGTCGGCTCGGTGACGCCCATCGATTGCAGGCGCAGTTCGCCGCTCGCGATCTTTGGCAGGTAGTGCGCTTTCTGAACTTTGGAGCCATGGCGCAGCAGCGTGCCCATGTTGTACATCTGCCCGTGGCAGGCGCCGGAGTTGCCGCCGCAACGATTGATCTCTTCCATGATCACCGATGCTTCGACGAGACCCAGCCCCGAGCCGCCGTATTCGACCGGGATCAGCGCAGCCAGCCAGCCGGCTTCGGTCAGTGCATTGACGAAGGCTTCCGGGTAGCCGCGTTCCTCGTCAACCTGACGGAAGTAATCTGCGGGGAATTGAGCGCACAGCGCGCGTATCGCGTCGCGTATGTCCTGGTGCGCGGGCTGGTTCGGTGCCATGGGAACGTGAAGCTTCAATGTGGTGCATGAAGTCTCACCGAAGCCAGCGCCGCGAACAATTCAGATTTTCGCAAGCAGGGCTTAGAGGCGCCTTAAGCGCCCCAAGCCCTTGATTTGGATAAGAAAATCCGGAAGGAAAAACAGTGGTCAGACCACTTCGGCAACACCAATGGCCGCGCCTTCGGACACCAGCAGTTCGACCAGTTCGCGTGCAAACAGCGGCAGCGCCTGCATGCTGCGAATGCAGATCTGCAGCTTGCGCACCGCCCATTCATCGCTGATCTCGACCATGCGTATGCCCATGCTCTTCGCATGACGCGACGCGGCCGAATGCGGCACCACGCCGATGCCGACGTTGGCGTCGATCATCCGGCACGCCGCTTCAAAGTTGCCGACCTGGATGCGGATCTTGATCTGACGATGCAGCGCATTGGCGGCCTGCGCGAGGAAGGAATGAATGGCGCTGGCTTCGACCATGCCGACGAAGTCATACGCCAGTGCTTCGCTGAATTCGATGCGCTCGCGGTTGGCCAGCGGATGGGACTCCGATGTCACCAGCACCAGGCGGTCTTCCTGGAACGGCAGCACTTCGAGGCCCTCGGTGCGCACGTTGCCGGCGACGATGCCGACATCGACCTTGCCTTCAGACACGGCGCGCACGATGTCATGCGACAGGCGTTCCTTCAAATCGACATTCACGTCGGGATGGGTGGCAAGGAATTTCGGCAGCAGCGCCGGCAGGAACTCGGCAATCGCAGTGGTGTTGGCGAACATGCGCACATGGCCACGCGAGCCCTTCACATATTCGGCGAGATCACCGCGCAGGTCCGTCAGTTGCTGCAGCACCAGCCGCGCATGATGCATGAAGGCCTGGCCCGGCGGGGTCAGGGTCACGCCCTGGCTGGTGCGGTACAACAGCTTGACGCCCAGACCTTCCTCGAGGTTCTTGATCCGGATCGATGCCGCCGGCAGCGACATGTGGGAACGCTCGGCACCCCGCGTGAGGCTGTTGGCCTCCGCGATGTTGACGAACAGCTTGATATCGGGGAGGTCGAAATGCGCAGCCATGTGAAGATCTCTTTCGTCGATTTTTTATATTGGTCATTGCCGCAGGCGATGGTGTGCCTGCAGCCGCCACAGCCGCCCGCGGGTTGCGCGGGCGCCTGCTGTTTTTTAACCAAAGACCGGGAAGGTCGGGAAAGCGCTGCCGAGCAAGGATTTGCTGTCGGTTTGTCCCAGCCAGCCCTCGATCAGCGTCGCGTAGACGCGCCGGAAGTCCGTGGTGAAACGAAGGTTACCACCTTCATCGAGGTCAGTGAGCGATGGTGCATTGCCATAATGGCCACCTTTCACCGGTTTGCCGATGATGTACATGTGATTGGCCGTGCCATGGTCGGTACCGAGGCTGGTGTTTTCCGCAGCGCGGCGGCCGAATTCGGAGAAGACCAGGATGGTCACGTCATCGGCGCGGCCAATACGCTCCATGTCCTTCATGAAGCCTGCGACAGCATCCGACACATACGACAACAGGCGCTGGTGCTGGTCGGCCTGCTGCACATGGGTGTCGAACGCGTTGTGTCGGTAGGCCGCATAGAACAGCCGCGACGGCAGGCCGGCGTTGATCATCGCCGCCACCTTCGGCAGGTCGACCGGGATGATGCCGTAGTCGACCGGCGTCTTGTAGTTGTCCCACGCGGCGCGCACCAGCGCCGACGCTTCTTTCGCGCTCTTCGCGATGTCATCGAGGTATTTTTGCGATGCCGTGGTCGCGTTGCCATCGCCACCCATGTCGAGCAGCGCGCGGCTCTGGCGCATGCCCTTGCGCGCAAAGCGCTCGGGGTCATCGAACACCACCGGCACATGGCGCTCGGCAGTCACGGCCAGCGACTGGCGCTCATCGATGTTGACCAGGAAGTTCGGCGTCAGCTGCGGATCGATCGCATCAGCGACGCGGCCCAGCCAGCCGTATTGCTCGCCGCCGTTGGGCACGCCGGTGTGCCAGTAGGCCATCGACGTGAAGTGCGAGAACGATGGCTGCTCATAGCCGCAACCGTGAATGATGGCCATGCGGCCATCCTTGTACAGCTTCTCGAAGCCACTCATGCTGGGGTTGAAGCCATAGTGGTCATCGATCTTGCGTACCTTGTCGGCCCGGATGCCGATGCGCGGCCGCAGCCGGTAGTACGCATCGTCGGCATAAGGCACCAGCGTGTTCAGGCCATCGTTCGCGCCTGACATTTCGAGCACGACCAGGATGCGCTTGTCCTTGTTGCCGGCCGAGCCTGCATTTGCCGCATTGCCAGCATAGGCTGGCATGAACGGCGCCATCGGCAGGCCAGCCGCGAGGCCGGCACCGGCCAGTGCCTTCAACAGGTCGCGGCGCGAGTAGTTCGTGTGTTCGTGTTTCATGGTCATGTTCCGCTTCTTGTCCGTTGATCCCTGTTGGGGATGATGTTGGCGTCCTCGCGCTCAGCCCAGCTGGTAGCCAGGCAGCGACAGGATCACGTGCAGCGCATTGCGCAGCGCATCTTCCATGTACGAATCCGCATGCTTCAGGTCCGCCGTGCCGAGATCCTCGGCCAGCATCTGTGCGACCTTGTCGCGGCGCGCCGCATCGACCGGCACCGACAGGAAGCGCAGCACCAGATGGTCCACCGCCTGACGCGCGGTCGTGCAACCGGCATCGCGCATCATCTGAGACAAGTCGAGCCGGGCCGGTGCGCGCGGTATCGGCTTGACCTTCTCGATCGCCTTGCGCCACGCGTGATAACTGGCCAGACGCGTGTTGAAGTCCTCATCGCGGTCATTTTGCATCGACATCGATGTCACTTCTTTGTAATCCGGCTTGGTCGCGGTCGTCACATCCTTGCCCATCGCCAGCTTCTCGGCCACCGGCACGATGCCATAGCGATCATCCGCCACGCGATCCGGCGCGACGAAATCCACCGGCGGGAACACGGTGTCATACACAAAGTTGCCACGCACGAGTAACAGGCCCGGCGTAATCCAGCTGCGGCCGCTGGTCCAGCCAGCCACGTTGGGCGGATTCAGCAGCTTCTGGCCCATCGCTTCGGTCAGCGTATTGAAGTCGGGGATACCGGGCACTTCGTTCAGGCCGAGCTTGCGATAGGTCGATACGGTCAGTTCAACCGGCGATTTGATGCGCGTGCCGACTGAGGCATCACTGTAAAAATCTTTCGAACTGAAAATGGTGTCGAGGAAGGGCGCGATCTCGTAGCGCTTGTCGCGCAGCAGCTTGCCGAGCTTCACACGCATGGCGGGCGTGACCTCT
>JACCDX010461303.1_pt1 | contig 15377 bp, 12 predicted proteins | sample 7449681 | NCBI WGS metagenome assembly JACCDX01 (sample SAMN15323450, study PRJNA562643) | freshwater metagenome | isolation source: river surface water | place: USA:Blue River Watershed | collected 2017-08-18 | reverse complement strand
CCACTGGCCAGGGGCGCATCGTTGGCACCGTGGATGGTGACGACGAGGGTGGCGGTGGTGCTCTGCTGGGCTTGATCGGTGATTTGGTAGGTGAAGGTGTCGGTGAGGGTGTCACCGGCGTTCAGGGCCTGGACGGTGGGCGAGCCGTTGTTCAGGGCGTAGGTGTAAGAGCCATCAGCGCCGATGCGCAGGGTGCCGTGACGGCCCACAACTTCTGTGGCGTTGCTGGTGGCAGAGCTGGAAGGGGTGACGCTGTTGGCGTGAGAGGGTCCAGCGCCAACGGCGGAGACGGTGATCTGGGTGCCGGTGTTGGCGTTGCCATCGGTCTGGACATTGCCCGAGGGATTGCTGCCTGGGGTTTGGTTGTTGTTGCCACCGGCCTCGTGGGCACTGGCGGTGCGGTCAAAGGCCTGCGGGGCGGTGGTGGGGTTGGGCTGACCCAGTACGACCGAGGTTGTTTTGATGTCTTGCACCAAGCCCAAGCTGTCGTAAAGACTGGCTTGCAGGGTGTAGTTGCCCGATGGTAGAACAGACCAGTCGTTGTAAAAATTCGTGTTGACCGCGAGATGGATGGAGTTGTTTTGCTGCTGATTAGAAACGGATTGCGTCACCGCCGCATCGGCTTGAGCAACTGCCCTTCCGGAGCTGTCAAACAAGAGGTATTGGATGTTGTAGTTGCCGATGGCTGAAGCGTTCCATACCGAGCTCACCGTTTGGCCGGACTCTGTCAGTGAGCTCAGGTTGGAGCCGCCGCTGCCGACCAAGATTTGTGCGATGGGTGTACTGACCACCCAGGGACCTCTATTGTTGTTTTGGGTCTTTGTTCCATCGTCGTTTGGAACGACCCGAACCACATAGTTCCCCGTGCCGTTGCTGGAAAGATATGAGGAAATGTCAAAGGTGGTGTAACTCCAGTTGTTGTTGGTGCCATTCAAAAAGCCGATAAAGGTCCAATCAGATTCGCTTTGTTTTTTCAGGTAGACCCCGTCCCACTCGGAGCTTGGGCTGCCCACAGGATAGGGGACACCCGAGTTGTTTTTCAGCCCGTAGTCAACGTCATAGGCCCGAATGATCAGGCGTGCTGTTGATCCAGTGGCGGTGACGTTGATCGGGTCGAATGTGATCAACTTGCCGTAGCCGATCAGCCCGGTGGTCACGCCGTCCTTGCCCACATGAGTGCCTGAATTGCTGCTGAAGACGCCAGAGGCCAATGCGTGGGCGTAGTCCGTCTCTACCGAGCGTTCAAAAGCGCTGCTTGCCTCGACCGCGCCATAGGTGGCTTCCAGTCTCCAGTTGCCGCCCAGCGCAGACGATCCAGTGTCGTCGATGGAAGCGGCCACATCGGTGCCTGTTAGAGCGGATAGGTTGGCGATGAACTTGGCGCCTTGTTCTCCAGCGGCAATGTCGCAACCGTACAGCAAGAAGTCTGCGCCGGGGGCAAGCGAATCCTTCCAGCCCTGCAATGTTGCGGATAGGCCCTCCATATCGTCGCTGCTGTAGGCTTTGCCACCCAGAACGATTTCAGCGCTCGAGCCGTGGGTCACCAAATGGATGGCTTTTAAGTTTTCATGTTGCTTTAAGACATCGGATATTTGCGCCCAAGGATCGCCTTGTGCGGATAAACGCACCACTTCAACATCTGGGCGAGCGTCGCGCGCCAGCGTTTGCGGGTCGAGGATGGTAGCGTCGATGAAAACAACTTCGCGTGCATCGGCGACCGCACGCATGACCCATGGCTGTGGATGCGTTGCGGCGTCGGGCGCTGAATGGGGTGTTGCATTGATTTCAGATGCAGGCGTTTTTTCGGCGGGCGTATCGTTCGGTGCTGATGATGATTGAAGGGTGGGAGGCGGGGCATCGATCAGTCCAGCCGCGTCGAAAACGAACCTTTGCTCGAGTGCCATGAGGCCCCTGGCTTTTCGCCCCCTGGCCGCGGCGGCATTTGCACCTGGTTCATGGTCGTTCGAGGTTTGCCCTGTGTTGGGGTCGTGCGATCTGGGGTTCACCCGATCCAGCCCAAGGGGGGCACCGGTCTTTGTTGCGGAAGAAGATGGTTCAGCCCACAGAGCGAGCCAGATTTTTTGCAGAAGATGGCCGATTCGACGGGCAAAAGTAAAGGCGACTGCCCCCCGTATCACCGGTGAGGCCGTATGTTGAACAGCCTGACCCATCCTGTCCATGGTGATGGCTCCAGTTCCCGTTACCTGTCTTCACCTCGGGGTGTCAACAGACCTTCAAGTAACCTTTAAAGCTTCACATGCAAGTCAATGATAAAACAATCAATAAAACTATACTGTTAAAAAAGTTCTTTTTAGGAGTAATTAAAAACTATATACTGGTAAGAGTAATAAATTAATACATTATTAGATGGTTATGGACCAATATTCAAAGCCCTCTCTCTTTTTTGGTTTGGGCATGTCCCCACGGCACGCCGAACAACGCCACCGAAGTCCGACGCATGCAGGGATGGGTTGATGCGGATTGCGGCGAGTGAACGCCAAGTGATGAGGCAGGAATGAGGGGATCAGGGAGGAGCGGTCGCGGCTGGGAACTCAATGGCCAGGGACCTGAACCATGATGGTCAAAAAAAGAGGCGGGTGACGAGCCTTGACCCCGGCACTGGCTCGGCGGTTAGGGCTGCTCGGTTCCCCGCCTGACCCGGTTGGCCACTTCCCCATGCGGGAAGGCCCGTCACTTGGAATTGTATCAGCGCACCGACGCCACGCCCTGGTTGGCCAATGCGTCGGCGCGTTCGTTGCCAGCGTGACCCGCATGTCCCTTGACCCAGTGCCACGACAGGTCGTGCCCGCCGGTTTGCACCAGTTGGTCCAACTGCTGCCAAAGGTCGGCATTTTTGACCGGTTGTTTGGAAGCCGTGCGCCAGCCTTTGGCTTTCCAGCCTTGGACCCATTCGGTGATGCCCTTGCGCACGTATTCGCTGTCGAGGTGGATCTCGACTCGACACGGGCGCTTGAGCGCGCCGAGCGCTTGAATGACCGCCATCAGCTCCATTCGGTTGTTTGTGGTTTGGGCTTCGCCGCCAAAGAGCTCACGCGTGTGTTCACCCGACTCGAGCAACACCCCCCATCCCCCAGGACCGGGGTTGCCTTTGCAAGCGCCGTCGGTGTGGATGATGACTGTCTTCATGGGTGGGGGGGCGCTTTGATGGCGTCGCGCGATGATACGCTGCCCGAGCCGGGCACGGTCAAGGCGCGAGCGGCGTGCTTGCGCTCGCGCCAGACCGGCTCGATCAGGCGCATGCCATGCACGCGCTTGATGGCGACCTGGGCGTAAACAGCCCCTAAAAAAGGCCACCAGCGCGGGCCTGCCCGGTCCATCCATGCCCAGTGTTGCAGCCACCGGGGGGATTGGACCGAGGGCGCGTAGCCACCGTAACGCATGGGCATCACCTCGAAGTTGAGCAAGCGCAGCCAGTCGCGCAATCGGCCCGTGCCGATGAACTCGCCGGTTTCTGGTAAAAAAAGCGGACTGTTCCACCAGCGCCGACGCATGCGGTCGCGGCTTTGTCGCCAACCCCACAAACTGTTGGGGTTCAGGCCCAAGATCAGCACCCGTCCTTCGGGCACCAACACGCGTGCGACTTCGCGCAAGGTGGCGTGGGGGTCGGGACTGAGTTCCAGGCTGTGGGGCAACACCACCAAATCCAGGCTGTCTTCGGCAAAGGGCAGGGCGCAGGGATCGATGCGCAGGTTGGCATCGCCGATTTCACCCAGGGGCAGGGCCAACCAGCGGTGTGGCATGCGGTTCTGGCGCAATGCTTGTAACTGCGGCAGGCCCAGTTGCAGGGCATGGTAACCAAACCAGTCGCTGGTCAGGGCGTCGCACTGGTCCTGCTCCCATCGCAGCAGGTATTGGCCCGCAGGCGTGGCGAGCCAAGCGGGCAGTCCGGTGCTTCCTATAATCTGTTCTGCCATGAATCTGATCCCCATCCCCGCTTTCGATGACAACTACCTGTGGCTGTTGCACAATGGCGTCCACGCCTTGGTGGTGGACCCGGGTGACGCCGAGCCCGTGCAACGAGTGGTTCGGGACTTGGGCCTGACCCTGACGGCCATTCTAGTGACCCATCACCACGCCGACCATGTCGGCGGGGTCAATGACCTCAGACAAGCCCATGGTGCCGTGGTCTATGGGCCGCAGGCCGAGGACATCCCCACCCCTTACATCGGCTGCCAGGGGGGCGAAACGATCGACGTGCTGGGGGTGCGCTTTCAGGTCTTGGACGTGCCTGGGCACACCGCAGGCCATGTGGCTTATTACGCCCCTGAGCTGAAACCAACGCCGTTGGTGTTCTGTGGCGACACGCTCTTTTCTGGCGGGTGTGGGCGCTTGTTTGAGGGGTCTCCCGCTCAGATGCTTGACTCATTGAATCAACTGTCGGCTTTGCCCCCTGACACCCGGGTGTGCTGTGCCCATGAATACACCTTGTCCAATTTGCGCTTTGCCGTGGCGGTCGAGCCTGGCAACGCCGATTTGCTGCGATACCAGGCCCGCTGTGTCGATCTGCGTGAACGAGACATTCCCACCGTGCCCTCGACCATCGAGATCGAGCGGCGCATCAATCCTTTCTTGCGCACTGGTTCTGATGAGGTCATCGCCAGCGTGAGACGCCAGTCGCCCAACGCCCGCACTCAGGTCGAGGTGTTTGCCGCTCTGCGCGAGTGGAAAAACAATTTCCGATGAGGTGCTTGACCCCCCTGTGGACCCTCTTGCTCGCTCTGGTGCTGGTGGGGTGTGCGAGCGTGCCTGCGCCGCCGTCGAGTTCAGGATCTGCTTCGCTCCCTCCGCCAATGGCAGCGCCCAGCACAGGCTTGCAGCCTTTGCGGCGCTCCGAAACACAGGCCGATTCGGTGGCCCAAGTGACGCTGCCGCGCGACCTTTGGGAGCGCATCCGACGTGGCTTTGCCATGCCCGACCTGCAAAGCGACCTGGTGCTGGACCGCGAGCAGTGGTACGCCCAGCGCCCCGATTACATCGGACGCATGACCGAGCGATCGCGCAAGTACCTCTATCACATCGTGGAGGAAATCGAGCAACGCGGCATGCCGACCGAATTGGCCCTGTTGCCCTTTGTGGAAAGCGCCTTCAACCCGCAGGCGGTGTCGACGGCCAAAGCCATGGGCATGTGGCAGTTCATGCCCGCGACGGGGCGCGACTTTGACCTCAAGCAAAACGCCTTTCGGGACGACCGCCGCGATGTGCAAGCCTCGACCCGGGCCGCCTTGGATTATTTGCAAAGGCTCTACAACCTGTTTGGCGACTGGCACTTGGCCCTGGCCGCTTACAACTGGGGCGAGGGCAGCGTCGGGCGGGCCATCGCCCGCAATCAGAGAGCGAACCTGGCCACCGGATACACCGACTTGAGCATGCCGATGGAGACGCGCTTTTATGTGCCCAAACTGCAGGCGATCAAAAACATCATTGCCCGCCCGGCCCACTATTCGGTCAAGTTGCCTGACATCCCCAATCACCCCTACTTTCAGAGCGTCCCGCTGCCGCGTGACATGGACGTGACGGTGGCAGCCAAGCTTGCAGAGATCAGCGTCGAGGATTTCCGTTCGCTCAACCCCTCGGCACATCGACCGGTGCTGCTGGCCGCGGGTACCCCGCAGATTTTGTTGCCTTGGGACAACGCCGAGGTGTTTCAGCGCAATTACGAGGCCTTTGGTGGCGGTCGACTGGCCAGCTGGACCGCCTGGGTTGCGCCCACCACCATGAAAGTCGCTGACGCCGCCAAACGGGTCGGCATGTCCGAGGCCGAATTCAGGCAACTCAATGGCATACCGCCGCGTAATTCGGTGCGCGCTGGCGCGGTGCTGCTGGTGCCGCGCAAGGGCTCCGATGAGCCCGATGTGGCCCCCAGCATCGCGGACAACGGCCAGTTGAGCCTGGTGGCTGAATCGGCTGCTGGCAAGGGCAACAAGGCCAAGAAAGGCACGGCCAAATCGTCAAAACCCACCTCAGATTCGCCCCGCAAGTCGAGCGTTTCGGCCAAAGCCCCGGCCCCAGCCCAGGCCAAAGGCGCTGCCCCCAAACCCGCCGCGCAGGCCAAGGCGACATCGACCCCCGCCCCAAAAGTGGCGGCCCAGTAGTTCAGGTTTGGCGGCGATCCGCCAAGGCGTGGGCGATGGTGCCCAGATCGACAAACTCAAGTTCGCTGCCGATGGGTACCCCCCGCGCCAGCCGGCTCACCTGGAGCCCACGTTTCTTGAGGGCGGTGCTCAACGCGTGGGCGGTGGTTTCACCCTCGGCGGTGAAGTTGGTCGCCAGGATCACCTCTTGAACCTGGCCGTCGCAGGCGCGGGCCATGAGGCGTTGCAAATCAAGCTCTCGGGGGCCGACCCCGGACAGGGGGCTGAGGTGACCCATGAGCACAAAATACAAGCCCTTGTAGGACAGCGTGCGCTCCAGCGCCGATTGGTCGGCTGGGGTTTCGACCACACACAGTCGGGTGGCGTCGCGCGTGGTGTCGGCACAGGTGTCGCACACCTCGTGTTCGCTGAAGGTGTGACAGCGTTGGCAGTGTCCCACCCGCTCGACCGCGCCCGTCAGGGCCTGTGACAGCCGCAGCGCCCCTTCCCGATCGTGTTGGAGCAGGTGAAAGGCCATGCGCGAGGCCGACTTGACCCCAACGCCGGGCAGGCGTCGCAAGGCGTCGATCAGCGCGTCAAGCGCATGGGCCTGGGCCATGTGGGGCTCAGAACGGGAACTTCATGCCGCCAGGCAAGCCCGGCATGCCAGCGGTCAGGCGTCCCATTTTTTCTTCGGACAGGGCCTCGGCCTTGCGGTGCGCGTCGTTGAGCGCGGCCACGATCAGGTCTTCGAGCATGTCTTTGTCGTCGCCCATCAGGCTGGGGTCGATGCTCACGCGCCGTGCTTCGTGCTTGCAGGTGGTGGTCACTTTGACCATGCCAGAGCCAGATTCGCCGGTGACCTCGATGTGGGCCAGTTCTTCCTGGGCTTTCTTCAGGTTGTCCTGCATGGCCTGGGCCTGTTTCATCAGGCCAGCGAGTTGTCCTTTGTTGAACATGGTGTGCGCTTTCTAAGTGGGTTGGATGCTGCCGGTGACGATTTTCGCATCGTAACGCTGCATCAGTTGCAAAACATAAGGGTCTTGCTCGATGAGTTGCAGGGCTTTGAGCTGGCGCTCGCGCGCGGCCTGGGCCAGGCGTTTGGCAGGGCTGTCGGTAACGCGGCCCATTTCCAGGGTCAGACTGACCGGGTGCCCCACCTTGGCCAAGGCCTGCTCCAGCTTGTCGCGTGTCTGACCTGCTTGCAGGCTCTCGCGCTCGATGCGCAGCAGCCAGGCTTGCTCATCGCGCGCCACCAATTGGGACTGCAGGGCCAACTCGCGCGTCAGGGACTGAATGGCCTGCGTGTCCACCAGGTGTTGCACCACATCCATCCAGAACTGTCCGTCTTCGGTCAGTTGCAAGGGACTGTCGGCGGGTTTGTCCACCACCGGTCCCGCCGATTGGGCCACCAGGCGCACCGGGACCGGTTCAACCGTGGGCCGCGGAGGCGCAGGCTCGACCGGCACTGGGGGACTGGCCTGGAGGGGGGCTTTCGGGGGCGATGCCGCAGGGCGTACCGGCAGCTCGGTGACGCTGCGCCGCGTCACGGTCTCATTCAGAGTTTTTTTTTCAGCCGTGTGCATGGGCCGGGCCACAAAGGAGAGGTAGCGCAACAAGACCATGGTCATGCCCGCGTGCTCGTCGGGTGCCAAACCCAGTTCGGTCCGACCGTGGATGCACAGGCTGTACAAAAACTGCAGCTCGTCGGCGTCAAAGGCCTTGGCCACTTGGGCGATGTGGGTGCCGTCCGGGTCCCCATCGCGGTCCTGGGGGGCGTGGGCGTGGACAGCCGCACGTTGCAGGATGCGGGCCATGTCCTCTAGGGCCATCCCGGCGCTGTGGCCCGCGACCCGCAGGTCCTGGCACAACGAGACCAGACTCGCCCCGTCGTGTTGGGCCAAGCTGTCGAGCAGCGCAAAGACGTGGCTGCGGTCCACGCTGCCCAGCATCTGACGCACGCCCGAACCTTGCAAGTGCCCCCCCCCGAAGGCGATGGCCTGATCGGTGAGCGAGAGCGCGTCGCGCATCGAGCCTCGGGCGGCGTGAGACAAGAGGTGCAGGGCGTCCGCGTCGTGACCGATGCCCTCGGACTGCAGCACACGACCCAAGTGCTCGACGATGGTCTCAGGGGCCATGGGGCGCAGGTTGAATTGCAGGCAGCGGGAAAGCACGGTCACCGGCACCTTTTGCGGGTCGGTGGTGGCGAGGACAAATTTGAGGTATTCGGGGGGTTCTTCCAGGGTCTTGAGCATGGCATTGAACGCCGTGTTCGTCAGCATGTGAACTTCGTCGATCATGAAGACCTTGAAACGCCCCTCGACCGGTTTGTAGACCGCCTGCTCCAGCAGTTGCTGGACCTCGTCGACGCCGCGGTTGGAGGCGGCATCGAGTTCGGTGTAGTCGACAAAACGCCCAGCATCGATGTCCTGGCAGGCTGGGCACACGCCACAGGGTTGTGCGGTGATGCCTTGTTCGCAGTTGAGTGACTTGGCGAGCACGCGCGAGACCGTCGTTTTACCGACGCCCCGGGTGCCGGTGAAGAGATAGGCGTGGTGCAGCCGTTGTTGCTGCAAGGCATTGGTCAGCGCCTGCACCACGTGCTCTTGCCCCACCATTTCGGTGAAGGTGCGAGGACGGTATTTGCGGGCCAGAACCAAATAAGACATGCGGTCATTGTATGTCGGTGGACGGGCCGTCAGCCGATGCCATCGAAGCGAACGACATCGACCCAGTCGCCGATCTGGACATCGCCTTGCTCGTGCGCCAGCACGATCAGGCCGTCGGCCTCGACCATGGAGCGCAGCACGCCCGAGCCCTGTTGTCCGGTGGTGCGCACTTGCCAGTCGCCATCGGACTGGCGGCTGAGCACGCCGCGCTGAAACTCGGTGCGACCGGGCTTTTTCCGCAGTTTCTCGGCGCTGCGCGCGCGCACCATCGGCAACGGCCGATCGAGGGCACCCATCAGGCGCAAGAGCGCGGGGCGAACAAAGGCCAAAAAAGTCACCATCACAGCGACGGGGTTACCGGGCAAGCCAAAGAGCACGCTGCGACCCAAACGCCCCACCGCCATCGGGCGGCCCGGTCGCATGGCGATGCGCCAGAAAGCGACGTCGCCGAGCTCTCGCATCATGGCTTTGGTGAAATCGGCTTCGCCGACGCTGACGCCGCCGCTGGTGATCACCACCTCGGCCACCTCGGCGGCCTGTTGGAAGCGATCTCGCAGCAGGGCGGGGTCGTCGGGGCAGACCCCCAAATCGATCATCTGACAACCCAACCGGGTCAGCATGCCCAACACCGTGTAACGGTTGCTGTCGTAGACCGCGCCCTCGCGCGGGGCTTCGCCCAGGCTCAGGATTTCGCTGCCGGTGGAAAAATAAGCCACCTTCAGTCGGGGCGTGACGCGAACCCGGGGGATGCCCAGGCTCGCCAGCAGGCCCAGGGCGGCCGGGCTCAGGCGAGCGCCACGCGCCAGCGCCACCTGGCCTTGCATCAGGTCTTCACCCAACAAGCGACGGTTGTCGCCTGCACGCACGGCGGTCGAAGGGAAGACCACGTGAGGCCCATCCAAGCGGACAAATTCGGTCGGGATCACGGTGTCGCACCCCGCAGGCATGACGGCACCGGTCATGATCTTGACGCATTCGTCGGCGTTCACACGCCCCTTCCAGACGGGGCCTGCCAGCGCCGTGCCGACGCAGCGCAGGCGAACATCGCTCACCGACGCCAGGCATGCGCTGTCAAACGCGTAGCCGTCCATGGCCGAGTTGTCGTGGGGGGGCACGCTCAGTGGCGAAACGATGTCCTCGGCAACGATGCGGTCGAGGGCGTCGATCACCGGCATGTCGATTGCCGGTCCGACCACGGGGCCAGGGGCCAACTGCAGGAGAAACTCCGCCACCTGTGCGGCACTCAGGGCCTGTGGGTCGTGGCCTTGCAGTTCGGCAGCGATCTGTTCCAGCGTTTTCATGCGGGGTTTTCGAGTTGGTGCAGATCCCCCAAGGTGTTGACGTTGGCAAAGGCCATGGGGTCGTCGTCGGGTCGGTCAAAAGCCACCTTCACGCAGCGGTGCTGAGCGGTCCAGGCGTCGATCTTGCGACCCCCGCCGTGGGTGAACTTCACCAAGCTCTCGAGCAGGCTGGCGCGCAGCAGGCTGAAGACGGGTTGGGTGCGCCATTGGGTCTGGCCGTGGTCGTCTTTTTCTGGGCCCACGGCCATGGCCAGGTCGGCGTTGTCATCGAGCAGGGCCTGGCCCAGCCGCTGGCACAGGTCCAGTGGAAAGCGGGGCGAGTCGCAAGGCACGGTCAGCAGGTAGGGGGTCTGGGCGTGTTCCAAGCCAACCAGAAAGCCGGCCAAGGGGCCAGCGAAGTCCCCCAGGCTGTCGGGCCAAACCGGGACGCCAAAAGACTCATAGGCACCCAGGTTGCGGTTGGCGTTGATCATGACCTCGGCGCATTGGGGTTGCAAGCGCATCAGGGCGTGCAGGGTCATGGGCAGGCCTAAGAATTTTTGCAGGCCCTTGTCGATCCCACCCATGCGCGCGCCACGTCCGCCAGACAGAATCAGGCCCGTGACCTGCGCGGTGTCAAAACCACCCATGTCATCCTCCGATGTAACTCATCTCAATGCGCGGGGCTTGCAAGGGCGCTTCACCTTGACCGCGCAATTCCGAATAGCGGTCCTCGCGTTGCCCCCAGGTGCCCGCGATCGCCGATCGCAATTGTTCGTCACTCGCACCTTCGCGCAACAGGGTGCGCAGGTCGTAGCCCTGGCTGGCGAACAGGCAGAGGTAGAGCTTGCCTTCGGTCGAGAGCCGGGCGCGGTTGCAGTCGCCACAAAAGGCGTGGCTGACGCTGCTGATGAAGCCGACCTCGCCCAGGCTGGGGTCGTGCCGCCCGTCCGGGCCACACCAGCCCCAGCGTTGGGCGGTTTCACCTGGTTGGCTGGCGGGCAGGGGGGTCAGGGCGAACGCCGAGTGCAGGTGCTCCAGCACTTGGTCCGAGGGCATGACCTCGTCCATGCGCCAGCCGTTGGTGTTGCCGACGTCCATGTACTCGATGAAGCGCAAGGCCATGCCACTGCCGCGGAAGTACCGCGCCATGGGCAGGATCTGGTCGTCGTTGGTGCCGCGCTTGACCACCATGTTGATTTTCAGGCCCGAGGGGTGTCCTGAGGCATCGACCCCCAATCCCACCGAACGCGCGGCCTCGATCCCTTCGAGCACGTCGGTGACGGGGAAGTCGACATCGTTCATGCGCTTGAAGACGGCATCGTCAAGCCCGTCGAGGCTGATGGTCACGCGCCGCAAACCGGCGTCTTTCAGGGCCTGGGCCTTGCGTTTGAGCAAGGACCCGTTGGTGGTCAGGGTCAGGTCCAGCGCCGTGCCGTCGGGGGCACGCAACCGGGCCAGTTGATCGATCAGGATGTCGAGGTTCTTGCGCAGCAGGGGCTCGCCGCCGGTGAGCCGAATCTTGCGCACGCCCAGTTGCACAAACTGGTGGGCGACCCGGGTGATTTCCTCAAAAGTCAGCAGATCGCCGTGCGGCAAATAGGGGTAGTGGCTGTTGAAGACCTCTTTGGGCATGCAGTAGCTGCAACGGAAATTGCAGCGGTCGGTCACGCTGATGCGCAGGTCGTGCAACACCCGGCCCCGGGTGTCGGTCACCAGGCTGTCGGGTGAAATCGGCTGTGCCGAAAAAAAGGGCTGGCGCGCGGCCAGCCTCTGGTCTACCAATGGAATGACGCGTTCGGCCATTCCATTATTGTGCCCCAGCTTGCCCCGCCGTGCCGGGGGGCAAGTGGGGTCCCCATCAGGGCAACAGGGGCACGATCAGCAAGGCCACGATGTTGATGATCTTGATCAGGGGGTTGACGGCTGGGCCGGCGGTGTCCTTGTAGGGGTCGCCGACGGTGTCACCGGTCACCGCGGCCTTGTGGGCGTCGCTGCCCTTGCCGCCGTGGTGACCGTCTTCAATGTACTTTTTGGCGTTGTCCCAAGCGCCACCGCCCGTGCACATCGAGATCGCCACGAACAGGCCGGTCACGATGGTGCCCATGAGCAAACCGCCCAGTGCCTTGGGGCCCAGCAGCATGCCCACCAGGATGGGCACCACCACGGGCAACAGCGAGGGGATCATCATTTCCTTGATCGCGGCGGTGGTCAACATGTCCACGGCGCGTCCGTACTCGGGTTTGCCGCTGCCGTCCATGATGCCTTTGATCTCGCGGAACTGTCGGCGGACCTCTTCGACCACGGCCCCGGCCGAGCGACCCACGGCCTCCATGGCCATGGCACCAAACAGGTAGGGGATCAATCCGCCAATGAACAGGCCCACGATCACCATCGGGTCTGACAGGTCAAAGCTGACCGACTTGCCGTACGTTTCGAGCTTGTGGGTGTAGTCCGCAAACAGGACCAACGCGGCCAGGCCTGCCGAGCCGATGGCATAGCCCTTGGTGACGGCTTTGGTGGTGTTGCCCACCGCGTCCAGCGGGTCGGTGACGTCGCGCACGCTCGAGGGCAATTCGGCCATTTCGGCGATGCCACCCGCGTTGTCGGTGATCGGACCGTAGGCGTCGAGCGCGACCACGATGCCCGCCATGCTGAGCATGGCGGTGGCGGCCACGGCCACGCCGTACAGGCCCGCCATGGCGTGGCTGGCGACGATCGCCACGCAAACGGCCAGCACGGGCCAGGCGGTGGACTTCATCGACACGCCGATGCCAGCGATGATGTTGGTGGCGTGACCGGTGGTCGAGGCCTGGGCCACGTGCTTGACCGGGGGGTAGTCGGTGCCGGTGTAGTACTCGGTGATCCAGACCAGCGCGGCGGTCAACACCAGGCCGACGACGCAGGCCCCAAACAGCGCCAGGCGCGAGCCTTCGGCTTTGATCGCGTTGTCCGGCATCAAGGTCCAGGTCACGCCGGCAAAGGCGATCAGGCTCAAGACCCCTGCCACGATCAGGCCCTTGTAGAGGGCCGGCATGACGTTTTTCATGCCGGGACTGGCCTTGACGAAGAAGCAACCGATGATGGAGGCGATGATCGACACGCCGCCAAGGGCCAGCGGGTACATGACCGCCTCGATCGGGGCGGCGGCGACCATCAACGCACCCAGCACCATGGTGGCGATCAAGGTCACGGCATAGGTTTCAAACAGGTCAGCAGCCATGCCCGCGCAGTCGCCCACGTTGTCGCCCACGTTAGCGGCGATCACGGCTGGGTTGCGTGGGTCGTCTTCGGGGATGCCGGCTTCGACCTTGCCCACCAGGTCGGCACCGACGTCGGCGCCTTTGGTGAAGATGCCTCCGCCCAGGCGGGCGAAGATCGAAATCAGCGACGAACCAAAGGCCAGGCCAATCAGCGGATTGAGCAGGTTGGCCAGGTTTTTATCAGGGGTCAGGTTGCCATTGCCCACCAAAAACCAGTAAAAACCGCCCACGCCCAACAGGCCCAGTCCCACCACCAGCATGCCCGTGATCGCGCCCCCCTTGAAGGCCACATCAAGCGCTGGGGCGATGCCGCCGGTCGCCGCCTGCGCGGTGCGCACATTGGCCCGAACCGACACGTTCATGCCGATGAAGCCGCAGGCGCCGGACAACACCGCGCCGATCACGAAGCCGATGGCGGTGGTGGTGCCGAGGAAGATGCCCATCAAAATGGCCAACACCACACCGACCAAGGCAATGGTTCGGTATTGGCGAGCCAGGTAGGCGGCGGCACCCTGTTGGATCGCGGCCGCAATCTCCTGCATGCGGGGGTTGCCCGCGTCCATGGCCAAAATGGACGAACGGGCCCAAAAGCCGTATATCACTGCGATGACGCCGCACGCGAGCGCGAGCATCAAGGCGGAGTTGCCAGACATAGAAATCTCCTTGGTTGGTTGTCGTCAGGTGAGGAACGCATGCCGGACATGTCGTCCCCCGACTGCGTTGCTTCCTCAGACTCCCCAGGAGCTGATTGGCCAACGGATGAAATTTAGCCCTTTTTGGGGCGTTTGCATCTAGGCGAAAGCCCCATGCAAGTAAAATGAGGGTTAATCCTGATCAAACTTTTTTCACTTTACACAAAGCAACATGTCTCTCGATAACGTCACCGCAGGCAAAAACGCCCCCAACGAGTTCAACGTCATCATCGAAATCCCGATGAACGCCGATCCGATCAAGTACGAGGTCGACAAAGAAACCGGCGCCATTTTCGTGGATCGCTTCATGAGCACCGCCATGCACTACCCGACCAACTATGGTTATGTGCCCAAAACCCTCAGCGGCGATGGCGACCCGGTCGATGTGCTGGTCATCACCCCGGTGCCCTTGATCCCCGGCGTGGTGGTCACTTGCCGACCGATCGGCATTTTGAAGATGGAAGACGAGGCTGGCATGGACGCCAAGGTGTTGGCCGTGCCGACCGACAAGATTTTGTCGATCTACACCCAGTGGCAAAAACCCGAAGACCTCAACCCCATGCGCCTGAACACCATTGCCCACTTTTTCGAGCACTACAAGGACTTGGAAAAAGGCAAATGGGTCAAGGTGCTGGGCTGGGAAGGCCCCGATGCGGCACGCGCCGAGGTGCTCGAAGGCATGCAGGTCTACGCCAAACAGCACGGCTGATCGGGCTCAACCCCGTTTCAACGGGGTGCGCTGGCCCAGATCGTCCATGTAGGCCGCCACCCCTTGTCTTTCACGCGCTAGAAAATCATCGACCGCTTGGGCAAAGCCCGGGTGGGCGATGAAATGTGCGCTGGCAGTGGGCGTGGGCAGCAAAGCGCGCGACATCTTGTGCTCACCCTGGGCGCCGCCCTCGAAGCGACTCACGCCGTGGCGCAAGCACCATTCGATGGGCTGGTGGTAACAGGCCTCGAAATGCAGGCAGTCGTGGCGCTCCAATGCCCCCCAATACCGGCCGTAGGCCACGGCCTGTGGACGCCCCAGGTCCCGCACGGCCAACAGGCTGCAGGCGATGGGCTGACCCTCGCGGCGGGCTTGGATCAACACCCAGTGCTCGGCCATGTGGTCCGCCATGCGGGCAAAAAATGCGCGATTGAGATAGGGCGGGTTGCCATGTTCGGCATAGGTTTGGGCGTAGCAGCGGTAGAAAAAGTCCCAGTCTGCAGGGCCGATGTCAGCCCCTTGCAGGGTGACAAAGTCGATCCCCGCTTCGAATACCTTGCGGCGTTCCTGGCGAATCTTCTTGCGTTTTTCCTGGCGCAGGGTGGCCAGAAAGCCGTCAAAGTCCGTCACACCGGGGTTGCGCCAGTGAAACTGCACCCCATCGCGGCGCAT
>JACCDX010384490.1_pt1 | contig 15377 bp, 14 predicted proteins | sample 7449681 | NCBI WGS metagenome assembly JACCDX01 (sample SAMN15323450, study PRJNA562643) | freshwater metagenome | isolation source: river surface water | place: USA:Blue River Watershed | collected 2017-08-18 | reverse complement strand
GCCGGCGTGCCCATGAAGGCTCACGTGGCCGGCATTGCCATGGGCCTGATCAAGGACGGCAACCGCTTCGCCGTGCTGACCGACATCCTGGGTGACGAAGATCACCTGGGCGACATGGACTTCAAGGTGGCCGGTACGTCCACGGGCATCACCGCCTTGCAGATGGACATCAAGATCCAGGGCATCACCAAGGAAATCATGCAGGTCGCCCTGGCGCAAGCCAAGGAAGCTCGCCTGCACATCCTGGGCAAGATGGTCGAAGCCATGGGTGTTGCCAACACCGAGGTGTCGCAGTTCGCTCCGCGCCTGTACTCGATGAAGATCAACCCGGAGAAGATCCGTGACGTCATCGGCAAGGGCGGCGCCACCATCCGCGCGCTGACGGAAGAGACCGGCACGACCATCGACATCGGCGAAGACGGCACGATCACCATCGCCTCGACCGACGCCGAGAAGGCTGCCCTGGCCAAGAAGCGCATCGAAGAGATCACGGCCGAAGTCGAAGTCGGCAAGGTCTACGAAGGTCCGATCGTCAAGATCCTGGACTTCGGCGCCCTCGTGAATCTGCTGCCCGGCAAGGACGGTCTGCTGCACATCAGCCAGATCGCGCACCAGCGCGTCGAGAAGGTGACGGACTTCCTGCAGGAAGGTCAGGTCGTCAAGGTCAAGGTGCTGGAGACCGACGAAAAGGGCCGCATCAAGCTGTCCATGAAGGCGCTGATCGATCGCCCCGAGCGTGAAGCCGCCCCGGTGGCCGACGCTGCGGCGCCTGCCGCGGAGTAAACGCGCCAGCGATGAAAGCCATCGCGATCACCCGCCCCGGCGGGCCCGAGGTGCTGGAACTGGTCGAGCGGCCAGATCCAGTGCCGGGTCTTGCGGAGTGCCTGATCCGCGTCGCAGCCTCCGGCGTCAATCGCCCGGATGTGCTGCAGCGCAAGGGTGCCTATCCGCCGCCGCCCGGTGCCAGCGACCTGCCTGGCCTGGAGGTGGCGGGTGAGATCGTCGCGGGCGATGCTGCCGCACTGGCGGCGCACGGCTTCCGGCTGGGTGACCGTGTTTGTGCGCTGGTGAATGGCGGCGGCTACGCGGCGTTGTGCAGCGTGCCGGTGGGGCAGTGCCTGCCCGTGCCCAAGGGCTGGACGCTGGCGCAGGCGGCCACGCTGCCGGAAACCTGTTTCACCGTCTGGGCCAACGTGTTCGATCGCGCAGGCCTGGCGGCGGGTGAGACCCTGCTGGTTCACGGCGGCTCCAGTGGCATCGGCGTGACGGCCATCCAGATCGCCAAGGCGCTGGGTGCCTGCGTGCTGGTGACGGTGGGCAGCGCCGACAAGGCCGAGGCCTGCCGGCAGTTGGGTGCCGATGTGGCGATCAACTATCGCGAGCAGGATTTCGTCGCCGAAGCGCGCGCCGCGACCAGCGGCCGCGGCGTCGACGTGATCCTGGACATGGTGGCGGGCGACTACATCGGCCGCGGCGTGCAGGCGCTGGCCGAGGACGGTCGCCTGGCGCTGATCGCGGTGCAGGGCGGCGTGAAGTCGGAGATCGATGCCGGCCTGGTATTGCGCAAACGCCTGACGATCACGGGTTCAACGCTGCGTCCGCGTTCTGCGGCGTTCAAGAGCCAGCTGGCGCAGTCGCTGCGCGAGAAAGTCTGGCCCTTGATCGAGGCGGGCCGCGTGCGGCCCGTCATTGACAGCGAACTGCCGGCGGCGAGGGTTGCCGAGGCGCATGCGCGCATGGAATCCAACCAGCACATCGGCAAGATGGTGCTGACCTGGTGATGGAGAGCAAGAGATGAGAAGGAAGCTCGTCGTCGGCAACTGGAAGATGCATGGCAGCCGTGCGGCGAATGCCCAGTTGCTCGCCGGCTTGAAAGAGGCGGGTCCGTGGAATGCCGACGTGGCCGTCTGCGTGCCGTTCCCGTACATCGCCGAGACCGCTCTGGCGCTGACCGGCACGGCCCTGAGCTATGGCGCGCAGGATTGTTCAGCGCACGAGCAGGGTGCCTACACCGGTGAGGTGTCGAGCGCGATGCTTGCCGACATCGGCTGCCGTCATGTCATCGTCGGTCACTCGGAGCGGCGTGCGTATCACGCCGAGAGCGACCAGCTCGTTGCCGACAAGGCGAAGGCCGCGCTGGCCCATGGTGTGACGCCCATCGTCTGCGTCGGCGAGACCCTGGCCGAGCGCGAGGCCGGGCAAACCGAAGCAGTCGTCAAGCGCCAGCTGGCGGCTGTCATCCATACGCTGGGGCATTGCTGCGGCGAGATGGTGGTGGCGTATGAGCCCGTGTGGGCCATCGGCACCGGGTTGACGGCTACGCCCGCGCAGGCCCAGGCGGTTCATGCGGTGCTGCGGGCGCAACTGCGTGCAGCGACGGATCGCGCCGTGGCCATGCGCATCCTCTACGGTGGCAGCGTCAAGGCGGACAACGCGGCCGAATTGTTTGCGCAGCCGGACATCGACGGCGGCCTGATCGGCGGCGCGTCGCTGAAGGCTGGCGACTTTGCGGCCATCTGCCGGGCTGCCGCCCACTGATTTTTTCTGCTCCGCCCGGCAGGGTGGGGCGCTTCGAGTTTTGATGGAGTGTTTGGAATGCAGTTCTTTGCAAATCTGGTCTTGATCGTTCAGCTGCTGTCGGCCTTGGCGATCATCGGTCTAGTGCTCGTGCAGCACGGCAAGGGCGCCGACATGGGCGCCTCCTTCGGTAGCGGGGCATCGGGCAGCCTGTTCGGCGCCACGGGTAGCGCGAATTTCCTGTCGCGCAGCACGGCGGTGGCGGCGACCTTGTTCTTCGGCTGCACGCTGGGCCTGGCATTCCTGTCGAACAGCCGTAGCTCCGTGGCAACAGGTGCCGACACCGCGCTCGACCGTGCGCCGGTCGTGGCTCCCGCGCCTGCCGCATCGGGTGCAGCCGCCATTCCGGGTGCCGTGGTCGCGCCTGCGGCTTCTGCGCCTGTGGCGGCTTCCGCAGCGTCGAGCTGAAGACTGACTAAAAACCTCGCGTCTTCACCGGAAGGGCCAAAATTTCCGGTATAGAATGCGAGGCTGCCTGGTAAGCAAAACCCTCCGTAGTTGCCAGGCAAAATGAATACCCTGCCGTCGTGGTGAAATTGGTAGACACGCTATCTTGAGGGGGTAGTGGCGAAAGCTGTGCGAGTTCGAGTCTCGCCGACGGCACCAAATATTGGCTAGGATTCCCGCTGCTCTTGAGGCGGGAATCGGCCAGAGCAAAGCGGCCTGTCGTGGCGGCTGTCCTGGTTTGATCCGGGTGGTCGGCGCAAGGTTTCAGGCGGGCGCGATCCGCGAGCGAGTTCTTTCGATTCGCTGGTGGCGCGCCCGTTTGCTTTTGTGGTCGGCTTGCGCAGCGGTCACGTTGACAGAAGTTTTACCGGTCCGGGGAACTCAACGATGAATCTCGAACAATACCTGCCCGTCATCCTCTTCATCTTGGTCGGCGCAGTGGTCGGGATTGCTCCCCAGGTGCTCGGAGCGCTGCTCGGGCCCAATCGTCCGGGCGAAGCCAAGAACTCTCCTTACGAGTGCGGCTTCGAGGCCTTCGAGGATGCGCGCATGAAGTTCGACGTGCGCTACTACCTCGTCGCCATTCTCTTCATCCTGTTCGACCTGGAAATTGCCTTCCTGTTCCCCTGGGCCGTGGCGCTCAAGGAGATCGGCGCGACGGGCTTCTGGGCGATGATGATCTTCCTCGGCATTCTGGTCGTCGGCTTCGCCTACGAGTGGAAAAAAGGCGCCCTGGACTGGGAATAAGCGTCACGCCAAACACGTTGCTGGGAACTCCAAATGGGTATTGAAGGCGTCTTGAAAGAGGGCTTCGTCACCACGTCGGTCGACAAGCTCATCAACTGGTCCAAGACGGGCTCGCTCTGGCCGATGACGTTCGGCCTGGCGTGCTGTGCGGTGGAGATGATGCACGCGGGCGCCGCGCGCTACGACATCGACCGCTTCGGCATGCTGTTCCGTCCGAGCCCGCGCCAGTCTGACCTGATGATCGTGGCCGGCACGCTGTGCAACAAGATGGCGCCGGCGTTGCGCAAGGTCTACGACCAGATGGCCGAGCCGCGCTGGGTGTTGTCCATGGGTAGCTGCGCCAACGGTGGTGGCTACTACCACTACAGCTATTCCGTCGTGCGGGGCTGCGACCGCATCGTGCCGGTGGACGTCTACGTGCCGGGCTGCCCGCCGACGGCCGAGGCGCTGCTCTACGGCATCCTGCAGTTGCAGGCCAAGATCCGCCGCGAAAACACCATCGCCCGCTGAGCTGCAGGATGAGTCAACACCTCGAAACCCTGGCCCAGCAGATTGGCGCCATCCTCGGCGAGCGCGTCGTCGAGTTGAAGAACGCCCTGGGCGAACTGACGCTGACCGTGCGCGCTGCCGACTATCTTGACGTCGCCCGCACGCTGCACGATCACGCCGACCTCAAGCTCGAGCAGCTGATCGACCTCTGCGGCGTCGACTACAGCGACTACGGCAACGGCGGCTATGAAGGCGCGCGTTTCGCGGTCGTCAGCCATCTGCTGTCCGTCAAGCACAACTTCCGCCTGCGCCTGAAGGTGTTCGCGACCGATGACGATTTCCCTTGTGTGGCCTCGGTCACGCCGGTCTGGAATTCGGCCAACTGGTTCGAGCGCGAGGCGTTCGACATGTATGGCGTCATCTTCGACGGGCACAACGACCTGCGCCGCATCCTGACGGACTACGGCTTCATCGGTCACCCGATGCGCAAGGACTTCCCGGTGTCGGGCCATGTCGAGATGCGCTACGACGCCGAGCAAAAGCGCGTGGTCTACCAGCCGGTGACCATCGAGCCGCGCGAGATCACGCCGCGCATCATCCGCGAAGACAAGTACGGCGGCCTGTAAGTCGAACAGCCATGGCAGAAATCAAGAACTACACGCTGAACTTCGGCCCCCAGCATCCGGCGGCGCACGGTGTGCTGCGCCTGGTGCTGGAGCTGGACGGTGAAGTCATCCAGCGTGCCGACCCGCACATCGGCCTGCTGCACCGCGCCACCGAGAAGCTGGCCGAGAGCAAGACCTTCATCCAGTCGCTGCCCTACATGGACCGTCTCGACTACGTGTCGATGATGGCCAACGAGCACGCTTACTGCCTGGCCATCGAGAAGATGCTGGGCATCGACGTGCCGATCCGTGCGCAGTACATCCGCGTCATGTTCGCGGAGCTGACCCGCATCCTGAACCACCTGCTGTGGCTGGGCTGTCACGGGCTGGACTGCGGCGCGATGAACATCCTCATCTACTGCTTCCGCGAGCGTGAGGACATCTTCGACATGTACGAGGCGGTGTCGGGCGCGCGCATGCACGCGGCCTACTTCCGTCCGGGTGGCGTCTATCGCGACCTGCCGGACACCATGCCGCAGTACCAGGTCAGCAAGATCCGCAACGCCAAGGCGATTGCGCAGATGAACGAGAACCGTCAGGGCTCGCTGCTGGACTTCATCGAGGACTTCGCCAAGCGTCTGCCGAAGAACATCGACGACTACGAAACGCTGCTGACGGACAACCGTATCTGGAAGCAGCGCACGGTCGGCATTGGCGTCGTGTCCCCCGAGCGCGCGCTCAACATGGGCTTCACGGGCGCCATGCTGCGCGGCTCGGGCATTGCCTGGGACCTGCGCAAGAAGCAGCCGTACGACGTGTACGACAAGATGGATTTCGACATCCCCGTCGGCACCAACGGCGACACCTACGACCGCTACGTGGTGCGCGTCGAGGAAATGCGTCAGTCCAACCGCATCGTGCAGCAGTGCGTGCAGTGGCTCAAGGCCAACCCCGGTCCGGTCATCACCGACAACCACAAGGTGGCGCCGCCGGCCCGTGTGGACATGAAGTCCAGCATGGAAGAGCTGATCCACCACTTCAAGCTCTTCACGGAAGGTTTCCACGTGCCCGCAGGCGAGGCCTATGCGGCCGTCGAACACCCGAAGGGCGAGTTCGGCATCTACATGGTCAGCGACGGTGCCAACAAGCCGTATCGCCTCAAGATCCGCGCGCCGGGCTTCGCCCACCTCGCGGCCCTGGACGAAATGGGCAAGGGCCACATGATCGCCGACGCGGTGGCCATCATCGGCACGATGGACATCGTGTTCGGCGAAATCGATCGTTGACAGGCAGACGATGACGAGCAGCACCGACTACACCCTCAGCGACGCGACCCGCGCTCGCTTCGACCGCGAGGTCGCCAAGTACCCCTACGACCTGCGTCAGTCCGCCGTCATGGCCTGCCTGGCCATCGTGCAGCAGGAAGAAGGCTTCGTGTCGCGCGCGGCCGAAGACGCGATCGCGGCCCACCTCGGCATGCCGGCCATCGCCGTCTACGAGGTGACGACCTTCTACAACATGTACAACCAGCGGCCGGTCGGCAAGTTCAAGCTGAACGTCTGCGCGAACCTGCCGTGCCAGCTGCGCGATGGCCAGAAGGCGCTCGATCACCTGTGCAGCAAGCTCGGCATCGAGCAGGGCGGCACGACGGCTGACGGCCTGTTCACGGTGCAGAAGAGCGAGTGCCTGGGCGCCTGCGCCGATTCGCCGGTCATGCTGGTCAACGATCGCCAGATGTGCAGCTTCATGAGCAGCGACCGCCTCGACCAACTGGTCGATGTGCTGCGCGCCGAAGCGGCCAAGGGCTGAGGACAACGATGCTGGACCTCTCCAAATTCCAAAGCACGGGCGCCGAGACCTGCTTCCACGGCCGCCACATCACGCCGCAGATCTATGCGGACCTGAACGGCAAGAACTGGTCGATCAAGGACTATGAAGCGCGCGGCGGCTACGCGGCGCTGCGCAAGATCCTCGCCAAGGACGGTGGGGAAGGCCTGACCGCCGACCAGGTGATCGCCGAGGTCAAGACGTCGGCGCTGCGCGGCCGTGGCGGTGCGGGCTTCCCGACGGGCCTGAAGTGGAGCTTCATGCCCCGCCAGTTCCCGGGCCAGAAGTACCTCGTCTGCAATTCCGACGAGGGCGAGCCGGGCACCTGCAAGCACCGTGAGATCCTGATGCACAACCCGCATCAGGTCATCGAGGGCATGATCATCGCGGCCTACGCGATGGGCATCACGGTGGGCTACAACTACATCCACGGCGAGATCTTCGAGGTGTACGAACGCTTCGAGGCCGCTCTGGAAGAGGCCCGTGTCGCCGGCTACCTCGGCGACAAGATCATGGGCTCGAGCTTCAGCTTCCAGCTGCATGCGCACCATGGTTTCGGCGCCTACATCTGCGGCGAGGAAACCGCGCTGCTGGAGTCGCTGGAAGGCAAGAAGGGCCAGCCGCGCTTCAAGCCGCCGTTCCCGGCCAGCTTCGGCCTGTACGGCAAGCCCACGACGATCAACAACACCGAGACCTTCGCCGCGGTGCCCTGGATCATCCGCAATGGCGGCCAGGCCTACCTCGAGATCGGCAAGCCGAATAACGGCGGCACCAAGCTGTTCTCGGTGTCGGGTGACGTGGAGAAGCCCGGCAACTTCGAAATCCCGCTGGGCACGCCGTTCTCGACGCTGCTGGAGCTGGCTGGCGGCGTGCGCAAGGGCCGCAAGCTCAAGGCCGTGATTCCTGGTGGTTCGTCCGCGCCGGTGCTGCCGGCCGACGTGATGATGCAATGCACGATGGACTACGACTCCATCGCCAAGGCCGGCTCCATGCTGGGCTCGGGCGCCGTCATCGTCATCGACGACTCGCGCTGCATGGTGCAGAGCCTGCTGCGTCTGTCCTACTTCTACAGCCACGAGTCCTGCGGGCAGTGCACGCCTTGCCGCGAAGGCACGGGCTGGATGCACCGGGTGCTGGAGCGCATCTACCATGGCGAGGGCAGGGCAGAGGACATCGACCTGCTGAACTCGGTGGCCGACAACATCCAGGGCCGCACGATCTGCGCGTTGGGCGATGCCGCCGCGATGCCGGTGCGCGCCATGATCAAGCACTTCAAGCACGAGTTCGTGCACCTGATTGAACACAAGAAGCCCCTGGTGGCTCCGACCTGAGCTGCCTAGGGAAACACCATCATGGTTGAAATCGAACTCGACGGTCAGAAGGTCTCGGTCCAGGAAGGCAGCATGGTCATGCATGCAGCCGAGAAGGCCGGCGCCTACATCCCGCACTTCTGCTACCACAAGAAGCTCAGCATCGCGGCCAACTGCCGCATGTGCCTGGTGGACGTGGAGAAGGCGCCCAAGCCCATGCCTGCCTGCGCGACACCGGTCACGCAGGGCATGATCGTTCGCACCAAGAGCGACAAGGCGATCAAGGCTCAGCAGGGCGTCATGGAATTCCTGCTGATCAACCACCCGCTGGACTGCCCCATCTGCGACCAGGGCGGCGAATGCCAACTGCAGGATCTGGCCGTCGGCTATGGCGGCAGCAAGAGCCGCTACGTCGAAGAAAAGCGCGTCGTCTTCCACAAGAACGTCGGGCCGCTGATCTCCATGGAGGAGATGAGCCGCTGCATCCACTGCACCCGCTGCGTGCGCTTTGGCCAGGAGATCGCCGGCCAGATGGAACTGGGCATGGCCCACCGCGGCGAGCACAGCGAGATCCAGACCTTCGTGGGCCGCACCGTTGACTCCGAGCTGTCGGGCAACATGATCGACATCTGCCCGGTCGGTGCGTTGACCAGCAAGCCCTTCCGCTACAGCGCCCGCACCTGGGAACTGTCGCGCCGCAAGAGCGTCAGCCCGCACGATTCGACCGGTGCGAACCTGGTCGTCCAGGTCAAGAACCATCAGGTCCTGCGCGTCGTGCCGCTGGAGAACGAGGACGTCAACGAATGCTGGATCGCCGACCGCGATCGCTTCAGCTACGAGGCCCTCAACAGCGACGCCCGCCTGACCGCCCCCATGATCAAGCAGGGCGGTGCGTGGAAGCAGGTCGACTGGACCGTCGCGCTTGAATACATCGCCAACGGCTTGAAGACCATCAAGGCCGATCACGGTTCAGCGTCCATCGGCGCGCTGGCCTCGGCCCACAGCACGGTGGAGGAGTTGCATCTGCTGGCGCAACTCGTGCGCGGCCTGGGCAGCGACAACATCGACCACCGCCTGCGCCACAGCGACTTCGGCAATGCGGCGCCAGCCGGCAATGCGCGCTGGCTGGGCACCAGCATCGCCAGCCTGTCCGAACTGGACCGTGCGCTGGTGGTTGGCTCCAATCTGCGCAAGGATCATCCGCTCTTCGCCGCGCGTCTGCGTCATGCAGCGCGCCGTGGCGCCGCCGTGCATCGCATCGGCCTGAGCAGCGATGACTGGCTGATGCCGCTGGCGGGCTCGCTGTCGGTCGCGCCGTCGGGCTGGGTTCAGGCCCTGGCGGACGTGGCCGCCGCCATCGGCGCCGGTGCGCCGCTGGCCGGTACGGCAACGCCCGAGGCTCAGGCCATCGCCGCGAGCCTGCAGTCGGGCCGCGCGAAGGCCGTGCTGCTCGGCAACGCCGCCGCCGAACACCCGCAAGCGACCAGCCTGCTGGCCCTGGCGCAGTGGATCGCGCAGCAGACGGGCGCGAGCGTCGGCTACCTGACCGCCGATGCCAACACCGTTGGCGCACAACTGGTGAAGGCACAGCCGCAGATCGACGGCCTGAACGCCGGCCAGATGCTGTCGGGCACGGCGCTGAAGGCTGCCGTGCTGCTGAACACCGATCCGGTGCTGGACGCCGCGAACGCCGCTGGCGCCGCCAAGGCGTTGGATGCCGCTGAGATGGTCGTCGTGCTGAGCCCGTTCAAGAGCGGTCTGGAATACGCCGACGTCGTGCTGCCGATTGCACCGTTCACCGAAACCTCGGGCAGCTTCGTGAATGCCGAGGGCCGCCTGCAGAGTTTCGTTGGCGTCGTCCGTCCGCTGGCGGAGACGCGCCCGGCCTGGAAGGTGCTGCGCGTGCTGGGCAACCTGCTGGGCTTGCCGGGCTTCGACCAGGACAGCTCCGAGCAGGTGCGCGAGCAGGCGCTGGGTGGCGACCTCACGGCGCGACTGAGCAACGCGGCCGGTGCCGTGACGCCGGTGGCCGCGCGAGGCGAGGGTGTCGAGCGCTTCGGCAACCTGCCCATCTACGCGGCGGACGCGCTGGTGCGCAACGCCAGCTCGCTGCAGCTGACGACCGATGGCCGCGAGGCCGCCACCGTGGGCCTGCCGGCCAGCCTCTGGCAGCAACTGGCGCTCAAGGATGGCGACCTCGTGCGCGTGGTGCAGGACGGCGGAGCCGCCCAACTGCCGGCGCGGCTGGAAGCCGGCCTGCCTGACGGTGTGGCCCGTGTGCCTGCCGGTCTGCCGCAAACCGCTGCCCTGGGTGCCATCTTCGGCACGCTGAGCATCAGCAAGGTCTGAGGGAGCCTGAACCCATGATCGACACCCTCTACCAAAACGGCGCCTCGCTGCTGGGGGCCTTGTGGCCTCTGGTCTGGAGCCTGCTGAAGATCGTCGCGGTGATCCTGCCGCTGCTGGGCTGCGTCGCCTACCTGACGCTGTGGGAGCGCAAGGCCATCGGCTGGTCGCAGATCCGCCCGGGCCCGAACCGCGTGGGGCCCTACGGCCTGCTGACCCCCATCGCCGACGCGGTGAAGCTGATCTTCAAGGAGATCATCAAGCCCGCCGCCGCCAGCAAGGGCCTGTTCTTCCTCGGCCCCGTCATGACCATCATGCCGGCGCTGGCTGCCTGGGCCGTCGTGCCGTTCGGCCCGGATGCTGCCGTGGCCAATGTCAATGCCGGCCTGCTGTTCCTGATGGCGATCACCTCGCTGGAGGTCTACGGCGTCATCATCGCCGGCTGGGCGTCCAACTCGAAGTACGCCTTCCTGGGCGCGCTGCGTGCGTCCGCGCAGATGGTCTCTTACGAGATCGCGATGGGCTTCGCGCTGGTCATCGTGCTGATGGTGACTGGCAGCCTGAACATGACGGAAATCGTGCAGGGTCAGGAGCGCGGCTGGTTCGCGTCCCACGGCGTGCCGTTGCTGTCCTGGAACTGGCTGCCGCTGTTCCCGATCTTCATCGTCTACTTCATCTCGGGTCTGGCCGAAACGAACCGCCACCCGTTCGACGTGGTGGAAGGCGAGTCGGAAATCGTCGCCGGCCACATGATCGAGTACTCGGGCATGTCGTTCGCGATGTTCTTCCTGGCCGAATACGCCAACATGATCCTGGTGTCGGCGCTGGCCGTCGTCATGTTCCTGGGCGGCTGGAGTGCGCCGATCTCCTGGAGCCTGCTCGGCATGGACACGCCGCACTGGATCCAGAGCTCGATGGCGTTCTGGAACTGGGCCTGGCTGTTCGCCAAGACGTTCTTCGTCGTCACGATGTTCCTGTGGGTGCGTGCCACGTTCCCGCGCTTCCGCTATGACCAGATCATGCGTCTGGGCTGGAAGATCTTCATTCCCATCACGCTGATCTGGCTGGTCGTTGTCGGTGCCTGGATGCAGACCCCGTTCAACATCTGGAAGTGAGGCGGCGACCATGACAGCAATCACGAATTTCGCGAAGACCTTCTTCCTCTGGGAACTGCTCAAGGGGATGAAGCTGACTGGCCGTCACTTCCTCTCGCGCAACATCACCGTCCAGTTCCCGGAAGAGAAGACGCCGCTGAGCCCGCGCTTCCGCGGCCTGCACGCGCTGCGCCGTTACGAGAACGGCGAAGAGCGCTGCATCGCCTGCAAGCTCTGCGAGGCGGTCTGCCCCGCAATGGCCATCACGATCGAAAGTGATGTGCGCGCCGACGGCAGCCGTCGCACGACGCGCTACGACATCGACCTGACCAAGTGCATCTTCTGCGGCTTCTGCGAGGAAAGCTGCCCGGTGGACTCCATCGTCGAGACCAACATCTTCGAATACCACGGCGAGAAGCGTGGCGACCTGTACTTCACCAAGGACATGCTGCTGGCGGTCGGTGACAAGTACGAGCCTCAGATTGCGGCGCAAAAGGAGGCAGACGCCAAATATCGCTGACCCCTCGTCCGGGAATGCCCGGCCGGTCCCTCGACGGGACGCAGAAGGGCCCAGGCTGACGCCTTCGCCCATCTGCCCGGATCGCCCCTGCGGCGACCCGGCGGACGATCCGGATCAAAAGTCAGAAGTGTTTGCCCGAGTACATATGGACATCACGACCATCCTCTTCTACGTCTTCTCCGGCATCCTGCTGGTGAGTTCGTTCCGTGTCATCACGGCGCGCAGCACGGTGCATGCCGCGCTGTTCCTGATCCTGTCATTCTTCACGGCTTCCTGCCTGTGGATGCTGCTGAAGGCCGAGTTCCTGGCCATCGCGCTCGTGCTGGTCTACATCGGCGCGGTCATGGTGTTGTTCCTGTTCGTCGTCATGATGCTGGACCTGAACACCGACAGCCTGCGTGAGGGCTTCTGGAAGCACCTGCCCGTGGCAGCCGTCATCGGCGCGCTGATCGCGTTCGAGATGGGCATCGTGCTGATGGGGGGCTTCCAGGTCAGCGAGGCCCCGGTCGCCACCGCGGCCCAGATCCAGCAGGGCAACACCAAGCTGCTCGGCATCGAGATCTACACGAACTACCTGTACCCGCTGCAGATCGCGGCCGTGCTGCTGCTCGTGGCCATCGTTGCGGCCATCGCGCTGACGCTGCGTCGCCGCAAGGATTCCCGTGCGATGGACGCGTCGGAGCAGGTCAAGGTCACGAAGGCGGACCGCCTGCGCATCGTCAAGATGGCGCCGACCGTCGCCGCCCCCGCGCAGCCCGCTGCACCCACCGAAGGAGGCCAGGCATGATCGGCGCCGCTGGATTGACCCTGGGACATTTCCTGACGCTGGGCGCGATGCTGTTTGCGCTGTCGGTGATCGGGATCTTCCTGAACCGCAAGAACCTGATCGTGCTGCTGATGGCCATCGAGCTGATGCTGCTGGCCGTCAACCTGAACTTCGTCGCCTTCTCTCACTATCTGCCGGTCGAGGCCGACAAGATGGCCGGGCAGGTTTTCGTGTTCTTCATCCTGACCGTCGCGGCGGCCGAGTCGGCGATCGGCCTGGCCATCCTCGTGGTGCTGTTCCGCAACCGCGCCAGCATCAACGTCGAAGAACTCGACGCGCTGAAGGGCTGATCGACAAGGACACAGGCGAAAAAGATGTCTGCACAACTCTCACAGAACCTGCTGCTGACGGTGCCGCTGGCGCCGCTGGCGGGCGCCATCGTTGCTGGCTTCTTCGGCAAGACGGTGGGCCGCCGCGGCTCGCACGTGGCCACCATCCTGGGCGTGCTCGTCGCGTTCATCCTGTCGGCGATGACGCTCTACAGCGTGGCCGTCGACGGCGCGCGCTTCAACGCCACCGTCTACGAGTGGATGGTGCTCGGCCCGCTGAAGATGGAGGTCGGCTTCCTCATCGATGGCCTGACCGCGATGATGATGTGCGTCGTGACCTTCGTGTCGCTGATGGTGCACATCTACACCATCGGCTACATGGAAGAGGACGACGGCTACCAGCGCTTCTTCTCATACATCTCGCTGTTCACGTTCAGCATGCTGATGCTGGTCATGAGCAACAACATGCTGCAGCTGTTCTTCGGCTGGGAAGCGGTGGGCCTGGTGTCCTACCTGCTGATCGGCTTCTGGTACAAGAAGCAGAGCGCCATCTTCGCCAACATGAAGGCCTTCCTGGTGAACCGGGTCGGTGACTTCGGCTTCATCCTGGGCATCGGCCTGCTGGTCGCCTATGGCGGCACGCTGAACTACACGGAAACCTTCGCCAAGTCTGGCGAGCTGGCCAAGCTGGTGTTCCCCGGCACGGACTGGGCGCTGCTGACCGTGGCCTGCATCTGCCTGTTCATCGGCGCGATGGGCAAGTCGGCGCAGTTCCCGTTGCACGTGTGGCTGCCGGACTCGATGGAAGGCCCGACCCCCATCTCCGCGCTGATCCACGCCGCCACGATGGTGACGGCAGGCATCTTCATGGTGGCGCGCATGTCGCCGCTGTTCGAGCTGAGCGACACGGCGCTGAACTTCGTCATGGTGATCGGCTCGATCACGGCGCTGTTCATGGGCTTCCTGGGCATCATCCAGAACGACATCAAGCGCGTCGTCGCGTATTCCACGCTGTCGCAGCTGGGCTACATGACGGTGGCGCTGGGCGCCTCGGCCTACTCGGTTGCCGTCTTCCACCTGATGACGCACGCGTTCTTCAAGGCGCTGCTGTTCCTCGGCGCGGGCTCCGTCATCATCGGCATGCACCACGACCAGGACATCCGCAACATGGGCGGCCTGTGGAAGCACATGAAGATCACGTGGATCACGTCGCTGCTGGGCTCGCTCGCGCTGATCGGCACGCCGCTGTTCTCGGGCTTCTACTCGAAGGACTCGATCATCGAGGCCGTGCACGCCAGCCATCTGCCGGGCGCGGGCTTCGCGTACTTCGCCGTCATCGCCGGCGTGTTCGTCACCGCGTTCTACTCGTTCCGGATGTACTTCCTGGTGTTCCACGGCGAGGAGCGCTTCGGCAAGGCCGACGATCACCACCACGACCACCATGGCGATGCCGACGACGAGGAGCCCTCGTCCGACCACCACCACGCCGGCCAGCGCCAGCCAGAACGGCAGCGTCTGCAGGCCGTGCAGCGCCATGGCGGCGGCGCCGTGGAAGCCCTTGCCCAGTTCGGCCATGGCGTGGTGGGCCTGGCCGTTGACGAAGATGGCGTCCTTGAAGAAGTCGCCGAACAGCATGGGCTGGATGGCCAGGAAACCGATCACCACCGAAGGAATGGCCAGCAGGATCAGCGGCGCCGTCACCACCCAGGGCGACTCGTGCGGCGTGTGGTCGTGGTGGCCGTCACCATGGTCGTCGTGCGCGTGGTCGTCTTCCGGCGGGAAGGGCTTGTGGTGGAAGCGCTCTTCGCCGTGGAAGACCAGGAAGTACATGCGGAAGGAATAGAAGGCCGTGATGAACACGCCCGCCGTCACCGCGAAGATGGCAAAGCCCGTGCCCGGCAGGTGCGTGGCGTGCACGGCCTCAATGATGCTGTCCTTGCTGTAGAAGCCGGCGAACAGCGGCGTGCCGATGAGCGCCAGGCTGCCCAGCAGCGAGGTGATCCACGTGATGGGCATGTGCTTGCGCAGGCCGCCCATGTTGCGGATGTCCTGGTCGTGGTGCATGCCGATGATCACGCTGCCCGCGCCCAGGAACAGCAGCTCCTTGAAGAAGGCGTGTGTCATCAGGTGGAACACGGCCACGCTGTAGGCGGAAGCGCCCAGGGCCACCGTCATGTAGCCCAGCTGGCTCAGCGTGGAGTAGGCCACCACACGCTTGATGTCGTTCTGGATGATGCCCAGGAAGCCCATGAACAGGGCCGTGATGGCGCCGATGACCAGCACGAGGTTGAGCGCCGTGTCGGAGAGCTCGAACAGCGGG
>JACCDX011326890.1_pt1 | contig 15378 bp, 17 predicted proteins | sample 7449681 | NCBI WGS metagenome assembly JACCDX01 (sample SAMN15323450, study PRJNA562643) | freshwater metagenome | isolation source: river surface water | place: USA:Blue River Watershed | collected 2017-08-18 | reverse complement strand
ATGTCGTCTCAGATTGCAATGATCATTCGTGGCAAGAACAAGCCAAGTTTCACTCCACATGTTGATTGTGGTGACAATGTAATTGTTATCAATGCTGAGAAAGTAGTATTGACAGGAGCGAAAATGGAAAACAAAGAATATTTGCGCCATACTGGTTACCCAGGTGGACAAAGAAGTGCTTTGGCCAAGAATGTGAAGCCACAGAAATTAATTGAAATGGCGGTTAAGGGCATGTTGCCTAAGAATCGTTTGGGAAGAAAGTTGTTTCATAACTTATTTGTTTATGAAGGAACTGAGCATCCTCATGTAGCACAACAACCAAAAGAATTGAAATTCGATAACTGAGAATTATGATAAACAACTCAGGCAGAAGAAAAGCCGCTGTGGCGAGAGTCTACCTCAAGGAGGGAAGCGGTCAAGTTACTGTTAACAACAAAACTTTGGAAAACTATTTTCCATTGGCATGGCATCAAACATCTGTACAAGCTCCATTTGTACTTACCAACAATCAGAATAAATACGATGTGATGGTAAACGTACGTGGAGGCGGTATTAGTGGTCAAGCGGAGGCGGTTCGATTAGGAATCTCTAAAGCATTGGTTGACATTGATGCTGAATTAAAGTCTGTATTACGACATGCGGGTTTCATGACACGCGACCCACGTGTTGTAGAGCGTAAGAAAAGCGGTCAAAAGAAAGCGCGTAAGCGTTTCCAATTCTCAAAACGTTAATTATCAAAATGGCTTATACTCAACAAGATTTGCTCGATGCTGGTGTACATTTCGGTCACCTTACCCGCAAATGGAATCCAAAAATGGCTCCGTATATTTTTATGGAACAGAATGGAATTCACATCATCGATCTTAAAAAAACAGAAGCAAGATTAGAGGAATCTAAAGCTGCGATTAAAAATATTGCTAAATCTGGTCGTCGTATTTTATTTGTGGCTACTAAGAAGCAAGCAAAAGAAATCGTGATGCAAGAAGCTCAACGTGCTGGAATGCCATTCGTAACTGAGCGTTGGTTAGGTGGTATGCTTACCAACTTCCAAACTGTTCGTAAAAGCATCAAAAGAATGCAAATTATCGACAGAATGGCGAATGATGGTACCTTCGAAAGAATCAACAAAAAAGAGCGTTTGATGTTGGATCGTGAAAAGATCAAATTGGCTAGAATGCTTGGTGGTATCGAAGATATGACCAAACTTCCAGGTGCGATTTTCTTGGTAGACGTGAAAAGAGAACACCTTGCAGTTGCTGAAGCGGTACGTTTAAATATCCCAACTTTTGGTTTGGTAGATACCAACTCAGATCCAACTGTGGTTGATTTCCCAATCCCAGGTAACGATGATGCTTCTAAGAGTATTCAGTTGATTGCCTCTGAATTGGCAAATGCAATCCTTGAAGGTACTGCTGAACGTAAAAGAGAAAAATCTGAAGAAGATAACAAAACTGAAGCTCCTAAAGAAGTAGCGGCTGAAGCTTAATCCATCGATAAAACAATACAAAAGAAATGACAACTATAAGTGCTTCAGATGTAAACAAATTGCGCCAAATGACGGGTGCTGGTTTGATGGATTGTAAAGCAGCATTGGCTGAAACTGGTGGCGATTTTGAAAGTGCAATCGACTTCCTTCGTAAAAAAGGAGCTAAAATTGCTGCAAAACGTGCCGATAGAGAGGCAACCGAAGGTGCAGTTATTGCTTTAACATCTGCTGATTCTACCACTGGTGTAATCATCGTGTTGAGCTGTGAAACCGATTTCGTTGGTAAAAATGATAATTTCGTGGCTTTCGCGAGAGAAGTTGCTGAAATTGCATTGGCAAATAAACCTGCCACATTAGATGCTTTGAAAGCTTTGCCTATGGGTAGTGCTACAATCGAAGCTCGTTTGTTGGATGAAGTTGCTAAAATTGGTGAAAAAATCGACGTTGTTAAATACGAAATCATCGAAGGTGCCAATGTGGTAGCTTACATTCATGGTGCTAACCGTATGGGTGTTTTGGTTGAAATGAACAACGCCCCTTCTGAAGCTAACGCTGTTGCGGGTAAAGATATCGCTATGCAAATTGCAGCGATGAATCCTGTTGCTGTTGATCGTGATGGTGTAGATGCAACTACAGTGGAGCGTGAATTGGAAGTAGGTAAAGAACAAGCTCGCCAAGAAGGTAAGCCAGAAGCAATGATTGAGAAAATTGCTCAAGGTAAGTTAGAGAAATTCTACAAAGAATCAACCCTTTTGAACCAGGAATTTGTTAAAGATAACGGCAAAACAGTTGCTAAGATGTTGCAAGACACCGAAGCTGGTTTAACTGTTAAACAATTCAGAAGAGTTCAGTTAGGATAATCATATTGAAAAATTTAAAAAATCCTCCGAATTTCGGGGGATTTTTTTTGCAAATATTACAACATAAATGAAATACAAAAGAATACTCCTAAAATTAAGTGGTGAAGCCCTTTTAGGTAACCAACAGTATGGTATTGACCCTTCTGTACTAGAACAATATGCGAAAGAAGTTAAATCCATTGTAGATGCGGGTGTTGAAGTTGCCATTGTGATTGGTGGTGGTAATATTTTCAGAGGAGTACAAGGTGCTCAAGGTGGAGTGGTGGACAGAGCAACCGGTGATTACATGGGTATGCTTGCAACTATGATGAATGCCATGGCCATTCAAGGTTCGTTTGAGAAATTTGGTATGACAACTCGCTTGCTGTCAGCAATAAAAATGGAGCAAATAGGCGAACCTTTCATTAGAAGACGTGCCATGAGGCATTTAGAAAAAGGAAGAGTTGTAATTTTTGGTGCAGGTACTGGAAATCCATATTTCACCACTGATACTGCGGCGTCATTACGTGCTGTTGAAATAGAAGCTGATTTGGTGATCAAAGGAACGCGGGTTGATGGAATCTACGATTCTGATCCTGAAAAGAATCCGGCGGCAAAAAAATATAATGAAATTTCTTTCAAACAAGTGTATGATTTAGGTCTACAAGTTATGGATCTAACTGCAATTACGCTTTGTCAGGAAAATCATAAACCTATTGTTGTTTTTGATATGAATACAGCCGGAAATTTATTGAAATTGATGCAAGGTGAACAAATTGGAACCTTGGTGAAATAATTGCTCTTTTTTGAATTGAAACATAAAAAGCCATTGATTCTGCATCAATGGCTTTTTCGTTTTATTTTAGGTGGTTTCAACACTTTGATTCATATTTGTAGGTGTAAATTCTTTGTTTATGCATCAATGTGATTTGAAGAATAATCAAAACTTAATGATAGAGTTTGAAAAGGAATATTCCAAAATGGATGTTCAGTTGTTGAATTTAAAACTATCCAAGCCTGCATTGAGAGCTCTTTTAAGGCTTGGAATTTACTCATTAGATGATTTGTCTAGATTTAACGCAAATGAGCTTAAAATTGCACACGGAATTGGTCCAACCACATTGGTGAAAATACTGCCTTATCTCAAACAATGAATGAAATGAGAAAATATGAATCTTATTGGTTGGAAATTTAAAAATTTAGTAAAACTCGTTTTTGCAATAATTGAAATTTTACATAATAAGGCGCTTTACTATTCGTTATAAACAAAAAAAGTAGACGAGTGAATCGTCTACTTTCTGTATTATGAAAAAAATTTATTTCGCTTATGCTAAAGAATTCACATGCTTTTGCAAGCTTGATTTCAAGTTGCTCGCTTTGTTTTTGTGAATTACGTTCTTCTTCGCCAATTTGTCGAGAGCACTGATTGCCGTTAACAATAATGCTGAAGCCTCCGCTTTATCTGATGATTTACGGATGTTTTTTACTATGTTACGCGCGGTTTTGTGTTGATATCTATTCAAGTCACGCTTAGCCTCATTGGCTCTGATTCTTTTGATTGCCGATTTATGATTTGCCATTTCTTTGCTAAAAAGGAGTGCGAAGATACAATAAACGAATTATAAAATCAATATAATTTTAAAAAATTAATCATTTTCTGGAGCTAGTCTTACGATTAATCCATTTAAGGATTCAGATAAATGCAATTGACAGCCTAATCGAGAATTATCTTTCACAAAAAAAGCTTGGTCTAACATGTCCAATTCTGCATCGTTTTTTTGTGGAAGTTCATGGTCGCTTTCTATGTAAACTTGGCAGGTGGCGCACATCGCCATTCCACCACACTCTCCTTTAACTGGTAATTCAATGGCCCTACAAAATTCCATTAAATTCAAATTCATGTCTGTTGGTGCTTCGTAAGTTTGAGCATTTCCATCCCTGTCGATAATGGTGATATTGATGCTGTTGCTATTGTGATTGGTCATGCGTTTAATGTTAAGTGATCTTGATAATTGTGGAGAAGGATTTGAAACTTATTTTTTTCTGTTTCTTGTAGTACATACAAGCACAAATTGTCATGTGCAAATTCATCCATTTTTCGCAGTTCTGTTCCTGTAAGAAGGCAAAGGAAGCTTCTCATGGCTCTACCATGCATGCAAATCAAAATGGTTTCGTGGTTAGATTCCAGGATTTTTGTTAATCCATTTTTTTGACGTTCGAACATTTCAAGCGGAGTTTCCCCATTCTCAATGCAAACATTTAATTCATTATTTCTCCATTTATCAAGAATTGAAAGAAATGTTTTGGTATTTTCATCGTTCGGTACTTTACCTTCTAAAATTCCCCAGTTGATTTCATTGAACTCTGGGATGATTTCAATCGGGATATTTTTTTCCCTAAAGGGCAACACCGACTGATGCGTTCGTTTTAATTCAGTCACATAGATTTTCTCGAATGGAATATGGTTGTATGCTTTGTAAAATTTACTTGCTTGCTCTTGTCCCTCCGAATTTAAATCGGAATCTACACCTGAACCTTGCACAATTCCTTGCTTATTGAAATCTGTTTGACCATGACGAATTAAATAAATTGTTTTTTTGCAATTAGAAGTGGAATTTTGCATGAATGATGGACAATGTTTTTGATATTGCAAATATAAGCATAGAAGAGCTAAACAAGCGTTGTGAGAATACAATGTCAACTGCAATTGGATTGGTGTTTACTGAAATTACTCCATCTGTTTTGAGAGGAAGTATGTTGGTGAATCATTCGAATTGTCAGCCATTGAGAATGCTCAATGGCGGCGCTTCTATGGCCATAATTGAAATTATGGGAAGTATGGCCACAAATTTGGTCATCGATAGATCCAAATTTGTAGCATTGGGTCAATCAATCACAGGAAATCATTTCAGACCAGTTCGTGAGGGTCAGACCGTTTTTGCTGAAGCCTCTGCGATTCATATCGGACAAAAGAGTCAGGTTTGGGAAGTTTCTATCTTTCAGGCTGAAAGCAAACTTGTTTGCAAAGGCACTTTGAATATGGCGGTAGTGTCGATTATTTCCCAATGAATCAAGGTTTTGCAGTATTTAAAGAGCCAAATTCAAAGACAATTTGTTTTTGCAAAGGTGATGTAAAAATGCTGCCAAAAGAATGGTCTGTTGATTCTATTGGCAGTGGATTTTTGATTTCTCCGTGGTCTAAAGCCGACGAAATTTATATCATTCAGTCTGAGCTAAAAATGATAGATATTGATTTGATGAGAATAGAAATTCAATCGATTTTGAATGAATTAAATACATCAGACAAGCAATCTACAAGCTATCAAGAATTTGATGAAGTGGTTTTTAGTATTCAAAATCTGATTATTGAAGGGAAAGTTGAAAAGATCGTTGCGAGCAGACAAAAAGTTGATGAGCGCTCAATTGGAACAGAGGATTTGATTTTTTGGTTTAATCAGTTGGTTAAACTACATGAAAATGCTTTCGTTTCTTTGGTTTTTACACCAGATTTTGGTTTGTGGATGGGTGCTACTCCAGAAATTTTGTTGCATTTAGACCAAACAACTTTGAGCACGGTAAGTTTGGCTGGTACGTTATATAATGTTGGGGATGAATGGACAGAGAAAGAGCGATTAGAACAAAGTGTAACAACAAAATATATAGAGGGAGTACTCAGAAAATATGGAGATTCAGATACTGCTAAAAGTGAAATTGAAGAAATAAAAAGTGGTACAATTAAACATCTTAAAAGTCACTTTCAAGTCCAAATAAATCCGTATCACGTAAAAAATGTGTTGGATGATTTGTCGCCAACTCCGGCTGTTGGTGGTTATCCAAAAGAGGAAGCTGTCAAATGGATCCAAGAAAATGAACCCTATAGAAGGCACTTATTTTCAGGTTTTTTGGGCGTTGTGAACGTAAAATCATTACACACATATGTGAATTTACGCTGTGTTGAAATTTCTAAAAATCAACAAATTTTTTATGCTGGTTGTGGAATTAATCTTGGAAGCGTTACAGAAAAAGAATGGTTGGAAACTGAGGCAAAGATGGGAGTAACAAGAGATTCAAGGCCTCCGTTTTAATCATCGTCGTCGTCATCGTCATCATCGTCGTCGTCGTCGTCGTCAGATTTTTTTGAGGGTTTCTTTTTTTCAGGTTTCGGAGCTGGTTTTTTTTCAGTTTGCGATTTTCCTTTTTCAGATTCAAGCACATTAGAGTTGTCTTTTTTTGAATTATCGGTCTCGTTTGGTTGTAAATCCTCTGGAAGTGGCAATAAACGCGGATCCAGCGGTTTAGGTTCTTGTGCAAAAGACATCGTTGTAAGCGGCTTTCGGATAAGAGATTTTCCTGTCAAGGGATATCCCTCATAATCGCCCGTGGGGATGTAATAAGCTTTATTTCCTTTTACTTTGTCATATGCTGGACCAAGGTGATCGAGTACAATGATTTTTTCCTCTGGTTGATATCTTAGCACCATTTGAGCTGACTTGTGATATTCGAACACAACCCTATTTGAAGAACTCGGGTCTTCCTCATTGTCTCGAAATAAGGGATATCCGAAAAGTGGTTCACCATCTTCGAAGTATAAGACATCGAGAATAGAACGGTTACTACTGGCGTTATGACCATCAAATCCCATGAGTAAGTAGAGTACTTTGCCTTGGAATTTATATGGCTGTAATTGATAGTAGAGCGCACCAGGCCATTTGTTGATGGTGTAGGTTTCATCCTCACAATCTTTGGCTAAATTTTCCGAAGTATCAAGTAATAAAAAAGTGCGTACTTGTTTTTTTATTCGTTGTTGGATGACACCAAAATGCATGAATTTTCCATTCAAAAGGATGGCATTGTAACTAAAAATTCGAACATTGGCATCTTTGTGCTGAGCCACAGGAATGGTTGAGAATTTTAACGAATCGAAAGGGTAATTGAACGAAGCAGGGTTCAACAATCCTTCTAGCAGAAGATCTTGAATCTCATAAGATGCCTTTATTCTTTCTGAATCCGAAGGAGCAGCGAGAGGTTTTAAATTGAATTGTAATATCTTTTTTTCGAGATCTGCAGGAGCTATAAAATCTTGTCCATTCAGCATTGCAGGTGCAAAAATGATCTTCAATAAGACAATATAAACAAAATACACTCGAAACATCTTCATGAAATAATAAACGCAACAATTGGTGAATTTATTGGAATGTAGATGGAGAAAATCAACAATTTTCAATCACCATTGCAGAGGCTCCACCACCGCCATTGCAAATTCCGGCTCCACCAAGTTTGCCGTTATTTTGCTTTAAAACATTTACCAAAGTAACGATGATTCTCGCACCAGAGGCCCCCAAAGGATGGCCCAAGGATACTGCTCCTCCGTTTACATTTACTTTGTCGGATGACAAGTTTAAAAGTTTATTGTTTGCTAAACCAACTACTGCAAAAGCTTCGTTAAGTTCTACAAAATCCAGGTCGCTCACTTCAATGCCTGCTCTTTTTGCGGCCAATGGTAAAGCTTTTGATGGAGTTGTTGTGAACCATTCCGGTGCTTGTTCTGCATCTGCAGAACCAATAATTTTTGCCAAAGGTGTTAATCCTAGTTCTTTTAATTTTTCACCGCTTACCAATATTACTGCAGCCGCACCATCATTGATTGTGCTAGCATTTGCAGCTGTAACAGTTCCATCTTTTTTGAAAACAGTTCTCAAAGTTGGAAATTTAGAGAAGTCAACACTTTTATATTCTTCGTCTTCAGAAACAATCACATCACCTTTTCTTGTTTGAACTGTAACTGGGGCAATCTCGTTATTGAATTTGCCCTCAGCCCAAGCTTTGGCAGATCTTTCGTAACTCATTCTCGCAAAATTATCTTGATCTTCGCGAGTGATGTTGTATTCAGCAGCGCATAGTTCTGCACAACTACCCATTAATTCTTGGCTATAGACATCAGTTAAACCATCAGTGATGATTCCATCTACCAATGAAGTGTTACCATATTTGAAGCCACTGCGAGAGTTTGGAAGATAATGAGGAACTTGACTCATGTTTTCCATACCACCTGCCACTACAATATCATCGTTTCCAAGCTGAATACTTTGAGCAGCTAGTGCAATTGCTTTCATTCCACTTGCACATACTTTGTTTACAGTTGTTGCCGGAACATTGTCGGAAATGCCCGCAAAACGTGCTGCTTGCCTTGCTGGAGCTTGGCCTAAACCAGCCTGAAGCACACTACCCATAATTACTTCTTCAACCACATTCGGGTCAATGTTTGCCTGCTCTAAAGCAGCTTTGATTGCAACAGCACCAAGTTTTGTGGCTGAAACAGAAGACAATGAACCATTGAAACTTCCGAGGGGAGTGCGTTTCGCACCAACAATAAACACTTCTTTTGTCATATTGGTAAAATGAAGTACAAAGGTATTCAAATTAAAGGAAACTCGAAAATGGAATTGCCTATATTTGCGCAGTGATTCTGATCATTGAATCTTCAGCCAGCTTTCCTTCAGTTGCAATTTGCAACTCAAATGGTGATTTGAACTTTTACAAAGTTGAAAATATTGCACAATGCCATTCAGAAAAATTGCCGGTTCTAGTGCAAGAAGCACTTAAATGGTTGGTTGACAATAATTTGAGTTTGGATGCGGTGGCCGTAAACTCTGGTCCCGGTAGTTACACCGGTTTGCGAATCGGTGTGAGTTTGGCCAAAGGAATTTGTTATGCCAAAAATGTTCCTCTCATCGCAGTGAACGGTTTACATGCAATGGCACAGGTTGTTTTGTTACACAACCAAGAAATTGATCTTGTTTTTTCGATGTTAGATGCCAGAAGGGATGAGGTTTTTATGAAAAGGGTTTCGCGTATAGGGCAATCAACAGAAATAGAAGCAGTTGTATTAACAGAAAACCAGTTTGTTGAAAAATGGCCGAATGTAGCTTTTGTTGGAAATTCAAATGTAAAAGCGCAAAATTTATTGAAAGTAGAAGTGAAAGTACAAGTGGAAGGACCTTTTGCGAATCAGCTTTGTTTAGATGCGAGCAATAGATTCCGCAATCAAGAATTTGAAGATGTGGCATATTTCGAACCATTTTACCTGAAAGATTTTGTACCAGGCATTAGTAAAAAATTTGCAGTTTGAAAATAATATTCATTGATAATTTTGATAGCTTCACCTTCAACCTCATACATTATCTAAAAAATACGGGGTGTGATGTTGTGATGTATCATCATCATGAACTGATGTTGAATGAATCGGAAATTTTAATGGCCAACGCTGTAGTTATTGGACCAGGCCCGAATGCACCATTTGATGCCGGTGAGTTGATGTCATTCTTACCAAAGTTAATCGAAAATAGGATGCCTATATTGGGAATATGTTTGGGTCATCAAGCTTTGGGTGAATATTTTGGAATGAAATTGACTTTGGCAAATCAACCAATGCATGGAAAATCTTCGGAAATGATTCACGGTGGGGAACTTCTGTTTCAAGGTATACCTTCACCCATGAAAATTGGTCGATATCATTCCTTAATTGTAGAGAAGTCCGAAAACAATGTGCCAATTGAAATCCTGTCGGAGGTGAATCATGAGGTTATGTCATTTAAGCACAAAGAATTGCCCATCTTTGGAGTTCAATTTCATCCTGAGAGTGTTTTAACACCCTATGGACAAAAGATGATTCAAAATTGGGTTAACTCACTGATGTAATTGAACCATTTTGATGATGGAGTTTACGCCATATCCTGCAGTTTCATAAAGAATTTCGTTACTTCCATGGGTTACAAATTCATTTGGAATACCTAAATGAATCCATTTTCCCGTAAAGTTTTGATTGATTTCCAGAGCTTCTCCAAAGCCCCCCTGTATGCTGCCATCTTCGATAGTGATAACACAGGAATACTTCGACAAGTCGAGAATCGGTAATGGCTTGATTTGACTAAAATGGATATGATCTACGTTTAATTTCCCCAATTCGACGGCTTTTTTTGCGAGATTTGTTGCTTGTCCTGTTGAAAGTATTGCAATTGATTGGTTCCTGTTCGTCAGGATTGGTGAAAACATTTTTTCTGTAATCGATTCGGAAAGAATCCAATCAGGGTGGTGAACTGTTCCTTTTGGGTATCTAATGGCAATTGGTTTGCGATTTTCCACACCGAAGCAAATTGCATCACACAATTCTTGAGCGTTTTGAGGTGCAAAAATATCGATGTTCGGAATACAGTTGAGAAATGAAATATCGAAGGCTCCATGGTGGGTAGGGCCATCTTCCCCCACGAGACCCGCACGATCTATACAAAAAATAACTGGTAAATTCTGTAACGCAACATCATGAATGAGCTGATCATAGGCTCTTTGAAGAAAGGTAGAATAGATATTCACAATTGGAATTTTTCCTGTGGTAGCCAAACCTGCAGCAAAGGTAACTGCATGTTGTTCAGATATTCCAACGTCAAAAAAACGATGAGGGAATTTGTTCATGGCTTCTGACATGCCGCAAGAGCTTGGCATCGCGGGTGTGATTCCAACTACTTGTGGGTATTTTTCTGCAACCGCAATCAAAATCTCCCCAAAAACATCTTGCCATTTTTTAGCAGGTGTTGCATTCGGTTGAATTTTGACATATTTATTGGTGCTGTGGTACCTGGTTTGTTCTTTTTCAGCAGGTTCATACCCTTTACCTTTGATTGTTTTTACATGGAGTAATTTTGGGCCTTTAATTTTTTTGAGGGACATTAGGGCCGAGGTTAAATCAGCGATATTATGCCCATCTATGGGTCCTGAATATTGCAATCCGAACCATTCTATCCATTTCTGTATTCGTTCGATATTCTCTTGAATCAAATGGTGATTGAGTGCACCGGTATTTGGATCTATTCCTATTTGATTATCATTTAAAATAATCGTTACGTTCAGATTACTTCCCCACAGATTGTTCAAGGCCTCATAGCTCATGCCTCCTGTTAGTGCTCCATCCCCAACAACGGCAATGTAGTGGTTCTCGAGTTGGTCAATTTGAGCGGCTTGAGCCATGCCCATGACGGCAGAAATTGCTGTACTCGAATGACCTGTTCCAAAGGCATCGAACTGGCTCTCAGTGATTTTAGGGAATCCCGAAATACCTCCAAAATTTCGTATATTCTCTATGTCATTGAGTCTGTTTGTGAGTGTTTTGTATGGGTAAGATTGGTGTCCCACATCCCAAACAATACAGTCTGAATTTAAATCGTACTGATTGAGGAGTGCAATCGTGAGTTCAATAACACCAAGATTTGCTGCAAAATGACCTCCATTTTCTAAAATTGTGTGAATGATAAATTCGCGCAATTCTTTTGCGAGAATCAACAATTCGTTGGTTTTTAGATTTTGAATTTGACTGGGATGATGAATGTCATTGAGCATTGTTGCAAAATTAACGGATTCATGAATGAAATTGTTCATTCTTGTGGGTAAATAAGGATTGAAGGGTTAAGTCTTTAAAAATTACCAAATCAAAAGTATTGTAAATTTTATGTCATAAAATAAATTTTTGCAATTAAAATTATTAAAGTAAAATTGATTAAAATGGATTGAATTTAACTGAATATAAACGAAATAGATTTCCCAGAAGTTCGTCGTTAAAGATTAATAATTAATCGAACATAAATAAAAAGTATAGATTTTTTTCTCAATTTTGCAGTGTTCAAATCAAAAGTTAAAAAAGTTTTTAAATAATTTCATTGATGAAAAAAGATAAAAAGGAAAAAGATATGGTTGTTGAGCCAAAGAAAAGAGGTAGAAAACCGGGTTCTAAAAACAAAACTAAAGGTAAAAAGACTTCAAACGGTGGCGGATTTTCCATGTTTGATATGTTAGAAAAAGAGATTCATAATTTATCAATTTCGTTGCAAAAGGCTCAAGAAATGGCGGCAAAAGAGTTGGAAAAAATAGAATCAAAAAACAGAAAAGAAATTGAAAAAGTAAAAGACAAGGCGAATATATCTATTAAATTATGGAAGAATCGTGCCAAGGAGTACCGTCAAAAATTGACAACTAGTGGTACAACACGTCGTTCGGTAGGTCGCCCAGCAAAGTTGGTCGTGAAGCCAGCAGGAAAGAGAGGTCGTCCGGCAAATTCTGGCGGCAAGAAAGGTGGCGGCAGAAAGAAGGCGGGTGAGTTAACAAAAAAAGACATCATTTTGAACTATGTTCGTACTTTGACAGCACCGATTACTTCAAAAGAATTGATTCAGAATTTGTTTCAGTTGAGTGGAGAGAAAGATCAGAAGCGCTATTCACAAGGAATTTATACCACACTTACACAGATTTATAAATCTGGCGAGTTAAGAAACAATGGTGGTCTCATTGAGTTGAGAAAGTAAGTTTACTTTGTAACATATACAAATCGAGGATTTTGAGAAAAATCCTCGATTTTTTTTGCTTTAAATTTTGTGTTGAATAGCTTTTCAACTTCTTGACAATGATTTTGATGGGTTTCCATCCATAGTTGGGCTTGAGGGTTCGTATTCAATTCGAAAAATTGGAATAGACCTTCGTAAAATTCCAAAACGTGTTGATTGACAAATAAAGCCAAATGTGGTTCAAAATTGATCACTCGTTTATCCATATTACTCAATTCTGAAGAGTGAATATACGGTGGATTGCTAACAATAATATCGTATTGATTTTCATTAGATAATAGATTGAAAAAATCATTTTTTATAAAGTTAACACGATCCTGAACTTGGTATTTTTTTGCATTTGTAAGTGCAATTTCAATGGCCATTTCAGAGATATCCAGTGCATCAAAGTTCCAGGATTTTCTCATACTTGTTAACGTAACAGGAATGCATCCACTGCCTGTTCCAATATCGATACCGCGTAAAGCACTGGAGTCGTTATTTTCTTGTAATATGTGAACACAAAGTTCTTCAGTTTCTGGTCTTGGAATTAAAGTATGCTCATTTACATTGAAAATAAATTGGTGAAAATAGGCCTTGCTGAAAATATATTGAATTGGTTTTTCAGTGAGCAATTCAGACAGCCAAAGATTGAAGTTTCGATCTTTTTCTTCATCGGTTTTACAAAGTTTCAGATGTTCATCAAACCATTTCCAAAATTCAAATATTTCAGAATCATTGAAGTAATTTTTGCAAGCTTCTTTAAAGATATTTTTGTAATTCAAATGGTTCAATGTGTATTTGGATTGAAAACGGTAAATCGGAAAAGTTGTCTGCAAATGTCTGCATTTGGTAAGAAACCTTCAAGTTTTATCACGTAATTTTCCGTAGATAGAAAATTCCCCCTGAAAACTGGTTGAATGGATAGGCTACCGGAAATTCCAACTCTTTGATTTTGAATGCAATGTTCTATCAAATAGCCATCTTTGTTGTAAATACTTGCATTCATGATGTATCCGGGAAGGTTGAATTGATAATCAACAATGAGTGGATCTGAAATATTGTTGCCAATATAAATTTTATTATTCCTGAGGGAAAACTGATGTTGAACTGATTGTCCCTTATCAAAGAAAACGGAATTTTGAATACCTGGTGTCCCAAATTGATTTTGCATGGTTGCACTTGTCCAAGATTGTGAAGAGTTGCTATTTAACTGTGTATTGTATTTTTCAATTGAAATTCCCGTAGTTTCTTGATAAAATGGTACGTGCATATTTTTAGAGTAACTCATTTTGTCACTACTTTCAACAAACTGTTTGAGATGTAAGCATTCGAGATGCCCCATTTCACTATTGAAATTTGGGAAACCAGAATAATCAATGATTTTAGATAAATCACTCGATGGAAATTGATCAATTAATCGAGTTTTATCATTCGTAAAAGCAATGATTTCATGAGGGTAAATGAGCCAACGTTCATTGTTTTTAAGAGGTAATTGTTGTTTAATGGAAATTCCATCTGTGTCATATGTATTGAGTAAAAATTGATTCCAAAAAATTGCGAGGGTGTCGTTGTTAACAAATTCTAAATAATCATGTGCCCCGGTGAAATTATGAAAAAGCAATTCATTAAAATTTAAATTGTGACCATTTGGAGATACTTTATAGCTGTAAAGAGGAGAATCAAATGCCATCAATATTGAGTCTTGATTGCCAAATGTAGTTAGACCTAGTTTATGAAATTGTGCCATGCCTTTTGAGATTTTGCCTTTCAGAATGGTGGATGTGAGATGGTTCAATTGCACTTCAAAATTTCCCATTCGGATGAAATATTGTAGATTCGGGTCAATGGTTTGATTGAGTCTTACAAATATTGAATCTTCATTAAAATAAGATTCAACGATATCGATTACATCAAGATTATCAGAGGGTTTCAGTAGATTGATTTTTCCTGGAGTTCCTCCGGATTGTGAATTATTTTGCCAGTTTTGGATCTCTGAACTTCCTTTATTTAAATTGATTTTCTCGAGAGAATATCCTCCATTTCGATAATTCCAATGCATTAAATTTTGACAATATTGGAAATGGAAAATGATCCTATTTTCGATTGTTTTTAATGTGACATGATCTTCGTCTTGATTAAAACTTGGAAATGAATTCACGCCTAAAAAAGGGAGGTTTTGGAAGTATGCAGTGTCACTTGCTGACACTAACAAAAGTAATGTTTTAGGCAAAAAAATAAAGTTTGGAAGGTTGATTTTACTCACTTGATCTGATAAAAGCAATGTGTTTAAATTGAAGGTTTTGTTGCTGTTGTTATAAATCTCAATATATTTTTTCTCCGGAAGTATCCCTAGTCCAGGAATTGGTTTTGACATCACTTCAGTGAGAATAATCTCACCAAATTTGGGTGTATCGACAAATTGATATTTTAGCAGAAAATTTTGCGACTTTAAAATATTGCCAGACATGTCTGTAAGATTAAAGATTTTGATTTTCAAGGAGTCAATCGAATTTCTTGATGGGTTCACCACTGTCAGAATTACGCTGCTCGAGTCGCTAGTTAATTCAATCTTTTCAATTTTTAACGGGTTCAATGAAATATTTGTTTCATTGAAAAATTTAATTTGCTCATTAAATTTTAATTCTATTTTATGATTGTTCAGTTGATTCACTGATAATATTTT
>JACCDX010484736.1_pt1 | contig 15384 bp, 19 predicted proteins | sample 7449681 | NCBI WGS metagenome assembly JACCDX01 (sample SAMN15323450, study PRJNA562643) | freshwater metagenome | isolation source: river surface water | place: USA:Blue River Watershed | collected 2017-08-18 | reverse complement strand
GCGCCGAGCGTGAATCCTCACGGCGGCGCGGGCACCGTCGTGCGCTTTCGCAGCGTGGCCGTGCCGTTAGCATCGCGCCCGGCGCCGACCGCCCTCGCTCGATCGAAGCGGGGCGGCGGGGCCCGTGCAACCCAGGGAGTCCAAGTCTTGAGAACCATCCGTCGCGTTGTGGCCCTGCTGACCGCCGTCCTGCCTGCCGCCGCCATGGCGCAGGCGACCCAGGCGAACACGGCCTACCTCAGTGCCGAGATCGGCAACGGCAAGGTCGGGCTGCGCTGCCCGGCCGATGTCTACTGCAGCCGCGTGGATTCCAGCGGCGTCCTGCGCGCCGGCTATCGCCTTGACCCGTCTTGGGCCGTCGAGCTGAGCTACAAACATGTCGATGCGGACTGGGGCATCTGGGGGTATGAATATTCCGCCGAGGTGACGGGCGTCGGCCTCGGTGCAGCCTATACCGCGCCGCTGTCGACCAATGTCAGCGCCGTGGCGCGCCTTGGTATCACGGCCAACAAGCTCGAACTGCAGCCGGCCGTGGACGTGCTGTCAAAGAACCCCGGCACGCTCCGGACCCGCTCGGTCAAGCCCTATGTCGGCGCGTCGCTGTCGTGGCAGTTCGCGCGCCGTTGGAGCACCAGTCTCAACGCTGACTGGACACGTGCCGACCTGCGCGAGGTGGCCAACGGCCCGAAGCAGACCGTCACGGTGCGCACGCTGGGCGCCGGCATCGCCTTCCACTTCTGACCGTGCTTGGCCGGGCGGTGCCCGCTTCGCGGTGAGAATCGGCCGCATGCCCCAGGACCCCACCCGCCCCGCCGACACTGCCTCGCCGCTGCTGCACCTGCTTTGGCTCGCCTCGCCGGCGCTGCCCGTGGGTGGCTTCAGCTACTCCGAGGGGCTGGAAGCGGCCGTTGACGCCGGCCTCGTGCATGACGAGATCAGTGCCGGCGACTGGCTGCTGAACCAGCTCCAGCTCGTGCAGGCGCGTGCCGAACTGCGCGTCGCCGCTGCGGCGCACGCCGCCACGCTGGCGCTGGACGGCCAGCGTCTCGCAGGCCTCAACGCCTGGACGCTGCAGACCCGCGAGACCAGCGAAAGCCTGCAGCAGGTGCAGCAGATGGGCCGCAGCCTGCTGGCCTGGATGCAGGGCCTGGTGCCGGAGGCGCCGGTGCTGCCGCTGCTGCAGCAATTGCGCCCGGCGCCCACCTGGCCCGTCGTCATGGGCGCTGCCGCGGCGTCACGCGGCGCACCGCTGGAGGCGGCGCTGCAGGCCATCGCCTTCGGCTGGGCCGAGAACCTGATGCAGGCGGCCGTGCGCTGCGTGCCGTTGGGGCAGACCTCGGGCCAGCGTCTGCTGGCACGCCTCGTGCAAGCCATTCCGCAAGCCGTGGCGACCGCGCTGGCTGCCCCCGAGCCGATGGCGTTCGCGCCGCTGCTGGGCATCCATGGCGCCCGCCATGAAATCCAATACTCGCGACTGTTCCGCTCATGAATCTCTTGATGCTCACCACTTGCATACGGGCCGGGCGCCGGGCCGCCTCTACCCGACCCGCCGTTCCCTCGGGGGATCGTCCGGCCCATCCGGCGAACGAGGGGCGGGCATGATGCACGCCATTGCGAATCGCACCAAGAAGCTGCCGCCGCTGCGTGTGGGCGTCGGCGGCCCGGTGGGCTCCGGCAAGACCACGCTCGTGGAAATGCTGTGCAAGACGATGCGTGAGCGCTGGGATCTGGTGGTCGTCACCAACGACATCTACACCAAGGAAGACCAGCGCCTGCTGACCGTGGCCGGTGCGCTGGCGCCGGAGCGCATCATGGGCGTGGAGACCGGTGGCTGCCCGCACACCGCCATCCGCGAGGACTGCTCCATCAACCTCGAGGCCGTGGACCGCATGCTGGAGAAGTTCCCGGACGCGGACATCGTGTTCGTGGAAAGCGGCGGCGACAACCTCGCGGCCACTTTCAGCCCCGAGTTGAGCGACCTGACGATCTACGTCATCGACGTGGCGGCCGGCGAGAAGATCCCGCGCAAGGGCGGGCCCGGCATCACGAAGAGCGACCTCTTCGTCATCAACAAGACCGACCTGGCGCCCCACGTGGGCGCCGACCTGGACGTGATGCGCAGCGACACCGCCCGCATGCGCCCCGTGAAGCCCTGGGTCATGACCAACCTCAAGACGCGCGAGGGCCTGGCCGAGGTGGTGAGCTTCATCGAGAAGAAGGGCCTGCTCGTTGATTGAGCCGGCGCAGGGCGCGGCCGGCGGCGTGCGCTGGCCGGCACGGCTGACGCTGAGCGCCGCACGCGACGATGCCGGGGCGACGCGCGTGCAGGCGCGGCATGACGGGCCGCTGCGGCTGCTCAAGACGCTGTACCCGGAGTCCCTCGCCATCGCGCACGCGGTGCTGGTGCATCCGCCGGGCGGCCTCGTGGGCGGTGACCGGCTGGACATCGGGCTGGACGTTCAGCCCGGTGCGCACCTGCTGGTCACGACGCCGGCCGCCACGCGCTTTTACCGCAGCAATGCCGGCGAGGCCGCGCAGGTGGTGCATGCCCGTGTGGGCGAGGGCGCGCGGCTGGAGTGGCTGCCACAGGAGACGCTGGCCTACCCCGGTTGCCTCGCGCGCAACGAGGTGGTGTTCACGCTCGCGGCCGGCGCCAGCCTGTTCGCCACCGAGGTGCTGGGCCTGGGCCTGCCGGCGGCCGATCAACCGTTCGACCGCGGCCGGCTGCTGCAGCACCTGGAGATCACCGGCCAGTGGCTGGACCGCGGGTGGCTGGACGCGGCGGATGCTGCCTTGCTCGACGGCCCCTGCGGGCTGGCCGGGCACCGCGTGCTCGGCACGCTGGCCTACGCGCAGACCTCGCCGCTGGCCGATGCCGACGCCGAGGCCTTGCTGGCCGCCGGGCGGGCGGCGCTGGCCGACACGGCACTGGCCGGCGTGACTCATCTGCAGGGCGCCCGTGGGGCGTTGCTGTTGGCGCGGGTGGTGGGGGACGACCTCGAGGCCGTCACGCTCGCGCTGCGCCGGGTGCGGGCGGCATGGCGTGCGTCGCTGTGGGCGCTGCCCGGCGAGGCGCCGCGCATCTGGGCCACCTGAGCTTGTTTCAGGGGCCCGGCTGCAAGGTCAGCCACAGGCCGTGCGTTTGCGATGGCGGCCAGACGCGCGCGGGCGCGGATGGTGCGGCCATGACGACGCCGATGACCGGATGGCCGGGCACGACCTGGTGGCGTGCCGGCACGACGACGACGCGGCCGCCGGCCGCCAGCTCGTACACGCGGGCGCGCGCGGCGAACGGCGCGGTGCGCGCCTCGTCGTGCGACCGGGCACCCAGCGCCGTGAGCAGCCGGGCCAGCGCGGCGCCGTCGTCCAGCGCCACCCAGACCTCCCGCGTCGCCACGGCGCCGTTGGCGTGCGCGAAATGCGCGGGCCGGTCGCTCGGCGAGCGGTTGTCGGCCGCGAAGAACAGCCACGCGAGCTGGGGGTCATCGAGCGTGAGGCCGTCGGGCCCGAGCTGGTGCGCGATGCCGGCGGCGCGCAGGGCGGCTGCCGCGCGCGGCTCGTCGGCGGCATGCAGCGTCAGGTAGGCCGGGCCTTCACCGGCGCGTAGCCAGCCGGCGTAGTGCCGCGCCAGCTCGCCTTGCGGCTTGTCCACCGTGATCAGCTCCAACCCGGCGCCGTTCGCGAACTTCACGTGGGCATTGCGCAGCCCGTCGTCATGGGCTCGGCCGGGCTTGAGCGCGAAGCCCAGTGCGCGGTAGTCCTGCGACGCCTGCTCGAGCTGGCGCACGGCGACCGGCACGTGATCGAGGCGCACGAGCGGCACCTCGTCGGCCGCGGCGTGGGCGGTGAGGAGGCATGCGGCAAGGCAGGCGGTGAGGCGGCGGAGATGCATGACGCGATGATGCCGCGAAGCCGACAGCGGCATGACGCAGCGTCCTACACCCGAGTCCGCGCGGCGGCGATGTACTGCAGCACGGCGCGTCGATGACCGGGGCGCCTCAACTTGAGGAGCTTGTCATGAACGGATTGCGCGTGTTTGCCGTGGCGCTGATCGTCGGTGGTGTGCTGGCGCTGGCCTACGGTGGGTTCTCGTACACGAAGGAGGAGACCGCCGCCAAGATCGGCTCGCTGGAGCTGAACGTGAAGGAGAAGAAGTCCATCAACATCCCGGCCTGGCTGGGCATTGCCGGCATCGTTGGTGGCGTGCTGGTGCTGGTGGGCGCGCGGCGCCGCTGAGAGCAGCAACGCACCGGCAAGGCGGTGGCGCTACAGCGCCCGCCATGTCGGGATGCAGTGGCGGGCGAGCGCCGTGACCCAGTCGGGCTCCTCCGGCACGAAGGCCAGGCCGTAGCGCGGGCTGACGACGAAGCCGGCGCGCTCGAACGCGTCGCCGTCATGGCTGCGGATGAAACCCTCCAACGCCGCGAACGGCACGACGGCTGAGGCGATCTGCAGCACCGGTGTGCGCCGCGTGATCTCTTCCAGCCGCCCGCCGTCCTGGAAGCGGAACACGCCGTGGCCGTAGTCGTACTCGTTCAGCGCGGCGGCATTGCGCCGGCAGCGCAGCGGCAGCCCCTGCTCGGCGATGAGCTCGGCCACGCCGAGGCTGAAGGGAATGCCGTCGAAGGCGATGAACGGCGTCAGCTGCCTCGGGCTCACGGTGCGCCGTCGGGCGAAAGGGTCAACAGGGGCATGGCCTGCGCATCATCGCGCAGGCGCCGGCTCATTCGTCGTCACCGCCCGGGATCTGCTGGCGCAGCTTGACCTTGCTGTCGGCCTTCTTGCGCAGGCGGATGTTCATCATCTCGACCGCCAGCGAGAAGCCCATCGCGAAGTAGATGTAGCCCTTGGGCACATGGTGGCCAAAGCCCTCGGCCACCAGCACGACGCCGACGACGACGAGGAAGGACAGCGCCAGCATCTTGATCGTCGGGTGCTCCGACACGAAGCGGCCGATGGGGCCGGCGAACAGCATCATCAGTGCGACCGAGCAGACGACGGCGGCGATCATGATGCGCACGTCGTCCACCATGCCGACGGCCGTGATGATGGAGTCCAGCGAGAACACGAGGTCGATGACCATGATCTGCAGGATGACGGATGCGAAGGCCGCCTTGGCCTTGCCGCTGCCACCATGCGTCTCGTCCTCGCCTTCCAGCGAACCGTGGATCTCGACGGTGCTCTTCCAGATCAGGAACAGGCCGCCGCCGATGAGGATGAGGTCTCGGCCGGAGATGGGCATGTCCAGCACCGGCAGCGTGAACAGCGGTTCCACCATGCCGACGATCCAGGCCAGCATCATGAGCAGGCCGATGCGCATGAACATCGCCATGAACAGGCCCAGCCGGCGCGCGAGCTCCTGGCGGGCCTTGGGCAGCTTGTCCACCAGGATGCTGATGAAGATGATGTTGTCGATGCCCAGCACCAGCTCCAGCGCGGTCAGCGTGGCGAGGGCGATCCAGGTCTGCGGGTTGGTCAGCAGTTCGAGCATGGCGGACGGTCCGTGGCGTGAAGGCGGGATTGTCGCCAGCGCGCCTGGGTGGCGCGGCCACACGGGGCCTGAACGTCGCTTCGGTTTTTCGAGGGGTATTGCAGCTCGGGGTGGCTCAGGCCGGCTGGCGCCGCGCCGCTGACGGCGTGCCCGGCCAGCCGGCCGCCGCCCAGGCGCGGCGCAACTGCAACTCGGAGTTGAAGCCGGCGGCTTCGCTCGCCGCGTTGACGCTGGCGCCGGCCTCCAGTGCGCGCCGCGCCACGGCCAGGCGCAGGCCGCGCAGATAGACCTGCGGGCTGACGCCCGCGTGCTGCGCGAACAAACGGCTCAGCGTGCGCGGTGTCGTCGCGGCCAGGGCCGCCATGCGTTCCAGCGGCCAGTCTTCGGCAGGGGCCAGGCTGAGTGCATCCTGAACGCGGTGCAGCCGGGCGTTGAGGTGCTGGCGATGCGCCAGCAGCGGCGACAGCTCGGGGTCGGCCGGCCCGCGGCGCAGCGGCACGGCGAGCTGCTCGGCCACGCGGGCAGCCACCAGCTCGCCCGCATGCGCGGCGATCAGGTGCAGCGCCAGGTCGATGCCGGCCGTCACGCCCGCGCTGGTGAAGACCTCGCCGTCCTGCACGAAGACGCGGTCCTGCAGCACGGTGCAGCGCGGCGCGGCGCGCGCGAGATCGTCCAGATGCTGGTGGTGCGTCGTCGCGCGGCGGCCGTCCAGCAGGCCGGCGCGGGCGGCCAGCAGCGCGCCCGAGCAGACCGTGACGAGACGCAGCCCCGGCCGCCCCGGCGCCAGGCGCGCCAGCCACGCCAGCAGTTCGCGCTGCGGCGCTTGCTTGGCCTCGGCGGCGGACGTGCGGCCCACGAGGACGACCCAGCTGCCATCCGGCAAGCTGTCTGGCAGCGGCTCCAGCGCCTGCAGCTGGATGCCGACCGAGCCGGTGGAATCAGCCTTCGGGCCGGCGAAGCGCAGCACCAGGGGTTCGGCCGCCAGCTGCAGCGCGGCGATGTGCTGGTTGGCCAGCCGCAGCGCCTCGGCCGGGCCGGCCCAGTCCAGGACGAGGCTGTCGTCCTGCAGCACGAACAGAACCTGCTTAGGCAAGCGCAGCGTCCTGCTCGGCAACGGCTTGCAGCGCGGCCTCCACGTCCAGCACGCGGGCGAAGCGGCCGGCCAGCACCGTGGCCGTGCGGGCGCGCAGTTGCGCGGGGGTGAGCGGTGTGCCGTCGGGCTGGGTCATCGTGAACGTGAGTGTCGCCTCGGGCACGTAGATCACGTCCCAGCCCAGGTCGGACGCGTGGCGCGTCGTCGTCTCGCAGCATTGCTCGGTGCGGATGCCGCTGATGACGAGCTGGCGGACGCCGTGCTGCGTCAGCCACACGTCCAGCCCGCTGCCGACCAGCGCGCTGTGGCGGGTCTTGTGCACGGTGGCCGCGGCGTCGAACGGGCGCAGGCCTTCCAGCGGGCGCACAAGCCCGCTGGCGAGGCTGAAAGGGTCACCGCCGGTGCCGTCGGGCTGGACGTGGAAGACACGCACGATGGGCAGCCCGGCGGCCTGGAAGCCTTCGATGAGGCGGTTCTGCGCGGCCAGGTAGGCGGGCACCTCGGCCGGTTCGAACGAGGGGCGGTGGGCGAAGGATTGCTGCGCGTCGATGACGAGGAGGGCGGTGGTCATGAGGGGCCTCGTAGGCGTTGAAGAGGCCCTCAGTGTTCCGTCGCCAGGCAACGGCCGCCACGCGCTGGCAGACGCAGATGGATCAGATCAGGACATGTGCGTCGGCCGGGCCGGCGGCGCTCCCGTGCACGAGCGGGCGTCAGGGGTGGGCCAGATCGCGCAGGTGCGTCGGGCCGACGCGGCGCTCGATCTCGGCGAGCAGCGGGCGGCCCCAGCCCAGCATGAACAAGGCCTCGCCGACGACGAACATGGGCCCGACCAGCAGCCCCACGAGGTCGTCGACGAAGGCGGGTTTGCGGCCCTCGTAGTAATGGCCGATGAACTGGAAGATCCAGCCGACGACGAAGCTGCCGACGCCGATGGCCAGCCAGCTCGCCATCGAGCCCTGCGCGGCGGGCATGGCCAGCGCGGTCAGCAGGCCGTTGACGAGCGCCGTGGCCACGCCCAGCGCCAGGTTGCCGCGCGTGACGTACCAGAGCGAGGACAGCATCCACAGCAGCATGGCCGCGTTCATCGGCGTGTCGGCCACACTGAACTCGGCGCGCGCCAGCAGCGCGCTGATGGCGAAGACGATGAGCGGGATGCCGATGAAATGGGTGGTGATATTGCGGCGGTCGCGGTGATAGGCGGCGTATTGCGCCATCAGGTCGAGCGCGGGGCGAAACAGGCTGGCCATGGTGGGCTCCCGTGAGGAGATGGTGGCTATGCTAGTTCAGCCGGGCGCGGGAACTGCGCGCGGCCGGCTTCAGAACTCCCATGGAATACGCCAGTTGAGCACGCAAACGACAACTCGCCGCCGGCTTTTGATGGCACCGCTTGCGCTCGCGGTGTTGGTGGGCTGCGGCCGCATCCCGCTGTCGACGGCGCCTGTTCCCGACAGCCATGGCGATGAGCTGCGGGTGTTCGTCTACCGTGGTGGCGCTGCTGCGCGGCTGGGGCACAACCATGTGCTGCGCGCGGGCGATCTGCGGGTGACCTGGGCCGCGGCGGGGCCGGAGCTGCGCTTTCGGCTGGATGCGCTGGCCATCGACCCGCCGGCGCTCCGCGAGCGCCAGGGCGAAGGGTTCACCAGCGCCGTGGACGACGAGGCCCGCGCCGGCACGCGGGCCAACCTGCTGAAGGCGCTGGACGCCGCCGCGCATCCGGAGGTCGTGGTGCGCACGCTGCAGCAGGTGGGCGAGGGCGGCCGGCGCGCCGTGGAGGCGGAGATCACGCTGCATGGCGTGACACGGCGGCAGTGGTTCGTCGCCGAGGTGGCGGGGCGGCGGGCGCAGGGCGAGTTGGTCGTGCGCCAGAGCGAGTTCGGCATCCAGCCCTTCACGGTGCTGGGCGGGCTGCTGGCCGTGCAGGACGCGCTGGTGGTGCAGTTCGAGCTGAATCAGCCCTGAATCAGCGCTGAAGCCGCCGCAGCATCAGGTCTTTGTCCAGGCGGCGCCCGTCGGGCAGGCGCACGGCGTCGGGCAGCCGGCCGTAGCGCGTGAAGCCCATGCGCTCGTACAGGCCCACGGCGGCGCGGTTGCTGGCCGTCACGCTGAGGGTGACCTGGGCGAGCTCCGGGCTCGCCTGAAGCCGTGCGATGGCGTCGGTCAGCAGCGCGCGGCCGATGCCGCGGCCATGGTGAGTGTCCGACACCATCATGCCGACCAGATGGGCCATATGCGCCACCTTGCGGCGCGCTTCGCGTTCGCAGGTCAGCGCGCCGATGATGCGGCCGCCGATCAGCGCGACGAGCGTGAACAGCGTGCCGCTGTCGGTGCCGCTCGGCAGCCGGCTGCGGTAGCTGGCCAGGTCGCGCTGCATCTCCGTTTCGGCATCCGACGTGAAGGCGTCGGGGTGGCCGGCGAGCATGGCGTCGCGCAGGGCCTTGTAGCCCGGCAGGTCGGGCTCGGTCATGGGGCGGATCAGCACGTCATCCATGCAGGTCGGCGAGTTGGTTGAGGTTGGTGAAGGCGGCCTCGTCGTCGAAGCGGGCCACGCCATGCGCGCGGCCGTGCATCCAGCGCAGCACGGCACGGCCGCCGTCGCGCAGGTACCCGGCCAGGGGTTCGCGCAGGCGGGCGTGCAGCAGCGCATGCGTGGGGTGCTCGCGGGCCGCGTGGGCGTAGGACAGGCCGTGCGGGCGCGCGGCCTCGAGCAGCCGGGCGGCGAGGTCTGGTGGCGGTTGCGGGCTGTCGCAGGGGGCCGTCAGCAGCCAGTCGTCGTCGTCCAGCGTAGCCAGCCCGGCGAGCATGCCGGCCAGCGGCCCCGCGAAGGCCAGGTCGGCGGGATCCGGCAGCACCGGCGCGCCGAATGCAGCGTAGGCGTCGAGGTGGCGGTTCGCACTGACGAGCAGCCGGCCGGCCTGCGGGCGCAGCGCCTGCAGCACATGCAGCGCCAGCGGCTGGCCGCGCCAGAGCTGCAGGCCTTTGTCCACGCCGCCCATGCGGCGAGCCAGGCCGCCGGCAAGCACCAGGCCGACGATCTCGCTCATGGTGGCGGCTCGCCGGGCGCGCCCGGGAAGGCGTCGGCGTCGTGGCGGGGGCCTTTCATCACCGCCATCACCCAGCAGCCGATGAGCCAGGTGACCACCATGGTCAGGCCGAACAGCGAGGCGCCGGCGACGATGAAGTCGATCAACAGCTGGCGGCGGACGGCGTCGTTCGCCAGGCCGGGCTGGACGAAGCTCTTGGCGAATTCGCCGAGCAGCCACGGGCCGGCGAGGCTGGCGACGAGGGCGGCGGCGGCGCGGCGCTTGAGCGTCGGTGTGAACCAGCCGCCGCTCATCATCCGCCGATGTAGTGCATCTCGACGCGGCGCTCGCCGGCCGGCGTGGCCACGCCCAGGCTGCGCAGCTGGGAGTAGCGGTCGGTGCGGGCGCCCCACACGCCGGCGATGGCGCTGGTGAGCGAGGCGTCGTCAGTCGGCTGCGGGCCGCGCAGCAGCGCGCGCAGGTCATGGCCGCGCGTGGCGAACAGGCAGGTGTAGAGGCGGCCCTCGGTGGAGAGCCGCGCCCGGTTGCAGTCGCCGCAGAACGCCTGCGTGACGCTGGAGATGAACCCCACCTCGCCGCCGCCATCGGCATAGGCCCAGCGTTCGGCCGTCTCGCCGGGGGCGCTCGCCGACAACGGCACCAGCGGCCATTCGGCGGCGATGCGGCGCTGCACTTCGCGCGACGGCAGCACCTGGTCCATGCGCCAGTTGTTGGTGGCGCCGACGTCCATGTACTCGATGAAGCGCAGCACGACACCGCTGTGCCGGAAGTGCCGCGCCATGGCGACGATCTCGCCGTCGTTGACGCCGCGTTGCACCACCATGTTGACCTTGATCGGCCCGAGCCCGGCGTCCTGCGCGGCACGGATGCCGGCCAGCACGTCGGCGACGGGGAAGCCGACATCGTTCATGCGCTGGAAGGTGGCGTCGTCCAGGCCGTCCAGGCTCACGGTCAGCCGCTTGAGGCCGGCAGCCTTCAGCCCGGCAGCCTTCTTCACCAGCGTGGAGCCGTTGGTCGTCAGCGTCAGGTCCAGCTCGCGGCCGTCGGGCGTGCGCAGCGAGGCCAACATGCCGATCAGCGATTCCAGGCCGCGCCGCAGCGTGGGCTCGCCGCCGGTGATGCGCAATTTCTCGACGCCCAGGCCGGCGAACACCCGCGCCAGCCGCGTGATCTCCTCAAAAGTGAGGAGATCGGCGTGGGGCAGGAATTCGTGGTGCTTGTCGAACACCTGCTTGGGCATGCAGTAGCCGCAACGGAAGTTGCAGCGGTCGGTCACGGAGATCCGCAGATCGCGCAGCGGCCGCCCCAGCCCATCGAAAAGCGGCTGGCCCGGCGACGGCGCCGCACCGCCGCGAACGCGCAGCGGACGGGCGTCGTGCAGCGGAATTTCACGGGAAAACATGGCCGCCATTGTGTCAGCGGGCCAAAGACCGGGGGCTTGCGGTGGCACTGCGCGCGCGCTTGAATTGCCACGAATGGCTCAGATCCTTCATCCCGACCTGCCGCATTTCGTCGCGTTCGGCGAAGCGCTGACGGATCTGGTCCGCACGGGGCCGGACCGCTGGCGCAGCAGTTGTGGGGGCTCGCCCTGGCATGTGGCGGTGGCGATGTCGACGCTGGGCCAGCTGAGCGCCTTCGCGGGCGCCATCAGCCAGGACCCGTTCGGCGACGAAATCTGGCAGGCCAGCCAGGACGCCCATCTGGACCTGCGCTTCATCCAGCAACTGCCGCGCCCGCCACTGCTGGCCGTCATGCACGAGGCCGACCCGCACAGCTGGTCGTTCATCGGCCAGGACAGCGCCGACCTGCATTTCCGGCCGGAAGGCCTGCCGTCGGGCTGGACGCGATCGCTGCGCTGGGCCCATTTCGGCAGCCTCGGGCTCGTGCGCGAGCCGCTGGCTGGCCGCCTGCTGGCGCTGGCGGAGGCGCTCAAGGGCGAGGGGCGGCTGATCAGCTACGACCCGCACTTCCGCTCGCCACCCATGGATGCGAGCTATGACGACACGCTGGCGCAGATGTGCCGGCTCGCGGACGTGATCAAGGTGTCCGAGGCCGAGCTGCGCGGCCTGTTCCGCGTGTCCGACTATCACGCGGGGCTGGCCCAGATTGCCGCGTGGAACCCCGGCACCTGGGTGCTGCTGACGCGCGGCAAGGCGGGCGCCACGCTCTACCACGGTGTCGAGGAGAGCAGTGGCCTGCCGCCGCATGTGGAGGTGGTGGACACCGAAGGCGCGGGCGACGTGGCCATGGCCGCGCTGTTGGACAGCCTGATGCGCCAGCCCGCGGCACAACCCGAGGAGCATCTGCGCTGGGTGCTGGCGGCGTCGGCTGCGGCCTGCACGGCGCATGGCTTCGCGCCGCCGCAGCCGGCCCTGGTCGCGGCACTGGTCGACGACGTCGAGCTCGAGACGGTGGCGCGCGCGGCCTGATCGCAGGAGGCGCCGCTGCGGTGGCGCGGTGATTGGGCCTTCACTGCTTTGATACAGGGCGGCGGGCGGGGTTTTCCCGAGAGCGTCTTGATTCGGGCCTCGCACGCTTTTAGGATTAACCGACCGGTCGGTAGAGAAATAAGGCCATGCCCGAAATCCTGATCCAGAGCGAGTCCCATGGCGCCGTCCGCCTGCTGCGGCTGAACCGGCCGGAGGCGCTGAACGCTTTCACGGCGCCGTTGCTGGGCCAGTTACGCCAGGCGCTGGAACTCGCGGCCCAGGACGAGGCGGTGCGCTGCGTGCTGCTCACCGGCGCCGGCCGGGCCTTCAGTGCCGGGCAGGATCTGGCCGACCCGCATGTGGCGCCCAGCCGGGAGCCTGGCGCGGCGCCCAAGGACATCGGGCGCATGCTGGACCAGCATTACATCCCGCTGGTGCTGCGGTTGCGCAGCCTGCCGGTGCCCGTCGTGGCGGCCGTCAACGGCGTGGCCGCCGGGGCGGGGGCGAATCTGGCGCTCGGCGCCGACGTGGTGGTGGCGGCGGAGAGCGCCAGCTTCATCCAGGCGTTTGCCAGGATCGGGCTGATCCCGGACTGCGGCGGCACCTGGCTGCTGCCGCGTCTCGTGGGCCGCGCCAAGGCGCTGGAGCTGGCTTTGCTGGGCGACAAGCTGCGGGCCGCCGAGGCGCTGGCGATGGGGCTGATTGCGCGCGTGGTGCCGGATGCGGAGTTGCCGGACGCCGCGATGGCCATCGCCCAGCGGCTGGCCGGCATGCCCACCCATGCGCTTGTCGAGACCCGGCGCGCCATGGACGAGGCGCTGAAGCTGGACTTCGAGGCCGCGCTCCGGCGCGAGGCGACGCTGCAAAGCCAGCTGGGCTTCGCGCACGACTACCTCGAAGGCACGGCGGCGTTTCTCGACAAGCGCCCGCCGACCTTCAAGGACCGCTGACGATGGATGCGCAGGCCGTGGCGGAGCAGGTGCGTGACGCGATGTGGGCGGACGACGCCGCCAGCCGCATGCTGGGCATGCGCGTCACCGAGGTGGGTCCGGGGCGTGCGGTGGTCACGATGACCGTGCGCGCCGACATGCTCAACGGCTTCGCCATCTGCCATGGCGGCCTGATCGCGACGCTGGCGGACTCGGCGTTCGCATTCGCGTGCAACAGCCGCGATGCGTTGACGGTGGCGTCAGGTTTCGATATCGACCTGCTCAAGCGCGCCGGGCTGCACGATGTGCTGACGGCGACGGCGCAGGAGACCGCGCTGGGTGGGCGCACGGGGCTGTACGACGTGACCGTGAAGAACCAGGCAGACGAGTTGATCGCGGTGTTTCGCGGCCGCTCCTGCCGCCTGGGTGTACGAAAGGTGCTGCAAGCATGACCGTGAAAGCCCCGGGTGCCGGTGATCTGGACGCGCTCGAAACCGCCAGCCGCGACGAGCTGCAGGCCTGGCAGCTCCAGTGTCTGCGCTGGACCCTGCAGCACGCTTATGACAACGTGCCGCACTACCGCGCCAGTTTCGACAAGGCCGGCGTGCACCCGTCGGACCTCAAGGCGCTGGCCGACCTGGCGAAGTTCCCGTTCACGACCAAGCAGGACCTGCGTGCGAACTACCCGTTCGGCATGTTCGCCGTACCGCGCGAAAGGCTGGCGCGCATCCACGCCTCGTCGGGCACCACGGGCAAGCCCACCGTTGTCGGCTACACGCAGCAGGACATCGACCACTGGGCTCAGCTCGTCGCCCGCTCCATCCGCGCGGCGGGCGGGCGCGCGGGCGATCTCGTGCACGTGGCCTATGGCTATGGCCTGTTCACGGGCGGCCTGGGCGCGCATTACGGGGCCGAGCGGCTGGGCTGCACCGTCATCCCGATGAGCGGCGGTCAGACCGAGAAGCAGGTGCAGCTCATCAACGACTTCAAGCCCGACATCATCATGGCCACGCCCAGCTATATGCAGGTGCTGATCGAGGAGTTCGCGCGCCAGGGGTTGGACGCCCGTGCGTCGTCGCTGAAGGTGGGCATCTTCGGCGCCGAGCCCTGGACCGAGGCCATGCGGCGCGAGATCGAGGCCGGTGCGGGGATAGACGCCGTGGACATCTACGGGCTGTCCGAGGTGATGGGCCCGGGTGTGGCCAGCGAGTGTGTCGAGAGCAAGGATGGCCCGGTCATCTGGGAAGACCACTTCCTGCCCGAGATCGTCGACCCCGACACGGGCGAGGTGCTGCCGGAGGGCAGCGAGGGCGAGCTGGTGTTCACGTCGCTGACGAAAGAGGCCATGCCCGTCATCCGCTACCGCACGCGCGACCTCACAAGGCTGCTGCCGCCCACGTCGCGCACCATGCGGCGCATGAGCAGGATCGTCGGGCGCAGCGACGACATGCTCATCATCCGCGGCGTCAACCTGTTCCCTACGCAGGTGGAGGAGCTGGTGCTGCAGGAGCGCAGCCTGGGCGGCCAGTACCAGCTGGTCGTCACGCGTGATGGCCATCTGGACGAGCTGCTGATCCGCTGCGAGCTGGCCGTGGGCGCCATTGACGACGGCATTGCGCAGCGGCTGGCCGAGCGCATCAAGAACCTGATCGGCGTGAGCGCCAGCGTGCGCGTCGAGCCCAACGAGTCCATCGAGCGCACGCTGGTCGGCAAGGCCCGGCGCGTGGTGGACCACAGACGGAAGTAAGGAGCGTCGCGATGTACACGCAAGCCATGGATCTGATGGCCAAGGAGGCCAGGGCGGGCGGCCAGCCCCAGGCCGTCAAGAGCGCCGAGGAGCTGGCCCGCGAAGAAGCCTTCGAGGCTCGCATCGATGCCGGTGACTTCATCGAGGCCAAGGACTGGATGCCCGAGCACTACCGCAAGACGCTGGTGCGCCAGATCAGCCAGCATGCGCACAGCGAGATCGTCGGCATGCTGCCCGAGGGCAACTGGATCACGCGGGCGCCGACGCTCAAGCGCAAGGCGATTCTGCTGGCCAAGGTGCAGGACGAGGGTGGCCACGGCCTCTACCTCTACGCCGCCGCCGAGACGCTGGGCACCAGCCGCGGCGAGATGACCGAGGCGCTGCTGTCGGGCAAGGCCAAGTACAGCTCCATCTTCAACTACCCGACGCTGAGCTGGGCTGACATCGGCGTCATCGGCTGGTTGGTGGATGGCGCAGCCATCATGAACCAGGTGCCGCTGTGCCGCTGCTCCTACGCGCCGTACGCGCGCGCCATGATCCGCGTCTGCCGCGAGGAGAGCTTCCACCAGCGCCAGGGCTACGAGAGCCTGCTGACGATGATGCAGAAGGGCACGGCCGCGCAAAAGGCCATGGTGCAGGACGCCGTGAACCGCT